>ERZ724517.2098-NODE-2098-length-10682-cov-4.364637_pt1 | contig 10682 bp, 6 predicted proteins | sample MGYA00376050_ERZ724517 | MGnify/ENA primary metagenome ERZ724517 (study PRJEB28724, sample SAMN07190886) | activated sludge metagenome | isolation source: activated sludge of sewage treatment plant in Hong Hong | place: USA: Christiansburg, Virginia | collected... | reverse complement strand
AAATGTAGATAGAGTTGTGTACATGTTTTCGTTTAATTTCAAATCACTTCTTAACATTTACGTATCATTTTAGCTCGTATCTATTGATATCACTAGAGTTTTTGGCCAAAAATAATTTAATTGAAATTGTTCATAATTAAGCTTAAATTTGCGACTTTTGAATATGATATATTCATTAATTTTAGTTAAGTGCTAAATATGTCATTTTTTAATAAATATTTTCCTTCATTTAAGAATGAGTTTGTCTATGAAACACACAGAAACAGTTGACAGTAAAAATTGCATTAATGATAAAATTGACATCAACTTTGATGCTGTTGACATTTTCAGTGGAGCCGGTGGGCTAAGTATTGGCGCTGAACGAGCAGGTTTAAATATTGCTATTGCAGTAGAAAAAGATGTGTCAGCTTCTGAAACTTTTTTACATAATCATCCTTTTGCTAAAATTTTGTGTGATGACATTTGCGATATAAAGCCTTTAGACCATACTAGTGTTAATCCATTTATCGTGTTCGGCGGACCACCTTGCCAAGGATTTTCCACATCTAATACTAAAACAAGATCGCTTAAAAACGAAAATAACTTATTATTTCACCAATTCCTTAGGTTTGTTGACGAATTACAACCTTCTTGGTTTCTGTTTGAAAACGTTGAAGGAATAACTTCATTTGATAATGGTAATACTGTTAAAGAAATCAAGAGACTATTTGGCGAATTAGGTTATAGTACCACTGAAAAGGTTTTATATGCATCGGATTACGGTGTGCCACAACATAGAAATCGTTTTATAATGGTGGGAAACCGAATAGGAATTGATTTTAATTTTCCAGAAAAATTTGATTATAAAGTTTCCGTTGAAGATGCAATATCAGATCTCCCATCACTTAAGAATGGAGATTTTATTACTGAACTATCTTATTCTAAAAAAGCATCTGCAGCAAGTGATTACGCAAAATTAATGAGAAAAAATTCTACAAAATCTTTGCAGAATTTTGTTTCAAGAAATAAGGATTACGTATTGGAAAGGTATAAGCATATTGGACAAGGTCAGAATTGGAAAGCAATTCCCGATGAATTAATGCAGAATTATACTGATAAGAATAATTGTCATAGTGGAATATATAAACGCTTAAATGCAACACTTCCTTCTGTAGTTATTTCAAATTACAGAAAAAATATGCTGATACATCCTTTCGAGGACAGAGGATTGTCTGTTAGAGAGGCCGCACGACTTCAAAGTTTTCCAGATAATTTTATTTTTAAGGGAACTTTATCTCATATACAGCAACAAATTGGTAATGCCGTTCCACCATTGTTGGCGGAGGCTATATTCAAAGCGATTAAGCATCAGCATGAACAGACAATTGATTTAGTTAAGTAAGTTTTAAACCTTCATCTTCTGCAACTTTTATTAGATTATATAATATTGCAGACTGTTTTTCGGATGGCAATGGAATTTTACCGTTTGCCATTTTGAATAAAATATCCGAGTGCATGCTTGATAATTTTAATGCTGACTTATCTTGTGTGAAGTATGTGTTTAGCTTTTTCCATGCTTCAATAGGAGTACTTATAACCTTAATTTGTATTTCTATACCCGTGTCGACAACTTTTTTCTTTTTCTCTTCTTTCTGCATGTATTTGACCTCCTGATTGTCTACAAATAGAGAATCGTCTAAATTTTTGAATTCGATTTTTAGTTCTTTTACACTTTCCCAACATTTTGCATTTTTGGTCCATTGACTTATGTTTGCAAATCCGGCAGGTGGCGATGTTATTTTAAAATATACCTTTTCAGCAATAGTATCGAGCATTTTAAACAATGATGCCGGTATTGCTTGGTTTTCCCAAATATTATTAAAGCTTAAATTCAACCCCATTTCTTTAATGACAAAAGAAAGATATGCCATGCTGTAAGTAACTGTTTGAGCCCTAAAACCACCATCATACCACGTAGATTTAGTGATTAAGCGTTCAATAGTTCGGAACATTACAATTCTTGCTATAGCATCTTTAAAATATGATTCGGTAATTGCTAAATTATCGTTTTCTAAAATCTCACTAATATTATCTGCAAACCTTTTAAAACTATCCTGCGCTCCTTTAGAAACAATATCAGGTCTTTGATTCCATGAATTTTCTGCCTTTGAAAGTAACGTTTTATCAATTAATTGATGCTTTGGATTTTCCAGAAGAAATTTTCTTTTGTCAAAAGCGGAAAGATATGCCTGATTATTTAGGTATTCTCCTCTAACTCTTTCATAATACCAGTGGGTTCTTCTTTGTGAACCTTCAGTAGCAGGTGCAAAAATTCTAGTTGAATAGTCTTTCATGTCTTTATGAAATGGACTGTTAGAAAAGAAATCTGAATTGTTGATTTTATTTTGAGTATTTGCATACTCTGCAACTTTAGAAACAAATTCATCCTGATTATTGGGATCTTTTACCACTGATAATTTCATCTGAACAGAAACATTTGAAACATCAATCTTGGAAACCTTACTTGCAGCATATATTGCTGATGTAGTTTGCCCACCATTTACAATTTGAAAATTTTTAATTAGGTTTATATTGCCATTATCTCCAAATTCAATTGAAGAAGCGGTTGCTGTAATACCATTATTATATGCAAAAAACATTTCGGGAGCAGTTTCAATAGTATTTCGCAAGCCTCTATTAACGGCACCGCGAAATTGAAGAAACGTTCGGACATTTTGTTCGAAGAGTTTCTGTCCGAAATCTTCATAAATGCCTACTAATATGCTACCACTCATTACGGCTAGATATGACTGATATGCATCACTCTCTTGATTAATTTTTAAATATGGTAAATCCACTTTCACTTCAAATTCACCAATACCACTTGCTGATGAATATATTTTGTGTAAATATTCTATATCAACTACTCGAAATTCAGTAGGTAGATTTAAAAAAGTTTCAGAAGAAATATCTGTTAAAGTTCTTGTTACTTTTCCATCTGTCAATAACATTAATCGAACTTTTAAAATTTGACTTCTATCTTGATATTTTTTAAGATTATATGCCATTGAATAGGCATCTGATGTTTCTTCCATTTGTGAATGAAATCCTTCAAAACTTTTTTTTAGGAAGGATTTCATTCTTGTAAATTTTGATTCTAATTGGGTTCGTGTTAAGGTTTGTATCTCATCGTCCTGAAAATATTGATGGTTCAGAATTGTTAAAACACCTCGTTCTTCATCGAAATCATATCCGAATGCTTCGATTCCTTTCTTAATATATTCTGCGTAGGTATAATTCTTAGTCAAATCACCAATGGAAACAAGATCTTCGCAGACAGTTTCGAAAAAGGCCTGCGGTCTTAACAATGTTCTACTTTCTGCATCACTGAGTATCGACTGAGTAAAATATTGGTGAAATTCTTCAAGACTAACCATACTATTAAAATTTAGATTATACTATATACATCTACTTCAAATCTTGTGCAAAGTTGCAAATCTATAGTGTAATTAATGGCAACTATTTCGGAAGGTGTTTGGTGTGGAACTATTCTTGGAAAGTCCTGCTCTACAATAAACCCTCTTGAACTATCCACTACAAATTTATAAAGCACATCATAAATCATCCCAGGCATATACCCAAACTCAATTAATTTATGCTCAAATAATTGAATGACAGCTGTAGATTCTGAAGAAAGCAATACATCTACTTCACTTATAAGATCGTTGATTGATTTTCCACTTGTAGCTTCGGTCAAACCATATGCAATAAGAAATAGTGGTTTAGAACCTGAAAATAACTGATGGGTTGAAGAAATGCTAACAAAAGGTCCCCTGCTTGACTTATATGATTTTATTTCGACTGCTAGGTCAGGTAATGAAAAATCTTGTCTATCAGCTTCCGGTCCCCCCCAAGCTGTAATTGCTTCTGCTGCGCCTTTTTTTGGTATTAGTATATTTATTAAAAACATTAATTCCGCGAATAGTCCCATTTGCATTATTAAGGATAATGAAACTTCAACATTCTGCATTAAAAATGCCTGCCATCTTCTGAGCCTGCTTTCAACAGCATAAACCATTTCTTCATTATCAGTTTTAGTTGCACAAATAGAAATTATGTCCTTGCACACGGAGAAGAAAAGCTCCCAATCATTTTGTCTGTTTAAAATTAAAAATAACTCCCCAGTGCTTTGAAAATTCCTTTTTATTAAAGATATTCCACGTAGTCTGATATCAATCTCAGTATTTTTAAATTCTCCGCTAGTCTTGAGATAAAAGCCATAATTACCATTATGGTCTATCATCCAAAATAGGTTATGAACTATTTCAGAGTCGATTCGTCGAACGGAATCCGGTAACATATTTAACCACGGGTTGATTGGATTCTCAGTCATCGCTTTCGTTATCTGATTCAACTTCTTTTAGTAGATTATTGTAGTAAACAGTATTTATCTTCAATGTGATGGTTTCAGTATCGCTAAGCACATCGCCCGGAAAACTAGCACCGAATGCAGCTAACGCATTATCTGCTATTGAAGAAATTTCCGGATTAGGTTCAATAATATGTAGCATCAGTAAAGGGCGATTCATTATTCTTCGTGCTTCAATTCTATTCGTTCCAACTGCTTTCCTATCAATTTCTCCTAGAGAAATAGATTCTGCATTTCCGGATGAAACCTGTCTATTTTGTAGTTCGTAATTGTTATCAGCCTTAGTAATAATTTTACGTTTTTCTTTCTTTAATATTATTTTAGGATTAATCAAAAATGATTCGCCCTGACCGCTGTATAATGCTATGTCCCAGTTAATGTCTCGCTCTTCAACATATTTTTTAATAAAACTAATTGGCATACGAGCAGTTAGTCCTAGTGGATCATTTTGAAATGTAATAAAGGTTTTTAAGAAAATTAGAACTTTTTTCCGATCGATATTTTTCCATAGAATGTGATTGTTAACCTTATCAAACTCCTGTGGTAAATCATTAACAAGGTTTTTAATTGCTTCGATATTAGTAGTAATTTCATCAGGTTTCGAGCTTAAAACACTTGTTTCTTTTGCTTTACCATCAAGTCTCATGGAATAATTAAATTCTCGTACATTTTTTTGTTTGTTTCTTGCAGTGATTTGTAAAGCACTATTGGGATTTTGTCTGATGGCTAATCCAAATTTCTCAGGTGTCATATTGTTATCTGCCATGATTTGAAAGTCTTCCAAGAGTTCCTCCGTTGCTGTAATTATTTCTGCAAAATCGACAATTTTATCATATGGCATGTAAATTTTACATAAATCCTCATAACCTGACCTATATCCAAACCATCTTCCCATTTGCATTAAGGTATCATAAAATACCGTATTCCTTAAAAAATAGCTGACATTTAGCCCTTCAAGTGTATATCCTCGTGCTAAACTAGTTCCTCCAATTACTATTGCATTTGTAGCAATATCTTTTCTATATTCTAAAGGAACGGTTGTTTTTTGATGCACCTCGCGAATCAATACTGAACCAATTTGGTCTGTCAAGGTTCTTATAATTTTATTCCATGAAAACTCATCTTGATTAAAGTATTTGTAAAATGTAGTAGACAACGCCTCAATATAATCGCTTTGACTTTGTGCATCAGATAACTTACCGTAAGCAATAACATCTTCTTGTAATTCGTCTATGTACTCCGTTATCTTGACTGCTATTTTTTGATGAACCACTGTAAAGCGTGTTGCATGTACTAACATACTGTTGTGGCTATTGGTATAACCACGGAGACTTCTGACAGCTATATTTATTAAAAATACCTGCATTGCCTCTTTTAAGCTATCCGGAATTGATGTGACTTCGAGTTCCTTATTGTGTCCTGCAGGTAAATCATTGTCGTTGTCAGTCACTTCAATTAAATGCCTGCCATTTGTGTCTAAGAAAATTTTTCGAGCTCCAAAATAATTTGTTGGTGCATCGAGGGCATAAATGAAGTCTTTGGGAAATAAATCACGTCCGATACTTTCATTTTCGGCTTCGTGGTCGATAAAGATATTTGCATATGGCGTAGCAGTATATGCCACATAAGCGCTTCGTGAAAATAGGCTTAATAATTTTCGGATTCCCCCGTTTATAGCTGTTGGATCTTCTTCGTCTTTCGTATTAACTGAAGCATAGTCAGATTCATCATCAATAACTAACATTGCATGGTCGGCAACTTTATTTTTATATTGTTTTTCTAACCAGCTAATGACACTTCTTAATGTTGAAGTGTTCTTTTTAATAACAATTAGGACCGGTACGTTTATGGTCTCAAAATTAATTCCCTGTGAAGCTCTGTCTGCATCATGCCTGTTGAAATCTCGTAATATGGTAGTAAGACTGTAGGGAGTTAGATTTTTATCTGAATCGCCTTTACCTGCACCAACTTGTACGCCATTGGTTTGTCCAACAAATGCTTCATTTAGACGCTCCTGTGTTTGATTTCTTAAATTGTTCATTCCTCCTGCAATGACAACAATAAATTTATAGCCCGCATCGGCAGCCTTGCAAACTAATCCTGAGTAATTACCTGTTTTACCTGATTGCACGTGACCAACTACCATACCATATCTTGAAAAATGTGTTACGGCGGGGTTTTCTATATTGTTCATTACAATATCTGTGTCTGTATCAATTGCTCTGACAACATCAGAAGGCAAGTAAGATGAAATGTGATTTTTATATCGTTCCCAGTAATACTTTTTATTTCGTTGTTTTTCGACACCAGTCCACCAAGTATTGTCGCGTTCTTGTTGCTCAGCTCCCTGAATTAAAATACCTGCTTCCATTTTTACATCGAAGTGGGTTTCGAGTTCGCGAGTAATTCTAATCCAATCCTCTTCGATTAGTTCTGACAGCGATTCTACTGAGATTACCTTTGCAAACATTTCATAACCAATTTGAGCTATAACCAATTTAGTATTGTTTACTTCTTCTTCAATTCTACTTTCCGGTAAAATACCATCAATCTTCTTGAGATTGTTGGATATATGTTCTTTTATGGCTAAATAACCCGTTATAGTACTCATGATTTAAGTGTTTCTGGTCGATTTTTAAAAATTTCTGTTTTTAATAGTTCTTTTTTGTATTCCTCACTCAATCCTGATTCTTTAAGCATAGTGAGTAGTTTAGCAATATCATGTTCTGTTAAAGCGCTTTCTTGCTTAATTGAATGAGGATCTGTTTGTAATTTTGATTGTATAGCATCTAGAGGTAAATATGCTTGTAAACCATTTAAGAAATATTTTAGCTTCTCTTTTTGATAATCATCAAGACTAGACATTAAATCAGTATATAACGGATGACTTTGGTTTATTGCAAAGCGAAAATTGTCCTTAACTGGAAATGTTTCCCAAAATTGAATGGTTGATTTGTCCTCAATTTTTTTCCCTCTCGCTGAAAACGGGCGTGCACCTTTATCAATTACTTGTGTAATAATGCGTCGCAGGTCTGATTTTATGACATCAGCCGGTCTTGCCATTGACTTTTTAATATCAATACCCCAGTGAGCATCCATTGAATTTGGAATTTCAATCCTAACCCTAATTAGTTTGTGTGCATCAACTGCTTTATGTAGGCCCCACCAAGTTCCATAAATTATTATTCGATTCTCGCGATAAAGGTAAAACCCTTGCGATTTTACATATCCTTCCTCTGTTGCGTAAAGTTCATATTCTTGTTGAGATATTTTTGAATGATGAGGTAGTATGAATGGTTGTATAGATACACTTGAACCATATATATTTATTTTTTCGGAAGTAATTTGTTGTGTTGCAGGATGATTAATGTTAAAAGGATTAAAAGGTTTAATAGGATTGTTGTTTACCAGAATGGAAAGTTTTTTTAAAGGCATTTGACCTTCTAAAAATTTATGAAAAACCAGGGATAAATGTTTCCTAAGTTTATCAATCATGTCTGCAAAATTTGCCGAAGGTATTTTGTCAATTTCTTCCCAAATGACTAATGTACCATTCTCAAGCTTTTCAAACTCACTGTATAGCGGGAAGCTTTTATAATCTTCGGGTGTAATTAAAAACCATTCATTTTTTTCGGCAATATAATTTAGATCCCATTGGCGGCATGAAATCGACCCTTTACATTTGGTGACAACAGTTAGCTTTTTACATTGTGAAAAGGATGCGGTCTTAAGACCTAAACCAAACCTTCCTAAATCATTCTTATCTCTAATGTCATGTTGATTTTTCCCTGCAAGTCTCATAGCTTCAATCAATTCAGTTTCGCTCATTCCGTTGCCATTATCAAGAATTGCAAATGACACGATTGGCTTTGTAACTGCATAAATTTGAATTTCAGAACAGTTTGCTGTAATGCTGTTATCAATCAAATCAGCTACAGCTACTTCGGTTGAATAACCAATTTCTCTTAATGAGTCAATGAAGTTGCCGATATTTGGGCGTACAGTTTCCGTTCTCATATTTTTTTATAATTCACTCCCGCTAAGTAATGTAGCGTGCTTCTTTTTTTGGATTATGGTATATTGTTGACTATTTTGTCTTTAATCTTGATTTTGTTGACGATAGTGAATTCGGCAAGCTCCTTGTAGTTTTGTTTTTTGAAACTGATTTTGCCTTGGTTTCAGTAGATAGATACGATGTAACATCATACAATAGAAAATAATTTGTGGGCGAAAGTTGCTTAATTATATTGTATTGATTTGCAGACGCATAACTAACCTGAATATCGTCCTGAAGGATAGCTGTTATTGCAACAGCTACTGTTGAAGTTTTATTATTTAATGGAGAAATTACTATATTATATTCATCTTTAAATTCTTCATTAACTTTTAGCAATATGTCAATTGTTGGTTGAATATCAATACATGAAAACTCTATTTCTTTTTTTAAAATACCTAAAAATTTGCTTTTTATTTTGCTGTATTTGTCATCAACCAAAGTTTTCAAGTTTGAGTTAATTGATCCCTTGAGGGATGGGTTCCCTAAAATTAAGGCATTAGGTTCGAATGAGTCTATTATAGTTTCTGTTCTCTCATCTTCAAAGCCATTTAATACAATTAGTAAGAGCTTTTTTGACGGAGTCATCAATCCTGAATATCCAAATACCGGTCTAATTTCTCTAACACCTTTAGTCAGCCATAACGTATCATTCTCACAATAATTATCAACAGGTGAATGGACTAAATTTAATTCAATTTTACTTTGAAATATTTCATTCGTTAAAACTTTAATTAACATCAATAGAATTTCACGTGAAAATGCAGTAACATCGACAACTACCTTAATTTTATTCTTACCGATGTTTTCTATTTTTTTTGTGATACATGCAAATAGTATATTATAAGTTGAATAAGAGTCATTTTTTGGATATTCAACGATATCTTTTATGCTAAGTTTCGAAACAATCTCATCCCTATTTTTATTTGCTAGGTGGTAATTATCATCTAAATGAAAAATGATGGAATTTTTGATTTTTGATTTAATTAAAAAATTACTCAACTCCTTAGATCTGTTTTCGAAACCTGATGAAAGCAGTAAAAGATCAATTATTCCAAGATTTTTAGCTATATTTTCTTTAATTACTTTCATGATTTTTATAATTCTAAATTATCGAATAAAGTTAGTGTAGATTCTTCAGTTTCGGAATCAAAACTTTTAGAAGTTTCATTGATAAACCTTACAGGGTTTGTTAAACTTACTTTCAATAGTTCAGAGTTCATAAATCTGTAACCTTTAAAACCAGTAGGGTCTAGTTTAAAATATGGTGCTAAAGTTCTACTCAAAATATATAATTTATTTCGTCCAGTACCTTGTTTATTCCCGATTGTGCTTTTATGTAAATAGCCATACTGAACCGCCAATTCTAATATCTCGTTTAATTCTTTATCAGGTAAATTATTTAAAGCTACAGAAAAAACAACTCTTTCACTTTTATTAGACATAAATATCTTCTTGAATGCACCACCAAGTCCTTGAATAAGGTTATAAAGCTTATCAGCTTTACTGAACCTTTCTCCCGACGAAACTTCACCGTGATCTTCATGGATTTTCACGAATTCTTCTTCTAAGAAACGGCGCGAATACTCATTGATTACTTTATTTTGAACTGAATCTGAAATAAATTCTGACGTATTATCAAGCATCGCATTTGAAAACATATTTGACGCTGGCTCCAAAAAATGTCTGATTATCCCTGAAGAAATAGAAACAAGATTTTCGAAACCTGCGTAACTATAAGTTGTAGAGTTTCCTGATATAGATTTAAAATATTCTGAGGTAGCGTATCTTCGGGATGCGTCTCCACCTGCATATTCTTTATCCTCATCAAAAAACTGTACCTTCAATTGATTTTTTATAAGTTCAATTTTTCTTTGCTGCTCTATATCAACAGGGAAAAAAGTCTCTGACAAAATATCTTTTCCAAGGTACTTTTTAATCCTTTTTTTAACCATTTCATCAACTCTTTTGTAATAGTTATTTTGAGGCGTTGTATATATATCAGCAATATTCACTTCCGAATAATCGTGAGGTGAATCTATTGTTTTGTTTGATATGGTCTTGAAACTTTTATAATCCAATTGTGTTGATATTTTGAGACTTAATTCGCCTGATGTTCGATAGGAAACCCAAGTGTTTAAAATTTGAGTTTGAGTTAGATTTAAATATCCAGCATCATCAATTAGGAGATATATTGGTTTATTGGCAGGCATAAAGGAT
>ERZ724517.2097-NODE-2097-length-10683-cov-4.160613_pt1 | contig 10683 bp, 9 predicted proteins | sample MGYA00376050_ERZ724517 | MGnify/ENA primary metagenome ERZ724517 (study PRJEB28724, sample SAMN07190886) | activated sludge metagenome | isolation source: activated sludge of sewage treatment plant in Hong Hong | place: USA: Christiansburg, Virginia | collected... | reverse complement strand
ACAATGATATTTACTTTTCTGGCGCATTTGAAAAAGGCGAAAAACTAGGCAATTTTTCATATAATTTAGACGAAGATAAAACTGCAGTTCATTGTTTCAAAAACAATAAAGAGTTTTTTATTAATGATTGGGGGAAAGAATATAATAAATACGTTTCAAATACCTACAAAGCAGTTCAAGGCGAAATGCCTGAATCAATGATTTATATGCCACTGTTTTCTAAAGGAAAAATCATTGGTGTTATTACAGTACAAAGTTTTGAGAAAAATAAATACAACGAATACCATGTTGATGTACTAAGAAATCTTTCGGTATATGTTGGTAACGCTATTGAAAATGCTAGTTTATATAAAGGTTTAGAGGAAAAAGTAATAGAACGTACCAAAGAAGTGATTCTTCAAAAAGAAGAAATTGAAAAATCACATGCTAATACTCGACTATTAAGTGAAATTGGTCAACATATTATTTCAAGTGTAAACTTTAATTCTATTTTCAAAAAATTACATGAAAATGTAAGTCAGTTAATGGACGCAGACTGTTTTGGAGTAAGGATTTATCATCCTGATACGAAACAAATTGAATACAGATATGAAATAGAAAATGGTGAGCAACAACCAACCTTAATGGTATCAATGGATAATATTGATAATTATTCTGTATGGTGTGTTACAAATAAAAAAGAAATTTTCATTAATGACAATGTAAATGAATACCATAAATACACAAAAAAAATAGTTGTGCCTACAGGAGACATGCCAGATTCATTGGTATTTTGCCCTATGGTTATTGGCGACAGAATATTAGGTGTAATTACAGTTCAAAGTTTTAAGAAATTTGCATACAAACCACTACACGTTGATATACTTAAAACATTAGGAACCTATACTGCTATTGCATTAGAAAATGCAAACTTAGTTGAGAACTTAGAAGTAAAAATAAAAGAAAGAACTTTTGAAGTTGTAAAACAAAAAGAAATTATTGAAGAATCGAACAAGCATATTACTGATAGTATTAAATATGCAAAGCGAATTCAGGATGCATTTTTACCGAGCGAAGAAAGTATTTCGGAACATTTTAAAAATTCATTTATCTTTTATAAACCAAAAGATATTGTAAGTGGAGATTTTTATTGGTTTGAAAGAAAAGGAAACAAAATTTTATTTGCCGTTGTAGATTGTACCGGACATGGCGTACCAGGAGCATTTATGAGTATTATTGGCTTTAATGGATTAAACCAAATTGTAAATGAATACAATTACACAAAACCAAGTGATATCCTAACTCAATTAAATAAAAACATTAGTAATACTTTAAAACAAACTGTAGAAGATTCGAAAATTAGAGATGGCATGGATGTTTCTATTTGTGCTATTGATTTAGATACAAATACATTAGAGTTTGCTGGCGCTTATAATCCTTTATTTATAATTCGCAATAATAATCTAATGAAATTTAAAGGTGACAAACATCCAATTGGTAATTATTACAATTCAGAAGATTTTATTTTTACAAATAATGAGATTAAATTATTTCCAGAAGATAAAATTTATATATTCTCAGATGGCTTTGCAGATCAATTTGGCGGCCCACATGGTAAAAAATTAAAATATAACTATTTCCGCCAATTACTATTAGAGCACCATCAAAAACCTATGAGCGATCAAAAAGGTGCTATAGAAAACTATTTTGAAGATTGGAAAAAAGGCTATGAACAAATAGATGATGTTTGTTTAATAGGAATTGCAATTTAACGATTGCAAGCTAAATTCCCTATTGGAGTTTGAAACTTTGTCTACCGAAATGTTAGTTTAAAGATAAAAGTTTATTGGACTTTTGTAAAGCGAAAATTGACCAATTGTCTACTGATTTTGAAAAAGCCAAAGCCGAATGCTCAAATGGGATTTAGGTTGGGGTATAGGCTGCTTTTAATACACAGCTTACACTTTGGTCAACTTAAACGTGTCGGCAAATGTCATTTTAAGTTCATTTTTTGCTGCTTGTCCATAAAACCTTGCGGCGAATGGTAACATAAATAGAATAGCAATTATAATTATACCAACAGTTAAGTCATTTGTCGAATGCAATATTATGGAATATAGTATTAATAAAGCAAACAATGCTGGTATTATTGTCCAAACGTATAATTGCGGGCTTGGTTTTACTGCTATATCAATTAATGTGCTTTTGTTGTCTGTATAGAGTTTACATTTTAGTTTTGTAGAAGCCGTTGAGCCATTTTTTGAAAAAACAAATGAGATTTTCTTAGTTACCTGAAATTCGTTTTGATTAATAAATTCTCCACTTAGATTTACTGAAAAATCGTACCGTTTATATTCAAATAGATCATTCAGGTCAGACTTTAATTCACTAACAGATTTTTGAGAATAATAAGTATAGAATTCTGTCTTTAAATATTGTGGTAAGAATTTCATTTTTCTAAAAGTTACCTATAACTTGTTGCTATTTTCCATTTAAATTTTTCCAATACCAATCAACTGCCTCTTTTAATCCTGCTTGTAAGTTATGGCTTGGATTATAACCCAAAATATTTTTTGCTTTATCAATTGAGGCCAATGAATGCGGAATATCACCACTTCTTTCATTGCCATATGTAATTGCAACATCTCCTATTTTATTATCATATTCAGCTAAATATTTTTTTAATAAATTAGTAAGCATATTTAAATCTGCTCTTTCGCCTACCGCTGTATTAAACACTTCACCTTTTGCTAATGGGTTTGTTGTTGTTGCAGCTAAATGATTCATTTGAACTACATTTTCAATATATGTAAAATCTCTAGAATTAGTGCCATCTCCATTAATAACAGGCGATTGCATGGACATTAGTTGCATAGTAAACTTTGGTATTACTGCAGCATATGCTCCATTTGAATCTTGATTTTTTCCGTAAACATTAAAATACCTTAACCCAATAATATCCATTCCATAATTTAATGCAAAAACATGCGCATATAATTCATTCACATATTTTGTAACAGCATAAGGAGATAAAGGTTTACCTATTATTTCTTCTACCTTTGGCAATGTTTCAGAATCTCCATATGTAGAGGAACTTGCTGCAAATACAACACGCTTTACATTTGCATTTCGAGCAGAAACCAACACATTTAAAAAACCACCAATATTTACTTCATTAGTTTTAATTGGATCATTTATAGAACGAGGAACTGAACCAAGTGCAGCTTGTTGTAATACAATATCAACATCTATCATTGCCTTATCACAATCAGATAAATTACAAATATCGCCAGTAATTAAAGTGAACTTATTATTATTCAAAAAAGGTTCAATGTTTTGCATTCTACCAGTAGAAAAATTATCTAAACAAATAACTTCGTTATTATTAGCTAATAAACTTTCGCAAAGGTTTGAACCTATAAATCCTGCTCCACCAGTAACTAATACTTTTTTATTGTTTATTTTTTGATAATCCATTTTAATCTTCTAATAACCACAAAGCCTCTTTTAATTCCCCTAATGCCTTTTTATTTCCTTGCTTCTCTGCAATTATAATACCACTTTCATAATAATGTATTGCTAGTTTTTCATTATTTAATTTCTCATTCACTTGCCCTAATTGATAATAACAAGGTAAATAATCTTGTTTTAAACTTAAGGTTTTTTCAAGCATTTGCGCAGCAATTTCAAAACTATCAATTGCTAAATATTCCATAGCTAAAGCATAATTCAAAAACACATCATCTGGTTCTAATTCCAGCATTTTTAATAATTGATCTTTTCGTGTTTTTGGTTCCAATTCCTATTCTCCTGAAAATTGTTTTAAAAAACGAACATCATTCTCAAAAAACAAACGCAAATCTTTCACTCTGTATTTTAACATGGTAATACGCTCAATGCCCATTCCAAAAGCAAAACCACTGAATTTATTACTATCAATACCACAATTATCTAAAACCTGAGGATCAACCATACCGCAACCCAAAATCTCTACCCATCCTGTGTATTTACAAACATTACAACCTTCACCTTTACAAATAGTACAGCTAATATCAACTTCTGCACTTGGCTCAGTAAATGGAAAATAACTCGGGCGCATTCTAATTTTTGTTTCAGTACCAAATAATTCTTTTGCGAAAAAATTTAATGTTTGTTTTAAATCAGCAAATGAAACCTTTTCATCAATATATAGCCCTTCAATTTGATGAAACTGGCAATGAGCACGCGCACTAATTGCTTCATTACGGTAAACTCTTCCTGGTGAAATTGTACGTATTGGTGGCTTTTGATTTTCCATAATATGAACTTGCACCGAAGAAGTTTGAGTACGCAAAACCATTTCAGGATTTATATTTACATAAAATGTATCCTGCATATCTCTTGCTGGATGATTTTCGGGCGTATTTAAAGCCGTAAAATTATGCCAATCATCTTCAATTTCTCTACCATCACTTACAGTAAATCCTATACGTGCAAAAACATCAATAATTTGATTTTTAACTATTGATAGTGGATGGCGAGAACCTATAGCAATTGTTGGATCAGAAGGTGTTGTTAAATCAATATTTGCATTAGTATTAACCGAATCATTTTCAGAATACTTATCCTTTAATTCATTTATTCTTTCTTGTGCTTTATTTCTAAGCTCATTAAGCTTTTGACCAACCTCACGTTTAATTTCAGGTGCTACAGATTTAAAATCTTCAAACAAAGCTGTTATTTGACCTTTTTTACTAAGCCATTTAATACGGTATTCTTCAACTTGTTCTTTACTTTGAGCAGCAAACCCTTCTACTTCTGTCAAAAGATTGTTTATTTTTTCTAACATATAAATTTGATAATGACCGTAAATTTAATGATTTTTAGACATTGAAAGCCTTTAAAAGTATATATCTTTTTTTCACCTATTTAATCCTAAATAGCCATTTTGGGAATGCCCAAAACTATATTGATTATAAAGTTTATGAAAAAGATACAATTAATATACTTGATAAAGATAGTTTAAGGCAAGGCGTATGGAAAGAATTTTGGGAAAATGGCGATTTAAAATCGGAGGTAATTTTCAAAAACAATAAAAAACAAGGTTTAGAAATTAAGTGGTTTGACGTGCCTGATTGTGTTGAGCAAGAATCTTACTACAAAGATGGAAAATTAGAAGGTCCAAGTATTTATTATTCAAAAAAATGTAAAAAAGACTTTTTTGAAACATTTAAAAATGGTGTTAAAGAGGGATTGGAATTATCTTATTATCCAAACGGTAATATTAAAGCCGAAGGAAATTATAAAAAAGGGAATTTAAATGGCTATTATAAAGTTTATGATAAAAAGGGGAATTTTTCTTTTGAAAGTAGAAGTACTGAAAGTGAAGCGGATCTAAAACCAAATGAATCTGACTCTGCCAATAATGTTGTTTTTAATGTGTTTAAAAGGAATAAACAATGGAAAAACAAACTAATAGTTGCCGACCTTACTGGAAGCATGTATCCATACGCCCAACAACTTAACACATGGCTAAAATTACATTTTATTAAAGATAGTGTAAGTCAACATTTTGTTTTTTTTAATGATGGTGATAAAAAATCTGATGAACAAAAGAAAATTGGCGCTACAGGTGGAATTTATTATTGTAGAGCTAAAACATGCGAACAACTAGTGTCTACTATGGAGTTAACCATAAGAAAAGGAACAGGTGGAGATGCTCCTGAAAATCCGATAGAGGCCATTTTATATGGCTTAAATAAAAGTGGTAAAGTTGATGATGTGATTTTAATTGCTGATAACTGGGCAAAAGCAAGGGATATTAAATTATTAGCAAGAATAAAAGTTCCTGTAAGAGTTATTTTATGCGGAGTTTATGAAGGCATGGAAATTAGTGAAGATTACTTAAATATTGCCTATAAAACAAAAGGTTCGGTGCATACTATTGAGCAAGATATAACAGATTTAATGAAACAAAGCACTGGTAAAAAGTTTAATATTAATGGTGTAGATTATATTATTAAAAACGGAAGTGTGAAAGTGTTTTAATTGTATCTTTATCAACCATTTTTGTGCGTATTTTTAATAACATATCCGAAACCAAAGAATTAACAAATACCATTGTTACCATTGGAACATTTGATGGTGTTCATTTAGGGCATCAAAAAATAATTAATCGCTTACTTGAATTAAAAAAACAATATGGTGGCGAAACGTTGTTATTTACATTTGATCCTCATCCTAGAAAAGTATTATTTCCAAATCAAAATGATTTAAAATTAATTACTACTACTGAAGAAAAATGTGATTTACTTAAACAGTTTGGAATTGACAATGTGCTTGTATTTCCTTTTACAAAAGAGTTTTCGCAAATGAGTGCCAGTGATTATATTTCAAATATAATTTCCGAAAAATTAAAAACAAAAACATTAGTAATTGGTTACGATCATCACTTTGGCACAAACAGAGAAGGCAACATTAATACTTTAAAACAAGTTTGCGAAAAACACAATTTTAATGTAGAGGAAATCTCTGCTAAAGAAATTGATCAACTAAATGTTAGCAGTACTCGCATAAGAAAAGCAATTGAAGACGGTAACATTGAAATTGCTAACAGATTTTTGGGCTACACTTTTTTTATTAAAGGGCAAGTTGTAAAAGGTAAACAATTAGGCAGAACAATTGGTTACCCCACTGCAAATGTGCAAATTAATGATATTGATAAAATAAAGCCAAAAACTGGTGTTTATGCAGTTAAAGTTATCTTAAATAATAAAGGTTATTTTGGCATGTTAAACATTGGATTTAATCCAACAACAGATAGTGACAAATTGCAAAAAATTGAAGTGAATATTTTTGATTTTGATGAAGACATTTATGGGCAAACTATTAAAATTGAATTTGTAAAACATTTAAGAAATGAAGTAAAATTTGCTAACTTAGATGAACTAAAACAACAATTGGGAAAAGATAAACAAGATTGTTTAAAATTATTCAAAGATGCATAAGTCAAATAAATTTAAAAATCTATTATTCACATTACTTTGCCTGTGTTTATTTGTAAATACAAAAGCGCAATTATTAGACTCTCTATCTCTAGATACTTTAACAGGCCATACTTCTATTATCGAAGCCATGAAGAACCCAGATGCTGTTATTAAGTTAGTTTTAAGAAGAAATCATTTAAAAACATTCCCAATTGAAATTCTAAATTTTAAAAATTTACAATATTTAGATATTAGTAAAAACAGCATTGACGAATTACCTGATAGTATAAATCAACTTTCGAAATTGCAAGTTTTGATTTGCAGCAAAACTGGACTCAAACGTTTACCAAAACAAATTGGTAAACTTACTAACTTAACCTACTTAAACATTAATCAAAATGATTTATCGAGTTTACCTCCACAAATAGGGAATTTAGAAAAGTTAGAAATTTTAGATGCTTGGAGCAATAACTTTGATGAATTTCCAGCAACGCTCAAAAATCTTAAGGCTCTTAATGTTTTAGATTTACGAAATATTTTAATTAGCGACGAAACCCAATTATACATTCATAGCCTATTACCTAAATGCAATGTGTATATGTCTCCAAGTTGCAAGTGTAAGTGGTAAAATCATTTAATTAATTCAATTTAAATTCCTTTAAAATATATTCAATAAAACTGTTAATATTAGATAAACGATAGTTTTATTAAGTTTAATATATGCACCTTTGATGCATAAATCAAATCAAATGGCTATTTTCTTATTTTTAATACTTCATTGGTATTTATCATTATTTGCACAAACCTTTTTTTTACACAGATATTCGGCCCATAAAATGTTTACAATGAACAAATTTTGGGAGATTTTCTTTTATTATTTTTCATGGATAACACAAGGGTCATCATATTTAAATGCCAGAGCTTATGCTATATTACATCGTATGCATCATGCTTATAGCGATACTGAAAAAGATCCTCATACTCCTCACTTTTTTAAAAATGCATTTACGATGATGATGCACACTCGAAAAATTTACAATAATGTATTAAACCGAGTAACCGTCATAGAAGAAAAATTTGATAGAAATTTTCCTGAATATAAAAAACTAGATAAAATTGCAGATAGTTGGTTTATTAGATTATTATTCGCAGCAGGTTATATTGTGTTTTATGCTTTTTTTGCAACAGTTTGGTGGGAATATTTGTTTTTACCAATACATTTCTTAATGGGACCAATACAAGGTGCAATAGTAAATTGGGCAGGGCATAAATACGGTTATCAAAATTATCATGATGGCGACAAATCGAGGAATACTTTATTTTTAGACTTTTTAATGCTTGGCGAACTATTTCAAAACAATCATCATCACGCAGGTTCAAAACCAAATTTTGCAGTAAAATGGTTTGAATTTGACCCTACATATAGTGTGATAATTTTACTTGATAAACTCAGAATTATAAAATTAGCAAGGGTATCAAAATAAATAGATTTAATTTGGTTTTCTAATGCCCCTTTTGAAGAAGCTTTACTTTAAAAATATTACTTTTTCGATATATCAGTAAGTTGAGCTGGCAATCCATTTTTGCACCCATCTTTATTAGGCATTTTAAGCAACCTATAATTAAAATAAATAAAGGTTCCTTCTTTATTGTACTTTTCTTCAATTACATCTTTTGGAATCAACACTAGTTGTTTATCATTTTCAGTATTTTGTAAAATAACACTCAAACATTTGCTTTCATTTAAATTATAAGTAACCTTTCCTAAGAATTTACCTTTTACCTCATTAGTTGTGGTAATTACAACAGTATCTTTTTTAGTAGTTTGGCATGAAATAGTCATTACAAAAACAACTAAGTAAAACATATTTTTCATAAATTATACTTTATTTTATTTATTCAACTACAATCTTTTTTTTTTTTTGAAAATAAGCATTTCCTACTCTAACAATATAAACACCTTTGCTAATATTATTTGTAAAAATTGATGTATTGAATTTATTTTGAACTGGAACTACTTTTTGGCTTGATAATTCTCTACCATCAATTGTATATAATTCAATTTTAGCCTCTTCGTTATTTGGTAAATTTAAAGCTGTAACTTCAATTTTGTCTTTATTTGCAAAAACATTTAAACTTGATTGACTAACTGTCTCTGAAACACCAACATCTAAAACTGGGATTTTAAAAGAATATATCCTAGTACGAGGGTTTCCACTAATTAAATATTCACCAGTATGCCAAAATGTTAAACCATCGGGATCCATTTCTGTTTGAGAATAATCACCAAATCTATTAATAAAACTTTGAGCTCCAGAACCAACAATTGCAGAAGTTTCTGTAAAAGTCATTGTTCCAAGTGGATCATGAGCATTACGACCAGTATAACGTAATGATGGAGATACAACTTCACTTGATACTGCATAAGCTAGTCCAATACTTCCATTATCATCCATTGCTATACTTCCTAACCAACGACTTTCGCCATCGGGCGCATAAGTTCCTTCTTGATAAATACTCCAAATACCTGTTGTTACATCCTGACGCAATTCATACCATCTCACACCTACTTGTTTAGTTGTAGGTTCTACAATTACAGCTTGACATAAAACAACTGTATTGTACCCTACCCATCTCCTATATTGTGCTCTAAAATTTAAGACACCATTCATTGCATCTAACTTTTGAGAAGCTCCAGGTGGAGGAACATCATCCCAAGAAGGATCAAAATCAACATTTATTGGAGATGTATTCAACATTTGATCAAGAACTACTGAGGAACTAGATGGAGTAACCCAATCAATTATTATTTTAAAAATGCGCAATCTGTCTGCACCACCAATATCCCAAGTATCATCTTCGTATGAAAAAGCTGGGCAAGGTGTACCAAAAGGTGGCAATACACCATCAGCACAAGCTGTTAATGGGCAAAAGAAGCCAACGTTTGGTGTAGGTGGTAGATCTAACGAAATCATTGTAGCAGTGGGGTCTCCAGCTAACATTTTTGTCCTATTCATTGCACCAATTTTATTCGGTTCTCCAATGTTAGTACTAAAATAATATCCATCACTCCAAATAGAATATTTTGGATAATCTGGAAAAGAACCTGCACTAGGAACAAAAGTATATGTAAAATAAGTACCTAAAGGGTTTGAACTTGTTGAAACAGCTATCAATAACCTATCAAATCCATTAAATTGGGACATAAACCATCTATCAGCATATCTATCATACATAACAATTGGGTCGCCATCATCTGTGCTACCTGCCCACAAACTACTTAAATTAAAAGGTCCGCCACCAACAACCGCACCTCCAGTTTTTGTGTAAACTCTATATTGAGTGTTTACAGCTTGAAAATAATAGTTTGCACTTACCGCACCTGATGGATCTGGCGGATAACCAGAACCACTTAATCCTTGCCAATTAGCAATAGGCGGTGACATAGTTTTTAATCCACTTTGCCTCTGTGCAATTGGGTCACCTGCAAAAGATGTATTTGGTTTATTAACTATTTTGGGTGAAGTTCTGCGCTGTTCAACTTCCTTTTTTTTATCTATACTTAAATTATCATTATCATCAACTATAGTGCATTCGCTTAACGGTTTGGATATTGCAAAACCTGTACATTTAATTTCAGTAACTTTTGCCGAAACAGTTTTTTGTGCCATAAATTTATTTAAAGAAAATAAACACAGCAATAAAATAAAACACAATTTATTCATAAGTAATAATATTT
>ERZ724517.2095-NODE-2095-length-10693-cov-6.582816_pt1 | contig 10693 bp, 10 predicted proteins | sample MGYA00376050_ERZ724517 | MGnify/ENA primary metagenome ERZ724517 (study PRJEB28724, sample SAMN07190886) | activated sludge metagenome | isolation source: activated sludge of sewage treatment plant in Hong Hong | place: USA: Christiansburg, Virginia | collected... | reverse complement strand
ATTTCTAGCACTATCTACACCAATCATAAATTCAATAGCTTTGTAGTTAGCAAATGGCACGTTTGCTAATGTAATTAGTGCAGACGAAGGATTTGAATGATCAATTAAATGGTAGCTGTTTGGTTCTGTCCAAACCGAGTTATCCATTTTAGTGATTTTAATATTACTAATGTAATATTTATACATGCTTACATTAAATGTATTACCAGCTTGGTTTGTGTAGGTTTCAGTATTAAATACTAACGCAGAATCGCCAACCATGGCTTCAAACTCTATTTTCAAACTTCCAGCAGTTGATGGAGTTGTTGGTGTAGGCGTTGGCTCAGGTTCTGGATCCTTTTCTTTATCTTTTTTACAATTAGTTAATGTTAATGCAATTAATGCAATAGCTGTAAACTTAAATATATTTTTCATTTTAATAATTTTAATAATTTAATTCGTTATTTAATAATTTATAATCTACCCAGTTTCTTACAGCCACAATTGGTTTAAAGATAACTAGACTTAGTTTTTGAAAAGTTGTTTTTTCGAAATTGTTTTCGTGTGCTTTGACGTATTTTTTAATTAAACGGTATTCGTTTAGCAAAAGTAATACTAAAGCAATAACAACATATAATACAATGTTCATGATACTTGTGTTAATTAATGAATCTATAAATAGAAACACATTCATGTATAATGAAAGTGCAAATTAATTAAACTACAAACTTGGTGGATGAAAAACAGAAGAAGATATATTATCAGGAAGAGTTCCTGATTTTGATAAAATTAGTTGTTTTGTTATTAAAGCTGGTTCAAATATAAAGGTCAATAATCCCGTTCTTAATTCGGATTTTTCTGTTTTATCTTTTATAGGAGAGGAAGAATCTGACTGACGCTTATCTTCTTTTTTTATTTCCTTTTCTAAATAACAATTAGCTTCGCAACAGCTTTTGGGTTTATCTTTATTTTCACAAACCGTTGCTGCAAGCTCTTTTTGGTTAAACTTAAAGTTCAAGTAAATAACAGAACGCGCTGCACATTGCCAGCTAAAACTTATCAGCAAGAATAAAGAAAATAATATTTGCAGGCGTTTTTTCAAGTTTAACTTATTACCCAACAAATATACAACGGAAAAATCAAATTTTATTCAGTCAAAACAATTTTTTTAGTCTCAAAAAATGAGTTAGCGTTTTCTATGGTTAAAAAATAAATTCCGCTCTCATATCCCGACAGATCGAGCTTCGTGTCAATAGAGCTTAAAACTACTTTCAAAACCTGTCTTCCTTGTATGTCGATAACTTGAACGAATGTGTTTTGGGAAATGGATTTTTCTGGTACTTCTACCACAAAAACCCCCGGTGACGGATTTGGAAAAACACTTAACTCATCTTTAGAAAGAGATTCAAACTTTATCATTCCAGTAGTTGTAATGATGCCCATCTTCATTCCATTTCCAAAACTAGTCACCCACATTTCGCTGGTATTAAATGGATTAAAGAATACGCGCTCGGGCTGACGAAATGGATAACTTGCTACATTTGAAAAAGTTGGAGTAGCGGCGTTGATATTTGTACTTTTCCAAAGACCCTGCGTTTCGGTAGTCATATATAATTCATTAGGGTTATTTGGATTAAAGGTGCAAGATGTCACTCTATCTAAAGTAGTTCCTGTTAATTTTGTCCAGCTAGTGCCTCTGTTAGTAGTTTTATATAAACCTCCTAATCCATTTGGTGCGCCACCCCAACCGCTAAATACATTGACATACCAAGTGTTTTGTGTGGCATCGTTTGGGTCAATCACCACGTCTTTAGTCCAGTAATACATTCCTGTGTGTGACTTGTCTGTCCAACTGTTTGATATAGGATCATACATAAAAACGCCTGAACTAGCTGTAAAAACAGTTGTTCTTCTTCCTGAATAAGTGGCAACTAATTTTCCATCATTCAACACGACTAAAGAGGCAGGATGTTTTTCGGTACGAGGAGGATTTGGTAAAAGTGTCCATGTAGAAGTTGCTAAATTTGATAAATCGTCGCAACGATATACGCCACCAGCACCTGCCCCGCCATTATAATGTATAACACTAGCATAGGCACGATTAGAATTATTAGGATCTAATGCAATCCAAAAAACAGGATGATTAAATATTTTTAAATTTTGCCAAGTTTGTCCGTTGTTAGTAGAATAAATAATTTTTCCATTAGCATCTGCGCCATCTAATATCGCATCTGTTAAGCGAGTGCTTTGATACATATCATGGATATTAGAAGTAGCGGCAAACAAAGTTCCTGAGCTACTTTGTGCAACTCTGTAGGTTGAATTAGCGGCATTGCCAGTATAATTAAACGACCAACTATTGCCAGCATCTGTACTTCTAATTCCTCTAATATCAGAATAACAAGCCCACATATTGTTAGCTGTTGACCAATGCACTTGCCAACAAGTGGTATTTTCTAATCCCACACTTGTATAACTTTGCATCGGCGGTGTATTGGCATTGACAGCATGTTGGCCTGTAGAATTAATGTACGCCTGCTGCCAGTTAGTTCCACCATTGGTTGTTTTATGACAAAAACCAAAGTCGCCAAAAATAACCACTTGTGCATTTGTGGCCGCCACATCAAAACCAAAAGGGCATTCGCCATAACTCCAACCACGGTCACCACCTTGCCCACTCCAACCAGTTATAATATTTTGATTAGAGGCAGTGATGAAAGTGTTAGTCCAATTTCCACCAGCATTAGTTGTTTTAAAAATTGTTGGCTCGCTAGCATCGTTACTTCCTGCTACATAAACTGTATTGATATCATTTTCTGCCATATCAATAAACATTGGAAAATCAGTTGTTAAATTAATTCCTGTTAGTTTACTTGTCCAATTAGTTGTTCCATAGTCGCAAGAGTAAATGCCTTTGCAAAAACCATAATAATCAGAACCTTGCAAGCCAACATAAATATCAGCAACATCACCAGTTAAACAAAATAATCGAGTTGTTGTTCCAACTTTGGCAGCTGTAAAACTCCAAATACGTTCTGTTGACGGCAATCCTGTTATTGTTGCGGTTGTCCAACTAGTGCCTCCATTTACTGAAACTAAAACGCCGTCATTGGTTCCAATATAAATGGTGTTTCCTGTAAACAATACGCCACCCACTACGTTACCAGATCCTGAGCTCAAAGCAGTATGAAATTGCGTAAAAGTAGCACCGCCATTATTAGAGAAATAAATTTCGCCATAAGTAGAAATAATAATTTGATTAGAATTACTATAGTTCACATGAATGGTATAAACATCGGAACCAGGATCTGGATTTCCCGCAAGAGTGGTCCAAGTTGCTCCATTGTCGGTGCTTTTTACGGGAGTACCAATGTCGTTGATATAACTTATAGAGTACAATAAATTAGCTGTAGAAGTGAAACATACTTTAGAATTATGTCCGCCAGCAAATTGAGAAAAATGCACTTGTGAATACGAACTTCCAAAATTAGTGGTGTGAAATAATTCACTCATATCACAAGCAATGTAGAATTCGTTTGTATTTCCTTGATTAATACTTGGCGAAAATAAAGCGCCACCACCGCCAATACCTCTTGAATTCCATGAGCTTGGTTGAGCAATAACACCTACAGAAATAAAAGTGATACCAATAAGTAATAAGTAGATTCTCTTCATAATAATAGTTTTTAAAGCTTTACTATGAAGTTAGAAAAATAATTTTAAGCTAAAACTATTGTCAAAAAACTTAATTGGTTTAGGACAGAAATATTACAGAAATTAATTCAGTTGTTTCCACAACATATCTTTTAACTCCTGAACATTATAGCCTGTTTGAGAAGAAAAGAAAATGTAAGGAATTTTGAATTTACCTTTCATGCGTTTATTCAAATCTTTTTCTAATTCCATAATCAATTCATCATCAATGGTATCGCATTTAGAAATAGCTAAGATTCTCTGTTTGTCAAGCAATTCGGGATTGTATTGTTTTAATTCGTTTAATAAAATTTTATACTCTTCGTAAATATTATCACTTTGGCAACTTACCAAAAATAATAAACTGGAGTTACGTTCAATATGTCTTAAGAATCGAACACCTAATCCTTTTCCTTCGCTGGCTCCTTCAATAATTCCAGGAATATCTGCCATCACAAAACTTTTGTAATCACGGTAAGGCACAATGCCTAAATTAGGCGTTAAGGTTGTAAAAGGATAATTAGCAATTTCTGGTTTAGCAGCAGAAACTACTGATAACAATGTAGATTTACCTGCATTAGGAAAACCCACTAAACCAACATCTGCTAATACTTTTAATTCTAAAACTTTCCACTCTTCTTTTCCTTCTTCTCCTGGTTGAGAATAACGAGGTGTTTGATTGGTAGGAGATTTAAAATGTGCATTTCCTCTTCCTCCCATTCCACCAGGTAATAAAATAAATTCTTGTCCTTCTTCGGTAATTTCGCAAATGAATTCTCCCGTTTCTAAATCACGAGCTACAGTTCCTAAAGGAACATCTAATATTTCATCCTCACCCTCTTTACCAGATTTGTGAGAAGAACCACCATCACCACCTTGAGTAGCAATAATATGTTTACGGTATTTTAAATGGATGAGTGTCCAAAATTGCTTGTTACCACGTAAAATCACGTGTCCTCCACGTCCGCCATCTCCGCCATCTGGTCCACCAAAAGCCGTTAGTTTATCGCGGTGCAAATGCGTAGAGCCTTTACCACCTTTGCCACTTCGGCAACAAATTCTAACGTAATCAACAAAATTATTATCCACTATACTTGAGATTAAAGATAAAAGACAAAAGATTTAAGAGAAGTACATTCATCTTAAATCTTTCATTTTAAGTCTTATGAAATTATTTTTTCTTTTTAGTTACTTTTTTAGAAGCAACTTTTTTTACTACTTTTTTAGGCGCTGATTTCTTCTTAGCAACTACTTTTTTTGCAGCCACCTTTTTCACTGCCTTTTTTGGAGCAACTTTTTTCTTAGCAACAACTTTCTTTACTGCTTTTTTTGGAGTCGCTTTTTTAGCAACCACTTTCTTTACAGATTTCTTAGCTACTTTTTTTGGAGTTGTTTTTTTAGCAACAACTTTCTTCACTGCTTTTTTTACAACCTTTTTCGGAGCAACTTTCTTAGCTACTACCCTTTTCTTTGGAGCAGTCTTTTTAGCCACTACTTTTTTAGCCGTTTTCTTAGGAGCTGCTTTTTTCACAACGGCCTTCTTAACGGTTTTCTTTACTGTAGGTTTAGTAGTAGCTTTCTTAGTTGCAGGTTTTTTAGCTATTGTTTTTTTAACAACCGCCTTTGGTGTTTCCACTTTTTTAGTTGGCGGAACTGCTTTTTTTACAGGCTCTGTATTTCTTACTTCTTCAATATCTTTTTTCAATTCATTTGAAATCTCAGTAGCTACTTCAAAGTCATTGATAGTTAAATCTAAATGTTCGATATCATTTTCTAACATCGTTAATTCAATTTCAGCATTCACAAAAATGATACGCTCCGTTAATTGATTAAAGATAGATTCGATAGAACCAATTCCGTTAATTGAATGGAATTTAGCTTGCTCTGAATAATATTTTTTTAACGGCAATGTTTTGTTGTTGTATTCGTTTACACGATTTCTAATAATGTCTTCGTTAGCATCATCAGGTCGTCCGGAATCTTTACCACGTAACAATAAACGTTTTACTAATTCTTCGTTATCAACTTCTAAAGCCAACATAGCGCTGATAGCAGTACCTTTCTTTTGCAACAAATCATCTAAAGCAACAGCTTGAGCTTGTGTGCGAGGAAAGCCATCAAAAATAAAACCATTGGCATTTGGGTTTGCATCTAACTTAGATTCAATCATTCCAATTACAATATCATCACTTACTAAATCTCCACGATCCATAATTTGTTTTGCTTCCATGCCAAGAGCTGTTCCTCTTGCAATTTCGCTACGCAAAATATCACCTGTAGATAAATGCACTAAACCATATTTTTCTATTAACTTCTCAGATTGAGTGCCTTTTCCAGCACCTGGAGGTCCAAATAAAACGATGTTTAACATGTTGCTCATAGTTGATGTTTTTATTGTTATTTATTATTTTGATTCAAGTACAAAAATTTCTTTCATATTTCTTCCTAAGCCGTCATAGTCAAGTCCGTAACCGACAACAAAATCATTCGGAATTTCCATGCCCACGTAATCTACTGCTATATCTTTTTTATACGCTTCAGGTTTTAATAAAAATGATGCTACTTTAATTTGCTTCACTTCTTTTTTCGCTAAAAGTGCCACTAGTTTTTCTAAAGTTACTCCAGTATCTACGATATCTTCCACTACAACAACGGTTCTTCCTTTAATTTCCTCGGTTAAACCAATCATTTCGGTAACAGTGCCAGTACTACTTGTGCCATGATACGATGCTAATTTTATAAAAGAAATTTCACAAGGAATAGTGACTTCTTTCAATAAATCGGCAGCAAACATAAATGAACCATTTAATACCACTAAAAACAAGGGCATATCATTTACCAAATCGGTATTTATTTTTTGAGCCAATTGTTTTACGCTTGCCGAAATTTTATCGGAAGTAATGTATGGAACAAAGGTTTTATCTTTTAAAGTAACGCGTTGCATCAATTATTTTTTGAAAGCACAAATATAACAACTATTTAATGAGGAAAATAGGGCAAAAGTAAAATATACTCCATTATTAAAAATCACTAAAAAAGATGGTTTTATATTTTCTTTTTGCTTGAACAAAAAGAAACAAAAATTCAAGGCGAAAGACCAATTCCAATCTTTTTCTCGCACAAAAAGCCCTCGCAATGCCTCCGAAAAAATTGCAATTCGCACTCTTTCGCCAAAAGCAGCCGCACACTTACTAACGTATGATACGTTTGCAAAAAACATGGCTGACAAAAAACTAAGAAAAATAATAAAGCAGATTTAGCTAGTCTTAAAATCTAATTTTACATCGTTCTTTTGCGAAAAGATGTCTATTTGAATCTACCTCAAGCAATGTTTTAGCATTATGAAGCTCCTTTTTGTAGGTGTTTTTTAATTCCTTTCTTTTTATGGCTTCTAAAAAACGACGGGCATCGTCTTTACTCTCTAAAATCAGGCCTGGCACTTGAGTAACTTGACCATTTTCATCCTTTGCCACCATCGTAAAATAAGAGGTATTGGTGTGTTTTACGGTTCCAATTTTAAAATCTTCGGCAATCACTTTAATCCCTATAACTAGCGATGAGTTTCCAACATAGTTTACAGAGGCAAACATCGATACCATTTCTCCAACATCTACTGGCTGCAAAAACTCTACATTATCCACAGAAACGGTTACACAATAGTTACCTGCGTGTTTGGAAGCACAGGCATAGGCAACCTTATCCATAAGAGATAACAAAATTCCGCCGTGAATTTTCCCGCCAAAATTCGCGTAAGATGGTATCATTAATTCGGTAAGGGTCGTTTGAGAATAACTAACAGATTTGAAAATTTCGTCCATAAAATTTAAAATATGTATCAAATTTAAAAATATTGGATTAAACTCATCTAAAATTAGTCTCAATTAAATCAGTAGATTTGCAGCCCGTGAACAATTCGCTTAAAAATACACATCTTAAAGACACCATTTCTTTGTCAATTCCCCTGGTAATGACCCAAATTGGGCATATTATCACAGGTATGGTGGATAATATTTTTTTGGGGAAATTAGGAAAAACCGAACAGGCCGCAGGGATTTTATCGAATAATTTATTCGTTATTCTATTGGTGTTTAGTATTGGGATGAGCTACGTGTTAACTCCAGCAGTTACTGACGCTCACGTCAATCAAAACGAAAAAGAGAAAGCCTCCCTATTTAAAAACTCATTATTTATCAATATGGTAGTAGCAGTTTTGTTATTTATCATTCTATTTTTTTCGTCACCGTTACTTGCCTACATGCAGCAACCAGAAGATGTGGTTGTTTTGGCCATTCCATTTTTTGATGTATTGATCTTTTCGATTATTCCAGTGGCACTATTTTTTGTGTGCAAACAATATACCGAAGGCCTTAGCAACACCAAAGCTGCCATGTATATCAGTGTAATTGGCAACATATTAAATATCATTTTAAATTATTTATTGATTTATGGATATTGCGGCTTGCCTGAATTAGGCTATATGGGTTCTTGCTGGGCAACCTTTATAGCTCGTGTATTTATGGGAATTGGGTTCTTAATCTTTGTATTCAAACATAACTCAGTAAACTCTTTTGCAAAATATTATCAAGAAGCCAAAATAAATGCTCAACATTTTTGGCCATTGTTTAAAGATGGCTTAGCCTCAGCCTTACAATTTACTTTTGAGGTAGCCGCCTTTGCTATTGCTGGTTTATTAGCAGGCGTGTTTGGTAAAGAACAAATTGATGCGCATGGCATTGCTTTAAGCATGGCAGCATTTACATATATGTTTGCCAGCGGTATTGGAAGCGCTACCACTATTAGAGTTGGGAATTATTATGCAAAACATGATTTAACCAATTTGAAATTAGCCATCAAAACATCCTATAAATTAGTGATTGTAACCATGGGTTTTATGGCGCTTGTTTTTATTTGTTTTAATACCGTTTTGCCAATTGTATTTAGTAACGATGCAGAAATTATTTTAATAGCTTCAAAATTATTGTTATTCGCCGCCTTATTTCAATTATTTGATGGCACTCAAGTGGTTGCAATTGGTGCATTACGTGGCTTAGAAGATTATAAATATCCTACCTATATTGCTTTTATAGGTTATTGGATTATTGCATTACCACTATGTTATGTATTTGGTTTTATGATGAACTACAAAGTTTATGGAGTTTGGCTAGCCCTGAGTATTGGTTTAGGATTTGTGGCAATAGCTTTATCTATAAGAATTCGTAATTTGATAAGATTAAAATCTATATCATCACAAAATACAAACTAGCTAAAAAAAACAAACCAAATACCGTTAATAATCCATTAACGCTTAAATGCTTATTTACTTTATAAATAAAAAAGCCTAAACATAAGGCAAATACAATCACGATGAAGGATGGGTAAGTATAAATGTGCCAAAAAGTTCTATCATCAAAGCCCAATTTTACCTTAATGATTTTATTGAATAATAAATCCCGTCCCACATAAAACCCTTCAAAACGCTTTGGCAATTGATATATCTCACTCGTTTTAATTGGCACCACTAATCCGTCGATGGCTGTAATTTGTAATTCTGTTATGGTGCGTGCATTTACACTACGGTTAAACTCTCCATAAGAACAACTAATACTTGATACATAATTTTTTTGCCAATGACAGCAAATTAAAATACTCAATAAACAATAGGATAAAAAAGCAACCAAGGCAATATTAATACGATTGAATATTTTATAAAAAGTAGTCTTTTTTAAATCTTCAATCCGTTTGAGTTCTTTTAGAAGCTTAATTTGCTTTACATAAAACAACTCTTCGGTAGATAAAGGTGTGCGAGGTTTTCTCCGAGGTTGTTCTTCTTGCATTTCAATTATAAATTATGAAGGAAACTATAAATTAATTTTCTTTTCTAATAAATAATTATTTCTATCAGGTGAATTTCTTAAAATTAATTCTCCAATAAATCCTGCTAAAAACAACATGGTTCCTAAAACCATAGAGGTTAAAGCAATAAAGAAAGAGGGGCGTTGAGTTAATAAACGAGCCGGAACATGAATAATAAATGCATGGTAAAATTTATCGGCACCTAAATAAAGGGTGGAACAAAATCCAACAATAAACATTAAGGTTCCTATTAAACCAAAAAAATGCATCGGACGTTTCCCAAATTTAGATAAGAATGTAATCGTCAATAAATCTAGAAAACCATTGATAAACCTATCCCATCCAAATTTACTAACGCCATATTTGCGTGCTTGATGTTGTACAACCTTTTCGCCAATATTATAAAAACCTGCGTTTTTAGCTAATACGGGAATAAAGCGGTGCATCTCACCATAAACCTCAATGCTTTTAACTACTTCTTTTTTATAGGCTTTTAAACCACAATTCATATCGTGTAATTTAATGCCAGATATTTTTCGGTTAGTCCAGTTATATAATTTTGAAGGGATATTTTTAGTAAAAGCATTATCAAAACGTTTTTGTTTCCATCCGCTCACCAAGTCATAATTACCCGAAGTTATCATCTTATATAATTCAGGTATTTCATCTGGAGAATCTTGTAAATCGGCATCCATAGTAATCACCACATCACCTTGTGCTGCTTCAAAACCAACATGTAAGCCAGGAGATTTGCCGTAATTACGACGAAACTTAATAGCCTTAACGCAATGATTTTTAGCTGCAATCGACTCAATTACTTGCCAAGATTTGTCTTTACTCCCATCATCTACAAATAAAATCTCGTAAGAAAACTGGTTTTCATCCATTACACGTTTAATCCAGTCGTGAAGTTCTGGCAACGATTCTTCCTCGTTAAATAATGGAATGACAACTGAAATGTTCATATAATGCGGTTAATGAAAGCATAAATATAACTAACATATAAATTTTATCAAAATTATGGTAAATATGGAATAATTTGGTACTTTTGCCGCGGGTAAGTCTTTCACGACCAGCTCCTGTCAAATCCCCCAGGATGGGAACATAGCAAGGGTAGATGGTTGAGCGGTGCGATGAAAGTAGCTTACCCTTTTTTTGTGCCCAAAAA
>ERZ724517.2094-NODE-2094-length-10694-cov-10.776389_pt1 | contig 10694 bp, 9 predicted proteins | sample MGYA00376050_ERZ724517 | MGnify/ENA primary metagenome ERZ724517 (study PRJEB28724, sample SAMN07190886) | activated sludge metagenome | isolation source: activated sludge of sewage treatment plant in Hong Hong | place: USA: Christiansburg, Virginia | collected... | reverse complement strand
ACGCTGAGCCGCAGCCACTGCGTCAATCCACCATCTGCCGGCCGGGCAGGTGGCGCTCCTGGCGCTGAACCAGCGCCCGTGCATTTTTCACCGGTGCCTCACGCTTGGGCAGCAAACCCTGCAAGGCCAGCGGATTACTGCGCGCGCCGCTCGCCAGGTAATCGGCGAGCAGATATTTTTTGACCGTTTTTTCCGGTTGACCGCAACATTTGCTCAGGTAGTCAAAAAGAGCATCGAGCAGCGCCTCGGGCGTCAGTCCGCTGGTTTTTGCCGTGCTTTGCCAAAACCAGTCGGCGAAAGCGAGAAAGGCATAGAACGGCGAGGCTTGCTGGCCAAGCAAAAATGGCAGGGTTTGTGCGAAGCGCCCCGAGTTGGCAAGCATGTCCCAGTAGCGCGCGAAGCGTGTAAAACGCTGCATGGTCAGCGCATCGACAGCGCCGGTTTGCTGCACGGTGTAGGGCGGCAGCGTGTCGTACACCATCCCCCACTCAACGGCGTGCCGCGCTATCGGCGTACCGCGCAGGCGCTTCAATATGCCCAGCTGAATCTCATGCGGGCGCAGGGCATAGAGGCGGTCGAAGCCAGCCGCAAAGCTTTCCAGCGTTTCACCGGGCAGGCCAAAAATCAGATCGCTGTGCAAATGGGCGTTCGATTCCTCGACCAGCCAGCGCAGGTTGAGCTCGGTCTTTTCGTTATCCTGCTTGCGCGAAATACGCTGCTGGACGTCGACATTGAAGCTCTGTATCCCCACTTCAAATTGCAGCACCCCCGGTGGAAATCGAGCAATCATTGCCTTCAGGCGATCCGGCAAGTGATCGGGCACCACTTCAAAATGCACGAAGAGTTCAGCATCCGACTGATCAGCGGCTGGCGCTGGCAAGCGATCGAGAAAGAACTGCAGAATGCGAATCGATGCATCGATCTTCAGATTGAAGGTTCGATCAACGAACTTGAAGTTACGCGCACCGCGCTGGTAAAGCCCATCCATCTCCCGCAGGAAGTTGTCGAGATCGAAAGCCCAGGCGCTTTTATCAAGCGCGCTCAGGCAAAACTCGCACTTGAAGGGGCAGCCGCGCGAGGCCTCAACATAGAGCAGGCGGTGCTGCAAGTCAGCCGCCGAATATTCGGCATAGGGAAAGGCAATCTCGCTCAGCGCCGGCTGCTCCCCGGCAATCACTTTGTTCAGTGGACGCGGCCCGTGCAGCAAGGCGCGGCAAAGGCGGGCAAAACTGAGATCGCCCCAGCCGGTGATGACGTGATCGGCGAGCTGCGCGATCTCCTGCTCATCCAGCTCATGACTGACTTCCGGCCCCCCCAAGACGATTTTGATCTGTGGCCGCTGCGCCCGCAGCAGGCGGATAACAGCGCTGGTTTGCTGCACGTTCCAGATATAGACGCCAAAACCAACCACCTGCTTGCCCTGCTCTGCGCTGGCGTCACCCAGCGTGAGCAACAGTTCATCAACAATTTCCGGCGCCGGGCGGGCGATGGTGAATTCGCGCAGCACCGTCTGCGCGCGCAAGTCGCCCATGTTGGCCAGCAGGTAACGCAGGCCCAGCGCGGCGTGGATGTATTTGGCGTTAAGGGTGGCGAGAACGATACTCGGCGTAACGGTCACTTCGCTGACAACCATGCCTTGATCTGTTCATAAACCCGCACATCGGTGAGCAAGGCCATATGGCTGATATTGGCCAGCCTGGCGCTCTGCACATCCCCTTCGATTTCATGGGTGGTGGCACTGCCCGGCGTCACCAGGCCATCGCCAAAAAACGCGCTGAACGGATGGTCAAGATCCTCACTGAGACTGCCGCCGAGAAAGCGGAAGGCCATTCCATGCTCAGCGCCCGTACTGCGCGGCGCACCGGGGCCATGGCGGAGATCCTTGATACCCTGACTACGCGCCGAGGCGATCTTGCCGAGCGGCGCCGTGATCTTGCTCAGGTTCAATGCCGTATTGGCCAGATGCCCAAGCATTTCGACTGGCGAGCCAAGATTCGGCGAACCGAGGCAGATCAGCATGCGCGTCTGTGCTGGCCAATTCATGCCCTCCGCCGCTGCCAATTCACTGGCGGCCAGAGAGATCAAGCCACCCATGCTGTGGCCGATGATCACCAGTTCGCTAATCGGCCTCGGCCAGACGGCCAGCAGCTCTTCGATAAACACCGCCAGTTGCGCGCCATTGTCGGCAATCGGCCGCCCGGTGTTGTAACGCAGATAGAGCGGCGTATAGCCAAGCTCACGCTGCAACGCCATGCCAAAGTCACGCTCGCTGGCATTCGCCTTCTCACTCGGAAACCAGCTGTGCTCATCGCAACTCAGGCCGTGGATGAACAGGCAAAGCGGCTTGCCGGCCTTCGGGTAGGCGGCACGCAAAGCCTTGGCCTCGAGCGCGATCGGTGCACCGTCAACCTGCAGCGCCATGTTGATCGCCAGCAGGTTGTTGCTGGCCGCCAGATGATCGCCGAAAGCCCCATTGAGGGCGCTGAGCAGGCCGCTGGCCAGCCGCCCCGGCGGCTTTTCATCGGTGAAGTCTGTGGTGTGTTTTTCGAGCATCGAGGCGGCACCGAGCAAGCCGCCAGCACCGTGGTGAATGGCCGCATAAACCCCGGCAGAAATTGCATCATGGGCGTCCTGCACCAGCTTCGCCGGCCCGGAAACAATCGGGATTTTGCTCAGTACATCAAACGACTGGCTGGCGATGGCGCGGTGCATTTCCTGAACACGCTGCGTGGTTTCCTGCACTGCGGTTTTGGCGGCGTCGCTATAGCCGGCACTGGGCGGCGGCGCGGGTTTCTTTTTGCTCATCGGCGGACCTCTCGTGACAGCGATACGCCATTAGCAGCGCACGCTCCCGATTATCGTACCTGATAGCGCGACGGCCGGCGGTGGATTAAACCAGGGTTTGTTGCGGTCGACGGCAAAACAAGGCGTATTTTTTGTCCGACTACAAGCGACTCAGAAGCGCGCGGTGAATTTGAGCCGGAAAGTACGTCCGATCTGGAGCATCCGCGCACGCTGACCGGCGAGTGTCGTATCGAGCCCGACCGGGTCGTCATATTGATGATCGAACAGGTTGTAGACACCTAGCGCCAGATCCCAGTTTTTCCCGGAGGGCTGATAAGTGAGATTTGCGTTGGCCACTCCATAGCCGGCAACCCAACTGCCGTTATCCCCGGTTTGGCGACGGCTGAGCAATTGCCCCTCAAATGCTGCCAGCCACTGCGAACTGAAAACGGGGAAGGAGAAATTGCCGCGCAGCGAGTGACGCGCGACGTTTTCAATATAACTGGAGACCGTACTTGGTTGCTGCAAGGAATAACCGATGCGCAGGGCCGCACTATTCTGCCAGCGATGCTGCAGCTCCAGCTCCAGCCCGCGCCCGATGAGATCCGGCAGATTGGCACTCAAGCCGGTGCTGGCATCAATGCCGAGCAAATCCTGAATGCGGAAGAAATACACTGAAGAGGTAAGCCGGGTACGCGCTCCCAGACGTTGCTCCCAGGACAGGTCGATCGAACGCATACGCTCCGGCAGCAGATCGGGGTTACCGACGGCGAGGCCCGGTGTCGTGTAGAAACGCTGATAAACCGTCGGGTCACTGAAGGCGGTGGCGTAAAGGAATTTGAAAGTCCCACCCGTCTCATTCTGGTGCACCAGACCAAGGCGTGGGCTCCAATGCCCCGGCATGTCGCTCTGACGATCATGCCTTAGGCCCAGCGTCAGGTAAGTGCTTTCGCCAATCGTGATTTCATCCTGGGCATAAAAACTGAATTGGCTACTCTTTCGACGGTCATCGAGGCAGGCGGTATCGCTGATGCCATAACAGCCATAGCCGGCATCAATGTTTTTCTGGTTCTGGCGGGTGTTGCCTTTATATTCAATACCGGCGGTCCAGCGCTGCCCCTGCCAGGTGGTATTCAGCAAACGGCTTTCAAATCCCCACCACTGGCCCGTGACACGGTCCTGATTGAGCACATAAGGGGGATAGTCATAAGGAAAATCACCCTTATAGGTATATCTCCCGGCATAGAGGCGCGTGTGCAGTGTGTTTTCCCGATTCAGTTTATGGTCGTTAGCCACTTCTGCCAGCGTGTAGTTATCTGCTTCACGGTGCCGGTTATCGTTAAACAAGGTGGCATAGGAGCCGGTCGGCACAGTCTCATTGCGCTGCGAATGCAGCAGCGTGGCCCGCCAGTTATCGCTCCGCACCCGGGCGAAAAACTTACCGGCCTGGGCGCCCTCGACACCGTCAGCGACCGAATCCAGCCCGGCATTGGCCATCTCGGGAAAGTTCAGGCGGTGGCCACTGCTGTAAGCCCCGGTATAAGACAAAACAATATCCGTTCCACCTTCGGTCAGCGTCCCCCAGGTGATCCGCCCCTCGCTGGCCTTGCCGCTGCTGCGCGCCACAGAGACTTCAGTTCCCTGCAGGGAACCGCCACTACGCGTGATGACATTGATCACGCCAAAAGTCGAGTCACCACCGTAAACCGAGGCACTCGGCCCGCGCACCACCTCGATCTGCTCGACGAGGTCGAGATCAAGCGGAAATGCGCCGTCGAAGCTCGCGCTGCCATAAATATTTTCGTTGGTCGGAATGCCATCGATCAGGACTTGCACCCGCGAACGATAGTCGCCCGGCGCCGAGATACCGCGGGTACCGACATAGCTGTAGGTATGGTCATTCGTGACCGTGTAGCCGTTGAGCGTACGCAGGGCATCGGCGAGGCTGCGCCAGCCGTAGGCACGAATCTCCTGGCGCGTCAGCACAGAGACCGACGATGGTGTGAATTCGGCATTAAGGGCAAATTTAGGCGTGCTGATTACCTGAACTTTCAGCAACTCTTCAAGCGACATCTCGACCGGGTCTGTAGCTTGACTGTGTGCTGCACCAGCAACCAATAGCAGTGCCAGCAACAGCGCGCGGGGACGGCAGTCAAACACCATTGTTCAGTCTTTTCTTGGCCGAACGTTTTAGCCACTTGAGCATGGCGAGGTAAAGTATGTCAGGGTCCACCGGCTTGGCGACAAAGTCGTCCATACCGGCATCCATACAACGGGCCTGGTCCTCGGCAAAGGCATTTGCCGTCATGGCGACAATCGGCACCTCGGCATAACCCGGTAGCAGCCGTATGCATTGCGTGGCTTCGAGGCCATCCATTTCCGGCATCTGCATATCCATCAGGATCAGATCGTAAGACCTGGCCTGCGCCATCTCCAAGGCTCGGGCGCCATCTTCGGCCAGATCGGCAGTGAAGCCCAGCACCTCACGCACCAATTCCAGCGCCACCTCCTGGTTGACCCAGTCATCTTCGGCGATCAAGACCCGAGTCCCGGCAAAATCACTGATCAGGCGGCGCTCGGCCTCAGCACCGGAGACTGAGGAGGCATTGGCCCCAGCGCTCGCATCACTTTCGCCTTTGGGCAGGCGAATGGCAAACGAAAAGGCGCTCCCGGCATCAAGCGCGCTTTCAACCTTGATCTCTCCCCCCATCAAGGTCACCAGACGGCTACAAATCGGCAGGCCCAGCCCGGTGCCGCCAAATTTGCGCGTGGTTGAACCATCGGCCTGCTCGAAGGGGTTGAAAATCCGCTTCATGGCCTCGGGAGCAATGCCGATCCCGGTGTCGCGCACCACGAACTCAAGGCATAGCTCCTGTGGAGTCTCTTCCAGGACCTGCATGACCAGGATGACGCTGCCCTGCTCGGTAAATTTGATGGCATTGCCCAGCAGATTGAGCAAGACCTGCTGAATACGCAGCGGGTCGCCAATCAATTGAACGCCGGCCAACGCCTGATCAATTTGATAGACCAAGCTGACACGTTCCGCGCCTTTCTTGGCCGAAACCAGGCTATCCAGATTGTTTTGCAGGCTGCCCAGGGTGAACCCCACATGTTCCAGCGTCATTCTTTCCGCATCAATTTTCGAGAGATCGAGAATGTCGTTGAGCAACTGCAGGAGATGGTTGGCGGCGTTACCGATCTTGCCCAGCTTGTCACGCTGGGTCGCATCCGTATTATTGCGGGCCAGCAGGTGGGTCAGGCCGATGATGGCATTCATGGGCGTGCGCAGCTCATGGCTCATATTGGCGAGGAAGGAACTCTTGGCCCGGTTGGCCGCCTCGGCATCTTCCTTGGCGATCGATAGCGCCGCAGTACGCTGCTGTACCGTTTCTTCCAGATGATCGCGATGACTGGCCAGAGCCTGGTCACGCAGGGCGACCTCACCCAGCATGCTGTTAAAAGCATCAGCCAGTTGGCCAATTTCGTCATTGGTGTGCTTTTTGGCGCGCTGCGAAAAATCCTTGGACTCCGCTACCGCTTTTGCGGTGTCGGTCAACGAGCTTAGCGCGGCAAGCAGCCCGCCTTGCAAATGGCGCGCAATCAGAAAAGCCACGCCAAAGGCAAGCAAGGAACCGATCAGGAACAGCGCCGAGTTCCAGGCAATTTCACGCCACACCCGGTCCAACGTCGCGACCAGGGTCACCGAACCGAGCGTGCCATCGGCCGTTTTGATCGGCACGGCCACCGTAACATGTGACGAATCAAGATACTCGGTGCGCACGCCATGGACCTTGTTGCCCAAAGTAATCTGCTCAGAAAGCTGTACCCCAGGCTTGGCAAAGCGATATTGAAAATTGCTCTCGGTATCGGCCCCCTGCAACTGCGCGGCAATAATATCCGGGTGCTGCATCAACGAACTGAACAGGCGCTCGGCACCGTTCATGTCCTGAAACTCGACCACGGCGGAGGCATTGAAGGCGATCACCTCGGCCATCGAAAACAACTCAGTCACCTTGGCATTGCGCCGTTGGTCAATCTCGCGCACGGCAAACAAGAGAAAGCTCAGCAACAGCCCGACACCGACCGAAGTCGCAATGATCAGCGCCAGCTTGCGGCGAATTGTCTCTTGCCGGATCACTTTGCCACCCCGATCACCTGACGCGCCAGACGCATCATCTGCGAACCGGGCTTGAGTCCAACCCGGCTCAGGGCATCTGAATTCACGTCAAATTGCAGACGACCATCAGCGCGTACCAGCGCGATTCCACCACCCTGACGCGTAAAAACATCGGCATCACTGACCGTCAGCACCGGCATGTTTTCCACCCAGCGCAAGGCAATGGCGAAACGCGCCTCTTCAGTATCGGGAATGAACAACAGTTGGCAGCCAGCCAACTGATCAGGACCGCTAACCCGCTTTACGCGCAGCTCTTTGCCGCCGATTGAACGCCCTTCAAAGTTGGCCAGATACGGCCCCAGGGTGTCACGGCCGAACAGACAAATGGTTGCGGTCGACGCCGTTGACGACGGAAATTCTATGTACTTGAGGAAATTGACGAGAAACGCTGCCTTGAGCTGGTGTTCGGAACTCACTTGAGCCTGGGCGTGCGCCACCGGCAGTGCCCAGATCAGGAGCACAGCCAGTTGACGCAGGCGAATGAGCAAGCGACGAACCAACATGATGTCGTTCAGAATCTCCAGCGCGCAGAAAGCAGTAGAGAGGGGGCGATTTCCACCGGTACGGATGGGAGATAATCGGAAATGAACTCCGTACGATGCGCACCAACCAGATTGCGGCCCGTAACGGCCAGCTCCAGATCCTTGTTCAATTTGTGGGCATAACGCAGATCCAGGGTCACGTAACCGGGAACATGAACCAGATTGGTGAAAGGCGCATTGAGCCTGTCGTAGCCCGCCGAGCCACGCACCCAGGCATCGAACTGCTGTGTTGGAGAAATATTCCACTGGGAGCGGAGCGAACCGTAATGCCCCGGGGTTCCGACTTCGTCATTGATGCCCGCCCCCTGCACCAGCGGGTTGCTTGATTCGTCCATCTGCACCTGCGTCCATGAGTAGGACAACTGAAGGCGCCAAGTGGATACAACCAGCCAGTCAGCCGCCAGTTCAGCACCGGTTATCCAGCCCTTGCCAGCGTTATAGAGATTGACGTTCTGAGTAACGGCAAGCGGCCAGAAATCAAAGCTCTGTGAGCCGGCACGACCGCCAACGATACCCGTATAGCGATAACGATAGGCGGTGAGGTCAATGTTGAAGGCGGACGAAAGCTGACTACGGTAGCCCAACTCGATACCCTCCATAGTCTCTGCATCCAAGCCGCCATCAGAGCTGGTACGCACGATCACCGCTGGTTGGAATGGCGGCACGGCAGGTCGAACTGCAGAATAAATGCTCACCGCTTGCTCTGCTCGTGATGGCAAACGTGGTGCTTGGGCGTATTTTGCCCATAGCGTATCGCTGCGCGAGGGAGTCCACATCAGAGTCGCGCTGGGGGCGAAGGTTGCCCCCCCCCATATTTGTGTAGTCCCAACGTGCGCCAAGCCCAAGCTGAAGCGTTTCCGCTATCAGAGCCCAGTCATCTTGAACAAAAATTCCAGATGTATGCTGGGCGAATTTTGCAGGAGAGAATGACAACAAGGCGGTTGGGGCATCAATATCGTCTGATGTCGTTCTGTGACTGAAGCCCCAAAGAACATCATGCCGGCCAAAAGTGTAGCGCCCGTTATAGTCAAGATCGTAAGTAGTACGTTCTTCCTTGAAAAAGCCCTTTATTTCAGTGTTTGACTGATTCAGCGAGATTTGCAGGGAAGACTCAATTCCCTGATTGGTCAGCCAGCGGTAGCGCCCCGCAACGGTTTGGCTAGTACGCTCTTGCTTTACAGCAAAGGGGCGCAGGGTCAGCGGGAGGCTTGGGGCGATCTCTGCCTGGATCAAATCGCCCACCGATGAATTGAACGCGTTGGCCCACAGCGCCAACTCGCTGCCGCCCCCTAATTTCTTATCAAAACGCATGTCGACTGCAGCATTGTTCAGACGATCCTCAGCATCGGCACCACTGGCCGCCTGCTTTGATGGATCGGCATGACGCCCCTGGGCCGAGAGTTTCCAGCTGGCGTCCTCATCAAGTTGGGCGCCGTAACGGGCGTAGAGGCTGTTCTTGCCCTGCGTGCCGATGGTCGGCGCAATCAGGCCGCCGGTCTGCTCGCGCGAGTGTTTGCTGATAATGTTGATCACGCCACTCACGGCGTTGACACCCCAGACCGCCGCACCGGCGCCACGGATGACCTCGATACGCTCGATATCCTCAAGGGCAATCGGGTCGTTCTCCCACATCACGCCGGAGAAGGTCGGCAGGTAGATACTGCGGCCGTCGATCAGGACCTGCAGCTTGTTCGAGAAACGACCATTGAAGCCACGCGCCGAAACAGCGTAACGCCCGTTGTCGATCTGCGCCACTTCGATGCCGGGCGCCATGCGCAATACGTCCGGTATAGCCTGTGCACCGGAGCGGCGAATATCTTCCGACGAAATGACAAAAGCTGCCGCCGCCACATTGGACAGACTCTGGCTCTTGCGCGAAACCGAAGTGATTTCGGTCTTGGTCAGGTCTTCCAGGCTGAGTTCATCAAGAGAGTCGGCTGCTCTGCCGGGCGCCACAACGGCCGCCTGAAGCACCAGCAGAATGCCAAGCTGCTTGATCGATAAGTTGTTCATAAATGGTCAATGATGCACGCGTGAGGGGTGGCACAGATGTCCTTCTGTTGGGACATTCGAGCGCCCGAGAATACCCCCTCAGGAGCAATATCACAAACGTAATAATACCCTTGGATTTCCTCGCCAAAACCCAGCCAAACGGGGCTTACAGCAGACCAGCCTCGTACGCAGAGAGGGTCACGCCGGCATGCGCCAGAAACTCTCGCAGTTGCTTGATATCGGTCTTGCTGCAGGTATTGCTGTTGTGCGGATGATGCAGAAAGACCTCAACCTTATTCAGTGTGATCTTGAAGCGGGCGCCGTGCGAAGGATCAACTTCGGCGCCGAGGTGATGCAGCAGTGATTCGATTTCGCGCCAGTGAATATTGGCGCTCAGCGGGTCCTGAAAGATACTGCGCATCAGGTGGGCGTGCTTGTGGCTCATGATAAAGCTCCCGACATATTTGGCCCGGGTATTCTATGCCTGTGGCGACCCGCAGTCAGCCTAAAACCAGCTTTAATATAGCTAGCGCAAGCAAGGTATAGCTGGCCGCCACGAGGTCATCGGCCATGACGCCAAAACCGTTTTTGACGTGTTCGTCAAAGTAACGCGCCGGTTGCGGCTTGGTGATGTCGAAATAGCGAAAAAGTGCAAAAGCCGCCACTTGCCAGAAGAAGGTATCCGGCGTCATCAGCAGGATCAGCCAGAACGGGACAATTTCATCCCAGACGATGCTGCCGTGGTCCGGGTCACCAATCGCCCGGCCAGTCACATCGATGGCCCAGATGCCGAGCAGGTAAGCGCCGGCGAGGAGCATCAGCAGTTGAAATTCGCTGGCCGGCGGACGGAAGAGCGCGAAGGTGATCCAGGCGAAGAGGGTGCCGAAGGTACCGGGTGCCCAGCGCGCCAGACCGCTGCCACAACCGCAGGCAATGAAATGCGCCGGATGCGCCAGTAAAAAGCGCAGGCTGGGTGGGCCTTTGCGCGTTTCAGCCAAAGTGATCGAAGCCGCGATGATCGAACGCGATCGGCAGGCCGTCCGGGTCGAACACCGTCACTTCGCCGGCCGCACCTGCCGTCATCTGCCCGATGCACCAGAGCGGCAGTTCGAGATCGGCGGCAATCGGCGCGATTTGCAGATTGAGCGCTGGCGGCACGGTGAAGCAGAGTTCGTAGTCATCGCCGCCCGCCAACTGGC
>ERZ724517.2092-NODE-2092-length-10704-cov-6.950887_pt1 | contig 10704 bp, 8 predicted proteins | sample MGYA00376050_ERZ724517 | MGnify/ENA primary metagenome ERZ724517 (study PRJEB28724, sample SAMN07190886) | activated sludge metagenome | isolation source: activated sludge of sewage treatment plant in Hong Hong | place: USA: Christiansburg, Virginia | collected... | reverse complement strand
TGGTGCATGGCAAAGGCGTGGTGCATGTGATCAGCGACCTGGGCGGCCTGCGCGCCGCCATGTTGGCAGGCACTCCGGCGGCCGGCATTGGCAAGGTGCAGGTGTTCTCCACCAAGCGGGCCTGCCCGGTGTGCTCCACGTCGTATGTGGAGCTGGACCCGCGTCTGTTCAGCTACAACAGCAAGCACGGCTGGTGCCCCGATTGCGTGGGCACCGGCGTGGCCTTGACCAAAGACCAGCGCAAGGTGTTTGACGATTCGGTCAAGGACGAGGACAACAAGGGCCGTGAGCAGACTTTTGCCGAAGCCGACATTGAAGACCTGCACGATGCGACCTGCCCCACGTGTAAGGGCACACGCCTGAATGCGACGGCCCGTGCCGTGCAGTTCAACGCGGTGGGCATTACCGATATCGCGCGTCTCTCCGTGACCGATGTGCGCAAGTGGGTGCAGACGCTGCAGGTGATAGGCGGCATGACGGCGCGTGAGGGCGACATTGCGCGCGACCTGGTGCCCGAGATCAAGAGTCGGTTGGAGTTTTTGGAAGAGGTGGGGCTGGGCTATCTGACGCTGGACCGCGGCGCGCCCACGCTCAGCGGCGGCGAGGCGCAGCGCATCCGGTTGGCGGCGCAACTTGGTAGCAATTTGCAGGGCGTGTGTTATGTGCTGGACGAGCCCACCATTGGACTGCATGCGCGGGACAACAAAATTCTGCTGGGTGCCTTGCGCTCCTTGAGCGACAAGGGCAACACGCTGGTGGTGGTGGAGCATGACGAGGACACGATTCGCCATGCGGACCACATCATCGACATTGGGCCCAGTGCGGGAAAGCGTGGTGGACGACTCGTTGCTGAAGGGTCTGTGGCGGATGTGCAAGCGGCCCCTGACTCACAGACCGGTCGCTACTTGTTGCACGCCATGAAGCACCCCCTGATGTCGCGAAGAGGTGTTGTTGCGCTCGCTGCGGCCGAAGCCGGTACGCCGGGTTCCTCATACGAGTACGCCAAATCGGCACCCGGCGCACCGGCTCCGGCCGCGGTTCTGGCGAGCGCGAAGGGGGTCAAGTTGCCGAAGGGCAAGGCTGCGAAGGCGGCTGCGATCGCGGCGGCGCGGGTGTCGACCAGCGTGGCGGCGAATGCGGAGTTTGTTGAGCGTGCACGTGTAGCCGCCGAATACGAAAATGTCTCCAACCGTTCCGCCGCCAACACTTCATTCGCAGCAGGGGCAGCCCTTGGGGTGGGTGACGATTTGGCGTACTCGTATGAGGATCCCACCCCAAGGGCTTCCCCTGCGAGCCCAGCAAATCAGCAGCCAATAGATTGGCTAACCGTACAAGGTGCCAACCTCCACAACCTGCAAAACGTCACTGCCAACATCCCCTTGAAACGACTGGTCGCAGTAACAGGCGTCTCCGGCTCCGGCAAATCCACCCTTGCACGGGATGTGCTGCTGGCCAACGTGCAAGTCGCCGTCCAAAAGCGCAGCACCAAGGCCGGACGCGATGCGTTGGACGCCGGTGAAAAAATCCCGTGGACCGGCTGCGAGGGCGTGACCGGGTTCGAGAGCATCGACCGCGTGCTGGAAGTGGACCAAACGCCCATCGGCAAGACCCCACGCAGTTGCCCGGCCACCTACATCGGCTTCTGGGACACGATCCGCAAACTCTTTGCCGACACGCTGGAAGCCAAGGCCCGTGGTTACGCCGCCAACCGCTTCAGCTTCAACACCGGCGAAGGCCGCTGCCCCGGTTGCGAAGGGCAGGGCATTCGCACCATCGGCATGAGCTTTTTGCCCGATGTGAAGGTGCTGTGCGAAACCTGCCGCGGCGCGCGCTTCAACCCAGAGACCCAGGCCGTCACCTGGCGTGGCAAGAACATTGGGGATGTGCTGAAAATGGAAGTGGACGAGGCGGTCGAGTTCTTCGCCGCCATGCCCGTCATTGCGCACCCGCTGCAACTGCTGAAGGACGTGGGCCTGGGCTACCTGACGTTGGGCCAGCCATCGCCAACGCTCAGCGGCGGCGAGGCGCAGCGCATCAAGCTGGTGACCGAGTTGAGCAAGGTGCGTGACGACATCGGCAAGCGTGGCAACAAGGCGCCGCACACGCTGTATGTGCTGGACGAACCCACGGTGGGCCTGCACATGGCCGACGTGGAAAAGCTCATCCGGGTGCTGCATCGGCTGGTTAACGGCGGCCACAGCGTCGTGGTCATCGAGCACGACCTAGACGTGATTGCCGAGGCCGACTGGGTGATTGACCTGGGTCCGGACGGCGGCAATGCCGGTGGGCGGGTGGTGGCCGCCGCTACACCCGAGGCGGTTGTCAAACTGGGCACACACACCGGCGTGGCGCTGGCGGCGGTGTTGGCGCGGTAGGCAGACCGGGCGTTATAGTCACTATGAAAATGATAGCTACATACGCAATGATTACGTGGGCGAGAGCCTGATTTCATTCACAGAAAATGTCTGAGAACACTGAAACGACCCCCAGCGGCCCCACAGCCGATATTTTGCCCGCCGACCCGCTGGAGCCGCTCATCCACGCATTGCGCGCCTTTGCAAGCGCTCGCGACTGGGAGCAATTCCACACCCCCAAGAACCTGGCCAGTGCGTTGTCAGTGGAGGCAGCGGAATTGCTGGAGCACTTCCAGTGGCTGACCGAAGCGCAGAGCCAGTCTTTGTCAGCGGACAAAAGAGAGCAGGTCGCAGCCGAGGCGGCGGATGTTTTCCTTTACCTGCTGCGGCTGTGCGACACATTGGGCATCGATCTGCTGGCCGCCGCGCAACGCAAGCTCGTGGTCAATGGCGAGAAGTACCCGGTAGACAAATCGCGGGGCAACGCCAAGAAATACTCCGAGTTGTGACGTTTGGCTTGGCCGCCCGGCAACTGGCCCGATCCTAGGGAAAACACCAGCATCGGTAGTAACGCGCTGTTACCTGCCAACACTGCGGCTGCCTAAACTGAAACTCTCAATCAACCAGGAGATGTTCATGTCCAAGAGAGTTCTGATGCTGTGCGGTGACTACTGTGAAGACTACGAAACCATGGTGCCGTTTCAAACCATGCTGGCTGTTGGCTACACGGTGCATGCCGTATGCCCGGACAAAAAGGCGGGTGATTTCGTGATGACCGCGATCCATGACTTTGAAGGCGCACAGACCTACAGCGAAAAGCCCGGCCACCGCTTCACGCTGAACGCCAACTTTGCGGATGTCAACACCGCCAACTACGACGGTTTGCTGATTCCTGGCGGGCGCGGCCCCGAGTATTTGCGGCTCAACGCCCGCGTGTTGTCCATCACCCAAGAGTTTGCAGAGGCTGGCAAGCCCATTGCAGCGGTGTGCCACGGTGCGCAGATCCTGACTGCGGTGCCCGGCATCATCCGGGGCAAGCGCATCAGTGCCTACCCCGCCTGCCGCCCCGAGGTGGAGCTAGCGGGCGCCAACTGGGCCGAGATTGCGATTGATGCGGCAGTGACCGATGGCCAATTTGTCACCGCACCCGCGTGGCCCGCGCATCCCGCCTGGCTGGGGCAATTCATGGCCTTGCTGGGAACCAGAATCTCCCACTAGCCATTCCCGGGCCCTGGGCCTATGCTTGGGCCCCTGCTTTTCCCGATGTGAAGGAGTCCTGCATGTGCCAGATCTTTGTCCGTGCCAACCCGCAGAGTTATGAGGCCACCACGCGCAGCATCCGCCTGCACGGTGTGGTGACCAGTGTGCGGCTGGAAAACCTGTTTTGGGACACGCTGGACGAGATTGGCACCCGTGACGGCATGAACGTGCCCCAGCTGTTGTCCAAGTTGTATGACGAACTGCTGGAGCACCGCGGCGATATTCCCAACTTCACCAGTTTTCTTCGGGTCTGCTGCCAGCGCTACATGGCACTGCAGGTGTCCGGAAAAATCCCCGCGGACACCCGCATTCCCATCAGCTCGCTGAACGCCAACGCGGTGTTGCGCGTGGTGCGCACCTGAAACAAAGCGAAACAAACCGATACCGCGCAGAGATGACCTGTGCGGTATCCGCCGGCACCATTGCAGTCCTGTTCAACACCTTTTTCAATAGGAACTACTGCCATGAAACGCTGGATCAAACGCTCCCTCTTCGCTCTCTTTGGTGTCTCCGTGTTGGTCGCCGGCTTGTCGGCCTGCGGCCACCGCAGCCACGAGTTTGGCGCCCAACTGAGTGCCGAGGAATACTCCCAGAAACGCGACAAGATCGTCAGCCGGGCCGCCAGCAAGCTGGACCTGAACGACGACCAGAAGAAACGCCTGGCCACCCTGGGTGACAAGCTCTATGAGCAGCGCACCGCCCTCATCGGCCAAACCAAGGACCCCCGTGCCGAGATGAAGGCGCTGGTGGCGGGTGCCACGTTTGACAAGGCCCGCGCCCAGACCCTCATCTCCGAAAAGACGACCGCCCTGCAGACCAAGAGCCCTGAAGTCATCGCCGCACTGGCGGACTTTTACGACAGCCTCAACCCCGTGCAGCAACAGAAGGTGCGCGACTACATGGAAGGCCGTGGCCACTGGTTTCGCCGCGGGTAAAGTCGGGGTGCCATGCACCACATTCTGCTGATCGACGACGACGCGCAACTGGGCCCGCCTCTGGCGGCCTACTTTGCGCGGTTTGACATGGTGCTGGAGTGCGTCTTGCGCCCCAGCACCGGCCTGGAGCGGCTGCGCCAGGGCGGGCTGGACGCCGCCATTCTGGACGTGATGCTGCCCGAGATGGATGGCTTTGCCCTGTGCCGCGCCATCCGCAAGGAGAGTGATATCCCCCTCATCATGCTCACCGCGCGCGGCGAGGTGATGGACCGCGTGGTGGGGCTGGAGCTGGGCGCAGACGACTATGTGCCCAAACCCTTTGAGCCGCGTGAACTGGTGGCGCGCCTTCAAACCGTGCTGCGCCGCCGGGTGGCTGCGCCGGTTGTGAGTGCCGAGATTTCTGCGCCTGGGCGCCTGGTGTTCGATGGCCTGGTGATCGACCCCGTCACTCGCAGCGCGCAGCGCAAGGGCGAGACGCTGGAGCTGACCGGTACCGAGTTTGACCTGCTGCACCTGCTGGCTGCGCATGCGGGTAAGGTCTTTAGCCGCGACGATATTCTGAACCAGCTGCGTGGCCACGAGGCGGAGCTGTACACCCGCGCAGTGGACATTGTGGTCAGCCGCCTGCGCAAAAAGCTGGAGCCGCTGGACTGCATCAAAACGCTGCGCAACGCGGGCTATTCGCTGGCGCTGGCGCGCCTGCCAGCATGAGCGCCGCCGGGCCACCCCAAGGCGCGAGGGCAAAGGTCCGCTGGCACCACCGAGCCCGCCGTGCGCTGTCTCACTCACTGCGCGTTCGGCTGGTCGCGCTGTTTTTGCTGCTGGCACTGGCGATGACCGCGATTTTTGTCATTGGCATGCAAAGAGCGCTGTCCATTGGCTGGCGCGACGCCGCCCGCCCGCTGGTGGTGGACTATGTGGATAGGCTCGCTGCTGAATTGGGCAGTCCTCCCCGCATTGAAGCCGCCCAGGCACTGGTGCAACGGCTGCCGTTAAGCGTGCGCATCAGCGGCCCGCAGGTCAACTGGCGCAGCAACCCCAATGAGCCCGACTACGACTACCTGCGACGCGACAGCACCGCCGACGCCAACAACTGGAACACCGATGCCCCGCGTTTCTTCGAGCGCACCACGGCAGACGGCCACCGCATCCGCTTTGGCCTGAGTGTGCAGACCTGGCACGACCGGCCTCGCTTTATCGGCTGGATCACGCTGGGCCTGTTGCTGGCGCTCACCGCTGTGGCCTATGCGCGGGTGCGGCGCATGCTGCGCCCGCTGGACGACATTCAGGCTGGCGCGCAGCGCTTTGGAGCGGGTGACTTTGCCCAACCCATTCCCGTGCGCAACGCGCGGCACCCCGATGAACTGGGCGAGTTGGCCACCACCATCAACACCATGGGCGCCGACATCCACCAGATGCTGGAGGCCAAGCGCACCCTGCTGCTGGCCATCAGTCACGAGTTGCGCAGCCCGCTCACCCGCGCCCGCCTCAACACCGAGCTGCTTCCCGAAACGCCGGATGTTCAACCAAGCCGTGCGGCCTTGCTGCGTGACCTGGGGCAGATGCGTGATCTGGTGACGGACCTGCTGGAAAGCGAACGTCTGGCCAGCCCGCACGCAGCGCTGCACCGCGAGCCCACCGACCTGGCGGCGCTGGTGGCTGAGGTGGTGGCCGCGCTGGACGGCACACCCGCCATCGCGCAAAACCTGCAAGCCGATGTGCCCGTGCTGCAGCTGGATCGCACCCGCATGCGCCTGCTGCTGCGCAACCTGCTGGACAACGCGTTGCGCCACAGTGTGGGTGCTGCCCAGCCACCTGAAGTCTCGTTGGTACAAACCGCAGAGGGTGCCATCCAGATCACCGTGCGCGACTTTGGCACAGGCGTGCCCGATGACCAGCTCCCCCACCTGGCCCAGCCCTTTCACCGGCCCGACACCGCCCGCACCCGTGAGGGTGGCGGGGTTGGCCTGGGCCTTTATCTGTGCCGCCTGGTCGCATTGGCGCATGGCGGCAGCTTGGTGGTGCGCAATGCGCAGCCGGGGCTGGAAGTGGCTGTGTTGCTGCCGATTCCTTGCGATTAGGCTGACGCTATTTGCTCATCAATTTATAGCTGCTTGCGCACGTCATACAGGCGCTAGAGCCCAGTTTGGCTTGTAACCAATCCAAGCAGGCGAACCTGCCAACGTTGATTGGGGCCGCGACCCGCGGTTCGGTGCGCTGCCACACAGACCATTTGGCGCGGAGATTCCATCCTTGCCCAGCCGTGTTTCATTAGGCACGCGCAACAACGGGGAATGGCCATGTCAGATATCAAAGCGAAATCCTTGAAACGCATGCTGGTTAAAGTCGCCCTATGCGCCGCGACTGCCCTGGCCATGACCAGTCCGCTGCGTGCCCAGGCGCCGGACGACCAGGACAAGGACAAGCAAAAGCAGGAAAAGCCCCAGAAGGGGAATCGGGCCGAAAAGCCACCAGCGCCACCGGACCACGCACAACCCGACCCCCAAAGGGAACAGCGAAAGCACCAGGCCGAGCAGCAAAAACAGCAAGCCGAACAACAAAAGCAGCGGGCCGAGCAACAGAAGCAACTGCAATCCCAGCGCGACCAACAGCAGCGCGCGCAGCAGGCCGAACAGAAGCAGCGAAACGACCAAGCGGCGCAAAAGCAGCAACAGGAGCAGGCCACACAGAAGCAGGCTGCCCAGAATCGCCAGCAGTTACAGGCGGCGCAGAAGCAGCATGCCGAGCAGCAAAAGCAACTGCAAAGCCAGCGCGACCTACAGCTGCGCGTGCAGCAGCAGGAACAGGCCGTGCAACGACTGAAGCAGGAAAACGAAAACTATGCGCAAAAAGAGCAGGCCCAGCGCAACCAACAGCAGCGTGCGCAGCAGCAGGAGCGGGAGATGTCTGCGCTCAGGAAGCAACTGACCCAGCAAGAGCAGCAACTGCACGCGCAGAAGCTGCAGCAGGCGCAGGCCGCCCGACAACTCCAGCAGGCCCGGTTTGAAGAGCAGCAACAGCTTGCGCAGAGGCGGGCACAGCAAGTCTCGGAACAGCGCCGGCGGCAGCTTGATATCGAGCAGAATCAGCGTCTTGCATCGTTCCGGCAACGTGAGATTGCGCAGGATCGCCTTTGGATTCAGCGCGAAGCCATGCTTCAGCAGCAAAACCGCGCGGCACAGGTTCGTTTCCAACAGCAGTATCAGGAGCGTCGGCGCGAGCAGATGCAGAACTGGAACGCGCGATCTTATGAATACGACAACGATTGGTTTTTCTACTCAGCGCCAAGCTACCGCTATGTTCGCGATAACCGGTCGTATCAGACCAACCAATACGGTGCCGACTTGCTGCGGCAGGCCGTGAACTACGGTTACGAGCAGGGGTTTCCGGCAGGTCAGGCTGATCGCGAGGATGGTTGGCGCGCCAGCCACACCAGTTCCCCGGCCTATCAGGACGGAGACTACGGCTACAACGGCTACTACGTCAGCGCGGACGAATACCGGTACTACTTCCGCCAGGGCTTCAGCCGCGGCTATGACGATGGCTACAACCGCCGTGCCCAATTTGGCATTGCCGACAGTAGCGGCAACCTGTTCATGCTGAGCGCCGTCCTGACGTCGATACTCAATCTGCTGTCCAACTAGGTGTATTCGGCCTCTTGCAGATGCGCTGCACCAAGGGTTGCAGTTGGCATAGACTTGCCGCATGAACCTTGCAGTCAAAACGCCATCTGCTGCGGATCGGATTCGCGGCCAAATCGAGGCCGGCGGTCTTGTCGAGGCAATCGCGGCGGTCGACGGGGCACTGGAGAGCTGCACCTGTGCCGAGCGCCCGATATTGCTCGGCCTCAAGTCCCTGGCCCTGGTCTCAACCGGGCAAGCGCTCGAGGGCCTGCGGGTTGCCACGCAGGCACGCGAACTGGCGGCGGCGCTGGCCGATCCGGCGATTGAAAGCGAGGCCTTGCTGGCTCTCGGATTCGCGTTGCAGTCCCTGGAAGAACATACCCGGGCGTTCGACATCATCACGCAGGCGGAGCGCCTGGCGCAGCAGACGGGAGATAACACGCTACTTGGCAAAGCCAGGCGGCGGCTTGGCATATCGTGCTCGGTTCTGGGGCGCCATGGGCAGGCGCTTGAGATGCTGGAGGACGCCGCGCGCATGCTGGACCAGCACGGTTCGCTGGCGGAGCGATACCATGCCAGATACTCGGTGTTGAACGCCAAAGGGCGGGCGACCGACGATTCGACGGCTGACGATGCCGGGCGGCAGCTGCAATATGCCGAGCTAATGGCTCAATGGCATGGTTTCCTTGAAGAAGTTGCCGCGCAGGGTCTGACGCGGCTTGAGTTAATGGCGCTGGCCAATACCGGTATCGCAGCGCGGCGCGCGGGCAAAGTCGAGGCTGCCACGCAGACGCTGCAACGCGCCGTTGAAGGCCTCGCCAAAGCAGGTCTGCGTGGACACGAAGCCGTCGCACAGGGCCACCTTGGTGCAATATTGATGACGCTGGGTCGCCCGGAAGAAGCGGTCGTCGCATTTCGCCGCGGCATCGCCCTGCTGGAAGGTGGCAATCCTCGGGAACTGATGGGAACATGGCTGGAGCTGGCCGAGGCCTATGAAGCCATTGATGACCCCAGACTTGCACTGGCTGCGTTCAAGGAGGCAAGAAGACTGGAGCGTCAATTGCACGATGATGAGGCACGGCAGGCGGCTACCAAGCGCGAGCAACGCGAAGAAATCGCGCGCCTTGCAGAACAATGGTCGCGCCTGGCCGAAGAGGACCCCTTGACCGGCATCGCGAACCGACGTGCTTTTGATCGCTCACTGTCCCATATGGTCAGCGCTGCGCGCGAGGGGCGTCACTTTGCCTTGCTGTGTTTCGACCTCGATTTTTTCAAGCGCATCAATGACACCCACGGGCACGCGATTGGCGATAGCGTGCTGCAACGATTTGCCAGGCTGCTGCACGCAGACCGTCGCGCTGGCGATCTGCCGGCCCGGGTTGGTGGTGAAGAATTTGCTTTGCTGTTGCCAATTGACTCGAAATCAGCCGCCGCCGACGTTGCTGCGCACATCAACTGCGCCTGCAAGGCAGCGGACTGGAGTTCCATCGCCAGCAATCTGAGCGTGACGGTAAGTGTTGGCGTCGCCGTGAGCCACGAAATCGACCCCGGCAAATTGAGTCCGGAAACCATGTACGGACTGACGGACAGCAGACTGTACCGTGCCAAGCATGAAGGCCGCGATCGCGTGATGGTCACTGCCGAATAGTCTATTGCGCCCTCCCAGATTTCCCCGTCTTTGCTATAAAAAGAGAAGCTGCTTGCGCATATTCCACGTGGGCTTGAGGCACTTTTCGCTTGTAACCTAGAATTCAAGGCACTGGAGGACACGGGGCATGACGCCAGAGCAAAAAGCCAGAGTCAGCATCGACGCACTGCTTGTGCAAGCCGGCTGGCACGTCTGCAATGTCTCAAGCGCCAACATCCACGCCGCCACCGGCGTGGCCATCCGCGAATTCCCCCTCAACACCGGCTTTGGCTTTGCCGACTATCTGCTCTATGTAAACGGCAAGGCCTGCGGCGTGATCGAGGCCAAAAAACAAGGCGCCACGCTAACCGGCGTGGAGCTGCAAAGCGGCCGCTACGCCCAGGGCCTGCCCACCACCTTGCCCGCCTGGCGCCGCCCGCTGCCGTTTGTGTGGGAAAGCACCGGCATCGAGACCCACTTCACCAATGACCTGGACCCCGAGCCGCGCGCCAGAGCCGTGTTCGCCTTCTTTCGCCCCGAGCTGCTGGTGCAGTGGCTGGCCTACTTGCCAAGTTCTTTCAGTTCTTCAGCAAACGGCTGCACCGCACAAGAAGCCCCCGGCACCTTCCTCACCCGCATGCGCTCCATGCCCCAGCTCGTAACCGAGTGGGGCAGCGGCGGCGCGCACTACGCCTTGTGGCCCGCCCAAATCAGCGCCATCACCAATCTGGAAAAGTCCCTCGCCGCCAACAAACCCAAGGCCCTGATCCAGATGGCGACCGGCAGCGGCAAGACGTTCACCAGTATCGGCTTCATCTACCGCCTCATCAAGTTCGGCGGTGCCCGGCGCGTGCTCTTCTTGGTGGACCGGGGCAACCTGGCCCGCCAGACCAAGAAAGAGTTTG
>ERZ724517.2091-NODE-2091-length-10709-cov-4.087479_pt1 | contig 10709 bp, 10 predicted proteins | sample MGYA00376050_ERZ724517 | MGnify/ENA primary metagenome ERZ724517 (study PRJEB28724, sample SAMN07190886) | activated sludge metagenome | isolation source: activated sludge of sewage treatment plant in Hong Hong | place: USA: Christiansburg, Virginia | collected... | reverse complement strand
GAAGAAGGCGTACACGACGAAGTGATCCGCAAGCTCAAGCACCGCATGCGCTCGCTCGTCGTGGGCGATCCGCTGGACAAAAACACCGACATCGGCGCCATCAACAGCAAGGAGCAGCTCGGCACCATCAACAAATACCTCAAGGTGGGCCAGGCCGATGGCGCGGAGATGTACCAGCCCACGTGCGACCTACCTGGCAAGGGCTTCTGGTGCCGCCCCACGCTCTTCCTCAACGTGGCGCAGAGCGCGCGCATCGCGCAGGAGGAGATCTTCGGCCCCGTGCTCGCCGTGCAGACCTTCCGCACCGTGGACGAGGTGATCCAGAAAGCCAACAACACGCCCTACGGCCTCAGCGCCGGCGTGTGGACGGACAAAGGCAGCAAGATCTTCAACCTCACCAGCAAGTTGCGCGCGGGCGTCATCTGGGCCAACACCTACAACAAGTTCGATCCCACCTCACCCTTCGGCGGGTATAAGGAAAGCGGCTACGGCCGCGAAGGCGGCTTGCACGGGTTGAGCGCGTACTTGAATTTGAATTGAGGCAAGCCTGTCACTCTGAGCTTGTCGAAGGGGAGGGCGTGCCGGCGCCAAATGCGCGCCGTCGGGCTATCCGCTACAAGTCCTCGGCCTGAAGACAGTCCTCCGGGCTTTCCGCTTCTATCCCTCACGCGAAATCCCTTTGAGACGATAACTTGAGCGGGAAGCGTTAACTTGAACGTCGTTCTAGCGACCTAAGCGATTGGTCATTTTGCTGGAGCAGTGTTGGCCATGTTATCAAGGACCTTCCTGACCGTTGCTCTGGCTGTCGCCCTATGTTCCGAGGTCCGGTTGCATGCACAGCAATGGGTGCCGTTGGGGCCAAATGATTGGAATTGGCCATCGGTGGGAAAAGCATATAACCCCACTCTCACATTGGATGCTAGTGGTTTGCCATTAGTAGGTTCTAGAGACTTTGGTTATGGCGGTGACTTCAGGGTCAGACGTTGGAATGGTACGGGTTGGATTGCGCTTGGCGCAAATGGGTTTTCGCTCACCGGAACGCTATTGTCGGAGATGGTGCTGGATGGTCTCGGGAACCCTGTAATAGCGGGTAGTGACCCAAGCAACAATGATCACATTAGTGTCAGGCGTTGGAATGGTGCAACATGGGTTCCCATAGGCAATGATGGGTTTTCTTCCGGGGAGATAACCGCTGTCAAGCTTGCGAAGGATGGCATGGGAAGGTTCGTTGTCGCTTACATCGATGATTCGATCGATCGGGTCTGTGTGAAGCGCTGGAATGGCAATGCTTGGGCGACGATCGGCGTTGAAGGATTCTCGGATCAGAGTGCATATGGACTTGAGCTGGCGTTCGACAATGCGGACAATCCGGTGGTCACGTATCAAGCCTATCCCGGTATTCATTTGACCAGAGTTCATCGATGGACAGGGTCATCTTGGGAGCTTCTGCCGCTCATAGACCTCGGTATTGGAACAGTGACTTACAAGGCGCTCATGATCGATGCCGCCGGAGAGCCTATCGTGCTCATTGCCTCCAGCGTGTTCGGAAATCGAGCCACTGTCCTGAACTGGAACGGATCACAGTGGGTGACCCTCGGGCCGCCAGGTTTCTCTGTCGGGAATATCTCCGATCCAGATCTTGCATTGGACCCGCAAGGTCGGCCAGTGTTACTCTACACCGACTATGACGAGGCTGGGACATACCTGCGACGTTGGGATGGTTCGGAATGGGAGGTGATGTGCGAAGTGGATCCGTATCTATCCCCTCAGCATCCAAGGATGCGGATCGATCCGAATGGGTACCCCGTTCTCGCTTTTCAAGCATGGGGCTTGGGATGGCGCACATGTGTTCAGCAATGGAATGGTGCCGTTTGGCAGGTGTATGGGGAACGTGGTTTTTCGCACAACGGCGCTTATTACACCAGCTTGGCCACAGGGCCTTCCGGTGAGGTCGTGGTCGCCTACAGTGACCTGGGGGTTACCAATGCGGCAACGGTTCAGCGATGGAATGGCGCATCATGGGAGTTGATCGGGCCTGCCGGCTTTTCCCCGCCGAATGCCGGGTGCGTGCGTGTCGCTTTGGAAAGAGATGGCTATCCGGTCATTGCTTATCGGGATTCAGAGCAAGGAGGACGTACCACCGTCCAGCGCTGGAATGGGGCGGCATGGGAGTTGGTCGGCATTCCAGGATTCTCCACTCAAGGGGTCAGGGGTCTTGGCTTGGCCATTGACACCAATGATCGACCGGTTGTCGCCTCTCTATTGGCAACAAGCAACTATGATGTCAATGTCTTGCAGGCGCATCGTTGGGATGGTAATGCATGGGTCGACCTGGGTGTGGTAGCCCCTATCGCTGCAGAGCGTGTGAGCCTGGACCTGTTCGGGAATGGTGATCCGGTGGTGGCCTATCAAGAAGGTCCGAATGGTGCCAACATAGTAAAGCGCTGGAGCGGGAATGATTGGGAGACCATGTGGTCCGGGAGCATCTTCCCTGCTGCAGGTGACCTTCAAAGCTTGGTGGTGGGCCCAGATGATGAAGTGGTCATGGCCTATCGCGATAGTGAGGATGGCTTCGTGGTTGAAAGGTGGAATGGCTATTACTGGGAGTCTTATGGCTCAGACGGGTTGCCTTTAGCGTATTTAGAGGATATGTGTGTGGCTATTGATTCGAGCGGAGCCCCTTTACTCGGTCTTCAGGAGAGCAGTTATGCCAACAGCCAAGCGACTGTCTTTCATTGGAATGGCCAGGCCTGGCAGGCGCTCGGTGCTGAACGATTCACGACCTCCTTTTCGGATCTCACGGGACCAGGGTGGCTCCAAGTGGATAGCGGAGGGAGGGCGATAGTTGCCTTTACAAATGGGGGTATGTATGCGAAGGCATTCACCCTCGGAAGTCTAGGCTCCCCAACCGCTGGTGATTTTCTGGCGGTGGGTCCGAACCCTTGTATCGGCGGGGATGTTTGGATCAGTCTTGGTGGGTTGACAACAACGAGTTCGACCGTTGAGACCGAAATGACCGACATGTCGGGAAGGCAGGTACGGGCATGGGCGCTTCCAGTGCAAGACGGCAGGTTGAACACACGATTCACGCTTCCATCGGACTTGGCCAGTGGCGTGTATGTTGTTTCTGTTCTCGATGGTGATTCGCGATGGTCGGCGCGGTTGGTCGTCTCCGGAGAATAATTACATCAGTGGCAACGAACGTGTCTTCCGCACCGCTTCTAACCTAATGGCATAACACCCCTCTCTGACCCGCCTCATCGTTCACGGTCGTGATCTCGCTCGACGGCTAAGGGCTTTTCGCTGCTAGCGCTCACACGACGGGTTCACTCAAGATCGGCTGATTCGTGCGGAACCAGCTTGTAGCCTCTGCCTCCCAAGGCCAGACACCGCTTGTGTTCGGGTAGATGAGCTGTAATACCTCGAACTGCTTGCCACCGTACAACCAGATGTCCCAGCCGAAGTAGTTGTCGAAGTGGTCGGTGGTCACCACCCCGAACTGCACTTGGAACCCTTCGAGGAAACCATCGTAGCGGTTCCCCGGCGCGAATCGCTCTCCGGCTTGGACCCGCGCGTTGTATTCGTTGATCAGGAAGTGTGCGATGGGCTGCTTCAACCCGATCACGATCACCTCAGGTGCGCCTGAGGTCTTCTGAATGCCAACGGAATAGGTGAATGCCGGGCCTTCTTCGTCCTCGAGCACGTGGATCACGTGACAGCCGTATTTCTCGATGTCATCGAGGGCTTTCTTCTCTCCGGCATCCATGGTGTTGCGTGTCGGTGCGTAGGTGTGCTGGTGTTCTCAATACTAGCTCAAGGCAATGCACTACGGTGGAGCGTTCCTGCAAAGCGCCTGACTTTGATCCACAACAAGTTCACCATGCCTCGCATCATCGTCCACTGTCGTTATCTCGCATGAGGGGTGGCTACTGATCGGGTCACTCCTTGATGAAGCGCTCCGAGCGCCCTTCGGTCGTACGCAGCAGGTAAGCACCGCTGGGCAGGTGACCGATCGGCACCACGTTCAAGCCGGGTGTCGGTGCCCAAGCATTCACAACTCGACCGGTCACGTCGATCAGCCATGCTTGGGTGACCTCGGGTGAAAGGTCCACGCGCAATTCGGTTTGCACCACCATCACGGTCTGCGTCTCGTTCCCTGCGGGAGCGTCCTCCATGGCCAGTGCCAGATCGCTCAAGCGCATGATCCAACCATCCATGCCGCCGTTGAGACCGGTGAGGTCGCCATCACCGGACATGGTCCAACCGGATGCGATGTAATCACCCGGACCGATCTCTAGCACAGTGGCGCCGATGTCCATGCTCATCCCGCCGATGCACCGCTGCCATTCGAGATCGCCCGTGGAGTTGGTCTTCACCAACCAGGCATCCACGTTCCCATGGGACCCGACCACATCACCCGTGTTGGAGTTGGTGGAGCCCAGCAGGATGAATCCGCCGTCCTGCGTGGGGTGGATGCATTGGGCTTCATCCTGGTAGTTGCCGCCCAGGCAGTGCTGCCAAGCGATGGCCCCGAGCGTATCGATGCGCACGATCCATACATCTTGCAGCCCTTGTACCCCGGTGATGCCATTGTCGCTGGAGTTGGTGGAACCTGCCATGACCAGGTCGCCGCCGGGGAGTGGGGCCAGGTGGTAGCTCAGCTCCGCGCCGGAGCCGCCGTAACAGGTGGCCCAGAGCAATGTGCCTGAACCATCCACATGCGCCACGAAGGCATCGGAGTTCCCATGGTGGCCGGCAATGTTACCATCGTTGCTGAAGGTCCACCCGCTGGCATAGAAGCCTCCGGGCGCTGCGATCAGGGTCTGAACATTGTCGGGCGAGGTGCCGCCCAGGCAGTGCTGCCAAAGGATATTTCCGGAAGCATCGGTCCTCACCAGCCAGCCATCACCACCGCCCTGGTGGCCGATGACGTCGCCATCGTTCGAGTAGGAGGACCCACCGAGCGCAAAGCCCCCATCATCCGTCTGCAGCACACCTTGGAACCCGTCGAGGGCCGAACCACCATAGCAGCGCTGCCATTGCAGGGCACCGGTGCCATCAAGTTTCACCAACCAAGCGTCCCGGTCGCCGTGGTTACCGGTCACATCTCCATCGTTCGATGCGGTCTGGCCGGCGATCACGAAGCCACCATCGCTCGTAGGGGCCACAGCAAGTGCCCGGTCATCCGCTGATCCGCCGAGCACGCTCTGCCATTGAATGGCGCCGACCGTATCCAGCTTCACCACCCACGCATCGCTTCCACCGAGGTTGGCCGTAAGACCACTGTCGGCTGAAGAGGCTTCACCCACCACGAGGTAGCCACCATCATCGGTGCGGAGCATATCCCGGAAATACTCGCTCTGGCTTCCGCCGTGATCATGGTGCCACAGGATGGACGACTGCCCGTTGGTGTGAATACCAATGCTGAGCAGAACAAGGAGCCCGATCGACCGAAGCAGGGGATGTTCCATGGTTATGCGGCAGATGGCCTTTGCTTGGGAATGACGCCCGACCTTGGCTCCGGTTGCTCCATCTATCCAAAGTACAACTCGTTACCGATCTTACCTGTTAGGCCTGTTGCTTCGAACCAACGATACGGTGTTGCATGTCGCCGGACGGGGAATGCGGCATACCCCTTCGGCAGGAAGCGGGCACCTGCAGTGCGAGCCTTCTCGCTCCATCAAGGCGCGCATTGCTCGGTCGACCAATGGTCGGATTAGATTTGAAAGAGCATGTCATCCCCAGCGAACAACGAACGCGTCCACCGCATGGCCTTCGTCAACGTGTACCCGCACTATGTGAACAAGGTGGAGCGGAAGGGCCGCACCAAGGAGGAACTGCACACCATCATCCATTGGCTCACGGGTTACACGGAGAAAGGCCTCGCCAAGGTGATCGCCGACAAGACCGACTTTGAGACCTTCTTTGCCAAGGCGCCACGCATGCATCCGAACGCACACCTGATCAAGGGCATGATCTGCGGCTACCGGATCGAAGAGATCGAGGATCCCATCATGCGGCAGGTGCGCTACATGGACAAGCTGGTGGATGAGCTAGCGAAGGGCAGGGCGATGGAGAAGATCTTGAGGAAGTAACCGATGCGGAACGCTCTATCGCTCATCAAGCTCGGAATCTTCGCCTTGCTTGTTGCACCCTGCAACAGTGTGTTGGCCCAGGGCCATTACCTGGATAAGCACAAGCGCCCGGCCGAGGGATGGCCCGAGGAGGTGGTGGAGGTCTACCAACCCAGTGTGACGGATACCACCCTGCTCTTTCCGGCGCCGTGGCTTGTGTGGCAATGCGTCTGTGCCTGGAAGGACGAGTACGACTTCTATTACGACCTCGACTTCCGGCATGTGCGCCAATGCTGGGGCCGCAAGGAGGTCTTCGATCGGGTGGAAGTGGCGGGCGAGTACGGATTCATGCAACGCGGGCTTGGTCGGTTGCACGCCACACTGGAAGAAACCAGCGATGGCTTCCTCTACACCGAAGTGCTCGCCGATAGCTTGGACAATGCGACGCCGACACGTACCGTGCAGTTGGTATGGGACACGGACAATCTGGTGCGTACCGATACATCCGCCGTGGGTATGTGGGGCCGCGATGGGCTTGTCACGCGCATCACGCGCTACGTGGAGCTGAAGCCGGCGCCGTGAGCTTACCGCTTCACCTCATACCGCATCGCCACCGCCCCCGAGCCGAACTCCTCTCGGCCCACGAGCTTCAGGTCCACCATCTTGGATAGTCCCGCGAACAAGGTGGGCCCGCGACCGATGATCCGCGGATGTACAACGATCTGGTACTCATCGATGAGGCCCAGTTCCGTCAAGGCCATGGCGAGTTGTACGCCGCCCACGCCGATGCCCTTGCCCGGCTGCTGCTTGAGCTGTTGCACGAATGCACCCAGATCCTCACGCACGAGCTCCGCGTTCCAATCCACATCCTTCAGCTTACTCGATACCACATACTTCTTCGCCGCATCGATCGTCTGCGCGAAAGGCAGCATCCAATCCGGCATCGGCCACGACACCGGCAAGCGCCACGCGGCCAGCATCATCTCATAGGTCACCCGGCCGAACAGGAGTTCATCGCACCCAGCGATGTACTCCATCGCGTTGCGGTGCAGATCCTCGTCCGCGATCCCGACGGTGTGGTCGTAGCAGCCGTCCAAAGTGACGTTGATGGAGAAGCGGAGGGGGCGCATGGTGCTCCGGGGTTTGGTTTGGTTAGGCAGCGTCATACTTGAAGAACTCTGGCCAATAAGCGGGGCAAATACAATGTTGACTGTTCAATGGCGGATCACGGAATTCCAATCCTAGGCGTGCAAGCTCCACCTCAAGACATTTCGCGTTCTGAAAATCGGAGTCCGTCACAGTGTAACTGTCACCATCTGCACCGCTCAGTTGAATGTCCATTGAATCGCGGCCGACCCAAACGAAAGCTGGAATACCGAAGATCTTCGTGAGTCCGGGCTGCTCGTAATGAGGAAATGCATCGATTGGATGGCGGAACTGCTGGTACTCACCCCAGGAATACGACTTACCCGGAACAGGACGCGGCGTGTCGAGCAGCAAAGGAGCGAAGGCGAGAGACATGCGTTCGGCTATGCTGAGTAATCCGTTCTCATCATGAAATGGAAGTGAACAGCGAAAGCTGTCACCGTCATTGTTGTGTCCACCAAAAGCTCGACAAAACCGGATATGGCGAAGTGCTCGCGCCCAGCCACGAACTATCTCACTCGAGTGGTGCTCGAATAGATATGCGGTGAAGCGGGCGTCTGGCATTGTGCGGTTGAGAGGTCTAGTCCCTTCGACCGAGAACTTGATATCGGTCAAATCCTGCAGGATCGCCTTCTTGATCATGCCCTTGAAGAAGACCATGGGCAGCGCCTTCAGACTTGCGACGAAACCTTGAGGCTTGGTCTCGTGGATGCTGCGTAGCACTATCGCACCTTCCTTCTCCCAGATCCGATTGTAGGTCGAAAACAGGAAGCCACCTTCCTTCGACTCGGTGGTAAAGAAATCATTCTCCTGACCGGCGATGATGACCTTCTCCACGGTCGCAGGCTTGCCGAATAGAATCCTTGTCTCGCGCCACTTCCAGCCGAGAATGCCCGTTGTGGGCCTTTCAACAACCTCGATCTTATCGATGCCGCTGATGATGTCCGCAGCGCCTTCGATGTTGGCGATCACGGCCCAAACCGCGGCCTTGTTGGCGTTGATGGTGATCTGTGCTTCGACGGTCATGATGTTCCTCTAAACGCAAGCGACGATCGTGCTATCCAGCGAGATGTGTTCCATCATTCGGATCTTTCTCATGACCGCTCGTTCCAGTAAGCGTTGGCGACCTCGATCAGCTCGCTGAGAGCAACGCCTCGGCCAGTATCGAGTTTCAACGCACCGTCCGCAGCGGCAACTTCCAGTATTCCGTCGGCACAGTGGACTGTGCAAAGACCGTCGACAAGTTCTGCGCTCAGAAATTCGGGCTCCAGATCCGCAATAGTGGAAAGATCGGTGGTGAAATCCTGCGCACCATACTCCCGATAGGCGAATCGGGTGCAGCTGATGAGAGTGACCTGAATGGTCTCGCCGGGCTCAACAATACGTTCGCGCAAGTACTCAATGGAGACATCGAGCCGCACGGTACCGGGAACTGTGCCGGACGTGCCGACTATGCTACCGTCGTGTAAGACGTCCCAGATGGTGGGGTAAAAGTCCATGTGATCGAAACACTACTGATCACTACTTCGGCTCCCACAATTCGATCTTGTTCCCTTCCGGATCATACACCCACGCGAAGCGGCCATAGTCCTCGTCCTGGCGCTTGGGGTCGATGCGCACCCCGGAGGCCTCGAGCTTCTTCAGCAGGCCATCGATGTCATGCACGCGCAGGTTCAGCATGAACTGTTGTTTGCTGTCGAAGTAGTCGCTGTCGCGCTTGAAGGGCGAGAACACCGTGGGGCCGGCATCTTGTTGCCAGATCCAGCCGTTGTCCTGGTCGTTGATGCCGAAGTGGTCGTTGTACCACTTGGCGAGCGCCTTGTGGTCGTCCGAGCGGAAGAAGAATCCGCCGATGCCGGTGACGAGTCGTGACATGGGATGGTGTTGGTTGAAGCGAAGATAGCCGTGCTTCGAACCTCCTTTCCCGACTTCAGTTTGCCGAAGCGGGAATGCGATCGGGCGCTGAGTGCACGGGTCGATGCTCAGTTCACCACCAACCGTTGAACGGACACATTTCCGGCCTTATCCCGCGCCGTTACATGATACGCGCCCTTGTCCCAAGTGCTCACATCGAGCGAAATGCCGCTGCCCATGCCATTCCCGATGGGGAAGTGTTCCGCATGCACGGTGCGTCCAAGGGCGTCCGTCACCGTCATCTCCATCGCACCGATCGCGTTGGCCTTGATGCGCACGATCCCGTTGGCAGGATTCGGGAAGAGGGAGAGCCCTGTTGCTGCCTCGGTGGTCACGATGCCTGCGACGATGGGGACCAGGTAGTAGGATTGGAACAGTTCCCCGGATTGTGAGCCGTTCGTGTAGTAGACGTGATGGATGGTGCTGGCCAGCACTTCCTGGGTTCCGGTCTTCCGGAAGATCACTTCGTCTTTCGTGGTCACATAGGTGGTGCCGAAGGACACGGCGGTCTCGCTCGAAGTGTGGGTGATGCGGAGGACATCGGTAAAGGTCCCGTTGGGCAGAATGAGGGTGCCCGAGCCATCAGCAGTGTAGGTGCTGGTATCGGCACCGGAGCTGATGGGCGTGCCGCTCACTTGGGAATCGTAGGCCGCGAAGTCGGTCCATGTGGTTCCCACTGTGCAGGGATAGCGCATGGTGTTCTCCACATCGGAGAAGAGCGCCGTTACAGGTCCTCCACTGTCATAGGAGCCAAGGCCATAGAGCCCGTCCGGCTGCACATCAATGAAGCTCGCGGTGGTCAGACTGCCAGCGGGTTGAAGGGCCAGGTCCGCGTCCGGGAATTGGGCGGATCCGGGCGCCAAGCTTGGGAGAATGTAAGTGAACACTTCGGCCCCGCCCGAAGGTGTCGCCGCGCTCATGTCCCAGGTCTGCCCGCTGCCGGTGCTCAACGCCCCGTACCAGGCGCTGGTCTGCCAGGAGAAGGTGTAGCCCACGGTGGGCGCATCGGCGGACGTGATGGTCTGTGCGTTCAGCACGGTGAAGGCAATGGCTCCAACAAGGGTGAAGAATGTTCTCATGGTGAAGTACGAGTGAGCGAAGGGATGAAGGAAGGTGGAAGCGACGCAAGTGAGCTGCTGCAAGTGGTCATGTTCTGAACAGGGGCGGGTTGATCTGGATGCCTAGCTTGCCCAACATGCAACCCCGCGTTTCCTTCATCACCCTCGGTGTCACCGATCTCGAGCGCTCCAAGCGATTCTATGCCGATGTGCTCGGCTGGACACCCATGCACGATACCGGCGGCATCGTCATGTACACCCTCAATGGCCTGATCCTCTCGCTTTTCCCGCAGCACGAATTGGCGGAGGATGCACAGGTGATGAATGATGGTGTCGGCTCCCGCTTCACCCTTGCCCAATGCTTGCGCTCCGTGGAAGAGGTCGATGCCTTCTTCGCGCACTTGAAGCAGCACGGGGTCGCCATCACCAAGGAACCGGTCAAGGTGTTCTGGGGCGGCTACAGCGGCTACTTCGCCGATCCCGATGGGCACCTGTGGGAGATCGCGCACAACCCGTT
>ERZ724517.2085-NODE-2085-length-10716-cov-3.956477_pt1 | contig 10716 bp, 8 predicted proteins | sample MGYA00376050_ERZ724517 | MGnify/ENA primary metagenome ERZ724517 (study PRJEB28724, sample SAMN07190886) | activated sludge metagenome | isolation source: activated sludge of sewage treatment plant in Hong Hong | place: USA: Christiansburg, Virginia | collected... | reverse complement strand
TGACCTTCTCTCCCTTGTTGGCATAGTGCCCCGCCAGATTGGTTGCAAGAGTCGTCTTTCCGGCCCCACCCTTGGGGTTGGCGATCATTACTGCACGCATGCTTTCTCCCTTAATTATTTCGTTGGCGGCGCGAATTATACGCACCTGCTTTGACTGTGCTTCGGGAACCCGGTATCGCTACAATGTGGCTCTATCAAATTTGATCGCCAATATGGTTACGATGGCCACGACGATGGAAAAACAGCGGCAGGGGATTCAGTCAATCGAGGTCGGCACCCGCCTCCTCAGGGCGCTCGCTGCACATGGCCGCCCCATGATGCTGCGGGACTTGGCGCGCAACGGCGGCATGCCAGCGGCAAAGGCACATCGTTACCTGGTCAGTTTCATGCGAATGGGACTTGTTGAACAGGATGCCAATACAGGTCGCTATGACCTCGGTAGCTTTTCGCTGGAACTTGGACTGGCCAGCCTCTCCAGACTGGACCCCGTACGACTGGGAGCCCCTGTACTTGAAGATCTGTGCGAACGCATTGGCGAGACGGTCGCACTGGCCATGCTTGGCAATCACGGCGCCACAATTGTCCGCTGGGTAGAGGCCGGCGGCCCGATCACCGTGACGCTTCGCACTGGAACTGTATTGCCCTTGGCAAACTCGGCAACTGGTCGAGCCTTTGTTGCTTATTGCCGGACGCCATTTCTCAGAAAGCTGCTGGAGAAGGAATTGCGGGCAAATGCAGAGCAAACAGGACTCAATGTAACCGCCCAGGTACAAGCACTTGAGCCAATTATCGACGAGATTCGCCTGCACGGAATCTCGCGCGCCAGCGGCAGCTTGACGCCAGGCATCAACGGCTTCAGCGCTCCGGTTTTTGATCACACAGGTCACATGGTTGCTGCCGTTACTTCCCTTGGCTCCTTTGGCAATTTCGATACCGAATGGAACAGCCCTCTGGCGTTCGCGATCAAAGAAGCTGCTCACGACCTCTCTGTACGACTCGGACACAGCAGTACTGCCCAGATACCTGCTTCCAACGTTCTGGCATCAATCACGCGATGAGAAAAAGCAAGCTCGATCAGTGGATTGCGCAATTATTGAACGATACCCCGTTGCGCGCGAGCTCCCTGATCATCACCCTTTACGGAGACGGGATCGAACCTCACGGGGGAAGCGTGTGGCTGGGCAGTCTGATTGATCTGGTGGCACCTCTTGGCATCAACGACCGTGCAATCAGGACCAGCATATTTCGCTTGACTCAGGAAGAATGGCTGCATGCCACTCAGATCGGGAGGCGTAGTGCCTACGGCCTCACCGAATCAGGCCGTCGTCGGATACAGCACGCTTATCGGCGAATCTACGACATGCCTCATGAAACCTGGAATGGCGAATGGCAAATCGTAATTCTTCCAGAGCGTGAACTAGCGACCAACGACCGGGAGGCGCTGCGCCGCGACCTGATTTGGGATGGTTATGGCGCCATCGCACCAGGCGTTTTTGCCCACCCCTCTGCAGACACCTCGCGGCTGAATGACGTTCTGTTTCAAACCGGAAGCACCAACAAGGTGGTTTTACTGAATGCCAGCACGCTCGACGGAATCACCTCGGCTCCGCTATGGTCACTGGTTCACCAGTGCTGGCGGCTGGATCGCTTGGCCGAGGATTACCGGCGTTTCGTCGAACGCTTCCGCCCGGCGCTCAAGTGGCTGAAAGGCAAAGACGCGAATGATCCCGAACAATGCTTTGTTCTGCGCACGCTACTGATTCACGAATTCAGACGCGTCCAGTTACGCGACCCGCAACTGCCGGAAGTACTGCTATCGCCCCAATGGCCAGGCCACGAAGCCCGGCAAATGTGTCGAGACCTCTACGACAGCACGCTGCATTTTTCCGAGCAGCATCTAATGGACAGGCTGACGACACCAGATGGCCATCTGCCACCTGCCGGCGACGACCTGTACAAACGGTTTGGTGGGCTGACTCAAGCGACTTGACGGGAGATTACAGAACAACAGAATGGTGCCCCCGGTCGGAATCGAACCAACTCCTGATGATTACAAATCAACTGCACGACCTTCATGCTACGGGGGCAAACCGGGGCGCATTATAGCTGAAGGTGGCCAATTCACGTATGGCCCCTGGAATGCTTCCGAAGCATGGCTTCAGGCATTAGAATTGCTCTGCATATATTGAAGATCGGACACCCTCCATGGCGTCATTTAGCAATCCAACCGAGATCGCCCGCGAGACCTTCCGCATTCTCGCCACCCGACGTATCGCCCCAACCCCGGAGCAGTATCGCACTGTCTATCACGAGGTAGCTGGAACGAGTGCTGACGCCACACCGGAATTCCCCGAAGCACAACTCAAAGCCCTTCAGCAGTCGCTGCCGCGTACCACACCAGGTCAGATGCGACTCGCACGTGAACTGGAACAGGCGATCAAGGAAGAAAACTGGGGCCACTGCCAGAACACCATCACCGAATTTGTAGATGCCCAAGCCACGCTGGAAGCACTGCCCTGGGGCGAACTCATCAACAGCCTCCTGCGTGAGTGGGATACCAACCGGGCCGGCATTACACCAGGGAAGAAGCGCGACGCGCTTGATTATTTGTTTTCCAGCGCCGGCAGCAATGCGGAAACCCTTCACAATCGCCTGCACTCCCTTGTTCGTGCATGGTCTCAGGGAAGCGAAGTCGAGGAAACCGAGCTGGTCGATGGAACGCCGGCACCTGTCGATATAGCCGCGACACAGACGCCCATACCGGCAGCAGCGACTACTCTGGTAGTGTCTCGTGCCAGCGAACTGCTACCCGAACTGCGTGATCTGCTTGCCTTCGCCCTCGAACACGCGGTATCCGCGCAGATCGCTGAAGCCCCCGAACTGGCGGCGCAAGCCAAGGAACTCGCTACTGCCGCGCGCAAGGCCAACAGCACGAAGGCTGTAGAGGAACTGCTGGTCGAACTCAAACGCTTCGTCTTTCGGCTGGAATTATTAGCTGATGACCGTGCGGAATTGCGACAGGGATTGCTTCATCTGCTGCAATTGGTGATCGAAAACATCAGCGAGCTGGTCATTGAAGACAAATGGCTGCACGGCCAGATTGCTGTGCTTCAGGACATCGTGACCCACCCCCTCAGCCTGCGCTCGATAGACGACGCCGAACGCCGCATCAAGGAGGTCATTTACAAGCAAAGCCAGCTCAAACACAGCCTGCACGAAGCACAGGAAGCACTGAAAGCCATGCTGGCTGGCTTTGTCGACCATCTGGCGGAATTCGCCGGCACTACATCCGACTATCACGACAAGATTGAGATCTGCGCAAAGAAAATCAGCACGGCCAGCGACATCAACCAACTTGCCGACGTCGTTCAGGAAGTCATGCGTGAAACCAGCATCATCCAGATCAACGCCCAGCGTTCTCGTGATGAACTGCTGGCGACACGCAAGCGGGTTCAGGAAACCGAGCAGAAGATCAGCGAACTCCAGGAAGAACTGGACAGCGCCAGCAAGCTGGTGCGCCACGACCAACTGACCGGCGTACTGAATCGCCGAGGCCTGGAAGAAGCATTCGAAAAAGAAACCGCGCGCGCCGCACGACGCAAGACCCCGCTCTGCGTTTCGTTGATCGACATCGACAACTTCAAGAAACTCAATGACTCGCTAGGGCACGATGCCGGCGATGCCGCACTGATACATCTGGCAACTGTCATTCGCGAAACCATGCGGCCGCAGGACACAACGGCGCGATTCGGCGGAGAGGAGTTCATCCTGCTGCTGCCAGACACGTCGCTCGAAGATGCCCAAAGGGCGGTGGTTCGTCTTCAGCGCGAACTTACGAAACGATTCTTTCTGCATAACAATGAAAAGCAGCTGATTACATTCAGTGCTGGCGTGACTGCGCTTCAGCAGGGCGACACGCAGACATCCGTCATCAAGCGTGCTGACGAAGCGATGTATACCGCCAAAAAAACGGGCAAAAACCGGGTGGTCATCAGCTGAGCCATGCGGGAACAATTGTTTTCTCGCTGCGATAGGCGACCATTGAATGCGCCATGCTTTTTCCGGCACAACAAACCCACTAGGGATCGGGCTATAGCGATATGAAAGCGGTCATTCTTGCCGGCGGCCTTGGAACTCGCATCAGCGAAGAGTCGCACCTGAAGCCAAAGCCGATGATTGAAATCGGCGGCAAGCCGATCATCTGGCACATCCTGAAAATCTACTCGGCACACGGCATCAACGACTTCATCATCTGCCTCGGCTATAAGGGCTATGTGGTGAAAGAATATTTTGCCAACTACTTCCTCCACACCTCCGACGTCACCTTTGACATGGTCAACAACAGGATGGAAGTCCACGAGCGGCACGCCGAACCGTGGCGAGTAACACTCGTCGATACTGGCGAAAACACCATGACCGGTGGGCGCCTGAAGGCTGTAGAGCGCTTCATCGACGACAATGAGCCTTTCTGCTTTACCTATGGCGATGGCGTCGCGAATATCGACATTGCCCGGACGGTGGAGTTTCATCGCAGCCACGGTCTGGCCGCAACTGTCTGCGCAGTAACGCCTCCGGGGAGGTTTGGCGCACTCGATATTCACGATGAGCGGGTTACCCGCTTTCAGGAAAAACCGCACGGCGAAGGTGGCATGATCAATGGTGGTTTCTTCGTGCTGAATCCGAGCGTGTTTGATTGCATCAGACAGGACAGCCCATGGGAAGCCGAACCATTGACCGACCTGGCGCATCAGCAGCAACTGGCCGCATGGAAGCACGAAGGGTTCTGGCAACCAATGGATACCCTGCGTGACAAGATGCTGCTCGAAAATCTCTGGCAAACAGGCCATGCTCCCTGGAAAGTATGGTGAGGGGCAGATTTTGGTCCGGTAAACGGGTTTTTCTGACCGGCCATACCGGGTTTAAGGGCGGCTGGCTGGCATTATGGCTGAAGGAACTTGGCGCCAACATCTACGGATACGCCCTGCCACCGCCAACCGATCCCTCCCTTTTTGAAACCGCGCGCATCGGCGAGACCCTGCACTCGATCACCGGCGACATCCGTGACTCGGATGCACTTGAAACCGCCGCCAGCAAAGCCAATCCCGACATCATCTTCCACCTGGCAGCCCAACCCTTGGTCAGCGAAGGCTACAGCGACCCGGTTGGTACCTATGCCAGCAATGTCACCGGAACGCTCAACCTCCTGCAGGCTGCGCGCAAGCTGGACAATTTGCGTGCGATCGTCGTTGTCACCACGGACAAGTGCTACGAGAATAGAGAGTCTTCGCACGCCTACCGGGAAGGAGATCCACTGGGCGGCTATGACCCCTATAGCAGCAGCAAGGCCTGCGCCGAGATCCTGACCCATTCCTGGCGCCGCTCGTTTTTTTCGAGTCCGGGTTCGCCGGGCATTGCAACCGCCAGAGCGGGAAACGTCATCGGAGGTGGTGACTGGGCGGATAAGCGATTGATCCCCGACATTCTGCGTGCATTTTCCACGCGATCGCCTGCATTGCTACGCCACCCGGAGGCGGTCCGACCGTGGCAGCATGTTCTTGAACCGCTTGCCGGCTACCTCCTTCTGGCGGAGGAACTGTGCACCAATGCACTCTTGCCCAGCGCCTGGAATTTTGGACCGGAACTGGAAGATTGCGTTGCAGCAAGTGCAGTCGCCGACGCGATGGCCTCCCTCTGGCCTGAGCCCGCCACATGGCAAGGGACCACATCGGGGATCCCGCATGAAGCCGGCCTGCTGCGCCTGGATGCATCGCTGGCAAAAGAAAAACTACAGTGGCACTCGAAATGGTCGTTAAAAGAAGCACTCCGACAGACCGTTAACTGGCAACTTGCCTGGCGTCGAGATGAGGATATGCAAGCGGTATCCCTGGACCAGATTCGCTGCTACAGCCAACAGCCCCACGAAAAATGACAACACATGGAACTATTGCGGCAAGCCATTCTTGACCAGGTAAGGCACTACATCAGTCGCCGGCAAGCACTGCCTGACTTTCTGCCCGGCACAACACCAATTCCGCCATCAGGCAAGGTGCTGGACGGCGATGAGTTCGTTAACCTGGTCGACGCCTCGCTCGATGGCTGGCTGACCACCGGGCGCTTCAATGTCGAATTCGAAACCGAGTTGGCAAAACGGCTGGGGGTCGCGCATGTGCTCACCTGCAACTCCGGCTCCAGCGCCAACCTGCTGGCGCTCTCGGCGCTTGGCTCAACGCTTCTGGGCGAGCGAGCGCTCAAACCGGGAGACGAGGTCATCACTGCCGCAGCCGGCTTCCCCACAACGGTCAATCCGATCCTCCAGAATGGTCTGATCCCCGTTTTCATCGATTCGCACATCCCCACCTACAACCCGCTACCGGAGACCATCGAAGCCGCCGTTTCGCCGCGCACACGCGCCATCATGCTGGCGCATACGCTCGGCAACCCGATGAAAATCGAGGCGATCCGGTCCATAGCAGATCGACATGGACTGTGGCTCATCGAGGACTGCTGTGACGCACTGGGGGCGACCTACGCCGGGCGAAACGTCGGCACCTGGGGGCATATCGGCACGCTTTCCTTCTATCCCGCGCATCACATCACCATGGGCGAAGGTGGCGCCGTCTTCACGTCCGACCCGACCCTGAAACGTGCCATCGAGTCCTTTCGCGACTGGGGCCGGGATTGCTGGTGCAACCCGGGATGCGACAACACTTGCGGCAAACGCTTCGACTGGCAACTGGGCGAGCTCCCCGCCGGCTACGACCACAAGTACGTCTACTCCCACGCGGGCTACAACCTCAAGATCACCGACATGCAGGCCGCACTGGGACTGGCGCAGCTGAAAAAGCTGGAGGGTTTCATCGCGGCAAGGAGTGGGAATTTTGCCAAGCTGAGCGAGAAGCTCGCTTCCTTGACAAATTTCCTGATCCTTCCCGAAGCAACCAAAAACAGCGATCCGTCCTGGTTCGGATTTCCGATCACCCTGCGCGATTCGGTGCCGTTCGATCGTGTCGACCTGCTGCGCTTTCTCGATCAGCGCAAAATCGGCACCCGCCTGCTGTTCGCCGGCAATCTCACTCGCCAGCCCTATTTCGCGGGAAGGGAGCACCGAATTTCCGGAACCTTGGACAACGCCGACACCATCATGCAGAAAACCTTCTGGGTCGGTGTCTGGCCTGGGCTGCAAGAAGCACACCTTGACTATATCGCTACCTCGATTGCCGATTTCTGCGGCGTCAATTTTTGAGATCTGCCCATGACCCGCCCCCTGTTCATTTTCGAGATGGCCAACAATCACATGGGCGACACCGCCCATGGGGTTGCCATCATCCGGGCGATACGCGAAGCCTGCGAAGGCTTCGATTTCGATTTCGCTTTCAAACTTCAGTACCGCGATCTCGACACCTTCATTCATTTCAGCTACAAGGGCCGGGATGACATCAAATACGTCAAGCGCTTTGAGGAAACCCGGCTTTCACGCGAGCAGTTCCAGACACTGGTCGATGCCATGCGTGAGAATGGTTTCCGGACAGTCTGCACCCCCTTCGACGAAGCCTCGGTCGACCTGATCGAGGCGCAAGGTATCGAAGTCATCAAGGTGGCCAGCTGCTCATTGACCGACTGGCCCCTGCTCGAACGTATCGCGAGAGCCGACAAACCCATCGTTGCATCGACCGCTGGCGCCTCGCCGGAAGAAGTCGACAACGTGGTCAGCTTCTTCCTGCATCGCGGCAAGGCGCTTTCGCTGATGCACTGCGTTGCCGAATATCCGACGCCGGATGAAAACCTGCACATCGCGCGCATCGCTGCACTACGCACGCGCTACCCGGAGGTGCGGATCGGCTTTTCCACCCACGAATCGCCCACCCATACCGAGCCGGTCATGCTGGCACTGGCCATGGGCGCGACCGTATTCGAGAAGCATGTTGGCCTGCCCTCGGAGCACTATGCGCTCAACGCCTACTCAGCCAATCCGCAGCAAGTACGGCAATGGCTGGCCGCCGCAGCGCGCGCGCAGGTCATGTGCGGCAATGAGGCCTGGCCACCGGCGACCAAGGCAGAATCGGACAGTCTGGAAAGCCTGCGCCGAGGCGTATTTCTGACGCGAAAAATCGCCGCAGGTGAAACGATCGCGGACACTGACGTCTGCTTTGCCTTCCCCCCCATTCCCGGGCAAGTCACTGCCAATCAGTGGTCGAAATACAACCGCCATGTCGCGCAAGAGGCCCTCGGAAACGGCACCCCGCTGATGACCGCGCAGGTCGACATCAAACATGAGCGCGCTCAGATTCTGGCTGCCGTCACTGACGTTCGTGAGCTTCTGCTGGCCGGAAATATCGTCGTTCCCGGAAAATCCGACCTCGAAATCTCGCACCATTACGGGATGGAACGGTTCGCTGAATTCGGGCTCGTGATGATTACCGTCGTCAACCGTGAGTACTGCAAGAAACTGATTGCCATGTTGCCCGGACAAACCCACCCCGAGCAGTATCACGTCAAGAAGGAAGAAACTTTCGTCGTCCTGCACGGCAGCATGACGTTATGGCTCGACGGGGTCCAGCGTGAAGCCACGCGCGGCGATGTGATTACCGTCCAGCGCAGGGTCAAGCACAAATTCTTCACCGCCAGCGGTGTCGTATTCGAGGAAATTTCCTCGACCCATTACGTGAACGACTCGATCTACACCGACACAACGATTGCGGCCAATACACGCCGTAAAACCCTGCTCACGTACTGGCTCTGAAAACATGCGCATTGCCGATTACCTGATGAGCCGCCTCGCTGACGCAGGTGCGGCACACGTATTCCTGCTGCCTGGTGGCGGCGCCATGTATTTGAACGATGCACTGGTTTGCGAGAAGCGCCTGACCCCCGTACCGTGCCACCACGAGCAGGCCTGCGGCATCGCCGCTGAAGCCTGGGGGCGGGTACGCGAAACCTTCGGCGTCTGCATGGTGACGACCGGCCCCGGCGCCACCAATGTCATTACACCTGTCGCTGGTGCCTGGATCGAGTCGATCCCGATGCTGGTCATTTCCGGCCAGGTCAAACGCCCGGATCGCCTTGCTGGCCGCCCATTGCGGCAGGGTGGCGTGCAGGAAGTCGACATCGTGCCGATGGTCAAGACGATCACCAAGTACGCCGTGACAGTCGATGACCCGAAGCAGATTCGTTATCACCTTGAGCGCGCCCTATTTGAAATGAAGAACGGGCGCAATGGCCCGGTCTGGCTGGACATTCCGCTCGATGTTCAGGCTGCGCCGATCAACCCGGATGATTTACCGGGCTTCACGCCTGACGCGACGCCTGCCGCAGCACTGAATGCGGTTGCTGACCAAGTCATGGCCATGATCAGCAAGGCCGAGCGCCCCCTGCTATTGGCCGGGCATGGCGTACGCCTGTCGGGTGCCGCCAAGGCGTTTACCGCACTGGCTGAAGAGCTGCGGATACCGGTTGCGACCACCTGGAATGCACTTGATCTGCTGCCGTGGGAACATGCACTGTGTGTGGGTCGCCCGGGGGTCGTTGCCCTGCGCGGCGCCAATTTTGCCGTGCAGAACTGCGATCTGCTGATCAGTATCGGCTGTCGCCTCGATAACATCATCACCGCCTACAACCCGCGTGGCTTTGCCCGTGGCGCCAAGAAGATTGTTGTTGATGTCGACCACAACGAGATCGACAAACTGGACATGGACATCGCGCTCAGCGTCACTGCCGACGCACGCGAATTCATCGAAGCCATTTCCCAAGCAGAGACTCCTGTTGCACGACAGGATACGGCAACATGGATCGAGTGCTGTGCCGACTGGAAGCACCGCTATCCGGTCAATCACGGCCAGGCGTTTCCGGAGCAGAGACCAATCAATCATTACCACTTCGTTTCGGCGCTTTCTGACGCCATTCCGGCAGATACGCTGGTCAGCACGGGAAGCTCCGGTCTGGCGGTGGAGGTGTTCTACACAGTTTTTCGCAACAAGCCGGGGCAACGGGTATTCCTGACCTCCGGACTCGGCTCGATGGGCTACGGGCTGCCGGCAGCCATTGGCGCCTGCCTGGCTAACGGCTGCAAGCCGATGGTTGCAGTAGAAAGCGACGGCAGCCTGCAACTCAACCTGCAGGAACTGGCCACACTCGCTGCACAGAAGCTGCCGATCACGCTGATTGTCATGAACAACGGCGGCTACGCCTCGATCCGGAATACCCAGCGCAACTACTTCGCCGGCCGCTACGTCGGCACCGGCCCCGAAGCCGGGCTGCTGCTGCCGGATCTGGGAAAGGTGGCATCGACCTATGGGCTACCGTTCCTGCGCATCAGTGATACCGAAGATTTTCCGGCGCTAGTAGAGGCCTTGCAGCACCCGGCCCTCAGACTGATCGAAGTCATGCTGACGCCAAACGAAACGCTCAGTCCCAAGGTTGCAGCACTACCCCAGGCAGACGGTTCGATGCTCTCGATGCCGCTGGAAGACATGGCGCCGCTGCTGACACTGGAACAACTGTCGGCGGAAATGCTCGTGCCGCTGACGCCGGCATCGCTTGCAGCGCCGCGCGGATGAAAACCACCTGCCCCTGCTGCCGGACCGCACCGCCGCCAGCCGGAGGCAGCGAGCAGGCCGAACTTCACTGTCCGGCCTGCGACCACGTGTGGCGCAGCGGCGGCATGGTGGCAAGCTACTACGCCGCTTGCGCCGGTCGCAACGAAAAAGTACCCGGGCTAGC
>ERZ724517.2081-NODE-2081-length-10720-cov-17.247257_pt1 | contig 10720 bp, 6 predicted proteins | sample MGYA00376050_ERZ724517 | MGnify/ENA primary metagenome ERZ724517 (study PRJEB28724, sample SAMN07190886) | activated sludge metagenome | isolation source: activated sludge of sewage treatment plant in Hong Hong | place: USA: Christiansburg, Virginia | collected... | reverse complement strand
CTGGTGAAGTGTTAGATATTGATGGTATTACAGGAGGCTTTAATTTTCAAAATGCTTGGACAAGCGGTTTTATTGCAGCTAAATCAATTGCTCAACTTTCTATTCAATAATTTTATTTGTCAGCTAAGTGCTACTATCATCCTTCGTGGTGTCACTCACTTCAACGTTTAAATCTTTATTGAGCAATACATGACGTAAGTCAAGTTTCATAAAAATATTGTATACAAATAAAAAAGCAATGAAAATATTGTCATTCCTTTTTTATTAATAAGTTTTATTCGTATTAGTTATTCATTTTTATAATTTATAACGAAAGCCAATATACATTTCTCTACCACGAGTAGGTCCCCAAACTGATGAAGTGTCAAAATACTTACCAAATGGATTTTGCCAACTCACAATTGGTTGGTGTTGTCTAAAATCAAATAAGTTTTCACAACCAGTATACACATCAAGATTTTTAAACTTGTATGTGAACTGCATGTTTACCAAAGCATAAGGTTTTGAAAAATCAGGTCGCTGAAATTCAGCAGGATTCGATTTTGTATCAGCTAATTTTTGTTCACCAATCCAATGAATATTCATATCGAAATGAAATTTGTTGTTCAAAGGTTTGTAACTAAATGTAGCTAACACTTTATGTCTAGGATTAAATGGTAAAAGTATTTTTGTTCCGCTAACCTTTCTATAAACATCTAGATAATTATAGCCAGTTTTCACTTCAAAACGTTGCCAAATTTTTAAATACAATTCTGCCTGAAAGCCATTACTTACGCTTGTTCCTGTAAAATTTTTAATAATTGCTTTGGTTGGGTCACTGTCGTAATCTGGAAAGATTTGGTTTTGAAAATTTGTTCTATAAAAATCAGTACTAAAATAGCCAGATAGGTTATTGTTTTTAGTGTTGAATTTTTGAATAAAATTTATTCCATAATTAGTAGCTCTTTCGGGTGTTACTTGTTCTGCAAAAACAAGGTCTCTTGAGCTTACCAATAAACCAATATTCTCACTAAATAAGTTTACAGTTCTCCAACCTGTACCAATGCTTGCACGAAAAACAGTGTTGGGCGAAACATCGTATTTCAATAAAGTTCTTGGTGTAATTGTAAACCCAAATTGGTTGTGTTCATCGCCACGAATGCCAGCTATCCATGTGAGTTTATCTTTAAAGAAATACATCACATTTTCAGCAAAAATTCCTGGGATATTTTCTTCAAGTTTATAATTGCCTGCATAAGTTCTTTTTAAAGTGGTATCTGTAAATGCAATGCTTTCATTGAGTTTTAAATGTCTATAACTAATACCCGTTTTTAAAGAATTTTTTTGTGCATACAACAACTCATATTGCAGGTTGCCATAAATATTTGTTTGTTGTGCATTATAATTTACTGTTCCAAAAAAAGATTCTTGATTTTGATAAAATGATGACGCTAAGAAGGTTATTCTGTGGTTATCATTAAAACGATAAGAAGTTTTTGTCCAAATTTCGGGTTGGGTAATTTTAACCGTTTGTCCATACACATTGGTACTTCCTTTATCACTTTTTGGATTATAAAAAGTTTGTCCACCATTGCGTTCTTCATTTAAAAAACGCAATCCAATTTGGCTACTCAAACCCCAATCTTTTTCATTGCCATATTTCCATTTATTGAAAAGCATGTAACGTGTAAGTTGCGGCAAATCAAGAAAAGTATCATTGTCTCTATCCACTTTATTTGCAGGCTGTACTGTATGCAATGCTGCAAGGCTACTCCACTTTTTTACCTTAAAAGTATAGTTAACGTTTACATGTTTTTCTAAAAAATTATTTACATAAACATTCAGCAATAGTTTATCGGTTTTTGTTGGTTCCTTTGTTTCAACATTAATTTGTCCGCTAATACTTTCATAGCCTTGTAAAACACTATTGGTTCCTTTTGATATGGTGATATTTTCAACCAATGTTCCTGGAATTCCACTTATGCCATACGTGTATGATAAGCCTTGTATCATGGGAAGTCCATCAATTAAAACTTGGTTGTAAACACCTGATATACCCAAAATTCTAAGTTCTTTTGAGTTGGTAATTACATTGGTAGTTTGTGGTTGCACAGTGGCTTGTGTTTCAAAGCAACCAGCTAAGTCGCAACAAGCAGCTTTCTTTAATTCTGATTGAGTAATAACTTCTGTTTTAATAGGGCTTATATTAGAAATAATGATTCCATTTCTTTTTCCTTGAACTACGACATCGTTCAATGGTTTTACCTCAATTAATTTAAACTCTACAAATGATTGATTGGTAATTTCAATTGTGTCTGAAATATATCCTACAAAACTTGCAACTAGTTTACTATTGCCAGTGTGTTTACTTGTAATTTCAAATAATCCTTTTTCGCCTGTTGATGCTCCAATGTTTGAGCCTATCCAATAAATGGTTGCACCAATCATTGGCTTTTTTTTGCTGTTGGTTACTTTACCTAAAATAGTTTGTGCAGTAATGCCAAACGGAAACAGTAAACCAACAATGAAAATATATTTTATCATTGCTTAAATGGTTTAAATACTGTATGATTCATTCAATTTAATGAATCATACAGTATCAAATATTTACTGTTTAATTTTATAAGGTCGGTCGTTTGGATTTTCACAACCTCCAGTATTTTCAATTGTTTTATTAATTTCTTTTTCAGTAACTAATATTGGATTGAATTTTATTTCAAAAGAAGAGGTTGTACCCATTTTTCCTGCTTTACAACTGCTTACACCAGTTAGTTTTTCTACGTTGGCAGATATTGTTTTTAAATCTGAAGAGCAAGTAATTCCTTTAACTTTTAGCTTAATGGTTTTCGTGCTATCTTTTGCTTGATTGGGATTTGTTGTTTGTGAGAAAGCATAGGTTGTTGTAGCCGTCAATAAAATAATAGCCAAAACAAATGATTTTATAAATTTCATTTTGTTGAATTTAAAATTGTTAACAATAAAATTGTGTTGCAATACAATTGTTGATGCAACAGTTGATTGTGTTAAACAACTTTAGGCGGTTGCCAAAAATCTGGAGCGTATTGAGAGGTAAATGTAGAAGTGTAATTAAAATTTTGCTCTATTGAAATTTCAGGTTTTAATATTTCAATAGGAGGGTTTGTTTTACAATAGAGAACTGAAGTGCAACAAGACTGAAAAGGATTGCATGATTTTCCATTACAATCATTTCTCTTTTTTTGTTGGTCTATTGTTTTTTCATTGTTTGATTCTTCGTTACAAGTTTCGTTACAACAGCTTTGTTCTGTATTGGTTTGCAATAAAATTAAATTAACACCTGGCATAATTGCAAGGTATAAAATTGTTGTTGCCAATAGTAGAGTTAAAAATTTCATTGCGTTGCAAACTTACAAATATTTTATGTAATACATTTTTTGTAACAAGCATGGCAAACTATTTACTTTAATGTTGGTTAATGTGTAATTGTAAATAAAGTAATGTACAAAAAAGCAGGCTTTAAGCCTGCTTTTTTTAACCTTTTTTCTTAACGTCTTTATTTTCTTTAAAACGCTTATCGGGTGTGCCATCTTTTTTTACTGGACCACTTGGTTTTGCAGTTTCTTTTTTGTCTTTATTTTCTTTGTAACGCATATCTGCTGTGCCATCTTTCTTTGTTTTAGTAACTTCAGTTGTTACTTTTTTGCTTTCTTTTTTTACTTCAGCTTTTGCTGTTTTTACTTCTTTCTTTACTTCGGCTTTTGCCGTTTTTTTAGCTTCTGTTTTTGTTTGTGCAAATGTAGATCCAACAAAAAGAAACCCTGCAAGTACTAAACCCAAAATTTTTTTCATGATTTTATATTTTAGAATTTAAATGTACAAAGTGTTTAAATATACTTTACTGTTAAAATTGTTTCTTTAAGCATATTTTAAGCATACAAAACTTCGTATTTATAAGTTATTTTTTTTCAAGAACGTGGAATACTTTGTAGCAATTGTAAAACTTAAACATTGATAATTTTAAAATAATTTTGCTAAGTTATTAATAGTTTATAAATTTATTTAAAATCTAGTATGAAAAAAATAGTACTCTTCTTCGTATTGTTCTTTAGCAGTTATTCAATAACTCTGGCTCAACCAAACACATTAACAGATAGCCTTAATGCACTTTATACAACAGAACAGTTAGCTGGTAGCAGTACAATTGGTATTATAGGTGATACAATTGGTTATGAAAATTATTTTGGTAAAAGAGATATTGGAAGAAACTTACCAATAGATGAAAATACCATGTTTCGTATAGCATCTGTTAGTAAATCTTTTACTGCTGCCGCATTAATGAAACTGTATGAACAAAATTTATTTAGTTTAGATGATGATGTAAGTACCTATTTGGGATTCACTTTAAGAAACCCATCTTTTCCCACTACGAAAATTACATTTAGAATGTTGTTTAATCACACAAGTAGTGTACAAGATGGTACTGGGTACGATGGTTTTTTAGGGGCAACATCAGGTGCTATACCTCCACCAATTAGCCAACTGTTTTTAACAAGTGGTGGATACTATACTCCCAACATGTTTAGAACAGAAATGCCTGGTACATACTTCAATTATTCTAATGTTGAGTATGGGTTATTGGGCACTTTGGTTGAAAAAATTTCAAACACTCGTTTTGATTTTTTTGTAAGACAAAATTTATTGGCACCACTTGGTGCAACGGGTAGCTTTAATATTGATGATCTTGCACCTCGAATTAATGATTTGGCAGTTTTATATAGAAAATCTGGCACAGCTTGGTCGCCACAATTGGATAATTTTAATGGTATTGCTCCAGCTCCAAGAAACTATTCAAACTATACAATCGGAACCAATGGGTTGGTATTTGGTCCACAAGGTAGCTTGCGTATAACTGCCAAAAGCTTAGCTAAATTTTTATTAATGATACGCAACAATGGTGTTTATGGTAATACCAGAATATTGAATGATAGCACTGTTAGAATTATGCGTAGCACCCAATGGAATTATACAAACACAAATAGTGGTAACAATTATTATGGGTTGTTTAGAAGGTGGGGTATGGGTTTACATGTATCAACAGGTACTGCAGGTGCAGATCAAGTTTTTGCTAACACAGTAATGTGGGGCCATCCTGGAGAAGCTTATGGATTAATAAGCGATATGTATATTGATACACTTGGCAAAAAAGGGGTAGTGTTTGTAACCAATGGAAAATTTGGTAGTTATACAAGTTGCACAACAGGCTTTTATTGTGTAGAAGAAAAAACGTTTAAATATGTTGACAATTGGATTAACAGAACAAGCTTGCCTGTTAGAATTGTACAATTTATTGGCAATAAAAAAGAAGGAACTGTTGAATTAAACTGGCAAACTGCAACAGAAACAAACAATGCATCTTTCACCATAGAAAAAAGTAGCGATGGTGTAAATTTTAAACAATTGGCAAATATTGCATCAGCACATTCCGATGGAAATAGTAACCAAATAACAAACTATGCTTATACAGATGTGTTGCCTTATAAAGGCAATAACTACTATCGCCTTAGTCAAACAGATAAAGATGGAAAAATAACTAAACATCAAACTATACAAGTAAGATATAGTGGTAGTGCTAACATACTTCAATTGCAATCTGTATTTCCAAATCCAATTATTGACAATAAAGTAAACTATGTTGTAACAGTGCCCACTGCCACAACTATATACACAAAACTGTTAGATATAACAGGAAAAATAATTAGTGTAAACAAACAAACAGTATTAGCTGGTACTACTACAAATAGTTTATTTGTAAAAGCATTGGCATCTGGAAGTTATATGCTACTGCTAGAAGATATAAATGGAAATAAAAGCAATACTTCACTTTTAATAAAATATTGAAATGGCTAAAACCAAAATAAAAAAGCAGGCTTAAAGTCTGCTTTTTTTTAACCTTTCTTTTTAACGTCTTTATTTACTTTTTGATGCATTTCTTGCGTAGCACCTTTTTTTGTTTTTGCAGCTTCAGTAGTTATTTTTTTGTTTCTTTAAGCAGAATTCAAACAACAAAAATTTCCTTTCAGGATATCAACTAATGTCACTTCAACAAAAAGTACTTCAAAGTACCATATTTAAGCAATAAAGCTTACTTTTGCAGCCCCGAATTAAAAACATCGGGATTATATTATGAACTTTTTTGTAAAACAATTAAACGCAGATGCACAGGAAGCTTCTGGTGCTGCCGAAGCAACAGAAACTGCTGCGACAACAAACGTGCCTGTGGAAGCAACAGAAACTGTTGTAGAAGCTGCTGTAGAAGTAGTTGCAGCAAAACCAATCGTAGAAGAAGTAGTTGTTACTGCTCACGACGATTTTGACTGGAGTGTAGACAAAAGAAACGTTGCACATTACAGCCAAGAAGAAAAAGAAAAATACGATCATGTGTATGAAAACACTTTCGTTAAAATTGCTGATGGTGAAATCTTAAATGGAGACATCGTTGGTTTAACCAAAACCGATGCTGTAATTAACATTGGATTTAAAAGTGATGGTTTAATTTCTTTAAACGAATTCCGTGATTTACAAGGTGTACAAGTTGGAGACGTTGTAGAAGTAATGGTTGTAGAAAAAGAAGACCGTCAAGGTAACTTACATTTAAGCCGTAAGAGTGCAAGAATTTTCCGTGCTTGGGAGCGTATTATGGAAGTTCATAAAACTGGTGAGGTGGTTACTGGTTTAGTTACTAGCAAAACTAAAGGTGGTTTAATTGTTGATGTATTTGGTATGGAAACTTTCTTACCAGGTTCTCAAATTGACGTTAAACCAGTTACTGATTACGATCAGTTTGTTGGTAAAACAATGGAATTTAAAGTAGTGAAGATTAACGAAACTATTAAGAATGCCGTTGTATCTCATAAAGCATTAATTGAAAGCGATATTGAAGCACAACGTGCTGAAATAATGAGCAAACTAGAAAAAGGACAAGTATTAGAAGGTACTGTTAAAAACATTACTGACTTTGGTGCTTTCATGGATTTAGGTGGCTTAGATGGCTTATTATACATTACCGATATTTCATGGGGCCGTATTTCTCACCCTTCTGAGGTGTTGAAAATGGATCAAAAAATTAATGTAGTTGTATTAGACTTTGATGATGATAAAAAACGTATCAGCTTAGGTTTAAAACAATTAACTCCACACCCTTGGGATGTGTTACCAGAAGGCTTAGCTGAAGGTACCATTGTTAAAGGTAAAGTTGTAAACATTGAAGATTACGGTGCATTCTTAGAAATTCAGCCTGGTGTTGAAGGCTTGGTTCACGTAAGTGAAATTACTTGGGCAAACACGCCAATTAATGCAAAAGAGTTCTTTAAATTGAACGATGAGCATGAAGCTAAGGTGGTTACTTTAGATAAGGATAGTCGTAAAATGAGCCTATCTATTAAGCAAATGACCAACGATCCTTGGAGCACAATTGAAAATAAATTCCCAGAAAGCAGTAAACACAAAGGATTGGTGAAAAACATTACTCCTTATGGCGTATTTGTTGAATTAGAGCCAGGAATTGGTGGAATGATTCATATTAGCGATTTAAGCTGGTTGAAGCGTTTCAATCACCCTAGTGATTATGTAAAAGTTGCCGAAAATATTGATATCATTATCTTAAGTATTGATAAAGAGAATCGCAAATTGCAATTGGGGCATAAGCAATTAGAAGAAGATCCTTGGACTTCTTTAGAAGAAACATTTGCAATAGGAAGTGTACATGAAGCTGTTGTTACTCGTAAAGATGATAAAGGTGCTTTAGTACAATTACCTTATGGCTTAGAAGGATTTGTGCCTAACCGTCATACTTTTAAAGAAGATGGTAAACAAGTACAAGCCGATGAAACTGCACAATTTGTAGTAATTGAGTTTGATAGAAATGAGAAAAGAATTGTAGTAAGCCATACTCGTATTTGGGAGCAAGCTGTTGCAGAAGAAAAAGAAGCAGTGAAAAAAGAAGCAAAAGCAGAAGCAGAAGTAACTAAAAAAGCAGTAAAAGCTGTGCAAGCTAAAGTTGAAAAAGCAACTTTAGGAGATTTAGGTGCTTTAGCCGATATTAAAGCTAAGCTTGAAGGTGGAGAAGGTGAAGCAAAATAAATAGGAAACTATTTTATACAGAAAAGCCTCTTTGAGAAATCAAAGAGGCTTTTCTAGTTATATATTATTTGTGTATTTAATCGTTATTAGTGACTCCTTATTTTTTTTTTAATAGTTGCATTTTTTTTTACATATACAGGTTCTTAAATTGAAAAAAAATCTATATTTGTGATTATTTCAAATCCAAATCACAATGAGAAGTTTGGTATTGTTCTAAATTCTAAAAAATAGTTTCTAACTATTTTGTCAATAACTTAATTGGTGAGTTTCCATGAGTGTGTATAATTTTTTTATGCTGCCAAACTCAGCTAATTGTTTCAAACCCAACCCTTAAGCTCTGAAAAACTAACCAAAAATGCAATCCAATGGTATTGCATTTACGTAGTTATTATATAAATTCTGAGATTCCAATATAATGAAACAGCTTTTTACATGCTTATTATTCGTATTTTTTTTCCATTTACAAACAATGGCACAATCTCCTTGTGCAAGTTGTACTGTAAATATTACATCTAACAATAGTAGTAACTATTCTTTAAGTGCTGGTCAAAATATGTGTATCAGTAATGGAGCTATTTTTTCGGGAACGATTAGCAGTATTTCTTCCACTTCAAAAATTTGTGTAACGGGCAATAGTAGGTTTAATGGTAATATTAATAATATACCTGCAGGGGCACAAATTTATATAGAAAGTGGTAGCCAATTTAACCCTGGTGGTTTGTATAATATTGGTGGAACAATTACCAATAATGGAACTGTAACAATTTCAACTTATATGACAGTAAATGCAGCATTTACAATTGCAAATACTGGTACTATGAATTTCAATCAGGGTATGAATATGAATAGTGCATTCAATATTACAAATTCTGGCACTATCAATTTTAACAATGGGTTTCAAAGTAGCAATAATGCAGCTACAACTATTAACAATACAGGTACTTTTTTAATGGCTAGTTATTGTACTTTGTTAGCAGGATCTACTATAAACAATAGTGGTGTTTTTACAGCTTCTGCACAGCAAGCTTATACAGGTACTACGATTACAAATACTGCTGGTCAATTTTTATTTACAGGTAGTTCAAATACAATAACTAGTAGTTCAGTTATTACAAACAGTGCATACATTTCGTTGAACAGTTTTACATTAAGTGGTTCCACAATGTTAAATAACAGTACTGGCACAATTACATTTCAATCAACTTTTACTTTAGCCAATGCATGTTCATTTACCAATAGTGGCACTGCCAATTTTACCAATAATTATCAGTTAGACAATGGTAGCACCATGACAAATAATGGTAATATTCAAATGAATAATGGGAATACATACTTGAATACAAATGGCGTATTTACCAACAATGGTTATGTATATGTAAATGGTAGAGTAACATTTGGTGGTTCTAGTACACCTATAAATAATTGTACTATTGTAGCTGTTAATGGCTTTACCAATCAATCGCCAAATACGCAGAATTATGGGTATATTTTAATTCCATTAGATTCAGATCCTTCAAATTCTTCTGTAATATTTGAGCAAAATTTTTACAATGGGGTAGATGCTTGGGTTCAAGGAATCAACTTTACTCACAATGGAGGCACGGTAACAGGTTCAGGAAATTATTATTTTTCTGGAACTACCATTAACTATAACCAATTTGGAAATAATGCGTCTCCTGCAGCAAATTTTTATGATGCAACACCAACACTTTCTAGCCCTAGTAATGGTATGTTTGATGATGGTTATGGAGCAACATCAAATACTACAAAAAATGTAATTTCTCCTAAAGATATTAATGATAGACCAGCTATTTGTAATGCTTCAGTTTTAAGCCAAGGCGTAAACAGCGAATGTGGCAATATTGCTTCAGCAATTGAAACAGGGTTATTGTTAAATGGTGGTTTTACAAGTACAATTTCTAATTCAACAGGTAACACTTATTCAACAGGTACGGGTACTATATATAATTTTTCTGGAGGTTCATTTATTGCTCAAACCGATTATAGAGGTACGTCAGCAACAGCATGTGCTAAAACCAATATGTCTCAAGGCAATGCATTTGCAATTGTAACTTTAGGCGTTGGTCCATATATTGGTACAGGCAATTGTTCTAATACCAATCAAGTTGTTTTTCCTGGCGATGCTACTTATAATGTTGCAGCCCAATCCAACTTCATGTATATCGCAGGAAACACATTGAATGGAGAAGAGTTTTTAGTATATCAGCAAAATATATCGGGCTTAACAATTGGCAAGTCTTATACTTTTTACTTTTATGTTTCTAATTTACGAGAAACAGCCAATAATGCTCAAGACCCAATCATTAGAATAAGAATTGATGGAACTAATGGACTACCTGACGGAACTGTTGGGTACGGACCTTATGTATTAACAGAAGCAGCAACACAAAACAGTGCAGCATTAGGTGGGTGGAAAAGAATTGCTTATAATTTTACAGCAAATAGTACAAGTGTTAAACTAAAAATTACTGATGCTGCTTTTTCGTCGAGTGGAGATGAATGGGGTTTAACAGCTTTAGGATTATCTGAATGTGTAAATAATGATAATGATGGAGATGGTGTAAATGATAGAGATGATGTTGACGATGACAATGATGGCATT
>ERZ724517.2080-NODE-2080-length-10721-cov-3.928746_pt1 | contig 10721 bp, 7 predicted proteins | sample MGYA00376050_ERZ724517 | MGnify/ENA primary metagenome ERZ724517 (study PRJEB28724, sample SAMN07190886) | activated sludge metagenome | isolation source: activated sludge of sewage treatment plant in Hong Hong | place: USA: Christiansburg, Virginia | collected... | reverse complement strand
GGTATTGCCCGCATCACCGACTCCAGCAAGACGAAAACCGGACTGGTGTTGGGTACGCCCAGCTTCATGTCGCCCGAGCAACTGGCGGGCAAAAAGGTGGACGGGCGCTCCGATTTGTACTCTCTGGGTGTCATGTTGTTCCAGATGCTTTCTGGCGTTCTGCCCTTCCGTGGCGACTCCATGGCCGAGTTGATGTACAAGATTGCGAACGAACCTGCACCAGATATTCGAATCATCCGCAAAGAACTCCCTGACGCCGTGGCGGAGTTGGTCGCATTCTCTGTACGCAAGCGTCCTGAAGACCGCTATCAGGATGGCGCCAAGTTTGCACAGGACTTGCGTAAGGTCATGGCAGGGGGCTCGCTCTCGGATGTTGCCGTGGTCGATATTGCCAGCCCAGCACCCGTATCAGGTGTTGTTGCCGCGCCATCAGACGCCGCCACTGCAGGGGCCGAAAAGACCCAAGTGTTCTCGGCAGCCCCGGCGGAGTCAGAAAAAACGCAGGTCATGTCCACTCCCGTAGAAGAAAAAACTCAGGTTTTTGCGGCCCCTGTGGCAGACCCAGCGCCAGTGTCTGCGCCCTATACTCCAGAGCGCACTGTTCCCCTTCAGGCTCCAGCCAGCTATGATGCGACCCAGAAAATGGATTCCATCGATACTGACCAGTTTGCCAAAACGGCCGTCATATCCCATCCAACGCCGGCAACGCCGGACGAGGGTGGCGCCGGTGGTACGAAGACTTAAACCGCTGGCCACCTATGATTTATGAGTTTTGCACCCGAACCGATCCGGGCCTCGCACGCGAGAATAACGAGGATTCCGTGACGGTCGATGACGCGTCGCAGCTGGGCATTCTTGCGGATGGCATGGGCGGCTACAACGCTGGCGAGATTGCCAGTGGCATGGCGACCACCTTCATCAAGTCCGAGTTGGGGCGATGGCTGGTTCAGGCGGGGCGCAATGCCAATGCCAAAGAGGTCCGCCGTGCCATGGAAATTTGTGTGGACAATGCCAACAGGTCCATCTTCAATGCGGCCAACTCCAACCCCCAGTACAGCGGCATGGGGACCACACTGGTGGTGGGTGTTTTTCAGGACTCGCGCCTGATGCTGGGCCATATTGGCGATTCCCGGTGCTATCGCCTGCGTGGCGATGAAATGGTGCAGATCACCAAAGATCACTCATTGCTGCAGGAGCAAATCGACGCAGGCTTGATCACGCCCGAACAGGCAGCCTCTTCGGCCAACAAAAACCTGGTGACCCGCGCCCTGGGCGTGGAGGACGCCGTTTTGCTGGAAGTCAACGAGCACCGGGTCGAATCTGGCGACATTTATGTGATGTGCTCTGACGGCTTGTCCGACATGGTGGATGATGTAAACATCGCGGCCATATTGGTCGAGGCGACGACATTGGAGCAGAAAGCCGTGAAGCTGATCGATGCGGCCAATGCCAATGGAGGGCGTGACAATATATCGGTTCTATTGACCAGTTCACAATCTGGTGCAATAAAACGAAGCTTCATGTCCCGATTGCTGAGAAAATAGTCTTTAGTTTAAGTTTTGGCTTGCTTTAAATAACAGGAGTCGACCATGCCGAAAATGATCGTTTCGATCGACGGTGTCGTCATCAAGGAAGTGCAGTTGACCAAAGACCGTACGACGTTGGGACGACGGCCTTACAACGACATCGTGATTGACAACCTTGCGGTCAGTGGCGAGCACGCGACGCTGCAGATGTCTGGCAATGAAGTGCATGTTGAAGATCTCAACAGCACCAATGGCACCTATGTCAACGGCAAAGCGATCAAGAAACAACTGTTGCAAAACGGCGACACTGTAGAGGTTGGCAAGTACAAGGTGAAGTACGTCAACGAGGCCGCCAGTGCCGGGTTCGAGAAAACCATGGTGATCAAAGCGGGCGCTGCGGGCTTGGCTCCGCCAGCCGCTGCCAATCCGGGCGCTGTCGCTGCACCTGTGGTGGACGCCGCAAGCCTCAATGGCCGCATCAAAGTGCTGTCAGGTGCTGCTGCAGGCCGCGAGGTCGGCTTGGTGAAGGTGGTCACCACCATTGGTAAGCCAGGCGTTGCCGTGGCTGCAATTACCAAGCGCAACAATGGTTTTGTCGTGGCACACGTCGAAGGCGCGAACAAGCCTAAGCTCAATGGCGAACCCATTGGTGCCGATCCGGTCTTGCTCAAAAATGGCGATTTGCTGGAATTGGCCGGCACGCAAATGCAGTACGTGCAGGGGTGAGTGTGATGCGCGGGTTGCGCTGAAACACTTTCCGGGGTTCCATGCAACTTTTGGCTAAACACTGGTCTCGCATTGCGGTCACGCTGATTCCGTTGGTGTTTGCGTTGCTGCATGCCACCGGCATCGTGCGCATTGACGTACTGCAGCGGCTGGACGACATCATTTACGATGCCCGGCTTCGCGCCACCATGCCCAACACGCTTGATGAGCGGGTCATCATCGTCGACATCGACGAAAAAAGTCTGGCAGAAGTGGGGCGTTGGCCCTGGAGCCGGAACAAGCTGGCTGATCTGGTCGATGAGCTATTTGAGCGCCAGAAGGTGGCTCTGCTAGGGTTCGACGTGGTGTTTGCTGAGGCTGATGAAAGCTCAGGCCTCAAACAGCTTCGCCAGTTGGCTCAAAACGAAATGCGCGATCAGGCGGGCTTTGCGGAGCGCTTGGCCCAGCTGCAGGGTTCACTGGACTACGACGCGAAGTTTGCAAAATCGCTCGAGAATCGCGCCGTGGTCATGGGCTACTACTTCACCAGCGACCGGGACGGCCGGTCATCGGGCGTATTGCCAGCACCGGTGATGGAGAAAGAGAGCCTGCAGGGGCGACCTATCAAGTTCACCGGTTGGGATGGCTTTGGCTCCAACATCGAGCAAATTGCCCGAGCGGCGCCGACTGCCGGGTATTTCAATTCGATCACCGAGGGCGACGGTGTGGTGCGCTCCATCCCGCTGATCGCCGCCTACAAAAACAGCTACTACGAGTCCTTGGCCATGGCCATGTTTCGTATGCTCATTGGCAAGCCGACCGTCGAGCCCGGGTTTCCTCAAGAGCGTTTTCTCTCACGCAACTACCAAGGCCTCGAGAGCATTCGACTGACGCAGGCTGACCGCACCATGGCAGTGCCCGTGGATGAGCGCGTGGCCGTGCTGGTGCCCTTTCGAGGCCCGGGCGGCGTAGCTGGCGGGTCATACAAGTATGTTTCGGCTGCAGACGTGCTGTCAGGGCGCGTCGCGCCTGGCTTGCTCAAAGACAAAATTGTGCTGCTGGGCACCACTGCGCCAGGCTTGCTCGATTTGCGCGTCACGCCGGTGGGCGAAACCTACCCCGGAGTCGAAACCCACGCCAATGTCATTTCTGGCCTGTTGGATGGGCGAATTTTTGTCAAACCCGATTACGCCATCGGCTACGAAGTCGTGGTGCTGGTTCTGGCCGGGCTGGCACTGGCGTTTACGCTGCCACTGCTCACGGCCACGCGGGCAGTGGCCATGAGTGTGGTGGTCATGCTTGCGCTGATGGGCCTGAACTTCTGGTTGTACCAAGGAGGGGGCCTGGTGTTGCCGCTGGCGTCGGCCATGGTCATGACCTTGACGGCTTTTGCGCTCAACATGAGCTACGGGTATTTTGTGGAGAGTCGGTCCAAGCGCGAGCTGGCCAATCTTTTCGGCACCTATGTGCCCCCGGAGCTGGTCGACGAAATGGTCAAGGACCCCGACAGTTACAGCATGGCGGCGACCAACAAAGAGTTGACCGTCATGTTTTGCGACATGCGGGGCTTCACCAAAATGTCGGAGTCCATGGAGCCCACACAGCTGCAGGAGTTGCTCAACGGCGTGTTCAGCCGCCTGACACATCTGATTCGCGCCAACCGTGGCACGATCGACAAGTACATGGGCGACTGCGTCATGGCCTTTTGGGGCGCGCCCGTGGATACCCCCAATCACGCGGCGCTTGCCGTCAAGACGGCCATCGAGATGAGCGAAGCCGTGGCCAGCATCAATGCCGACCACCGTAAAAAGGGTATCCCTGAAATCGGCATTGGCATTGGCCTGAATACGGGCAGCATGTGCGTGGGTGACATGGGCTCGGACATCCGGCGCAGCTACACCGTGATCGGGGATTCGGTTAACCTGGGTTCGCGACTGGAAGGCTTGTCCAAGAATTACGGCGTGACCATTGTGGTGAGCGAATCCACACGCAAACTCGCGCCAGATTTTGCGTGGCAGGAAATTGACCGCGTCCGGGTCAAGGGCAAAGAACAGGCCGTCGGCATTTACTGGCCCATGGGCACAGTGGAAGGTTTGGATCGGGCGGCTGCAGACGAATTGAAAGCCTGGACGGCGGTGCTCAAGGCCTACCGAGCCCAAGATTGGGACCAAGCCGACGTGCATTTGCTCAATCTGGCGAGGATGAACGCCAAAAAATTCCTTTACGACCTGTACACCGAACGTGTAGCCTCCATGCGGTTGCTCCCGTTTGATCCCGAGTGGGATGGCGCGACCAACTTCGACAGCAAGTGAGGAGCCGCAATGAAAGTGCGAGTGCTGGGTTGTTCCGGCGCGATTTCCAAGGATTGCCGCACCACGTCATTCCTGATTGACCATGACGTCCTGATCGACGCTGGCACCGGCGTGGGTGATCTCGATCTGGACGAGATGGTCGAGATCAATGACGTGCTTTTGACCCACTCCCATCTGGACCATATTGCAGCACTGCCCTTGATGATTGACGCGATTGCGTCCAAGCGCAAAACGCCTGTGCGTATTCATGCCTTGCCTGGCACCATCGCCGCGCTGAAGGCCCATGTGTTCAACAACTCCATCTGGCCAGACTTCAGCAAAATCCCCACGCCTGAAAATCCGTTTCTGACCTTCCACACCCTTCAAGTGGGGGAGATACTCGACTTCGACGGCAAGCGCATCGAAGTGTTGCCCGCCGTGCACACGGTGCCTGCAGTGGGCTATGCCGTCACTGCAGGGCGAGGTTGCTGGGTGTTCACCGGCGATACCGAGCGCAACCCTGCATTCTGGCGTCGCATCAATCAAATGAACGTCGCCGCCCTCATCATCGAGACAGCCTTCAGCAACCGCGAAAAAGATCTGGCACGCAGGGCACTTCACTTGTCTCCATCGTCTCTGGCCGAAGAGCTCGATTGCATCGACAAGGCCAAGCACTTCCCTATCTACATTACACACACCAAGCCGGCAGAAACGGAAATGATCATGGCGGAGATACAGCGCTTTGATCAAACCCAGCCGTTTGGTCCCAATGTGTCCCACGATATCCGTTGGTTGCACGCGGGCCAGGAGTTCCAGCTATGAATGCAGTCTTGCAGCCCGGTATACCGAAAAAGGATACCGAACAGGCATTTTATGATTCGCAAATGCTGCCGCCCGACAAGCGCGGCGTGTCGTTTGAAGCCTTGTTTTTCAGGCAACTCCAACAAGTCACCACGCGCATCCACGATACCGAAAACGTGGACCAGATCATGTTGGAGGTCAGTCAGGACATTTGCAAGCTGCTGAACGCGGATCGATTGACGGTGTATGCGGTCAACGATGACCGCACCGCCATCATCTCCAAGGTCAAGACGGGCCTCAACGTCAGCCGCGACCTGAAGTTGCCTATTACGGCACAAAGCATTGCCGGTTACGTGGCATTCAGCAAGCAGCCGGTCAATATTGCCGATGTCTATGACGATGCGGCACTCAAGCGAATTCACCCGACGCTCACCTTCTTGAAAGAAGTGGACAAGCGCTCTGGCTACCGCACCAAACAGATGTTGGTGGTGCCGATTCTGGACGGGCAGAGCTTGCATGGTGTCGTTCAGGTCATCAACAACAAAAGCGATCAGCCGTTTGGTGAGCTCGAGGTCGAGGGTGCTGCCCAGTTGTGCAAAACTTTGGCCACTGCCATTCGCCAGCGCATGCAAAAAGCCGATGAGGGGGCCAAGCGCAAGGTCACCAAGTACGACGGGTTGATTGCAGAAGGTGTGATCACAGCTGAAGAGCTCGAGCAATGCATTCTCCAAGCGCGGGAAGAGGCCAAGTCGGTCGAGCACATGCTCATGGCGCAGTACCAGATTCGACCCGCTCAAATTGGACCCTCGCTGGCCAAATTCTTTGGCGTCTCCTACGAGCCCTTTCATTCCGGGCGCATCCGCTCTGAAATGCTGCATGGGCCGCTCAAGCGCGAATTTCTGATTGAACAGGGCTGGGTGCCACTGGAAGAAAGTCCTGATGGCCTGGTCGTCATGTGCATAGACCCTGAGGCTGTGCGAGGCTCCAGAATCGTGCCGCAGGTTTTTCCGCGTACGACCAAGTTCGCTTACGCCGTCACGACGCTGACCGAGTTCGAGGAGACCATCAGTCAGCTGTATGGGGCAGGCGCGGAGGGCGGCACCATTGATGAACTGCTGGCCGACTTGAGTGCCCCCATCGACGACGGCAGCAATGACGACAACACGTCTTTGGAGTCTGCAGCGGCCGACAACGAGTTGGTGAAATTCGTCAACAAGGTCATTATTGATGCCTACAACATGAAGGCGTCGGACATCCACATCGAGCCCTTGCCGGGCAAGGCCAAGACCGGCATTCGCTTGCGCATCGATGGCAGCTTGCAGCCCTATATTGAGGTGCCATCCCATTTCCGCCAAGCCATGATCACCCGGCTGAAGATCATGTGCGATCTGGACATCTCCGAAAAGCGCAAGCCGCAGGATGGCAAGATCAAGTTCAAGAAGTTTGGCCCGTTGGACATCGAGCTTCGAGTCGCGACCATCCCGTCTGCAGGTGCTGTCGAAGACATCGTCATGCGTATTTTGGCGGCAGGTGAGCCCATACCACTTGAAAAGCTGGGTCTGACGCCGCACAACCGCGAGCGCGTCGAAAAAACAGTGAGCAAGCCCTATGGCCTGTTCTATGTGTGCGGCCCCACCGGTTCCGGCAAAACAACCACCTTGCACTCCATCCTGAAGTTCCTGAACACGCCTGACACCAAAATTTGGACTGCCGAAGACCCGGTGGAGATTACACAAAAAGGCCTGCGCCAGGTGCAGATCAACAAAAAGGCGGGGATTGACTTTGCGTTGGTCATGCGAGCCTTTTTGCGGGCCGACCCCGACATCATCATGGTGGGTGAGTCGCGCGACAAAGAAACGGTGTCCATGGGCGTGGAGGCCTCACTCACGGGGCATTTGGTGTTCTCTACGCTGCACACCAACTCCGCACCCGAGTCCATCACCCGTTTGCTCGACATGGGCATGGACCCATTCAACTTTGCCGACGCACTGTTGGGCATCCTGGCGCAACGCTTGGCCAAACGCCTGTGCGACTGCAAGGAGTCTTACACCCCGGATGCCGATGAGCTCAAACTCTTTGTGGCCGAGTATGCAGAAGATTTGCGCCACACCAAGGAATGGAAAGCTGACTATGCAGGAGAGGCCAAAAAACTCTACGAGGGTTGGGTCAACACCTATGGTGAGGGCGGACGACTCAGCTTCTATCGCCCGGTAGGCTGTGACAAATGCAATAAGACGGGTTACAAAGGCCGGATAGGCCTGCACGAGCTCTTGATTGCCGACGATGACGTCAAAAAATTGATACAGGAGCGCGCCCGCGTGGCCGATTTGTTTGTGGCTGCAGTGGGTGGCGGCATGCGCACACTCAAGATGGACGGCATGGAAAAAATCATGCTGGGCATGACTGACATCAAACAAGTGCGGTCGGTGTGCATCAAGTGACAATCTCGCCATGCACTGACAATTTTGTCGCGTCAAACATGCCGGTATAGGCTCAAAAGGGTCAAAAAAGGGTAACTTTTATCACTCTTTGGGCGCAATCCCAGGTTGGCATGGCGTTTGCTGTATCACTTGGCCTTCTTTTTAACTTTGGAGATTTATATGAACCGTCAAATCCAAAAGGGTTTCACCCTTATCGAACTGATGATCGTTGTGGCGATCATTGGTATTCTGGCTGCCGTCGCCCTGCCGGCCTATCAGGACTACACCACCCGTGCCAAAGTCACGGAAGGTCTTGCAATGGCTTCCGGTGCTAAAGTCGCCGTCGCTGAAAATGCAGCTAACGGTACCGGTTACGCTTCGGGCTGGACCGCCCCACAGGCTACGGCCAACGTGGCCAGCGTTGGTATTGATGCAGCCACTGGCGTCATCACCGTCACCTATACGGCTGCCCTCGGCGCCAAAACCGTGTTCCTCACGCCAACGTCCGGCGGCACCGCTTTCACTGGCGGTACTGCATCCACTTCAACCGTGCCAGCCGGTGGTTCTATCGAGTGGGACTGCAAAGGCGGCACGATGGATGCAAAGTACCGTCCTGCAACCTGCCGTTAATACATATTTCTGCTTGATGTCTGGCAGCTTGCTGCCAGACTTTTGAAGCAGAACATAGAAAAAGGGGAGCCAGGCTCCCCTTTTTCTATGTCATGTCAAGAACATCACCATGGATAGGGCGCAAGCCCATTGGACGGCAATTGAACGCGCCCGTTTGATCTCATGACAGCAAAACAACCCCATGTAAATAGGAGTTTGAGCAACGCCCGCTACATTGGCGGCGTAATTTGCATTGTTCTCGCATGGGTGTTCCCGTTCTATACCGTGGTGTCGCGTGATGCCATGGGGCAGATCTTCGCGTTGGCGATGTTTTCCGCTGCGACGTTGCTGTTTGGCCAGCGTGTGGTTCATCCCCGATTGTTTGCCGGTCTTGTTTTCATTTTGGGGTTGATGTTGCTGGTACCTACGCCCTACCCTGTAGACAAGGTGTCTGGCTTGGCGTGGGGCGTATTGCTGTCAATGGGTTGTTTGGTGGGCGCGCGCATGAACAAAGAACCCGTCGCCTGGTCTTGGTTCATGAGCGCGATCCTGGTTGCCGCCGTCATCAGCGCAATGGAAGGCGTGCTCCAGTGGTTGGGCCTGTCAGGGCCTCTTTGGCCTTGGGTGGACGAGCCCGAAATCCGTGGTGTTGCCTACGGTGCATTTCGGCAAACCAATCTGTTCGCGACCTTTCTTGTCTGTGGAATGATCGCCGTCTTTTGGGCGGTATGTACACAGAGAATGACCAAGCCAATGGCGTGGGCCCTGACCTTGCTGCTCTCCGTGGGCGTGGCTGCGTCAGGTTCACGCACGGGTTTTGCGCATGTGCTGGTACTGTCCATTGCGGCTTGGATTTGGCGACGTCGCCTGCCCGCGGGCGTGCCTTGGTTGATCATGGGACAAATTGTTGCAGTCGCACTGACCTATCCGGTCTTGACTTGGCTGGCCAAGGTGATCGGTTTCCCGGTTTTTACCGCAGTCGACAGCATGTTCAACAGCGAGCGCTTGGCACTCTGGTCCAACGTTGCGGAGTTGGTCCTCGAGCGTCCTTGGTTGGGTTGGGGTCGGTCGGAGTTGGTGTACGCGCAGTACATCACCGTCGTCCAAACACGCTATCCCGAAGTTTTGAGTCACTCACACAACCTGCTGTTGCAAGCTGCGTTCGAATTCGGTGTGCCTTTAGTCATTGCGGCTATCGGTTTGATGCTGTGGGCAATTTGGCGAACCACACCCTGGCGGGAACAAAAAAGTGGACTGACTGGGGCTGTGGCACTGCATTGGGACCGATTGGCGGCGTGCGCATTCATCGTTGCCGTGGCAGGTATTCACGCGATGTTGGAGTTCCCTCTTTCTTACGCGGGTTTCATTTACTTGCTTGGCGTATCCATTGGAAGCTTGTACGGCACGACGGAATCCAACTCCGACACGGGCTTCAAAGAAAAAGCGTACCACCTCTGGGTGCCGCGAGTTGTCGCGGTGTTGGCGATCGGTTTGATCGTCTTTGCCTACCAGGCCTGGGGCCAGTTGGCGTTGGTGCGCGCCATCCAGGACGCCCCTTTTAACGACCGGGCCGCTCAGCGCCTCGCCGTTGCCAATGCCTCAGGTGCTTGGCTATTCAAGGCAGAGGTTGAGTACGCCGAACTCATGACGATGGACATCACGCCCGAGAGTGCTGCCGATGTTCGGCGGCGTGCGCAACGGTTGCTGCATGTGTCTGTCGCCCCGGCAATCGTCCAACGGCTGTTGATGAGCTTGTGGTTGACCAACGACCAAGAGGCTTTCGTGTATCACGCGGAGCGATACTGCCGATCTGATTCAAAATCATTCCTGAAATGGCGAGACACCGCCGCGACAGATGGCATGAAGTTGAAGCTCCAGTCGCTGACCTGCGCCTAGCGATTCGCCCCTCAAAGGCACCAACAGGCCCAGGCTCGGTCACCCCATGATTTCGACAAATCAGGTAGGTGCCAGCGAATTGATCTCTTCTTGCATGGCCTGCGTCAACTGGCTGTAGAGCTTGAGCTTCTCAGCCCCATCGCGCATCCGCTCGGCAATTCGCAAAGAAATTGCCAAAATGAATTTCGCAGCGGTGCGGGGGTCATCGTCCAGCAGTTTCTTGAGCGAGGCGCGCGACAGGATGGCACACCGCAGGTCGCTGACCGCCGTGCATGAGGCATTGCGCGGTTCACCATCCAACAGCCCCATCTCGCCAATGAGGCTGCCACGGCCCAGAACCGTCACTGTGATGGGCTCGGTGCGGCTGACGACAATGGACTCCACGGTGACTTCACCATCGAGCACCAGAATCATGAAGTCGGTTTCTTTGGTGTCGCCCTCCTTGATGAAGGTGACACCCTCCGCAATTTTGT
>ERZ724517.2078-NODE-2078-length-10733-cov-4.827121_pt1 | contig 10733 bp, 9 predicted proteins | sample MGYA00376050_ERZ724517 | MGnify/ENA primary metagenome ERZ724517 (study PRJEB28724, sample SAMN07190886) | activated sludge metagenome | isolation source: activated sludge of sewage treatment plant in Hong Hong | place: USA: Christiansburg, Virginia | collected... | reverse complement strand
GTATCGTCAGCCGGCGCACGCGGCTACATGCAGGTCATGCCATTTTGGCTGAAATTACTCGGTCGACCGGAGGATAGCTTGTTTGATTTGCGCACTAACCTGCGCTACGGCTGCACCATCATGCGCCACTACCTGGATATTGAAAAAGGCGACCTTTACCGCGCTCTGGGCCGCTACAACGGCAGCCTGGGCAAACCGGAGTACCCGAACATGGTCCGGGCCGCCTGGTATAGCCAATGGAGCTACGACAAACCGGCCCGACTGGCTCAGGCCGCGCGCTGATTAACGCCCCATGCCGGGCAACATGCCCTTCATGCCGCGCATCAATTTACCCATCCCGCCCTTGGTCAGTTGTTTCATCATTTTCTGTGACTGTTCAAACTGATTGAGCAGACGATTCACTTCCTGCACCTGAACCCCGGCACCGGCAGCAATACGGCGCTTGCGGCTGGCCTTGATGATTTCCGGCTTGGCACGCTCGGTCGGGGTCATTGAATTGATGATGCCCTCAACGCGACCAACCATCTTGTTTTCAGCCCCTGCCGGCAACTGACCCGCCATCTGCGAAATCTGCGCCGGCATTTTGTCCATTAAGGCTGAAAGACCGCCCATGCTGCGCATCTGGCCGATCTGTTCCTTGAAGTCATTGAGGTCAAAACCCTTGCCGGACTTGAGTTTCTTGGCGAAGGCGACGGCCTTCTCTTCATCCATTCCCTTCTTGGCATCTTCGATCAGCGACAATACGTCGCCCATACCGAGAATACGGGAAGCCATACGCTCGGGGTGGAAAGCCTCCAGGCCCGTCAATTTTTCGCCAACACCGGAGAACTTGATCGGTTTGCCGGTAATGTGCCGAACCGACAAGGCCGCACCACCCCGCGCATCGCCATCAAGCTTGGTCAGCACGATACCGGTCAGCGGCAAGGCTTCGTTGAAGGACTTAGCTGTATTGACAGCATCCTGACCCAGCATGGCATCAACCACAAACAACGTCTCGATCGGATTGATCGCCGCGTGCAGGCGTTTAATTTCCGCCATCATTTCTTCGTCGACCGCGAGACGTCCGGCGGTATCGACCAACAACACATCGTGGTAATGCCGCTTGGCCCAGTCGATGGCAGCCAAGGCAATCGCCTCGGGCTTCTCGCCTATCGTTGATGGGAAGAAATCAACACCAGCCTGCCCGGCAACCGATTTCAACTGCTCAATAGCTGCTGGACGATAAACGTCACAAGAAACAACCAGCACTTTTTTCTTGTGATTTTCTTTGAGGAATTTGCCCAGCTTGCCGACCGTTGTTGTCTTGCCTGCACCTTGCAAACCCGCCATCAAGATAATTGCCGGCGGCTGCGTGTTAAAACTGATGCCCTCATGCGCCCCACCCATGATTTTGGTCAGTTCGCGATGAACTACACCAACCAGCGCCTGCCCAGGACTCAGCGATCCGATGACTTCCTCGCCAACCGCCTTTTCCTTGACCGCGGCGATAAAGTCCTTGACTACTGGCAAGGCAACGTCAGCCTCAAGCAAGGCCATGCGCACCTCGCGCAGGGCATCTCCGATATTGGACTCGGTCAGGCGAGCTTCGCCTTTGAGCGTCTTCATGACGCGGGCAAGGCGATTGGTCAGGTTATCAAGCATGGGCAATGGGCTTCTAGTAGAATTCAAGGATGGCCGACATTGTAATTCAGCTTCTGCCCCACATTATCGCTGCGCTCCTTTATGGTGGCCTCGGCTTCCACTTTTGGAACACCCGTTGGCGCGAAAGCGAGCATCAGTGCGTTGCCTGCCCCATGCAAACCTGGGAGCGCGGCGCCATAGCGCTCGCCCTGATTATCCATGCCGCCGGCCTGTACACCGCACTCTTTGCCGAAGTCGGCATGCGCTTTTCCTTCAGTTTTGCCTTGTCCCTGATGATGTGGCTGGCTGTACTTATATACTGGCTTGAAAGTTTCATGGCACGCATGGAAGGTATGCAGCCACTGGTGCTTCCTCTGGCTGCGATGTGCACGATTCTTCCCGTTTTCTTTCCCAATGTGCATGTGGTTGCCCACGCCAAGGCGGTCGGATTCAAACTCCACTTTCTTGCAGCCATGCTGGCTTATAGCTTGCTCACGCTATCCGCACTGCACGCAATCTTTATGGGCTTTACCGAAAACGCACTGCACAAACGCTCAGTCAAGCGCAGCCTGAACAGCCTGCCCCCCTTACTGACCATGGAGTCCCTGCTCTTTCGCATGTTGCTGGTCGGCTTCATTCTTTTGACCATCACGGTTGGTAGCGGCGTTTTTTTCTCCGAGGCCTTGTTCGGCAAGCCGCTGACCATTGATCACAAGACACTTTTTGCCTTTGCATCCTGGGGTATCTTCGCCATGTTGCTGGTTGGCCGACATGCCTGGGGCTGGCGTGGAAAAAGGGCCCTACGTTGGACTCTGGTCGGATTCGCTCTGCTGATTCTGGCTTACGTTGGCAGCCGTTTCGTCGCCGAAGTTGTGCTCGGGCGCCTCTAGTTAATGGACGAAATCCCGCTTTCAGCGCTCTCGGCAACGCTGATCGTCTTGCTCGCAGTCTCCGGTTTTTTCTCACTCACTGAGACTGCGATGATGGCAGCAAACCGTTTCCGCCTGCGTCATTTGGCGCAAACCGGTCACCACGGCGCCATCAAGGCACTGTCATTACTAAACCGCACCGACAAGATGCTAGGCGTAATTCTGCTTGGCAACAATCTAGTCAACTCGGCAGCTGCAACACTAGTCAGTGTCATAGCTATTGAATTATTTGGTGACGACAAATGGGCTCTAGGTATTGGTACCCTGGCAGTTACCTTTGCCATTTTGGTCTTTTCAGAGATCACACCAAAGATCATTGGCGCCACTTATGCTGACAAACTAGCGCTTTTCCTCGGTTACATACTTACACCGCTACTACGACTTTTCTACCCAATTGTCTGGTTCATTAATTTGTTCGCCAGTGGTTTACTTGGTCTGTTGCGACTATCCCCCAAACCGGGAGCTGAATCCACAAGGCTTTCACCGGAAGAGTTGCGTAGCTTGGTCCTTGAGTCGGCACATCTGATTCCGCAGAAACACCGGACTATTCTTGGCAGTCTTTTCGAACTCAACAGCATTACTGTTGAAGACCTGATGACCCCGCGTGGCAGCATAGAAATTCTTGACATTGACTGCTCGTGGGAAGAGGTACTAACTCAACTCGGTACAAGCCACCACAGCCGCCTGCCAGTTTGTCGTGGCTCACTTGACCAGCTATTAGGCGTTCTTCAGGCGCGCCGATTAATCGGCCCACTGCGCGACGAAGATTTTGATGAAGCTGGACTGATTAGCCACTTGCAGCCCCCCTATTACATTCCCGCAGGTACCGCCGTTTTTTCTCAACTCGCTTTTTTCCAAGAAAACCACCAGCGTATCGGCTTTGTCGTAGATGAATATGGCGAAATTCTCGGCGTACTTACCCTGGAAGACATCATCGAAGAGTTTGTCGGCGACTTCACAACCTCACTACCAGGACTAGGCAACTCGTTGATGTGGGATGGAAACGGCAGCAGCATGGTTGAAGGCTCACGTCTATTGCGTGACATCAACCGGATGCTGGGCCTCAATTTTCCACTAGATGGCCCTAAAACACTCAACGGCCTGATTCTCGAACACTTTCAGGATATTCCGGAGTCTGGTGTCAGCATCAAATTGACTGGAATTCCAGTGGAGATTGTGCACACCCAGGACCGTAGCGTAGTCACTGCACGCATATTCCGTCCCGACATCACCACTGCGCCAAACTAGCAGTCTTTACAAACCAAGGCCCACGTAGCATCATGGCCCGATTACAAGACATCTGACTAGCATCGATGGCAGCCACACCACAAGCAAGCTCTCTCAGCGGTCTCGCTCGAGCACTGGTTCAAGCTGGTCGCCTGAAAGAAGCAGAAGCCGAGCAACTGCTTGTCCAGGCAACCCAAGGAAAGCTATCGCTGATTGAACAGATTATCGCCAGCAAGAAGGCCACTGCACTCGATATGGCCCGCTTTGTTGCTGAAACTTTCGGCTATCCGCTGCTTGACCTCGAAGCCTTCGACGAGAGCCATATTCCGGTCAGTGCGATTGACCGGAAATTAATTGCCACACACAAGGTTATCCCGTTAAACAAGCGGGGCAACAGGCTATCTGTCGCTATTGCCGACCCAACCAATCTTCGCGCCCTGGATGAAATCCGTTTTCAGACAGGGCTTGCTGTAGACCCTATAGTTGTCGAGCACAACAAGCTGATTCCGCTAGTCGCCAAGCATTCGGAATCAGCAGAGGACGCCCTCAAAAATCTCGGCGGCGATGACATTAATCTGGACTTCCTTGATGAGGAAGCTGCAACCAAGGCAGACGAAGCGACCGGACAGGACATTGATGACGCACCAGTCGTCAAATTCATTCAGAAAATGCTGATGGATGCGATTAATGACGGTGCCTCAGACATCCACTTTGAACCTTACGAAAAATTCTATCGCATCCGCTTCCGCGTCGACGGCATCCTGCGTGAAGTGGCAACCCCGCCCTTGGCCATCAAGGAAAAAATCGCGTCGCGAATCAAGGTTATTTCGCGCCTGAACATTGCCGAAAAGCGCGTCCCACAAGACGGCCGCATGCGACTTGTATTGTCAAAAACCCGAGCCATTGATTTCCGGGTCAGCACCTTGCCAACCTTGCAAAGTAAAAAAATCGTCTTGCGTATTCTCGATCCCGCCTCTGCCACGCTGGGTATTGAAGCCCTCGGCTACGAGCCGGAACAAAAAGCAGCCTTGCTTGATGCGGTCAACCGCCCCTATGGCATGGTTTTGGTAACAGGTCCGACCGGCTCGGGTAAAACTGTTTCGCTTTATACACGCCTGAATATTCTGAACAAGGACGGTGTCAATATTTCGACAGCGGAAGATCCGGCTGAAATCAACCTGCCCGGAGTCAATCAGGTTAACGTCGATGACCGCGCTGGACTCACGTTCCCGGTTGCACTCAAGGCTTTTCTACGCCAGGATCCAGACGTCATCATGGTCGGTGAAATCCGCGATCTGGAAACCGCTGAAATTGCCATCAAGGCTGCCCAGACCGGCCACATGGTGCTATCAACACTGCACACCAACGACGCACCACAAACACTCACCCGTTTGATGAACATGGGAGTTCCGACGTTCAACATAGCATCAAGTATCCTTCTCATCACTGCCCAGCGCCTCGCACGGCGCCTCTGTAACTGCAAACAGCCAATAACCGTACCTCGTGAAGCACTGGTTGAGGCCGGGTATCCAGAGGAAGATCTGGATGGCACATGGAAGTTATATGGTCCCGGTGCTTGCGAACGCTGCAAGGGAAGCGGCTACAAGGGACGAGTCGGTATCTATCAAGTAATGCCTGTTACAGAAGCAATGCAGCGACTGATCATGAGCGGCGCCAATGCGCTGGATCTAGCCGTCCAGGCAAAAAGCGAGGGTGTTAAGAGCCTGCGCGAATCCGGCCTGCTTAAAGTTAAACAGGGTGTCACCTCGCTTGACGAGGTTTTGAGCACCACGAACGTCTAACGGGAAGATAACGAGGATGGCAACTCCGTCTAAGAAAAACACGCTAGTCGTCAAAGAAAGCTCTTTCCTATGGGAAGGCAAGAGCCGCGATGGCAAACAAATGCGTGGGGAAATGCGTGCCGCCAGCGAGGCTGTTGTGCAAAGCACCTTGCGTCGTCAAGGCATCACCAATGCAAAGGTAAAAAAGCAGCGCTTCAAGTCCGGCGGAAAAATCGTCGAAAAGGATATTGCCCTGTTCACTCGCCAACTTGCGACCATGATGAAATCTGGCGTACCTTTGCTACAAGCCTTCGACATTGTCGGTAGAGGCCATTCCAACCCATCGGTCGGCAAACTCCTTCTGGACATTAAGGCTGACGTAGAGACAGGCAGTTCCTTGTCACAGGCATTCCGCAAGTTTCCGCTTTACTTCGATAATCTTTATTGCAACCTCGTCGCCGCTGGCGAACAAGCCGGTATTCTTGATACCTTACTTGATCGTTTGGCCACCTATAAAGAGAAAATACTCGCCATCAAGAGCAAGATCAAATCAGCTCTTTTTTACCCTATTTCGATTATTGTGGTTTCCTTCGTCATCACAGCAATCATCATGATCTTTGTTATTCCAGCCTTCAAGGAAGTGTTCAAGAGTTTTGGTGCGGACCTCCCTGCACCCACACTAATTGTCATTGCAATTTCTGATTTCTTCACTGCATACTGGTGGGCAATATTTGGCGGGATTGGTGGTGGAATTTATTTCTTTATCCAATCCTACAAGCGCTCAGAAGCCATGCAGTTTGCCTTTGATCGCTACTCCCTCCGCATACCGGTATTCGGCGACATCATCAGAAAATCAGTCATCGCTCGCTGGACGCGCACACTTGCAACCATGTTCAGCGCCGGCGTTCCCCTAGTTGAGTCGCTCGACTCTGTTGGTGGGGCGGCTGGCAATAATGTTTACAAAGTTGCCACACGCCAAATTCAAAGCGAAGTATCAACCGGAACGAATCTGACCCAAGCAATGCAGAACAGCAACCTTTTCCCGAACATGGTCACTCAGATGGTTGCCATTGGCGAAGAATCCGGTGCTCTGGACTCCATGCTATCCAAGGTCGCTGACTTCTTTGAGGCAGAAGTCGATGACGCCGTGGAAGCGATGTCCAGCCTCATGGAACCAATGATCATGGTGGTTCTTGGCACACTCATCGGCGGCATGGTTATTGCCATGTACCTGCCAATCTTCAAACTGGGTGCCGTTGTCGGTTGATGATTGACTTATCCGGCTTTAACTGGTTTTTCTTGGCTGGCGTTCTTGGCTTATGCATAGGCAGTTTCCTGAATGTCGTTATCCATCGCCTCCCCAAGATGATGGAGCGCGAATGGCATGCACAGTGTGCCGATCTTCGCGGGGAGGCGCCGGAAGAGCAAGCGGCACTTAACCTTTCAAAGCCACGCTCACGTTGCCCGGACTGCGGCCATCAGATTACCGCCCTTGAAAACATACCCGTATTTAGCTATTTGTTCTTACGTGGGCGTTGCTCGGCTTGCGGCAAGGGCATTTCGCTCCGCTACCCGTTAATTGAGCTTCTGACCGGGGCGTTGTCAGCCTATGCCGCCTGGCACTTTGGTTTTGGCTGGTCAGCCTTAGCTGCACTGATCATGATCTGGTCATTGATCGCACTCGCCGCCATCGACTTTGACACCCAATTACTACCCGACGCCATCACTCTCCCACTACTGTGGGCGGGATTGGCCTTCAATTTGAATGGCTCCATGACTGACCTTCAGTCCAGCGTAATAGGTGCCATAGCAGGCTATTTATCACTTTGGAGCGTTTTCTGGCTGTTCAAACTGGCAACCGGAAAAGAAGGCATGGGATACGGCGACTTCAAATTGCTGGCAGCTTTGGGTGCCTGGCTGGGTTGGCAGATGCTCCCCGTGATTATTCTTTTATCATCAGTCGTCGGCGCCATTGTTGGCGTCGCTCTGATTATTTTTGCCCGCCACGGCCGGAACAATCCCATCCCATTCGGTCCCTATCTGGCAGCTGCAGGAATTATTGCCTTGTTCTGGGGGCAGCAATTGACGCACACCTACCTCGGTCTGCTCTCTTGAAAAAATCGCCCAGAATGCCGATATAGTCGGCTCAACCTATCAGTTATAATTCAAGGTTTTGGAGGACTCTGATGCCGATTTACGAATATCGCTGCGACTCCTGCGGTTCCCAGAAAGAACATCTGCAAAAGATGAGTGACCCGCAGCTCACCACCTGCCCAGCCTGTGGCAAAGAAAGCTATAGCAAAATGCTTTCTGCAGCCGGCTTTCACCTCAAGGGGAGCGGCTGGTACGCCACTGATTTCAAGGGGGGCAACAAGACTGCCCCCAAAGCTGAAAGTACTCCGCCTTGCCAAGGTGGATCGGGAGCCTGTACTCCGTGCGCGGCCAGCTAATCAAACGCTATTTCATCACTGGGCTGCTGATCTGGGTGCCCCTGTCGATCACTTTCTGGGTACTTTCCCTGATCGTCGGCACACTGGATCAATCGTTGCAGCTGCTACCTGAAGCCATTCATCCACAACGACTGGTTGGCTTTGCCATTCCTGGTGCCGGCGCAGTGCTCACACTCGCCATGATTTTCCTCACCGGCTTGCTGGCGGCCAATTTTATTGGCCAAAAGCTCGTCAGTTGGTGGGAAAAATTGCTGGCCAGGATTCCTGTTGTCAACTCGGTCTACAACAGTGTCAAACAGGTTTCGGATACGATCTTCTCTCCGAACGGAAATGCATTCCGCAAGGCGGTTCTGGTCAACTACCCGCACCAGGAAAGCTGGACAATTGCTTTTCTGACCGGTCAACCCGGCGGGGATGTGGTTAATCACCTAAGCGGTGAATACGTTAGCGTCTATGTTCCAACTACCCCCAACCCGACCTCCGGCTTTTTTCTGATGATGCCTGCCAGCAAGGTTGTCGAACTTGATATGACGGTCGACGAAGCGCTCAAATACATTATTTCAATGGGCGTCGTGGCCCCTCCACCACACCCCCGAGTCATCACCAACACTTAAAAAAATTAACGGAAAGTTTCATGCGTACCCATTATTGCGGACATCTCAATGCCTCCCTCGACGGCCAGACAGTCACTCTTTGCGGCTGGGCTCATCGTCGGCGTGACCACGGTGGCGTCATTTTTATCGACTTGCGTGACCGCGAAGGCTTGGCCCAGATTGTCTGCGACCCTGATCGTGCCGACATGTTTGCGATCGCTGAATCCATCCGCAACGAGTTTTGCCTGAAAATTACTGGCAAGGTCCGCCCACGCCCTGCTGGCACGACCAATGCCAACCTTGGCTCTGGCGAGATCGAAATTCTTTGCCATGAAATTGAAGTCCTCAATGCCTCGGTCACTCCTCCGTTCCAGCTCGACGAAGACAATCTCTCCGAAAACGTCCGCCTGACGCACCGCGTGATTGATTTGCGCCGTCCACAGATGCAGAACAACATGATGCTGCGTTACAAGACAGCGCGCGCCTTCCGTCGTTTCCTCGACGATAACGGTTTTATCGACATTGAAACACCGATGTTGACCAAGTCCACCCCGGAAGGCGCTCGCGACTATCTGGTCCCATCGCGCGTTCATGACGGCCAGTTCTTCGCCCTGCCGCAGTCGCCACAACTGTTCAAGCAGTTGCTGATGGTGGCTGGTTACGACCGCTACTACCAGATCGTCAAATGCTTCCGCGACGAGGATCTGCGCGCGGACCGTCAGCCTGAATTCACCCAGGTCGATATTGAAACATCGTTCATGACTGAGGATGACATCACCGCCTTGATCGAAAAATTGATTCTTTACGTCTTCAAGGACGCGATCAACGTCGATCTGCCCAATCCCTTCCCACGCATGAGCTACGCCGAGGCAATGAGTCGCTTTGGCTCCGACAAGCCGGACCTCCGTGTCACCCTCGAACTCACCGAAGTTACCGATGCCGTCAAGGACGTTTCCTTCAAGGTATTCGCCGGTGTCGCCAATAGCGAAAACGGTCGGGTTGCAGCCATGCGCATCCCCGGTGGGGCCAGTCTGACCCGTGGCGAAATTGACGAATACACCAAGTTCGTCGGCATCTATGGCGCCAAGGGCTTGGCTTACATCAAGGTCAACGACGTCACGCAGCTGAACGAAAATGGTCTGCAAAGCCCTATCGTCAAAAATCTGCACGAAAATGCGCTCAAAACCATCGTCGACCGCACCAAGGCACAATCCGGTGACCTAATTTTCTTCGGCGCTGACAAAGCCAAGGTAGTCAACGATGCACTTGGCGCCCTGCGCTCAAAGATCGGCCACGAAAAAGGCTTCCTCAACGGCAAGGCCTGGGAGCCGCTGTGGGTCGTCGATTTCCCGATGTTTGAATACGACGAGGACGACAAGCGCTGGACCGCTTGCCACCATCCCTTCACCAGCCCCAAGGACGAGCACATTTCTCTGCTGCAAAGCGATCCCGGCAAGTGCCTGGCAAAGGCATACGACTTGGCGCTCAATGGCTGGGAAATCGGCGGTGGTTCGGTGCGTATCCACAAATCTGAGATTCAGGAAACCGTCTTCCAGGCACTCAACATTGGCCCGGAAGAACAGCAAGCCAAGTTCGGCTTCCTGCTTGATGCCCTGAAGTACGGAGCGCCTCCACACGGTGGCCTGGCCTTTGGCCTGGACCGCATCGTCACCATGATGACCGGGGCCGAGTCCATCCGTGACGTCATAGCCTTCCCGAAAACCCAGCGTGCGCAATGCCTGCTCACCGATGCACCCTCTGCGGTCGATGAGAAGCAACTGCGCGAACTGCACATTCGCCTGCGGCAGAAGGTGGAAGTCCAAGCCGGCGCAGGCGATCTCGGCAAGGCCTAAGCAATCGTGCGAGGCTGTTTGCGCTTTATTCTGATTGCCTGGCTGGCAATCTGGGCGTCACTCGGCTTTGCCCGCGAAAATGTTGCGGTCGACTGGGTTTTACTCGCTGATTTACCCGTTCAAGCTCAGCGCACCGTTGCATTGATCAAGCAGGATGGCCCTTTCCCCTATAGCCGCGACGGCGTTACTTTCGGCAATTACGAAAAGCGCCTGCCTTTGCGACAACGTGGCTACTATCGCGAATACACGGTTAAAACCCCGGGCAGCCGTGACCGCGGAG
>ERZ724517.2076-NODE-2076-length-10740-cov-3.823959_pt1 | contig 10740 bp, 9 predicted proteins | sample MGYA00376050_ERZ724517 | MGnify/ENA primary metagenome ERZ724517 (study PRJEB28724, sample SAMN07190886) | activated sludge metagenome | isolation source: activated sludge of sewage treatment plant in Hong Hong | place: USA: Christiansburg, Virginia | collected... | reverse complement strand
ATATTGTCGGGGTTGCAGTCCTTGCGCGTGCCACAGCCGATTGCCAGTATGAGATCGGCGATTTCGGTATTGGCGAGGATCTTCGCGCTGGTGGCCGACGCGACGTTCAATATCTTGCCGCGAATGGGCAGAATCGCCTGCGTCTTGCGGTCGCGCGCCTGCTTGGCGGAACCGCCCGCGCTGTCGCCCTCGACGATGAATATCTCGGTACCGGCCGGATCGTCCGCCGAACAATCGGTGAGCTTGCCGGGCAGGCGCAGCTTGCGGCCAGATGTCGCCGTCTTGCGCTTCACTTCCTTTTCGGCCCGGCGGGCGAGGCGCTCGTCCATCCGGTCGATGACATAGGAGAGCAACGCCTTGCCCCGGTCCATATTGTCGGCGAGGAAATGGTCGAAGTGGTCGCGTACCGCCTTTTCAACGAGGCCGGAAGCTTCGGCGCTGGTCAGGCGGTCCTTGGTCTGGCTCTGGAACTGCGGGTCGCGGATGAAGATGGAGAGCATCAACTCACATCCGGTCATCACGTCTTCTGCGCTGATGTCCTTGGCTTTTTTGGTTCCGACAAGTTCGCCAAAGGCGCGGATGCCCTTGACTAACGCCGCGCGCAGCCCCGCCTCATGCGTGCCGCCATCGGGCGTCGGGATGGTGTTGCAATACCAGCTATAGCTGCCGTCCGACCAGAGCGGCCAGGCGATTGCCCATTCCGCCCGGCCAACCGTGCCCGCGAAATCCTGCGTGCCGGAGAAAAAGTCGCGCGTCGCACATTCGCGTGCGCCAATCTGTTCGCGCAAATGGTCCGAAAGGCCGCCGGGAAACTGGAATACTGCCTCGGATGGCGTCTCATCGGAAATCAACTCGGGAGCGCATTTCCAGCGGATTTCGACTCCCGCGAACAGATAGGCCTTGGAGCGGGCGAGGCGGTGCAGGCGCGCTGGCTTGAAGCGCATCTCGCCGAAAATCTCGTTGTCAGGTACGAAGCTGACCGATGTACCGCGCCGGTTGGGGACTGCGCCGACCTTTTCGAGCGCACTGACCGGCAAGCCACGGCTAAAGCTCTGGCGGTACAGCTCCTTGTTGCGCGCAACTTCCACCACACAATCGACCGACAGCGCGTTGACGACACTGACGCCGACACCGTGCAGGCCGCCGCTGGTCGCATACGCCTTGTCCGAGAATTTGCCACCGGAATGGAGCGTGGTGAGGATAACCTCCAGCGCCGACTTGTCGGGGAATTTGGGGTGCGGATCGACCGGAATGCCACGGCCATTGTCGGTGATGGTCAGGCGGTTGTCGGCTTCGAGCGTCACCTCTATCCGGGTTGCGTGGCCCGCCACCGCTTCGTCCATCGCATTGTCGAGCACTTCGGAGGCGAGGTGATGCAGCGCCCGCTCGTCCGTCCCGCCGATATACATGCCGGGGCGACGACGCACCGGCTCCAGCCCCTCCAGCACCTCAATAGAGGAGGCGTCGTAATTCCCGGATGTGGCGGCAGGGGCGGCGGCGAAAAGGTCGTCGGACATGACGCCGCTATAGAGGCTCGCGAGTCCTGCGTGCAAGGGGCGGCACGCACTTTCCTGCGAACTTGTGGAGAAGGGGTTGGAGTTACACCATCAATCGTGCGGCATCCAGCGCATGATAGGTCAGAACACCGCTGCATCCGGCGCGCTTGAAGCTCATCAGCGTTTCGAGAACCAGCGCATCGCGGTCCCCTGCGCCTGCTGCCACCGCTGCCTCGATCATCGCATATTCACCCGACACCTGATAAGCGAACACCGGCACCTCGAAGCGGTCCTTCACCGCGCGAACAATGTCGAGATAAGGCATGCCGGGCTTGACCATCACGCTGTCCGCGCCCTCGGCAACGTCGAGCGCCACTTCGCGCAGCGCTTCCTGCGCATTGGCGGGGTCCATCTGATAGCTGCGCTTGTCGCCCTTCAACAACCCACGTGAGCCGACGGCATCGCGGAACGGGCCATAGAAGGCCGAGGCGTATTTGGCGGCATAGGCCATGATCTGCACATTGACATGGCCCGCGCTTTCGAGGGCGCTACGGATGATGCCAACCCGTCCATCCATCATGTCAGAGGGGGCAATGATGTCCGCGCCTGCCGCCGCCTGATTGAGCGACTGTCCGACCAGCACTTCGATCGTCGCATCGTTGAGAACATAGCCTGTATCATCGAGCAGCCCATCCTGCCCATGCGCGGTATAAGGGTCGAGCGCGACATCCGTCAGGATACCGATGTCGGGCACTGCATCCTTGATTGCACGAATGGCGCGACACATCAGATTGTCGGGGTTGAGCGCCTCTCGCCCGTCGTCGCTGCGCAGCGCGGATTGTGTGTTGGGGAACAGGGCGAGGCAGGGAATGCCTGCATCGCGCGCTTCTTTCGCACGGGCAACGATCAGATCGACGGACCAACGCGATACGCCGGGAAGAGCGGTGATCGGTTCCTCCACCCCGCTGCCATCGGTGACGAATAGCGGCCATATCAGGTCGGATGGATGTAGCCGGTGTTCGGCAAACATCGCCCGGCTCCATGCGGATGCACGCGTGCGGCGCAGGCGCAATGCAGGATAAGCGGGGGCGGGGGGTGTATGGGGCATAGGTGCGGTTTAGGGCTGCATCGCCCGCCGATCAAGCTCAGCGTGTTGCAAGGGCTGACTTCGGCACGACTATGGTATTCGGTCCGGCCGCGCCGAGCTGCCCCTCAACCGGCCGGGGCGCAATGGCCTGACCGCCGGGAACCAGCGCCTTCAGCTGGGCCAGACGTGCGCGGAAGGCGGCAAGTTCGCTGCCTGCAAGCTGTGCCGTCTGTGTGAACTTCACGGACATCGGATTGACCGTCTGGCCATTGCGATAAACCTCGTAGTGCAGATGCGGCCCTGTCGACAGACCAGTGGAACCGACATAGCCGATCACCTGTCCGCGCCGTACCCGCGCCCCGGCATAGGTGGCGATCCGGCTCAAATGCGCATAGCCGGTGCCAAGGCCGTCCGCATGACGCAATTGCACGAAATTGCCGTGGCCTCCATGGCGACCGGCATAGGTAACGACGCCATCGGTGACAGCATAGATGGGCGCGCCATAAGGTGCGCCGAAATCAACGCCAGCGTGCATGCGCGAATAACCAAGGATGGGGTGAAAGCGCATGCCGAAGCTGGAAGTCAGGTGGCCCGATACCGGCGCAGACAATACACCCCGCCGCTCACCGACGCCCGATGCCTCGAACCACTGGCTGTTGCCGTCCTGAGTCCATTTCAGCATATTGAGTTTCTTGCCGCTCTGCATCTGGATGCCGGCGAACAGCAGCTCGCCCGGCTCGCTTTCGCCGGTTTCGGCCCGGCGATTGGCGAGGATGATGTCGAACCGGTCGCCCGCCTGCACCGCGTCGAGGGAAATCTGTTGCGCCAGTACCCGTAAATAGCTCTGGATCGCACCGGGAGGCGCACCTGCCGCACGCGCAGAACGATAAATGCCGTCGCTGATGACCCCGCGTATGCGCAAGGGGGTCGCGTCGATGCGGATAGGTATGCGGGTGATGTCCAGCGCACCGTTCGCTCGCTTGATGTCGATGCCCAGGTCGAGCCGCGCGCGGAAGCCGAGAGCATCAAGCGGGCGCGGCATGTTGCGATTGGCGCGGCGACCCAGTGTGATGTTGAGCCGGGTTCCGGGTCGGAACGCAGCATGGGAAAGATCGGCGCCAAGCAGGCCGGTAACGATTGAGATGTCGGTGCCGCTCACACCCGCGCGCGACAGGGCGTGGGTGAAGCTGTCGCCCTCGCCAATTGCGGCACTGACGGTAATCATCGGACGCTCGGGTGTGGAAAGCAGTGGTGATACGGCGTCGGTCGGCCCCATATGGCGACCGCTGTCCGCGCCCATGGCGAGCGGAGTCACCATCAGTGAACGGATTTCGTCATAAGTGGTGGCGGACGCGATAGCTTCAGTTGGTGCGGGAAGCGCCCGAAAATCGGGGGCCAGTTTTATGGCGATGAAGCACAGTGCGAAACAGGTGGCGAGACCGCGAAACCAGTCGATGCTGAAGATATGCTGACCAAGATCGGGGACGAGGTTGACATCCTCCGCCCAATATTTGACGCGCGTGCGCCAGTCTGCAGGTATCCGAGGGGTAGGGCTGATCGGCGCACGCCCGAAGGCGGGCGGAGTGAGCCAGGCAACAGCACCGGCCCCGCCCTGCAACGGACCAAATTCGTTCTTCTGAAACAAATGGCGATCCCTGCCTGCAACCACGCCGATGTCGCCCGATTGACGATCTCGTGCAGGGCTTTTGTGAAGGATCAGGGTTAAGGTCAAGTTAATCCGGCGGATTTCTGCCACTTTTGGCGGTAGAAAGTGATCAATGAACGACGAATTGGGATAACTGAGTGCCTTGCGTCTGCTCACCCGTTGGTTGAAAAGGGGTGATGGCCCAGATTCCTCGTGCGGCGGTGACGGCGGTGCTCGGCCCCACCAATACCGGCAAGACCCACCTCGCCGTCGAGCGGATGTGCGCGCATTCGAGCGGTATGATGGGCTTTCCATTGCGCCTGCTTGCGCGGGAAATCTATGACCGGATCGTCGCGCTCAAGGGCGCGCATCAGGTGGCGTTGTTGACCGGCGAGGAAAAGATTTTACCGCCGCAGGCGCGCTGGTTCTGTTGTACGGCGGAATCGATGCCGTTGCGTCATGGCCATGAGAAAGCGGGCGAAGGTGGGCCGATGAATGGCGACTTTGCCTTTGTTGCGCTGGACGAAGCGCAACTCGGCATCGACCCGGAGCGCGGCCATATCTTCACCGACCGCATGCTGCGGGCGCGCGGGCGGGAGGAAACGATGATTCTTGGCTCGGCCAGTCTGACGCCAATGGTGCGCGCGCTGCTGCCCGAAGCGGCAGTCATCGGTCGCCCTCGATTTTCGACACTCAGCTATGCGGGGGCGAAGAAGCTTTCGCGCTTGCCCAAGCGGTCGGCCATCGTCGCCTTTTCGATCGAGGAGGTCTACGCCGTCGCCGAAATGCTGCGGCGACAGCGTGGCGGTGCGGCAGTGGTCATGGGAGCGCTTAGCCCCGCCACCCGTAATGCGCAGGTGGCGATGTTCATGAACGGCGATGTCGACTATCTTGTCGCCACCGACGCCATTGGCATGGGGCTGAACCTTGATGTGTCCCATGTTGCCTTTGCCTCGCTGCGCAAGTTTGACGGGCATCGCACCCGCCGCCTCACGATATCCGAAATGGCGCAGATTGCAGGGCGCGCCGGGCGGCATCACAAGGACGGCACGTTCGGTTCTCTGGGATCTGAGGAGGGTGACGCCGCCTTTCGCCCGGAGGAGATTGCCGCGATAGAGGAGCACCGATTTCCGCCGATCGACCATCTCTGCTGGCGTGACGGCGAACCGTCGCTGGACAGCATCGACACACTGATATTCGATCTGGAGGAGCGCCCGACCCGACCTGAATTGCGTGCCGCGCCTGAAGCCGTCGATCTTGCCGTACTCAAATATATGGCGGAAGATCCGCTGGTACGCGACCGGGTGCGCACCGCCCATCAGGTCGGACGACTGTGGAGCGCTTGCGGCCTTCCCGATTTCCAGAAGCTGGGTGCCGACCATCATGCCCGTCTGGTCAGCCGCATCTGGCGCTTTCTGTCGGAAGGCAACGGGCATGTTCCACGGGACTGGTTTGCGCAGGCGATTGCGCGGCTCGACACGGTGCAAGGCGATATCGACACGCTCTCGGGGCGCATCGCGGCGGTGCGGACATGGTGTTACATTGCGCAGCGCCCCGACTGGCTGGCGCATCCCGCCGAAATGGCAGAGCGCACCCGGGAGATCGAGGCGCGCCTTTCTGATGCGCTCCACGCCGCGCTGCGTCAAAGGTTCGTCGACCGACGCACGGCCGTGCTGATGCGCGATATCGGGATAGGCGGAGATGATTTTCCTGTCGAAGTGGGTCAGGACGGGGCTGTTCAAGTCGATGGCGAGACGATAGGTCGGCTTGATGGATTGCGTTTCGTGGTGGATCCCGGCGCGCGGGGCAAGGACAGAAAGATGCTGCTGGCGGCAGCGGAGAAACGGCTGGGAAAAATGCTTATAGTGAAGGCGGAAGAACTGATCGCGGCGCCGGATGCCGATATTGCGCTGGATACCGCGCCAGGAGCCACGCCGCGCATTATTTGGCAGGACATCGCTGTGGCGACGCTCGGGGCCGGCACGTCCTTGTTGCAGCCTGATATGCGGATCGACAGGGCGCTGGTCGCGCTGGGTCAGGATGTGCACAAACGCGTTGCCGAGCGCCTCGTTCGGTGGATGGCGACGCAACAGGAACGGCATCTGCTGCCGTTGCTGAAAATGGTGCAGCAGGCTGGCGATATTGCCACTCCAGCGCCTGTACGTGCGCTCTTCGCACAACTGGCCGATGCGGGCGGTATCATGGCGCGCACCGAACTGGACGGCGCGCTCGCCCTGCTCGACAAGGAGCAGCGTCAGGTCGTGCGCCGTGCAGGGGTGACGATCGGTGTGCTCGATATCTATCATCCGGGGCTGCTCAAACCCGGCGCTGCACTGTGGCGAGCGGCGCTGCTGTCGGCGCGGATCGGTAAGCCGGTATTGCCTTTGCCACCCGCTGGCGTTGTGCTGTTGACCCTCACTGAGCGGGAGCAGCAAATGGGGGCGCGGATTGCCGGGTATCGCGGCATCGGTGACGCGCAACTGCGTATCGACATGATCGAGCGGGTGGCGCGCGGCGCGCATGAGGCGATAGCGCGCAATGAGAGCTATGACGTGACCAGCCCGCTTATTATCTCACTTGGCCTCTCGGATACGCAGTTCAGGACACTGATGCGTAACGCCGGGTTCCGGCCGGTAACTCCCAAATCTGTTGCTGCGGAGGTCGAGGTTTCTCCATCGGAAAATATGGACTTGGAGCAGGCGGGGCCGGGTGTGGAAGAGGGCGAGGTGCCTGTTGTGCCCGAGCATTCCGAATCCTTGCCCGACCCAACATGCGAAGTGGAAGCGACGCCGGAGCAGGAAGTTGCTGCCGAAGTTGCCCCCTCTCTCGATGCGCCTTCCCTAATAACCGGCGCTAACTGGGCCTTTCGCGGCAGACCCAGGCCGCAAGTCCATGCTCAGCGACCCGTGAGGAATTCGCAGCGGCCTGAAGGTACTGCCAGACCGTCGCGTTCTAGCGATAATCCCCACCCGAAAAAGCCGCCGCGGGGTGATGTGCCGGGACGCTTCCAACGCACATCCGCCGAACCGTCCCGTCCTGCTGGTGGTGGCGCTTTCGCCGGACTTGCCGCCTTGCTGGGGCGTGATGACTGATCGCCTGTATGGCTGAAATTCGGCAAGGTCCGCCGTCGCAACGGATAGACAAATTTCTGTGGTATGCGCGTATAGTGAAAAGCCGTGGACAGGCACAGGTGCTCGTGGAACGGGGCGTAATCCGCCTGAATGGTCGCCGGATCGAGCGCGCCCATGTGCCGGTGCGGATCGGCGACCTCATCACGACACCACATGGTCCGCATGTGCGGGTGCTGCGGGTATTGCGGATCCTGGAACGGCGTGGTCCACCTGCCGAGGCCGCCACTGCTGTCGAGGAACTGGAACCTGGTTCCGGTTTCGCGTCCTGATTCTCCGCCTTGACGCGAAGGCGCGCTGGGCATAGCAGGATGAACAGAGGGGGCGTCGCAGATCAATGAACGACGCCGGAAAACGAGGAATACCAAGCGATGACCTATGTTGTGACCGAGGCGTGCATCCGTTGCAAATTCATGGATTGTGTCGAGGTTTGCCCGGTGGACTGTTTTTACGAGGGCGAAAACATGCTGGTCATCAACCCCAGCGAGTGCATTGATTGCGGTGTTTGCGAACCCGAATGCCCGGCAGAAGCGATCCTGCCCGACACGGAAAACGGCCTTGAAAAATGGCTGGAACTGAACGCCAAATTTTCCGCTGAATGGCCCAATATCACCTCGAAGGGCGAAGCCCCGGACGATGCGGATGAGCACAAGGGTGAAGAAGGCAAGTTCGACAAATATTTCTCTGCGGAGCCGGGCGAAGGCAGCTGATCTCGTCCATTTCAGTCTTGTAAATCGACCCCTGCGGACCAACGGTGCGCGGGGCTAGTAATTTTATTACGAATCTGTTAAAAGCTTCTCGAGGCAAGCTGTCGCACTTGTCCGGAGAAAGAAGCAACATGTCTTTCGGGTTGTTCATTGCTGTGAACGGTGGTTCCCGCCATCCCCATGCCCGCTACTGACCCCCATCTGATGGAAAGGTTCCAAATGGCTGCCAAAGCGCTGTCCTTTGATGTCGGTGATTATGTCGTTTACCCCAAGCACGGCGTTGGTCGTGTGATCGAGCTGCAAAGTCAGCAGATCGCTGGTATGGACCTCGAACTTTATGTTCTGCGTTTCGAAAAGGAGCGGATGACCCTGCGCGTCCCTACCAACAAGGCGGAAAGCGTCGGCATGCGCAAGCTGTCGTCAAACAAGACGCTGAGCGAAGCGCTCGATACCTTGCAGGGCAAACCTCGGGTGAAGCGCACCATGTGGTCGCGCCGTGCGCAGGAATATGAAGCAAAGATCAATTCGGGCGATCTCGTATCGATTGCCGAAGTGACACGCGATCTGTTCCGCGCCGATGATCAGCCAGAGCAGAGTTATTCCGAACGTCAGATATTCGAAGCGGCCTCAAGCCGCCTCGCCCGCGAACTCGCGGCGATGGAAGAGACGGATGAGCCAAGCGCGCTCAAGAAAATACTACACATCCTCAATGAGGCCGCGCCCAAATATGCCAAGGAAAAATTGGACTAACCGGCGCATGTCGTGTTTAAAATCGAGGAAGGGGCGTCCGATCGGGCGCCCCTTTTTCTGTGTGACGATGATGACGGGGATGGTGATGATCCCCACCGCTGGCCGCGCCGCAACACAGGGGTACAGCATCACCAGCTTCGACACCGTGCGTCTCGAAGCGCCTGTCCGGGTCGAGATAGCGACGGGAGGCGGCGTATCTGCACGCGGCGAGGGGGATCGCGACTTGCTCGACCGGGTCGATATGCAAGTGTCCGGGCGTTCGCTGGTCGTTCGTCTTCGCCGGATTGAGGGCAGTACTGGGCGCAAGGGTGGTGGTCCGTTGCTTCTCAAATTATCGACGGATTCGGTGGCGCGCGCCATGGTCATGGGCGGCGGCGTATTGGTCATTGACCGGATAAGGGGCCAGCGCGCGGACCTCGGTGTGACGGGTGACGGAGAGATGAAGGTGGGCGTTCTTGCCGTCGACCGCCTGCAAGCGCTGATGGCGGGCGGCGGTCGCATGATTCTCGCGGGCCGGGCGGGACAGGTAGATATACGGATCATCGGACCGGGAGCCATCGACGCGGAAGCGCTGTCGGGCAGGGATGTGGTGGTGGCGAACAACGGCGCAGGTTCGCTGCGTGTGAGCGCGATTACCAGTGCGAATATCGTTGCGACCGGGTCTGGCGACACCGCAGTGCTTGGCACTCCCGCCTGCACGGTGAAGCAGGCGGGATCGGGCCGGGTGGCTTGTGCGGGGAGGGATTATTAGGCTGTACAATCAGGCCGCCGCTCGCGCTTTACTGGTCCACGCCCTTGATCTTCCCCCACGTCCGGGCTGCCGTGTAACCAAGATATCCTGTGCCGAAAAGAGCGTAGAGCGGTTCGGGAATACCCGCCAGATAGGCGTTCATGCCATGCGCAATCGCGTGTGCCATTTCGGGCCGCGCTCCGGCGATCAGGCCCATGGGGATCGACCAGAGTAGTAAGGCATATATCACATACAGAAAAGCGGGACGGGCGCGGCTGGTCCATGGGTCGGTCGATTGCGCTTCGGCCATGATTGCCGAGAGCTGGGTGCGGATCGCTTCCATTTCTTGCGCTCCTTGCAATTTTAGCAGCTCAAGCTTGGCTGCGTCGCGGGCTTGCGGATCGGGAATGATCTTGTCGATCAACTTGGCAATGGGGCCGATCAGACCTTCGAGCAGAGGCATGTGAAAATCTCCTGAGTTAAGGAATTAACCAATCCGGTTTGCAATCCAGCCATAGGCAAAGGCTTCGTTGGCGGGTCGTGTTTCGGTGAGGCGAATATAGCGTTCGCCCTGCAAGGCATTGAGCGCGCGGTGCAGGACGATTTCTCCCGGTTTACCGCGTAGGACCAAGAAGCCGCGCAGGGCGGCAAGCGTGGCTTCGCCAATGCAATGATCGAGCGCGAGATCCGCATAATCCCGCGTCCCTCGATTGAGTGCATTAAGAGCACGCTGAAGAAAGCCGATAGCAGTAACCGGCCCCATATTCACGCCAGTGTCGAATAGCTCTGCGGCGATTGTCTCGCTCGTTTCGGCGATGCGGGCGAAGCCTGGCTGTTCCCAGTATATGTGGCGATAAATGGAAGCAGCGGTGTCGCGAGGCATGTCCTCGATTGCCCCGGCATAGCCATGCGCGCGGGCCGTTCCCGCCGTTATGCCCCAGTTGGTTGGCCCGCCACGATCGGCTGGATGATCGACATAGCCGCCCTCACGCTTGATGAGATCGTCAATAAGTCGTGCAATGTCCATAACTGCCTCTCCCGCAAAAAGAAGATAGTTGAATAACCTATATGGTTATATGTAGGACAGCGAAAATCGATGCGATATTGCGGTATCGACAGGTGATGCCTTGTCTAAATGCTAAAGTCGAAGGGCTAAATTTGCCACATGCAGTGCGCAAGCTGGACTGAGGGCAGTAG
>ERZ724517.2075-NODE-2075-length-10740-cov-3.944221_pt1 | contig 10740 bp, 9 predicted proteins | sample MGYA00376050_ERZ724517 | MGnify/ENA primary metagenome ERZ724517 (study PRJEB28724, sample SAMN07190886) | activated sludge metagenome | isolation source: activated sludge of sewage treatment plant in Hong Hong | place: USA: Christiansburg, Virginia | collected... | reverse complement strand
CGAACTCGGTCAAGCCACCTGCCTCGGCAGCAGCAACAATGGTGGCATCATCAGCGTAGGGTGCGCCAATCGCGATGTTGTCCCGCAAGGTTCCATAAAACAACGTGACATCCTGCGCCACGTATCCAATGTTGCGCCGAAGGTCGGCCGGGTCCAGTTGCCGAAGGTCGACGCCATCAATGCTGACAGCACCGCCAGTCGGCTGGTACAGGCCGAGCAACAACTTCTGCAAGGTCGTCTTGCCCGAGCCGATACGGCCGATGACTACGACCTTCTCGCCTTCGTTGATCTTGCAGTTCAACCCCTTCAGTGCAGCGATCTGACAATTCGGATAACTGAACTGAACATCGCGGAATTCGATATTCCCCTTCAGTTCGGGGCGATGCACAAAGTTGGCATCACCCGGTCGCTCTACCGGGTTCTGCATGATCTGCTCAAGGGAGGTCAGCGCCACCTTGGCATTGTGGTATTGCATCAGCAAACCGACCATTTGCCCCAAAGGCGCAACAGCCCGCGAAGTCAGCATCGTGCAGGCAATCAGGCCACCCATGCTGAGCTTGCCATCACCGATCAGATAGACACCGGCAATGACGACCACGACATTGACGATCTGCTGGATTTCCATTGCCCCATTGGTCGCAGCGGCAGATAGAAAACGCATCTGATTGTTTACACCAGCGACAAAGGAAACAGTTTTTTCCCACTTCGACTGCATCAGCCCTTCGGCACCTTGCGTCTTGATGGTTTCGAGCGCTGTCAGGCTTTCGATCAGCGTCGCGTTGCGTAGCGCACCTGCCCGATAAGTTGTCTCCGACAGCGCGTGCATCTTGTGTTGCAACACATAGGCGTAGATGACCACGGCCAGAATGGCCAGCAACACGGGAATAATCAGTTGCCAGGCAATCAGGGCGATGACCAGCACAAACAGCAGGGCAAACGGCAGATCAATAAACGCCGTGACCGACGCCGAGGTAATGAAATCACGCACCGACTCGAAAGAGCGCAGATTCGAGGCAAATGCGCCCACCGCGGCCGGCCTTGCCTCCATGCGAACACCAAGTACGCGCTCCATGATCGCGGCAGACAGCTTCATGTCGATACGCGCACCGGCCAGATCGATGAAATAGCCACGCAAGGAGCGCAGTGCCATGTCCACGCCAATAATCAGAACCACGCCCAAGGCTAGAACCCACAGGGTCTCCATTGCCCGGTTCGGAACGACGCGATCATAGACATTCATCGTAAACAACGGCATGGCCAGCGCCATCACGTTGATCAGCAAGGCAGCCCCGAGGACATCACGGTAGATCGGCATCTGCTCGGCCAAAGCACCCCAGAACCAGTGACGCAGCTTTACATCACCAACCTGTGGCGTGCGGCTGTCAAAGCGAAAATGTGGCCGGGCAAAGATTGCTATCCCGTTATAGCGAATGGCCAGATCGTCCCGCGACATCTGGTGTGACCCCTGCCCCGTCTCCGGAAAAAGCAAACGGGCTGTCTGTCCGGACTCATCCCAACCCAGCAGAACGCAGGCTTCATCACCCGCCAGCAAGAGGACAGCCGGCAGAAGAACATCATCAATGCGATCCAGCGAACGCTTGACCACCTTGGCAGACAATCCGGCGCGACTGGCGGCACGCCCGAAGAGCGAGGGTGTCAACGATCCCATTTCCAGCGGAAGCCCGGCGACCAGCGCTGCTCGCGTACTTGGGCGCCCGTAGATACGCGTCAACTCGAGCAGGCAGTCGAGCAAAGGATCATGGTGCAGGAGGTCTTCCCGCACACCGGAATTGCCGAGACCGGCGGAACTGCTTGCTACTTCGCTCATGCCACTCCCAGATTTCTTTTCCAGATTCTAACTTGGCTTCAAAATTGCAAATCAAAAAAATGAAAAAAGGCGGCCAGGCCGCCTTTTTGCAAAACAATACCGATGATCAGGCGATCAGCGGCACGATCAACAGAGCGACCAGATTGATGATCTTGATCAGCGGATTAACGGCTGGCCCTGCCGTATCTTTATAGGGGTCGCCAACCGTATCACCCGTCACGGCAGCCTTGTGGGCATCCGATCCCTTGCCACCGAAGTGACCATCTTCAATGTATTTCTTGGCATTGTCCCAAGCGCCACCACCAGTCGTCATCGAGATCGCAACGAACAAGCCAGTGACGATGGTACCGACCAGCAAGCCACCAAGCGCAACCGGACCAAGAACCAGACCAACCACGATGGGCACGGCGACAGGCAGAATGGACGGGATCATCATTTCCTTGATGGCTGCCACGGTCAACATATCCACGGCGCGAGAATAGTCCGGCTTGGCCGTCCCTTCCATAATCCCCGGAATTTCCTTGAACTGACGACGGACCTCAACCACGACTGCACCAGCTGAACGGCCAACCGCTTCCATGGCCATCGCGCCGAAAAGGAAGGGGATCAGGCCACCGATGAAGAGGCCGATAATCACCAGGTGGTTGGACAGGTCAAAAGTAAAGACCTTGCCTGAAACAGCCTCCAGACCATGCGTGTAGTCGGCAAAGAGAACCAGCGCAGCCAGTCCGGCAGAGCCGATGGCATAGCCTTTGGTTACAGCCTTGGTCGTATTCCCCACGGCATCCAGCGGATCGGTGACGTCACGAACCTCCTTCGGCAATCCAGCCATTTCGGCGATACCGCCAGCGTTGTCGGTAATCGGACCGTAGGCATCAAGCGCCACGACGATACCGGCCATCGAGAGCATCGAGGTGGCTGCGATCGCGATGCCAAATAGACCGCCCATCGCGTGCGCTGCAAAAATCGCGGCACAAACTGAAAGAACCGGCCAGGCCGTCGACTTCATTGAAATGCCGATACCCGCAATGATGTTGGTGGCGTGACCTGTTTGACAGGCAGCCGCCACGTGCTTGACCGGCGGGTAATCAGTACCGGTGTAGTACTCGGTGATCCAGACGAGTGCCGCAGTCAGCACCAAACCTACGACCGAGCAACCGAACATCGTCATGGTGTTGATGACCGTGCCATCCGGCAGGGTTGCGCCAGCCCCGATCAGCCAGGAGGTGACCGGATAGTAGAAGGCCAATGCCAAAACCCCGGCGACGATCAGTCCGCGGTACAAGGCGGCCATGATCTTGCCGCCCTCGGTGGCCTTGACGAAATAGCAGCCGACGATGGAGGCAATGATCGAAACACCGCCCAGCGCCAACGGATAGAGAACGAGGTTCTCGCCCAGCCCTGCCGCGGTCTTGATAATCAATGCAGCCAGCACCATGGTTGCGACCACGGTCACGGCGTAGGTTTCAAACAGGTCAGCCGCCATGCCGGCGCAGTCGCCGACGTTGTCGCCCACGTTATCGGCGATAACAGCCGGGTTGCGCGGGTCATCTTCGGGAATCCCGGCTTCGACCTTGCCCACCAGGTCGGCGCCAACGTCGGCGCCCTTGGTGAAGATACCGCCACCCAGTCGGGCGAAGATTGAGATCAGCGACGAACCAAAGGCCAAGCCGACCAACGGCTCGATGACATGATGCAGGTTATCCGTTCCACCGGACGACCGGAGGAAGGCGTAATAGCCGGCAACGCCGAGCAGACCAAGACCGACCACCAGCATGCCGGTGATTGCACCGCCCTTGAAGGCGACGTCAAGTGCAGCCGATATCCCGCTGCGCGCTGCTTCAGCCGTACGCACATTGGCGCGCACCGAAACGTTCATGCCGATGAAGCCGGCGGCGCCGGAGAGAACAGCACCGATCAGGAAGCCAAAGGCAGTCAGCCAGCCAAGCTTGGGAACAAAGCCAATAAGAAGGAAGAGAACAACACCGACCATGGCAATGGTCTTGTACTGTCGGCTGAGATAGGCCTCCGCACCCTCCTGGATTGCCTTGGCAATCTCTTTCATGCGGTCGTTGCCGGCTGATAGCGCGAGGATCTGCTGACTGGAAACCCAGCCATACAACACTGCCAGAACGGCGCACCCTAGCGCCAACCATAACGGTGTACTCATTTTTCTCCCCCTGATTTGACAGGCAAAAAATTAGACCGAGAACGTCTCCAGCTTCTTTGGCACCGAAATATTCTTCAAGCGTACGTAATCAGGCAATCCATTGCGATACGGCGGCGGATCTTCGCCTTCGATAAGCGGTTGCAGGTAAGTCCGACAGGCATCCGTGATGTGAAAACCATCGGGCGTGATGAACTCGGCGGGCATCTTGCGCTCGACATTGGCAATTTCGGCCAGCGGCGCGTTACCGATCTCCCAGCGATACGGGCTATCGGCGAGGCGCTCAATCGTCGCCATGACGGCGTTTTTGCCCTGCAAAGCAAGGTCGACCGCAGCAACGCCCAGCGCATGAGCCTGTTCGAGATCAGTACGGGATGCCAGGTGGCGAGCCGAACGCTGCAGGTAATCCGCCAGCGCCCAGTGATACTTGTAGCCGAGCTTGTCCTTGACGAGCTGGGCGACCATCTGACCGACGCCACCCAGCTGGGAATGACCGAAAGCATCCTTGGTTCCAGACTCGGCGATCAGCTTGCCGGAAGCGTCCGACAAGCCTTCGGAAACCGCCACCGTGCAGTAACCATACTGTTTGACGCATTCGTCGACGCGCGCAACAAAGCGCTCCGGATCAAAGGGCACCTCCGGGAAGAGCAGGATATGCGGCGGTTCGCCGACATTTTCCGAAGCGAGTCCGCAGGCAGCGGTAATCCAGCCGGCGTGCCGCCCCATGACTTCAAGCACGAATATCTTGGTGGAAGTACGCGCCATCGAGGCCACGTCGTAACCAGCCTCGCGGATCGAGGTGGCGACATACTTGGCGACAGAACCGAAGCCCGGGCAGCAATCGGTATGGGGCAAATCGTTATCGACCGTTTTCGGCACACCGACGCAAACAACCGGGTAACCCATCTTCTCGGCGATCTGTGAAACCTTCCACGCCGTATCCATGGAATCGTTGCCGCCGTTGTAGAAGAAATAGCCGATATCGTGCGCCTTGAAAACCTCGATCAGGCGTTCGTACTGTGCACGGTGCTGCTCCAGACTCTTGAGCTTGTAGCGGCAGGAACCAAAGGCGCCGCCCGGCGTATGGCGCAGGCGAGCAATCGCTTCGTCGGATTCAAGGCTGGTGTCGATGAGGTCTTCGGTCAGGGCGCCGATGATGCCGTCACGGCCTGCGAAGACTTTCCCGATCTTGTCGGGATAGCGGCGTGCTTCCTGAATCAGGCCGCACGCCGTGGCATTGATGACGGCTGTAACGCCCCCTGACTGCGCGTAGAAGGCGTTTTTCACCATCTTCTGCTTTCTTATTTCAGTGCGTCGAAAACGCTCTTGGTGATGCCGTCAACGCTGCCGACGCCAGCCACTTTGCGAACCTTCGGTGCCTTGGCGTCGCCTTCGGCAGCCCACTTGCCGTAGAAGTCGACCAGCGGCTTGGTTTGGGCGTGATAAATCTCCAGGCGCTTCTTGACGGTTTCTTCCTTGTCGTCATCACGCTGCTCCAGCGGCTCGCCGGTCACATCGTCGATGCCTTCAACCTTCGGCGGATTGAATACGACGTGGTAGGTGCGGCCCGACGCGAGGTGGGCACGACGGCCCGCCATGCGGGTAACGATATCGCTGTCCGGCACGTCGATTTCGAGCACGAACTCGATCGGCACACCGGCATCCTTCATGGCCTGAGCCTGGGGAATGGTGCGCGGGAAACCGTCGAACAGGTAACCATTCTTGCAGTCATCCTGGGTCAGCCTATCCTTGACCATGCCGATGATGACGGCGTCCGGCACGAGGCCGCCTGCGTCCATGTGCTTTTTGGCTTCGAGGCCCAATGCGGTGCCGGCCTTGACCTGCGCACGCAGCATGTCACCGGTCGAAATCTGGGGGATGCCGAACTGCTTGGAGATGAAAGTTGCTTGCGTTCCCTTACCAGCGCCAGGTGCGCCCAACAGAATCAATTTCATGAATAATTCCCTCTGGTTTGTCTAAAAAATTCTTGTTATCGGCTTCACGTGTGGCCGTTCTCTAGAAGCGGAAAATTACTCGCTATTTCCGGGTCGGTCAAACAGTTTGCGCATCCGCTCGGCATCTTCGGGCGTATCGACGCCGGGCGCCGGCGCTGCATCGATCAGCGTCACGCTGATACGGTAGCCATGCCACAGCGCGCGCAACTGCTCCAGCGACTCGAAATGCTCGGTCGGTGCCACGGTCAACCCGGAAAACGCCTTCAAAAACGATGCGCGGTAGGCATACAGGCCGACATGTCGATAGGCCGGAAAGTTGGCTGGCAGGGTTTCGCCGCCGGCTTCCCTGGCGAAATGATCGCGGGCATAGGGAATCGGCGCGCGGGAGAAATACGCTGCATCGCCATCGGCGCGGCAGACCACCTTGACCACATTCGGGTTGAAAAAATCGGCCGGATCGGTGATCGGGTGGGCAACAGTGGCGATATCGGCGCCAGAGGCCGCCAGCTGGCGCGCCATCTGCAGGATGACCTCAGGCTCGATCAAGGGCTCGTCGCCCTGAACATTGACGATGATGGTGTCGCCGCCCCAGCCACGCTGTTCGACGACTTCGGCCAGACGGTCGGTGCCGGTCGGGTGGTCGCTGCGCGTCATGAGCGCTGCGACTTCGTTCGCCTCGGCGACGGCCCGGACCTCCGGATGATCAGTTGCCACCCAGATCTCCTCGGCGCCCGACAATCGCGCCCGCTCGGCCACCCGGACGACCATCGGCTTGCCGCCGAGGTCAAGCAACGGCTTGCCCGGCAGACGGGTCGACGCATAGCGTGCCGGGATGACGACCTTGAAGGCGACGCCGGACATTACTGCCCGTCCGCGTTGAGCTGGCGCGCTTCGTCCTCGAGCATGATGGGGATGTCGTCGCGGATCGGGAAGGCCAGTTTGCAGGGTTTGCAGACCAGTTCCTTTTCCGCCTTGCGGTGTTCGAGATTGCCCTTGCAAATCGGGCAGACGAGAATATCAAGCAGCCTGGCGTCCACGGAGTTTCTCCAAAATCAGTTGAATAAGGGCCGGCGAAAGCTCGGCCTCGACGGGCAGAACCCAGGTTTCACCCGCCGTCAGTCCGGCGCATTTTACTGCATCCTTCTCCGTCATCAGCAGGATGCCGTCCCGGGCGAACGCCAGATCGGATGACGAATAGCGATGATGGTCCGGAAACGGGTGGTTTTCGCAGCGCAACCCGAGAGATTCCAGCGTTTGGAAGAAGCGCGCCGGATTGCCGATGCCGGCCAGTGCATGGAGTAGGCCACGGCCACGCAGACGCTCGGCCGAACAGGTCTGTTGCGGATCGTCGAGGCGATAGAAGCTGCCGGGCTGCAGCGTCATGTTGAAAGTGGGCGTCGAGACTGAAAACCGGGATTTCAAATTGTTGCCAATAATCGCGTCGACCGTGGCAAGCCGCGACAGCGGTTCGCGCAACGGCCCGACCGGCAAGCGCCAGCCGTTGCCGGCGCCACGCGTGTCGAAAACAACCAGTTCGACATCGCGGGCCAGCGCGTAGTGCTGCAGGCCGTCGTCGCAGAGAATAACATCGACCTCCGGGTGTGCGGCAAGCAGGGCAGCGCCAGCCGCCGCGCGCTGCCGACCGACACAGACCGGCACCCCGCTTCGGCGGGCGAGGAGCAAAGGTTCATCGCCGACCTCGTCCGGCTGCGAATCGGCGCGCACTGGAACAACGCCATCGCCGCTGCGACCGTAACCCCGGCTGACGATTCCCGGATTCCAGCCACGCGCCTTGAGTTGCTGCGCCAGCCAGAGGGTCAGCGGTGTCTTGCCGGCACCACCGACGATGAGGTTGCCGACGACGATAACCGGCACGGGCAGACGCACCGGCTTGGCCAACCGGCGATTCAGCGCGCTCAACAAGCTGTAAAGCCAGGCGAGCGGCAGCAAAAGCCACAACGCCGGCGTCAGCCGGCGTTGCTCGAACCACTGTCGCTGTAGCCAGCGCGCCAGCATCAGCGATTCTGGGTGGCGAAGGAAATGTGCGGATAACCGGCCGTCTGCGCCGCCTGCATGACGTCGACCACGCTTTGATGCGTCGCCTTGGCGTCGGCATTGATGACGATCAGCGGATCTTCGCGACTGCCGGCCGCCCGGCGCAGACCGTCGGCAATGGACTTGACGTCATTGGCGGTCAGCGGTGACTTGTTGACCAGTATCTGGCCACCGGCAGTTACAGCCACGTTGACCTCATTGGGCTGCTCGGCCTGCTTGCTGGCGTCGGCCGTCGGCAGGTTGATCTCCAGCCCGGAGAACTTGGCGTAGGTGGTGGTCAGCATCAGGAAGATGATGATGACCAGCAATACGTCGATCAACGGAATCAGGTTGATTTCCGGCTCTTCCCGGCTGCGGCCGCGCTGGAAATTCATCGCTTACTTCCGGTCGCCGTGCATGTACTCGACGAGGCGGACGGCCTGCTGCTCCATCTCGACAACGAAGCCGTCGGCCAGCGCCCGGAAATGGCGCCAGGCAATCAGACTGGGGATGGCGATGACCAGACCGAAGCCAGTGTTGTACAACGCAACGGAAATGCCGTGCGCCAGTTGCATCGGATTGGCGATACCGGTTGGCGACTGCGAACCGAAAATCTCGATCATCCCGACCACGGTGCCGAAGAGGCCCATCAGCGGGCTGATCGAAGCAATGGTGCCGAGCGTCGTCAGGTAGCGGTTCAGTTCGTGGGAAACGGCCGAGCCAGCCTCCTCGATCGATTCCTTCATGATTTCACGCGAGGCATTGACGTTGCGCAGGCCGGCCGACAGGACACGGCCGAGCGGCGAATGGGCGTCAAGGTCTTCGAGCAGCTTGTCGTTATTGGCGCCGCGCTTGAACTCGCCAACAGCGCGCTTGAGCAGGCCGGCCGGAACAACCTTGGAGCGGCGCAGCGCGACGACGCGCTCGATAATCAGCGCCACGGAAATGACCGAAGCCAGCAACAGGGGCCAAATGGGCCAACCGGCCGCTTGTACGATAGCAAACACGTGATTTATCCTTGATGAAACATTAGCCCGCAATTCTGCCCTGCCCCCCGCCGCAGGGCAAGCGACGAAATGACGGGCTTGCCGCGGCTTATCCCCAAAAGCTGTGGATAAGCCTGTGAACGAAGTGTCATCAGTTGCGCTAACCCCCACTCAGCAAAGGACTTTTTATACTCTGCCAAAAAACAAGGCATGTTATTTACATCGTTAAAAATCAAACACTTAACAAAACAAAAGCCTGTCAACGACTGACGGCAAAATAAAGCCGCGGGTTACAATTGACAAATGCAAAATGCCATTCAACCTGTCGGTAACTCTGTCCTCAGCGTATCCAGCCTGAATAGAAAAGTCAGGGACTGCCTCGAATCAGCCTTCCCCCTTAGCTGGGTGAGCGGCGAAATTTCCAACCTCACCTACGCCGCCTCCGGTCACGTTTACTTCTCGCTCAAGGATGCCAACGCCCAGGTTCGCTGCGTCATGTGGCGCAGTCGTGCACAGGTGCTCGGCTGGCGGCTGGAGAACGGCCAGAAAATCGAAGCCCGCGTGCTCGTTTCCTTCTACGAACCGCGCGGCGAATTTCAGCTCAATGTCGAAGCCATCCGTCGGGCCGGCCAGGGCGACCTGTTCGAGCGTTTCCTGCAACTCAAGGCCAAACTTGAAAATGAGGGCATTTTTGCCGTTGACCGCAAGAAACCGCTACCCGGCTTCCCGCGTCGCCTCGCCATCGTCACCAGCCCTCAGGCCGCCGCCCTGCGCGATGTACTGACCACGCTGCACCGGCGCGCTCCGCACATCGGCATCACACTCTTCCCCACACCCGTCCAGGGCGAAGGCGCCGGCGCCAAAATCGCCGAAGCGATCATCCAAGCCGGCAACAGTGATTGCGACGCGACCATCCTCTGTCGTGGCGGCGGCAGCATCGAAGACCTCTGGGCCTTCAACGAAGAAAGCGTCGCTCGCGCCATCAACGCCTCGGCCATTCCCGTCATTTCCGGCGTCGGCCATGAAACCGACTTCACCATTGCCGACTTCGCCGCCGACCTGCGCGCCCCGACCCCGACCGCCGCCGCCGAACTGGCCAGCCCCGACCGCGGCGCCCTGCTCGACCGCCTGACCCAGCTCGAAAACCATCTCGGTCGCCGTATGGACCGCCTGCTCTCCGATCAGCTGCAACGCCTCGACTGGCTGGCCACCCGCCTTGTTCATCCAGCCGAACGCATCCGCCAACGCCAGCGCGAAGCCGACACGCTTGGCTCGCGCCTGCACCACGCCCTGCGCCGACAAACCGAACACTGCGCCGTCCGCCTGCACTCCCTCGGCCTGCGCCACAGCAGCGCCCGGCCGCGCCCGGAAAAGCTGGCCGAAGGCATCGCCCACCTGCAATATCGCCTGTCCCGGCAGAGCCAATGGGCAATTTCTCAATACTCCGGGAAACTAAATTCGCTCGGCAACAGTCTGAACCAGCTTGATCCACACGCCGTCCTGTCGCGAGGCTATACACTTGCCATAGATTCCGACGGTCGGGCCATCCGCGACGCCGCCCGGCTCAACCCGGGCGACCTGCTCAAACTGCGCTTTGCCAGCGGTTCGGCCGAGGCTACGGTAAATCAGGTTGTCGCCAGCCCGGAAGCTGACTAGAATTTTCGATTCACCCCTCATCAAAACCCAACGGAGAACATAAATGGAACATCAACTGCCCGCCCTGCCGTTTGCCAAAGACGCCCTCGCCCCGCACATGTCGGCCGAGACCTA
>ERZ724517.2074-NODE-2074-length-10743-cov-3.355445_pt1 | contig 10743 bp, 4 predicted proteins | sample MGYA00376050_ERZ724517 | MGnify/ENA primary metagenome ERZ724517 (study PRJEB28724, sample SAMN07190886) | activated sludge metagenome | isolation source: activated sludge of sewage treatment plant in Hong Hong | place: USA: Christiansburg, Virginia | collected... | reverse complement strand
GAAATCTATGGTCTCTTCAGGTCTCATCCTTCAAGCTTCACGGGCTCCAAGATAACCGCATAACGTATGCGTGCATACTATTAACGGAAATTCCATGCTCAGGGTTCCAGGGCATGGTCATTGTATTTTCGTGGTCATGAAAAGCTCCCGTTCGCTGCTTCCCGTCCTGTTGATCAGTTCGCTTCTGCTGACCATGGGTTCCTGCAAGAAGGAAGAGTCCGCCGCGCCGACGGATCAGGTCGATGCTGGCCCACGCCTGATCCTGAAGTTCGCTTTCGACAGCACGCAAGTGCGCTTGAACGCATTTGGACAGCCATCCACTGTGCCAGTGGGCCACGGTGCGCAATGCCCGAAGTTCAACAGCATGAGCGCGCACTATGTGGAGTTCGCGCCGACCGCGACCACCTTGCTGGGTGCGGGCGATGTGGTGTACCATGCCCCGGAGACAACGCTTGGTGGTACCACGGCCATCGATCATGATCTGAGCATCACCGTTGGGGACAGCGGCGAGTTCCTGAACATCCCGCTCAGCGAGCTCAGCGCAGGGACCTATCAATGGTTGCGCGTTTCACTGGCGTACCAGAATTATGATGTGAAGTTCTCGGCGTTCAACCTGCCGTTCAGTGGGACCATCGCTTCCTTCATCGGGTACAACACCTACATCAGTTCCTACCTGGTGATGGACAGCACCGTAACCGTAAACGCCAACAAGCTACAAGGCTACTGGGCTTTCGAGGTGAACGATCCGCCGGTCCCAACACCGGTCACCACCGGTCAGGCACCGGGCACCACGGTCGTGAACCCGCTGTTCGCCACTTCGCCCATTCCCGCTGGTTCCTGCGTGGTCACAGGTTCCTTCCCCGTACCGCTGACCCTCACCGGCAATGAGACCGAGGATGTGGTGATCATGGTGTCCTTGAGCACCAACAAGAGCTTCGAGTGGCTGGAGACGGACGGCGACAACGTGTTCGAGCCGATCGATGGCGAGACCGTCGTGGACATGGGCATCCGGGGGATGTTGCCCACCGTGCAGTAGGCCTAGGTCGGTTTCTTCACCAAGCGCTTCTTCCCGTCCACCCAGAGGGCCAGCCCCTCATCCCGGTGGAAGGTGTAGCGCAGTCTTTCCGCAGCGATCACCTGATCGAGCTTTCCGGCCTGGTCATCGTACAGGTACACGCTGTCGCACGCGAAGAGCCACACCGCCGTGTCTCCTTGTTCCAGGTAGTGAATGTTGGGAGCCACGTTGCGGCGCTTCAAACGAAGCGTATCATCCTCCATCACCCGTTCAGGCAAGGCCACATCCATGAAGCCCACGTCCATGAAATCCCAGTCGAGCAACATCACTTTCTGCCCCCAACTTTCCTTCTCTCCGAAGTTGGCGAGCACCCACATGACATCGGTCTTGAACGCACTATCGAGCGGGAAGAAGGTCGGCAGCATGGTCCAACTGTCGTAGGCAGGGGATGAGATGGCCATCATCTCCACGGCGCTGTCCGGCTTGAAACGGTAGCGGTAGAGCCGAAGCCCTTCGAAGCTCTCTTCCACATTGGAGGCCACCATGATGTAGCTGCTGTCGCCCAGGTCGAAGCTGGTCTGCACAAGCAAGGTGTCGTGGTGGATGTTCTGGTCGAACTGGCGAAAGACGAGGGGTGCTGATCCGGGCGTGACCGGGCGCTGGCCTGTCGTCTCAGCGGTCGAGGGTTCCTTGGGGTCAGGAGATCCGCATGAAGTGATCCCAGCCAAGGTCATGATCAGGCCGAGCAGGTGGATGCTGGTCTTCATTCCGCAGGAACTACTGCCCCTGAACCTTCGATGCGTGAGACCACTTGGGGTTTGCCGTGGTAGCGCACATTGCCACTTCCTTGCACGGTGGCGTTCAAGCGAGTGATCGCAGTGAGCTCCGCATCACCACTGCCTTGGATCACCACTTCGGCCTCTGCGGCGCTCAATGGGCTGGCCACGATGTTGCCGCTGCCTTGCACCTGTGCATCGAAGTTCGCGGCGGTGCCACTGATCTCCACATCGCCGCTGCCCTGGATGTGCACGATGAGGCGCTTTTCGTTCAGGCCGCTCGCATGGATGTTGCCGCTGCCAGCGATCCGCAACAAGGTCTCACCGGCACCGAAAACACTGTCTGCTTTAACGTCGCCGGATCCGGCAACCGCAATGTGGTCCACCTCGGGGATGGTGATGAACACGGTGAAAGGACGGTCCGTGGAGAAGCAATTGCTCGCCTCGATGTTCCAGATGCCATCATCCACACCGGTCGTGAGCAGATCCACCACTTCCTTCTGGCCTTCCACCTCGACTTGTTGAACGGCCCCCTTGCGGATCACCACGTCCACCGAGCCCTCCAGTTCGATCCCATGGAAGGCCGGAACAGCGACTGTCTTGCGCACGGGTTCGCCACTGCCGCTCACGCAGTCGATGCCCAACCCGGAACAACCGCACAATGCAATAGCGAAGAGGATCGAGAGGCCGAAGCTGTTGCGCGTCATCCTGATCAACGGGTGAGGTAGACCGTGCCCTTGAACTCCATGTCCTTCACATTGAGCACGTAGAAGTACGTGCCGTCGATGCAAGCTACACCGGCAACGGTGCGTCCGTCCCAGGCCAGGTTGCCGCCCACACTTTCAAAGACCTTCTGGCCCCAGCGGTTGAAGACGAACATGTTGGCGCAGGCGCCGAGCACGATGGAAGGCTGCTGATCCGTGTGCGTGCCGACGGTGAAGAGGTCGTTGTTGCCGTCACCGTTCGGCGTGAAGACGTTGGGCATCACGAAGTCCGTGTAGTCGTCGAAGCTTGACTGCGGATAGCTCTGCGTGATCGTTCCGGTGCAACCGAAGAGATCGGTGATGGTGAGCGTGACCACGATCGGAGCCTCGTAGGCGAATTGGTGCTGTGGGAACTGTTCGGTGCTTGTGGTACCATCACCGAAGTCCCAGAGCCACTCGGAAGCACCGCTGCTCTGGTCTGTGAAGAAGGCGCGAAGGCCATCGCAATTCGGTTCCAAGCGAACGCTGAAGGCCGGTTGCGCGATACCCTGCAAGGTGACCAGAACCTGCTGGCTGCTCGTGCACGTGTCGTTGGTAACTGTGAGCGTGTAGAGCGTGGTGGCCGCCGGTGTGGCGATGGGGTTGGCCAACGTGGCATCATCCAGTCCGGTGGATGGTGTCCAAGCGAAGCTCGAGCCCGGCACACTGGTGGGTGTGCCACCGAGCTGCACTTGCTGGCCCGCACAGATGCTCTGATCCGCACCGGCATCGAGCGGTGGGTCGCTGTTCACGGTCACGGTCATGTCGTCCGTATCGCTGCAGCCATTGCCGTCGGTCACTGTAAGCAAATAGATGGTCGTGCTTGTGGGTGAGGCGAGCGGAGTGGCGCTGTTCGGGTCGTTCAATCCGGTGGAAGGTGCCCAGCCATAGGTGCCGCCGCCCGAGCCGTTCAGCTGCACGTCGAAGCCTGGACACACCCAAACATCAGCTCCGGCATCCGCGTTCGGCAAGCCGAGAACGGTCACAACCACATCATCCGTGTTCTCGCAGTTGTTCGCGTCGGTCAACGTGACGGTGTAGGTGGTGGTGGCGGTAGGCGTGGCGATCGGATCAGCGATGTCCGTGGCGCTCAGTCCGGTGGACGGGCTCCAGCTGAACCCGCCGGTGCCAATAGCGTTCAATCCCACACTGCTGCCCAAGCATACGCTGGTGTCCTGGCCTGCATTGATGACAGGGAGCGGGTTCACGGTGACCGTCACACTATCGGAAGCACTGCACTGGTTCCCATCGGTGACCAGCACGGTGTAGGTCGTGGTACCGGCTGGCTGCGCGATCGGGTTGGCCGCAGTGGAGTTGTTCAGACCTGCCCCGGGCGACCACTGGTACGTGCTGCTCGAAGGACCGGTCGGTGTGCCGCCAAGGTTGGCGTTCGCTCCCGCACAGATGGCCGCATCGGCCCCGGCGTTCACGACAGGCAACGGGTTCACGGCAACGACCATGCTGTCCAAGGCAATGCAACCAAGGCCATCCGTAACGCTCACTGTGTAGGTGGTGGTAGCGAGGGGGAATGCCAGTGGGTCCGCTATGTTCACGTCGCTGAGCGTAGCACTTGGGCTCCAGAGGAAGGTCGTTCCACCGGTCGCGGCAAGCTGCACCGTATCGCCAATGCACAAGGCCTGGTCAACACCGGCGTTCGCGGCAGGGATCTGTACCGCCACCGTCACTGTCGCGGTTGCTTCGCATGCCGTTCCACCGGCCACCGTGTATGTATAGATGCCGTTCGCATCCACGGCAGGGTCGAACACATCGCTGTGCGAAGCCCCACCCGGCGCCGTCCAAGACCCACCAACCACTGGTGTGCCACCGAGCGAATCCGTCAAGTTGAAGGCTGTGCCACTTCCGCAGACGGTCACGCTCGCGTCCGCGCCTGGATCTTGAGCGGTCACCACGTTCACGGTCACTGTTGCGGTCGCGTCGACGCAGGGAGCGACACCAGCGACCAGGTAATTGCAAGGTCCGGCCGGGTCCACAGCAGGGTCAAAGGTGCCGGAGAACGGAGCCCCTCCGGGCAGTGTCCATGTTCCACCGGCGTCAGCGTTGGGGCCAAGCAGGGTGAACAGGTCAATGGGTGCATCGCTTGTGCAGAGGTCAACACTGTTGTCGAGCCCTGCGTCCGGTGCCTGGTTCTCGATGACAACGGCGACCGCAGTGTCGTTCGGGCAAGGTGCCGTGGCGCTCACCACATAGACGAAGGTTCCTCCTCCTTGTCCCGGCGTGTAGTTTCCTGAAGGCGTCCAGGTCCCTCCAGCATCAGGCGTACCGGTAAGGATGCTGATCAAAGAGAAGGGCGAACCATTGCTGCACACCGTCGTGGAACCATCTCCTCCAGCATTCACAGGTGTGTTCACCGTTACGGTCACACTGTCGCTGGCCACGCAGCTGTTCGCATCGGTCACCACTACGGCGTAGATCGTGGTGCTTGTCGGGAAAGCGATCGGGTCCTCCGCGTTCGCATCGGTCAACGTTGCCGCCGGGCTCCAACTGTAATTGGTGCCGCCACTGCCGTTCAATTGGATGCTATCACCCAAGCAGAGCGCTGCATCAGGACCTGCGCTGGCGTTCGGTAGCGCGTTCACGTTCACCGTCATGGTGTCGGTGCCTTCGCAATTGTTGCCATCCATCACCACCAATACGTAGGTCGTGGTGGACCCAGGGAAGGCCAGCGGGTTCGGGATCGTGTCGTTGCTAAGGCCGCTATTCCAGGGGACCCACTGGAACTGTGTGGCGGTCGCTCCCGAGCCGTTGATCTGTACGGTGTCACCAGCGCAAATGCTAAGGTCCGGGCCCGCATCCACGGTCGGTGCGGGCAGCGGGGTCACGGTCACTTGGTCGGTGCTCACACAGCCGTTCGTGTCCGTTACTTGAACGGTGTAGACGGTCAGCACGGTCGGGCTGGCGGAAGGAATTCCGAAGGTCACGTCGTTCAGACCAGCTGCCGGACTCCAGAGGAAGGTTGCCCCATTCGGGCCAGTGGGCGCACCGTTCAGCAGGACGCTGGCACCCGGGCAAACGCTACGGTCCGGGCCAGCATTCGCAAAGGGAGGTTGGTTCACCGCCACCGTTACACTGTCCTGGGCCACACATCCGAGCGAATCAGTGGCGGTCACGGTGTAGGTGGTCGTGGTGGTCGGGAAGGCCAGCGGGTCAGCGATGTTCGCGTCGCTCAATCCGGTAGATGGGCTCCAAGAGTAGCTCTGTCCACCAGTTGCGTTCAGCTGTAATGTATCACCGTTGCAAAGCGAAGCGTTCACACCTGCATCGGCCTGAACCACATTGATGCTCACCGTGACCGTATCGCGGTTCACGCATCCGGAGTTGCTCACCTCCACGATGTATGTTGTGGTCGCCGTCGGGCTCGCTGTCGGGTTGGCTGCTGTAGTGGAGGTGAGTCCCGTGGCCGGTGACCAGGTGAAGCTGCTACCTAGAGGTCCGGTCGGGTTTCCACCAAGAATGACGGAGCCACCGGTACACAGCGTCGAATCAAGGCCCGCATCAGCGTTCGGCAGGGGAACGATGGTCACGTTGAGGTCCAGTGGTGCTGAAACACAGCCGAGACCGTTGGTGGCGGACACGCTCACGGTACCGGTCCCGGGTGATCCCCAGTCCACGGTGATGGTGTTGCCTGTTCCACCGGAAGCGATCACTCCACCGGTCACGTTCCATGAGAAGGTGGCACCGGCGATCGGAGCAACGGTGTACGAGCTTCCTGTCTGACCGGTGCACACTTGCTGTGGGCCGAGCACTTGCTGCGGACCGGCGAAGGGTACCACGGTCACGGCGATCACTGCATCAATGGTCTTCGGCGGGCATCCGTTGTCGGTGACACTGACGCTGAAGAGGTAGGGTTGGTCCTGGCCTTGGGCACAATCCGTGTCCCAGCAGAATTGCGTACCCACGCTACCCACGCCCTGCACAGGAGCACCGATCGTGGCCGTGGGCGCCGTGACCAAGGGGTCGAAGATGAGCCCCGCTGCCGTGAGGTTCAAGGTGTCGCCATCCACGTCCAGGTAGCCCAGGTTGAAGCAGAGCTGATCACCGGCATCCACGGAATAGGCGATCTGCTGTCCGGTGTTCGCTTGCGGTGTGTTGTTCGGTGGGCAGGGTATGGCTTGTAGTTGCAGGTCGCGGCGCACCATGCCGATCAGCTGGCCGTTGCGGTACTCTTTCACTTCAACACTTACGACGTAGTTGCCTTGGTTGGGCGGCAGGTACTTCGTGAGGCCCGTTGCCCCGTTGATGAACGAATACCCACCGGCACCGAACGGCGAAGCCACGCTGAAGCCACCATTGTAGGTGACCTCGGGCACAGGCCAGGGCAGTTGCGGGGGAGGGGGATTGATGCCACCGCCGAAATTCGTGCTGTTGTAGGGTGTTTCGAAGGAGAAGATGAGCTGGTCGCCGTCCGGGTCGCTCGCGGTGTTCAGGAAGGTGGTGGTATCACCCGTGCAGAGGAACGGAGTTGGTGCTCCAAGAAAGACCGGAGAGCTGTTGTTCACCAAGGGAGGTGGCACGAAGGCGTAGTAACCGATGCCGGTGCCGTTCGGGTTGGCGAGGTTATCGATGTCCAGGTTGCGGCAGCACATCTGGTAGTACAGGTGATAGCCGCCGAAGTTCAAGGGCACGTCCATGGTCCCGACGAAAGTGCCTTTCACTGCGCAAAGGCCCTGGCCGATGGTGCAGTTGTTCGGTAGGTCCGGTTCGATCTGCAAGGAATCCGTCAGGAACACCTGCACGTCCACCTGCTTCGCCTTGTTCGAATTCGGGTTCAGTGGATCTTGAATGTAGCAACCCACCGTCAAGGGCTGTCCATAGTCCTGGCCCAGGAGGTCATACAGTGATTGAAAGCTGGATCCCGGTCCGCAGTTCAGGTAGAACTCCATGTAGACCTGATACCGGTAGATCTGGCTTCCCGGTGCGGTCTCTCCTTGATACACGTAGCCCAGGTTCCCACCCACAAGGTGCGTGGCAAAGGCCAAGGGGGAGGCGAACAAGCCCAGTGCAAGGATCGTGTTGCGCAGTGTCTTCATCAGCTTCATCGTCTTCCGTTCAATCGATCACGACCGTGCGGCTCCAGCGCCCAATCGGAGTGGTGGCGCTCAGCGTGTACAGCCCCCCGGCCAAAGAGGAAACATCCAGTGTGATGGATGAGGCCGCGTGAGCAATGCGTTGCTGCAGGACAACACGCCCCAAGGCGTCGTGCATAGTGATCCCCAGACCGTCCACCTGGGACCCTGACAACTGGATCATCAGAAGGTCGGTTGCCGGCTGTGGGTAGACGTTCAGCACCGGGTCCACCGCGGCATCAGCAATGCCCGTGTACGAACATTCCCACGTGCATACGAAGCCTTCCCACGTGGTAGGCCCGTTGCTCGCCGCTTGCTGAACAGTGATGGATCCACCCGTGCTGGTGATCACACCACCATTGGGAAGCGAGCCTACGCCGTTGCCGGTGAATTCTCCTATCAATGGCGAGTTGTTGTCCGGTCCGTCGTAGATCCGCAGGTAGTCGAAGTTCGTTTCGAAGGCGAACTGCGAGAAGGTCAAGGCCACCACTTCCGCCCCTGCTGGTGCGATGGTGAACGCGCCGCTCATGCCAGGTGTGTAGTCCGCGTTCGCGCCGCCGTCATCGGTCAGGGTGCCGTTGCATGCGTTCGTGCCACCGTCCATGAAGCCGGGCATGATGGTGGTGTCACATACGTTGTTCGCGAAGTAGGTGATGTAGTTGTTCTGGGTCTGTAGGTCGCTGCCGTTGGCGTTGGTCACGGTCAGGCTCACCGTATAGGTTCCAGGCACGGTGTAGGTGTACAGCGGGTTCTCATCCGTGCTAGTGCCGCCATCACCGAAGGTCCAGGCCCAGGCTGTCGGCAGGTCGCTGCTCAGGTCGTTGAACTGCACCACACCATCACAGGTCTGCGTAGGAGTGGCACTGAACGCAGCGGAGGGTGGGTCGTTGTTCGGCGCAATCAGCACGCTATAATCTTCGGCCTGCCCGAACAAGGGCTGATCACAGGGTCCGGCGATCTCGCCGATCACATCCGCGATCACGCGCATGCGGACCGATGTGTTGAAGGCTGTGGCCGCCGGGATGAGCACGTTCCCGCTCGGACTGTTCACGTTCAACGCGAAGTAGACCAGCTCATCGCTGCCAAAACTGCTGTCGTTGTTCAGGTCCAGCCATACATACACGTCATGCGGGTTCTGCGGATCGGTGCTCACCGAGATCGGGTAGCTCGTTCCTTCCTCGACCGTGGCGGTGTTCCCACAGCTGCGGTCCTGATAACCCTCCACACCGTCGGAGCTGGTGGTGCTGATGCCGGCGAAGTCGACGCCGAGGATGCCATAGCCGCAGCAATAGCTCTGCGTTTGCGGAATGCAGCTCGCAGCCGACAGTTGGCCGTTGAGGTCCACGGTCACCAGGTCGGTCAGGATCAGCGTGTCCGCGCCGTTCGCGTTGGTGGCGATCAGTTGCACAGTGTAGGTGCCGCTGTTCAGGTAGGTGTGCGCCGGTGAAGCGTCCGTGCTGGCGTCGCCGTCCCCGAACTCCCATTGCCAGCTCGTTGGCGTGTTCAAGCTCGAATCGCTGAACTGCACCAGCCCATTGCAGGTGAAGGTAGGTTCTGCACTGAACGCGGCCACTGGCGGGAGCGGATTCTCAATGACAACGATCGTGTAGTCCTCGGCCTGGCCGTACTGAGGATCTTGACATGCGGCAGGGATCGCACTGAAATCGTAGTCGGCCATGAGCCGCAGTCGCAGCGGGGCGTTCAGCGTAGCGAAGGCAGGAACGAGGACCGACCCGGACGCTGTCGTCGCGCTGTTCGCACTGAGCACTTCCTCATTCGCCGTGAAGGTGCCGCTGTTGTCCCAATCGCACCAGCCACGTACGTTGTGCGTGGTCACCGATCCGCAAACCACGGACAGGTTCATCAAGGTCCCCGTTTCAACCGTATCACGGATGCAGGTGCGGTCCGCGTAGCCTTCCACAGAGGCATCCGCAGAGGTGGTGGTGGTGCCGTTCACGGATACGCTCGAGATCCCGAAGCCCGCGATGCTGCTCTGCGTTTGCGGCGTGCAGGCCGCCACCGGAAGGGGGGCGTTCACGCTTACAGTGATCGGACCCAAAGTCGCGGTGTCGCTGCCGTACGCGTTGGTCACGATCAGGGTGACGATGTAGTCGCCATCCGTCAGGTACGTATGCACCGGGTTCTGCACCGTGTCGATGGTGCTGTCACCGAAATCCCAAGCCCAACTAGTGGGCTGGTAGTTCGAGCCGTCGGTAAAGGCCACATTGCCAGTGCAGGTGAACAGGCTGCTGGCTGAAAAGGCCGCCAAAGGCGCGATCTGCGGCGGTGTCCACTCGAACCGCATGTCTGGCCGCTGCTGATCCACCTGAATGTTGCCGCCATTGAAGGTGCACACGTTCGAGTTCGGGGTGGCTCGATGGATCGTGCTGTTGTAGCTCGTGCCGGTCTGATAGAACTCCGCGTTGGCCCCGGAGAATCCGTTGCTGAAGCAGGTCTCCACGATCAGGTTGGAAACACCGTCCCAATAATAGGTGGCATCAAGCACGTGGGTGTTCCAACCCTGCACGTCGATGTGCGTTGTCGGTCCGAAAACGCTGGACAGGCCGGCTTCCCAGTTCGGGCTAAGGTCAGTGGTCGTGGTGGTGCCGATGCTTATGGAAAAGGATTGCAAGGTGATCCCTACCGCGTTCGCCACATGGAAGGCCACGCTGCTGATCGTGCCTTCGGACATTCCGGCGGCCTGCAGTTCGCTGGCGGGTATCAGCATCTGGTGGCGTGCTCCCGGTTGAGCGTTGCCGTATGGAGCAGGGTAGGAATTCGGCCCGTTGCCGATGGTCCCGTTACCAACGGAGATCAAGGTCTGGCCGGAGACGTTCGCCGAGAGCAGTGCCAGTGTCGAGACTGATCCGATGTAAAGTGCTGATCTCCAATTCATTGTGTTTGAGATAGGGGGCTCTGCGAGCTTGAAAATGGAACGTGCAATGTAACCACATGATCCGCCCCGTTGGCGCGCCTGCGCGGTCATTGTTCGGATCCTGCCGTAACCATCCTTGGCATCGTTGCGTATATCGATACTGAACCGAGATCCATCGAAGCCATACATGCTTCGGGCGAAACCCGGAACGACCACATGGGGGGGGATACCACACTGCTCGAAATGAGCC
>ERZ724517.2072-NODE-2072-length-10750-cov-5.222908_pt1 | contig 10750 bp, 8 predicted proteins | sample MGYA00376050_ERZ724517 | MGnify/ENA primary metagenome ERZ724517 (study PRJEB28724, sample SAMN07190886) | activated sludge metagenome | isolation source: activated sludge of sewage treatment plant in Hong Hong | place: USA: Christiansburg, Virginia | collected... | reverse complement strand
CGGGGCATGTGTGGGCCTACGACTTTGTCGAAGGTCGCACGCACGATGGTCGCAAGTTCCGCATCCTGACTATCATCGACGAGGCCAGCCGAGAGTGCCTTGCGCTCATCGTGGCAAGGCAGCTTCGGCACGAAGATGTGCTCGCCGCCCTGGCGGACTTGTTCGTCACAAGGGGGCCACCGGCACATATCCGGTCGGACAATGGCGCCGAATTTATCGCCAATGCCGTGCAAAAATGGCTCGGCCAGGTCGGCGTGAAGACGCTCTACATCGCGCCGGGATCACCATGGGAGAATGGCTACAATGAAAGCTTTAACGGGTCGCTTCGCGACGAACTGCTCAATGGCGAGATCTTCTATAGCCTCGCCGAGGCCAAGGTCCTGATCGAAGCGTGGCGGCGACATTACAACACCGTCCGTCCGCACAGCAGCCTCGGCTATCGACCACCGGCACCGCAAACGGCTTCGCCGCCATATCCGGCCTCCGGTTCCGCTTCGCTCCACCTCCACCTCCACCTCCACCCGGATATGGCGGCTGCGAGCATAATCCACTAACAATCAACACGGTCCACTCGGTGGGGGCAGGTCAACCGGCCTGCTATCCCGCCACGAGACCGCTCAGCGCCAATTGCCCGAAGCATACAGCGTTGCGGGTGCCAGCAAGTCGACCAGTCCGCAAGCAGGTATGTTCGAGCATATCAATCCGTCAACCGGCCGGGTCCAGGCGGGCATCGCGATGGTTGGCGCCGATTTCGTGGATCAGGCGGTGACCGAAGCCCGTCGTGCCGTCGGCGCGTGGCGAGCGACGCCCGGAGCCCGGCGGCGCCAGATCCTTGAACGACTGGCACAGCTCGTCGTCGAGCATGGCGATGAACTTTCCATGCTCGCGACGCTGGAAGCCGGGATCACCCACACTTACGGCCGCGCCAGCTTCGTTCCGGCCGCCTACGCCTGGATCAACTACTATGCCGGCTGGGCCGACCGGCTCGAAGGGCTGGTGACGTCGTCCAACCCCGCCGAGCCGTTCATCTATACCGTTCCCGAACCGGTGGGCGTCGTCGCGATCATAATTTCATGGAACGCACCGCTGCTGTCGCTGGCCATGAAGGTGGCACCCGCGCTTGCCGCCGGAAACACCGTGGTGCTCAAGCCCGCCGAGATGACCCCGTTCACGGCCGTGCGGCTTTTCGAGCTGGCCAAGCAGGCTGGTCTGCCCGACGGAGTGCTTAACATCGTTCTCGGCCAGGCCGATGCGGGCGCGGCGCTGATCGGTCACGAGGACGTGGACAAGATCAGCTTCACCGGCGGGCTCCAAACCGCCCAGCGCATCATGGCAGGGGCGGCACAGCCGCTGACCCCGGTGCTGTTCGAACTCGGCGGGAAAGGCGCCAACATCCTGTTCGAGGATGCCGACCTTGTCCAGGCGATCCCGTTTTCGGCCTCCCGCGCGATGGTTCTCGCCGGACAGGGATGCGTCCTGCCGACAAGAATGCTTGTCCACGCCAGCATCTACGACGAAGTCGTGGCAGGCGTGTTGAAGAACGTGGCGGCGATCCGGATCGGCGACCCGCTGGAAGCAGAGACCTTTACCGGACCGGTCATCAGCGCTTCGGCATGCGATCGCATATCTGGAATGATTGATCAGGCGAAGCAGCAAGGCAGCGGGGAGCTTGTTGCTGGCGGGAACCGGTGCAACGGCGATCTGGGAGACGGCTTTTTCATCGAACCGACTGTGTTTGCGAACGTCGATCCCGAAAGCGATCTCGGCCAGAAGGAGCTGTTCGGACCAGTTCTATCCATCACGCCGTTCTCCAGTGAAGATGAAGCCGTCCATATTGCCAATGGCACACAGTACGGCCTCAGCAGCTATGTTCACACCCACGACTTGCGCCGTGCGCGGCGCATGGCCGACCAGCTGCGATCGGGCACGGTCTCGATCAACGCCGCACCCAGTCACCACTACAGCGCCCCGTTCGGCGGCGTGGGCAGGAGCGGCTTCGGGCGCGAGGGCGGAAAGGCCGGTATCGAGGAATTCATCAGCCTCAAGACAGTGCTTATCAGCTGATCCGGCGCCGGCGCCGCGATCGAGCAGACACATGCACCTCGTCTCATGGCAATTGGGGCGAAACCGGTCGAATGGAGAGATCAATGGTCGAGAAGCGGAAATTGGTAGTGGGGATCGGAGGAACACTGCGCCCGAACTCGTCCACCGAAAAAGCGATCCGAGCGGTGCTGGATGCGGCAGCCGATTGCGGTGCGGAAGTTCGGATGTTTGCCGGCGAAGACATCGACTTTCCCATGTATTCCCCAACCGCCGGGATCCGGGCCGCTGGTGCGGCAAACATGATCGAGGCCCTGCGTGCGGTTGTGATTGGATCGCCCGGCTATCACGGTCGGATCTCCGGGCTGGTCAAGAATGCCCTCGATTATACCGAAGATATGGCCGGTGACTCGAATCCATACTTCACGAACAAGTCCGTGGGCTGCATCGCCACCGGGGCGGGATGGCAGGGCGCCAACAGCACGTTGCATGCCTTGAGGAGCGTGGTCCACGCGCTGCGCGGCTGGCCTACGCCCCTCGGCATCGCGTTGAATTCCAAAGAGGCGCTCTTTGATGCAAACGGACTGGCGATACATGGCGAGGTCGATGCACAACTCAAAGTGATGGCGGCTCAGTTGCTGGAGCAATGACCGGGCGATGTCTTCGCATTACAATTGCGCAGTAAATCGGATGGCGCGATGTCCTTCCCGTTCGCCACGCCGAAGTTAGGGATATTTGGCGTTCCGCGTTTCGCGATTGTCGTGGACGAGCTACCCCAGGTGCGACGGGTATCGGGCATTTTTACTCCCGCACGAATAGGCCCGCACGTAGAACTAGGGGTTTACGCAGGTGTGCTAATCGCACCCTGCACCTTTGCGGCCGCTCGAAAGTCACGAGGCGTCATGCCAAACTCACGCCGGAACGCCTTGCTGAACGTGCCGGAATCGGTAAAACCCCATCGGAATGCAATGTCCGTAATCGACGCACGGCGATGAAGCGAAGAAGACAATTCGTGTTTGCAACGGTCAAGGCGATGTTTAACGATATATCTAGCCACGGAAGTATCAAGCCCTTGGAAAAGTCGATGAAGATGTCTTATAGAAATTCCATGACTTGCCGCAATATTTGAAATTGAGAGATCAAAGTCCTCAAGATTTTGGTCTATGTAGCGCCGTATCTTCCGAAGTAATTCGGATGCAAAAACTCCATCCGCAGAACAATTGCTCGAATCCAAAGTTGCCGCCAGGAAATCTATGCTTGAATCGAGTACAGATCTCGCCTGGTCACAAGGTAATTCGCCAAACTGCTCGTCCAGCGACAGCAAATGATTCGCGAATAGTCGATTGAGGCCTGTAGCGGCAGATAAAGGCTTACCGACAAAATCGCCAGCTTGCGGAAAAACCCGATGCAATCTGTCATGAGTAACTGCCAAGGTCACTTGATGGAGATTTTCACCTGTAATGAAGGTCATGGGCCGAGCGCTGTCCCACAAAACGAAATTGCCAGGTCGTAAATCGATCTCCCGTCCATCAATAATCAAACATTCCGAACCGTTGACAATGTAAATAATATTGTAAAACGCCTCAGCATCCTGAGCGATCTCCACGCAGCTTCTTGTTCCTTTCACTCTCGATTGCGCAGATGTCAAACTGGCCATCCGAAAATCGCCGAACCGACCTTCTCGAATAAATGCGGGAAATATGTCGTAAGGTTCGCGCCGGATTGACCAGTGCGAGTGCGCTTCATTCACGAAGTCGCACCAACGATCGAACTGCCTCTCCGCAGGCAACCGTTGCGTAGACCAAATTGACGAGTCTTTCCAGTCGCTTATGATAGCCCTTGGTTCTATTGTCACACCCCACCCTAGCCGAACCGATTGCCGGTTTCGCTTTTTCGGTCAATACCGACATCAAATCGTCGTCTTTGTCAATCCCCTCTTGGCGAATTAGTGGTTAGCCGCGAGACGCGAGATTAGCCGGCTTCAGCGTGGTACGCAGGATTTCAAGACAGGGGCTCTTGGGTTCATGCTGCTCTGTAAAATGGCGGGCGTGGATGAGGCCAATGTCACGCTTGAGATCAAATCCTGCCAGCCGAGGCCGCAAAACGCCATGCGCTGTGAAACCATCTGGCATCACGGTGACGCCCATGCCCGCTGCCACCAATGCCAGCGCGCGCTCGTCGCTGGTAGTCCGGGCGGCAAAGAACGGCCGCACGCCGCGGCTGGTGAAATGTCGACTGGTTTCCCCGAGAACCTCGCACAGCCTACGAACGATCATCACATTGTCAGCCAGCGATTCTGCTGCGATCACCGGCTCTGCAGCAAGGGGATGTTCGCTGGAAAGGGCGAGAGAATATCCTTCGCGGCGCAAAACTTCGCTTTTAAATCGGCCATTCTTTTCCCGAACGATCGTGAGCGCGGCATCAATCCGACCACGACCCAGGCGTTCCAGCAGGTCGCGTTCGCGCCCCTCGACCAGCTCTATGCGCTCGTCACGCGTGTCTTTCGAGACAGCTCGCGCAAAGGTTGCAATCCAGGATGCGGGAATGGTCGCGAGCACCCCGAGGCGGAGTGTGCGGCGCGCGGGCGCTTCCAACATCGACCGCTCGAACAGGTTGAAATCGCTTTCGATCCTGCGGGCGTGCACTGCGAGATGCGCACCTGCTTCGGTCAACTCCACGCGGCGATTGGTACGGTGGAATAGCGACTTGTCGAGCAGGCGTTCGAGCTTGGCAATGCCGACCGAGAGCGTTGGCTGCGACACATTGCACTGCACAGCCGCCTTGGAGAAGTTGCCATGGTCGATCACAGCAAGAAAATAGCGGAGCAAATAGCGGTCTATCATAGATGCGATCTATGCCATGCTTTCGCACCTTTCAATTTTTCTCTCACGCCAAGTCCTCCTATTGAGCACGAAAGACAGGAGGGGATAATGGCGGACTTTGATTTTGCGCTCGGCGACATGGCCGAGGCCATTCGCGAGACCTCACAAAGATTTGCCGCGGACAGAATTGCGCCTCTCGCCGCGCGGATTGATGCCGACGACTGGTTCCCGCGAGAGCTTTGGCCTGAAATGGGCGCGCTCGGCTTGCATGGGATTACCGTCGAAGAAGCGGATGGCGGTCTGGGGCTGGGTTATCTCGAGCATGTGGTGGCGCAAGAGGAAATCGCGCGCGCCTCCGGCTCGATTGGCCTGAGTTATGGCGCGCACTCGAACCTTTGCGTCAACCAGTTGCGCCGCTGGGGCAATGCCGAGCAGAAACGCCGCTATCTACCGAGGTTGATCTCTGGCGAGCATGTCGGCAGCCTCGCCATGTCGGAAGCGGGTGCTGGATCCGACGTCGTCTCAATGAAGCTGAAGGCGGAGAAGAAGGGGGATCGCTACGTCCTGAACGGCACGAAATTTTGGATCACCAACGCCCCCTATGCCGACACGCTCATTGTCTATGCCAAGACCGGCGAAGGATCGAGAGGCATTACGACCTTCATCATCGAGAAGGACATGCCCGGCTTCTCGATCGGCCAGAAGATAGACAAGATGGGCATGCGCGGTTCGCCGACCGCCGAACTGGTGTTCGACGACTGCGAAGTGACCGAAGATAATGTGATGGGTCCGCTGAATGGCGGCGTCGGCATCCTAATGTCGGGTCTCGACTATGAGCGCACCGTGCTCGCGGGGATCCAGCTGGGCATCATGCAGGCCTGCCTTGATGTCGTCCTGCCCTATCTTCGCGAACGCAAGCAGTTCGGCAAGCCGATCGGTGCCTTCCAGCTGATGCAGGCGAAGGTGGCCGACATGTATGTCGCGCTCAATTCCGCGCGTGCCTATGTCTATGCGGTGGCGCGCGCATGCGATTCGGGGAAGACCACCCGCTTCGACGCAGCCGGCGCGATCCTGCTGGCCAGCGAGAACGCGATGAAGGTTTCGCTCGAAGCCGTGCAGGCACTGGGCGGCGCCGGCTACACCAAGGACTGGCCGGTCGAGCGGTTCATGCGGGATGCCAAGCTGTTGGATATTGGCGCTGGCACCAATGAGATCAGACGCATGCTGATTGGACGGGAGCTGCTGGGCGTATGACCGTCATCAAGACGCTTGCCAATGTCGGCTCGCCCGATTTTGCTATCAATGCCGCGCACAATCGCGCGCTGGCAGCCGACTTGCGGGCAAAGGTCGCCACCGCCGCGCTGGGCGGCTCGGATGCGGCGCGTGAACGGCATGTTTCGCGCGGCAAGCTGCTGCCCCGCGATCGTGTCCATCGCCTGCTCGATCCGGGATCGCCGTTTCTCGAGGTTGGCGCGCTGGCCGCGAACGGCATGTACGGCACCAGCCACGCTCCCGACGGCGCGCCAGGCGCCGGCGCGATCGGCGGCATCGGACGGGTTTCCGGTCGCGAGTGCATGATCGTCGCCAACGATCCTACGGTGAAGGGCGGCGCCTACTTCCCGTTGACGGTGAAGAAGCATCTGCGCGCGCAGGAGATCGCCAGGGAGAACCGCCTGCCCTGCATCTATCTGGTCGATAGCGGCGGCGCGAACCTGCCCCATCAGGCGGAGGTCTTCCCCGACCGTGAGCATTTTGGGCGCATCTTCTATAATCAGGCGCAGATGTCAGCAGAGGGCATACCCCAGATCGCCTGCGTCATGGGCAGTTGCACCGCTGGCGGCGCCTATGTCCCGGCCATGTCCGACGAAAGCGTCATCGTGCGCAATCAGGGAACGATCTTCCTGGCGGGGCCTCCCCTCGTGAAGGCCGCGACCGGCGAGGTTATCACTGCCGAAGACCTGGGCGGAGCGGAGACGCATGGGCGCAAATCAGGCGTCGTCGATCATGTCGCCGAGAATGACGAACACGCGCTGCTGATCGTTCGCGACATTGCTGCGAGCTTCAACAGCGTGAAGGCGATCGATATCGACGTCATCGATCCGGTCCCGCCCAAATATGATCCTCAAGAGATTTATGGCGTCGTCCCCACCGACGTGCGTGCGCCCTATGACGTGCGCGAGGTCATCGCGCGGATCGTCGACGGCAGTCAATTTCACGAGTTCAAGGCGCTCTACGGCACGACGCTCGTCTGCGGTTTTGCACGAATCTGGGGCATGCCAGTAGCGATCCTCGCTAACAATGGGGTCCTTTTCAGCGAGAGCGCTCAGAAGGGCGCGCACTTTATCGAGCTCGCGTGCCAGCGGCGCATTCCCCTGCTGTTCCTCCAGAACATCTCGGGCTTCATGGTCGGCGGAAAATATGAGGCGGAGGGCATTGCCAAGCACGGCGCCAAGCTCGTCACCGCCGTCGCGACCGCGAGCGTGCCGAAGATCACGGTCCTGATCGGGGGTAGCTTCGGCGCGGGCAATTACGGCATGTGCGGGCGCGCCTATCAGCCACGCTTCCTGTTCACCTGGCCCAATGCGCGCATCTCGGTGATGGGCGGCGAGCAGGCGGCTTCGGTTCTCGCGACGGTCCATCGCGACGCGGACAAATGGACATCACAGGACGCCGAAGCCTTCAAAGCGCCGATCCGTCAGAAATATGAGGACGAGGGCAACCCTTACTACGCCACCGCGCGGCTTTGGGATGACGGAATCATCGACCCTGCGCAGACCCGCGACGTCCTTGGCCTTGCCTTCGCCGCGACACTCAATGCGCCGATCCCGGAGCGCGCGCGCTTCGGCCTGTTCAGGATGTGATGATGATTGAGTCCCTCCTCATCGCCAACCGCGGCGAGATCGCCCGTCGGATCATCCGGACCGCCAGACGTTTGGGCGTGCACACGATCGCAGTCCACAGCGACGTGGATACAGACATGCCGTTCGTGCGCGAGGCGGACGATGCCATCTGCATCGGGCCGGCTGCTGCCCGCGAGAGCTATCTTGTCCCGGAGAAAATTCTCGCCGCAGCGAGACAGACCGGCGCGGCCGCGATCCATCCGGGCTATGGCTTTCTTTCGGAAAATGCGGAGTTCGCCGAAGCCGTCCAGGCCGCCGGGCTCGTCTGGGTCGGTGCACCTCCAGCGGCCATTCGCGCGATGGGCCTAAAGGATGCGGCCAAGGCGCTGATGATCGCCGCGGGCGTGCCGGTGACGCCCGGCTATATGGGGGAGAACCAGGACGCTGGCCATCTGCACGCTCAGGCCCGGGACATTGGCTATCCCGTCCTGATCAAGGCGGTGGCGGGTGGCGGCGGCAAAGGCATGCGGCGCGTGGACGATGACGCGGCATTCCTTGACGCGCTGGCATCGTGCCAGCGCGAGGCTGCAGCATCATTCGGCAACGATCAGGTGCTGATCGAGAAATATATCCTTGGTCCCCGTCACATTGAGGTCCAGGTTTTTGGCGATACGTTAGGCAACGTGGTTCACCTTTTCGAGCGTGATTGCTCGCTGCAACGGCGACATCAGAAGGTCATCGAAGAGGCACCGGCTCCCGGCATGGACGCCGCCACGCGCGCGGCGATCTGTGACGCCGCGGTGAAAGCGGCGAAGGCCGTCGACTATGTCGGCGCCGGCACCATCGAGTTCATCGCAGATGCCAGCGAAGGCCTCCGCGCCGACCGCATCTGGTTCATGGAGATGAATACGCGGCTCCAGGTCGAACATCCGGTGACCGAGGCGATCACGGGGCAGGATCTGGTCGAATGGCAGCTGCGCGTTGCCAGCGGGGAACCCCTGCCGCTTCGTCAGGATCAACTGGCGATCGAGGGCTGGGCTATGGAAGCTCGGCTCTATGCCGAAAACCCGGTGACGGGCTTTCTTCCTTCGACGGGACCCCTGGACCGGCTGCGCTTTCCATCCGGCATTCGCATCGACAGCGGCGTCGAGGAAGGCGGCGAGGTTACGCCGCATTACGATCCGATGATCGCCAAGCTTATCGTCAATGCGCCGACTCGCGAAGTGGCCGCCGCAAAGCTCGCGGCAGCATGCGGCGCGCTGCAGGTGTGGCCGGTCAAGACAAACGCCGCGTTCCTGGCGCGCGCCGCCGCTGATCCGGCCTTCGTCGCGGGGGACATTGATACCGGCTTCATCGAACGGCATCTCGCACGGCTTGTACCTGGTGGAGAACCGTCGGACGAGGTGCTCCAAGAGGCTGCCGGCACGTTGCTGCAGACGGGCTCCTCCGACCCATGGACCGCGCTTTCCGGCTTCCGCTCGGCAAGCGAACCGGATCGCCGCGTTGCCGTGGACATTGCCGGGCATGCACATCTGGTAACGCTGACCGACGCGCGGGCATCTGGAGTGGTCGAATCGGTGAAGGGCGAGACGCTGCTGTTCCTGAACGGTGAAGCCTGGGCTTTCGGGCCGCCCGTGGCGGATCATGTTGCTGGCGGTGGCGGTCAATCCGACGGCGCCATTCTTGCTCCCATGCCAGGCCGCATCGTTTCGGTTGACGTGGTCGCGGGCGAGAGCGTGGCCGCCGGGCAGCGATTGCTCGTGCTCGAAGCGATGAAAATGGAACAGGCCCTGCTGGCGCCATTCGATGGGATCGTTGCCGAACTTTCCGCCGAGGCTGGCGGGCAGGTGACCGAAGGCACGGTGCTGGCGCGGATCGAAAAGGAAGCGGAGAAGGCAAGCTGATGGCGGGACGCTATTATGACCAATGGCAGGTTGGCGATCAACTCGACCATGAGATCCGACGGACGGTGACGGAAACCGACAACCTCCTGTTCTCGACGATGACGCACAATCCCCAGCCGCTGCACATCGACGCCGATTATGCGGCAAAGAGCGAGTTCGGACAGATCCTCGTCAACGGCACCTTCACCTTCGCGCTGATGGTCGGCTTGTCTGTCGGCGACACCACGCTCGGAACACTCGTCGCCAATCTCGGCTATGACAAGCTCGTGATGCCGAAACCTGTCTTTCTTGGCGACACGCTTCGCGCCCGGACGGAGGTCGCGGACCTGAAGGATTCGAAATCGCGTCCTGGCGCCGGCATCGTCACATTTCGTCATGAGCTGATCAACCAGCGCGACGAAATCGTGTGCCAATGCCTGCGCTCCGCCTTGCTGCGCCGGACGCCGGCATGAGATTGCGGTCGCTGCTGTTCGTCCCCGGCGATCGGCCCGAGCGGATGCAGAAGGCGCTCGGACTGGGTGCCGATGCGCTCATCCTCGATCTTGAGGATGCGGTCGCGTCGGAGAGAAAGCCTGAGGCGCGGAGTGCGGTGGCCGCATTCTTGCGAACCGCCAACCGCAGCGCGAGGCTGTTTGTCCGGATCAACCCACTCGACAGCGGACTGGCGCGGGATGATCTGGCGGCCGTGCTGGACGGTCGCCCAGACGCCATTGTGCTGCCCAAATCGGAGAGCGGGGCCACGGTGATGGCATTGATCGCGCTCATGACGGATCAACCAGACATTGCGATATTGCCGATCGCGACCGAAACGGCTGCATCAATCTTTGGACTGGGAAGCTACAGAGATTGCGGTGATCGCCTTGCCGGACTCACTTGGGGCGCCGAAGACTTGCCGGCGGCTATCGGCGCGACTACCTCGCGCGAGGAGGATGGCAGTCTCACATCGCCCTATCAGCTCGCGCGATCCCTGACGCTGTTCGGGGCGCACGCAGCAGGGGTCGATGCAATCGAGACGGTCTATCCTGCCTTCGGTGATCTCGACGGCCTGGCCGCCTACGCGGCGCATGCGGCGCGGGATGGCTTTACCGGTATGATGGCGATCCATCCCTCCCAGGTCGCGGTGATAAACGCCGCGTTCACGCCA
>ERZ724517.2071-NODE-2071-length-10754-cov-4.313207_pt1 | contig 10754 bp, 6 predicted proteins | sample MGYA00376050_ERZ724517 | MGnify/ENA primary metagenome ERZ724517 (study PRJEB28724, sample SAMN07190886) | activated sludge metagenome | isolation source: activated sludge of sewage treatment plant in Hong Hong | place: USA: Christiansburg, Virginia | collected... | reverse complement strand
ACACCGCCCGCGTCGAAACTGCGCAAGGCCTCGATCACCGAGCCGCCAGCGATCAGCGACTTGCGGCCGTTGCCAGCGAAACGCATGTCGCCGCAGACCACATGGTTGTCGTTGGTCACCAAGGTTCCTTCCTTCAATGTGAGCGTATGATCGGCCGCGAGCTTCAGGTCGCTCAGCAGGTTCCAGCCGCCGGATCCATCGATCATCACATCACCCTTCAACTCCACGCCCCCCACGTTCACATCGGCCACACGCTTGCGCACCGCCATACGCGTGGTGCCCGCCATGTTCCATTCCACAGCGCCCTGCATGCTCCAACCGCCCGTGATGTTCAACACCGCTGCCGCATCACCTTCCATGATCACACGTCCGGAGCGCGGTGCCACGCGCAGATCACCGCACCAGTTCACATCGCTCAGGTGGATGCGCACATCGTGATCGGGGCTGATCACCACCACATCGCTGTTGCGCGGTACACCGGCACCACCCGTGCCCTTCGGCGTAGCGGACCAGTTGCTGGCGTCAGCCCAGTTGCCGTTGGTGCCCGTCCAGTAGAGGGCCGCGTCCTGCGCCTTCAACAAGGCAGGGAAGAACACCAGGGCCAGGGCGGGAAGGATGGTGCGGAACATGGAGCGGTGTTGCATGGGGCTTCCGGTAGGGCTCATTCGAACACAGGACAACTGACGATGGTCTTGCTCGGGTCATTCGCCTTGCAGGGGTAGATCGCAAGGATGACCTCGTGGGTATTGGAACTGGCCACGCGCAACCGACTCGTGGTCACGTCGTAGCTGTACCCCAAGGTGAAGTAGTTGAGGAAGGGCAACTTGATCATGAAGGACACCGCATCCTGGTTGCGGTAGCCGATGCCGAAGCCGAGCCGCTTCTTGTACTCGAACATCGCGTTGATGTCGAAGGCCAGCGGCGTGGCAGGCCCCAACTTCAACAAGGTGCTCGGCACCATGGAGAAGGTCTTGCTGAAGCGATACCGATAACCGGCGCTGGCCAGGAACTGGCGCGCGAGCCGGGAGTCCTCACCCACATCAGTGATGCGGTTGCCCAGCACTTGGTGGATCGAAAGCCCCGCCCAGCCGCTCTTGCTGTAGAACCAGATGCCCGGCGTGATCACCGGGTAGATCATGGTGGACCGCTTGGCGTCCAGGATCGGGTCGTTGTAGTTGTTCAACGTCAGGTCCGACACGTCCAGCTTGAACTGCTTCATGCCACCGAAGAAGCCCAAGGACATGTAGCTGTCCTTGTTCATCTGGATGTGGTAGGCGTAGGCCAGCAGGAATTGCGTGTAGCCGATGGGGCCGGTATCGTCCGCTTCCACGAAGGCACCGACACCGTGCCGGTTCTGCTGGTAGGGTTTGCCTTTCGGCTTGATCACGCCGTGCAAGCTCGCCCAGGCCGTCACCGGTGCGTTCTCGAAGCCCACCCACTGGCGCCGATAGCCCAGGCGCACGTCCAGGCAATCCTTGCTACCGGCAACGCCGGGATTGATGCTGAAGTGGTTGAAGACGTATTGTGTGTACTGCGAGATCTGCTGCGCGGTGGCACGCGAGCCGATCACCAGACCGATGAGGAGCAGCAGCTTTTTCATCGGAGAATGGTGAGCGAGCCGGTGTAGGGCGCCGAGCGGCCTTTCACCTGGTTCAGTTCGATGTACCAGTAGTAGGTGGCCACTGGCAAGGGCGAACCGTTGTTGGTGCCGTCGAAGGGCTCCTTGTAACCGGTGCTGCTGAAGACCTTCTGCCCCCACCGATCGTAGATGAACACCAGGCACGAAGGGTAGTCACGGATGCCCAGGATCTCCCATGTGTCATTCACGCCATCCCCGTTCGGAGTGATGGTGTTCGACGGCGAGATCAGCCGTTTCACCTCCACGATCACTTGGTCGCTGTAGGTGCAGCCGTTCAGCTGGGTGGTCACGGTGTAGACCGTGGTCTCCTCGGGTTGCGCGATCGGGTCCGGGATGGTGCTGCCGCTGAGGCCCGAGGTCGGTGTCCAGGTGTAGGTGGTGCCACCGGTGGCCTGCAGTTGCGCGTTGTCGCCTTCGCCCAAGGTCACGTCCGGACCCGCATCGAAGTCCACGTTCACGATGTCCGCACCGGGACCGCTGGTAACCACCGAGAAGCCGCATTGCGCCGGGATGGTGGCGCCGTTGTTCGCCGCACCCGCCACGATCACCCAGTATTGCGTGTTGGGCAGCAACGCCGGTGTGGTCAGCACGAAGTCATCGGAGTCCTCCAAGCAGGTGGAAGCCGCGGAGAAGGAGCCCGGGGTGCAGCTGCCATCGCCGCTCAGCACCACCACGCTCAGCTCGTTGTCCATGCCCGCCACGCCGGGGCAGTTGATGCCGGAGATGGAGACATCCACCGTGCCGCCCACGCTGTTGGTGGTGAAGGTGTACCAGAGCACATTGCCCGTGGCCGGACAGAAACCCGGCCAGCCCGTGGCACCCGTGTTGTTGCCCGTGAGCGGTTGCTGGGCGCACAGGGTCGCGGCGGTGCTGCAATCGTCGTTGGGCGGTTGTGCCGCCGCGACCAAGGCCAGCGCGAAGAACAGGAGGAAGTGGATCGCTCTCATCCCCATAGGGGTCGGTGTCCGTGCGGGCATGCGCACGGATGAGCCGAAGGTAGACGGGCCCCATGCGGCGCTTTCCGCTGGGATCGCGGCACTTACGCACAACACCTTGTTGGGTGCTCCGAAGCCCCGTGTTCGCTCGGTGGATCAACGCTTTCGACCGCTCGACCTCTGCGATCCTTTCGCTATCCTTGCTCGACGATGCTCGCACGCTTCAAGCTCCACCTCCAGCGGGAATGGCAGGCCCGCCGACATGGCCGCGACGCCACGGAACGCCGCGCCATGGCCCGCACCCTGCACGCCCTGGACAAGGCCGCCGCCCAGCAAAGCCGCCCCGGCGAAGTGGCCGTGCCCATCCTCGGGCACCCCATGCGCGGCTTCAGTGTCGGCGCCCTGCGCTACCTGTTCAACGAGGTCTTCCTCACCGGCGAGTACCGCTTCGAGTGCGAGCGCCAAGACCCCGTGATCATCGACTGCGGCGCCAACATCGGCTTCGCCACGCTCTACTTCAAGCGCCTGTTCCCGCGCAGCACCGTACACGCCTTCGAGGCCAACCCAAACGCCTTCCGCCTGCTGGAGGCCAACGTGAAAGGCAACGCCCTCAGCAACGTCCACCTCAACCAGGTGGCGCTGTCCGATGCCGAAGGGGAGCTCTCCTTCTTCATCAGCGACGATGCCGGCACCCTGCTCGGCTCCGTGCGGGCGGACCGCGGCGGCACTTCGGAACTGAAGGTGAAGGCCACGCGCCTCTCCAGCCTGATCGCCAGCCTGGACCGTGTGGATGCCGTGAAGATCGACGTGGAAGGCGCCGAATGGCCCATCCTGAAGGACCTGAAGGAGAGCGGCACCTTGGCCAAGCCGATGCGCTACCTGATCGAGTACCACCACCAGATGGGCAGCGATGCGCCCCGCCTATCGGAGTTCCTCGCGCCCTTCGAGGCCGCTGGCTACCGCTACCAGATCGCAGGCAAGCTCAACACCATCACCGATTTCCAGGATGTGCTGATCCATTTGCAGCGGGGGTAGTGGTCCTTCAAGCGGTAAGAGTTCGGCCGGTTATCAACATTGGATCTTTCGATCCTCACTTGGCTTTAGTCTCACTTAGCTCAACTTGAAGGGTAGCTTGGCTGTCATGGAGATTGCAGAACAACCACTTGACGCGTTCCAGATAGAACAGGCAAGGGAACTGGGGTATGATGTTGGCTTGTTTGTTTCCAGCTTAGAAAACAAGAGCGACTTATACCATGCTTATTGGATAGCAGTACAGGCAGATGATACGGACAAGGCCTTACGGAACTTCAGTGAGCTCGGGGAGCACTTGGATAGTACAGATTACAACCCGCGACGGCACGGTAGGTTTTCAATTTTAGCGATGCGCTGGCACGATGCACTTGACCGTTATTCGGATGACCCTGATGGTCTGGCGGACTTTAGTTTTCAGTTCCGAGTGCACTGGGTAAGTGCGCAAAGGTTCTATCGAGATTTCCTCCAACAGAACTGACACCGACAGGGCGAAGAGGCTCGCTGGATCTAGCAAACAAGAACCCAGAGGGCAGTCCCCAAGAGTTCTTCTATTTTCAGAACAGACTTTCCCCGGTGTAACTTACCCGGGACATTCATGCCATTTCACCGATCTCTGTACACCATGCCAACTAAGAAGGTGTTCCGCTTGATCTCCTTATTTCTGCCGTTCCTGATGGGCATGAATTGTAGTGCTCAGCTTCGCAACGCCAACTGGATCACCCAACAATGGGTGCAGTTCGGGTTTGGATCGCCCACCGTACTCCAAGTGCCATATCAAGGATCCAATATGTCCCCGGCGTCCCTTTCTGATCCGAGTGGCAACCTGCTACTGTATTCAGGTTCCGACGCCAATACGTTCTGCCTCCTGTGTGCAGATGGCTCCACGATGCCAGCACCCGGCACCTTCTGCAATGTGCAGGATGGCAGAGTGCTTTCGTTTCTCATGCTTCCATGGCCCGGGGATCTGACCAAAGTGGCCGCCCTTCGGCGCGTGCAAACTCCTGGACTGCCAGACGGGTATCAGCGGATAATGGTGGGTTGTGTTGACCTTACAGTCAATGGGGGCTTGGGAGCCATTGTGCTACCTCCCGTGTTCATGACCGATTCGTTGTGCGATAAGCTAACTGCCGTGCCCCATACCAATGGAACAGACTACTGGATCATTGGTCAGAAGAGGGCATCAAACGCTTATCTAGCATATCGGCTTCGGCCCAACGGTGTCGATACCGTGCCTGTAGTTAGCTATGCAGGTGCCGTACCTCCTGACACTGTTGGCGGCGTGTTCAATCCCATGCAATTCGGCTCCTTGACCGCATCCTACGATGGCACTCTACTTGCCAGCCTTTCGTTCAGCGCAAACCCGTGGGTATCGGACACCTCCATCACCGAGTTGTTCAATTTCAACCCAGCCACAGGCCAGGTCAGCTTGTTGGTCTCGCTACGGTCCACGTTTAACTACGCAGGGACCGGGGGAATCGAGTTCTCACCTGATGGAAGTAAGCTCTATGTTGCAGATGTGTCAAACCTGAATGGGACAGACTTGCAGGTTTGGCAGTACGACTTAACAGTGCCCGTTCCGAATACGATCCTGAGCAGCCAATTTCTTTTAACTCATGCGTTACGACTACCGGGCGTCACAGTACCAAGTGTGATCATGGCAGCCGGGCCGGATGGTCGGATTTATTTGCCCCACGGCAGTAATGGAGGCATTGGCCCTCTCTGGTACGCGGCGATCAAGGAGCCGAATTTGCAAGGCGCCGCTTGTGACCTCGACTCCAACGCCGTATACCTTCAGGCTGGTCCAGGTGCGATCACTGTTCCTAATTTCTGCAAGCGTTACCATGACAGTGAATTATCAGTAGGCGTTGGAGAAGTGCCGATAGTCAGCGAATCATTTCGGATATGGCCGGTGCCCGCTTTTGACATTCTAAATGTGGCCGTTCCGGAAGCAGGACGCCTTACCGTGGTGGACATACTCGGGCGCGAGTTGTATCAGCAGCGGGTCGCTGGCAGAAGCTCGTTGGCATTACCGCTTTCTGCATTGGTGCAAAGCACTTATGTGCTTCAACTCATTACTGAACGTGGCGTGGTTTTAACTCACCGTTTCGTAAAGGAGTGAACTACGGAAAAAGAAGAAGGGTCGCCAATGGGCGACCCTTCTTCTTTCCGTAATGGACGGATGGGTTCAAGCCATGCCTATCACTGGTCAATTCTGAACGTCTTCTTTTCCACGCTACCTTGAATATCCAGATTCTGCCCGCAGCAATTCAGGTATTGAACGGGAACGCCAACGCCACATCCAGGCCAAGTTAGCCATGGCCCCGAAGGATTCGGACAAGGTTGTGGAACGCCGCACCAAAATTCTACCTTACCCACCTTGGTGTAGCCTGGGGGCGGGGCGATGGTGACAGGACTCACAGTTGAATTAATGTTATAGCAGAAGGCTGAAGAGTAAGGAGGCGTGCCAGGGCAATTTGTGTTACTCCAGTAGATCTTCATCGAGACATTGCAGGTCACACTACTATACACTGTGAGTGTTTGACCGGAAACTTTGGCCTGCACGAAGAAGAGCAGAGCGAGGATGCTTATGAAACGCGCTGTTCCTGAAGCTAGACTTATCAACGGTGTCGATAGGCGCGTTTCAGGTTGGAAAGCTTGTTCAACATGTCTCATGGTTCGATGAGTTTTGATGTGATATGAAGGAACACATTTTCTACGGATCGGGCGTCGAAAAGAAATGAACAGACGATGAATCCAGCGATCAACCACCTCCAAGGGCAATGGCTTGATTGCCCAGCGTCAGCGAAACCCAGCAAACAGAAAAAGGGAGCCTCTCAGCTCCCCTTGAATGTGACCCCACCAGGAGTCGAACCTGGATCAAGAGTTTAGGAAACTCCTATTCTATCCATTGAACTATGGGGTCAGGGAGGCAGGCGCCCCCTTGCGGGCCGCAAATGTAGACCCCGCGCGGAAATGGAGACCTGGAACCAAGCGGACCGGGCCTTTCGCCCCGGCTGCACGGGCTACAAACCCACACGGTCAGCTTTTCACGGATGGATCGACTATTCGCATCGACCAGTTGATAGATGGGGACGACCAATGTTGACTTAAAGAAGTCGCTGACGGTACATTGCGGCAACTCCCCAACCAAGAGACACATGCGGATCACTACCCTTGCCTTTCTCCTTGCTACGGCCACGGCCAGCGCCCAGGTCACGATCGGGCAGAACGAGATGCCCCATGCGGGCGATGCCCTGCTGAAGACGCGGGCGGTCTCCAACCCCTTCCTGAACTACGGAGCCACGGGTGCCAACTACACCTGGAACTTCACGAACCTGGTGGCCCAGGCCCAGGAGACGCGTTCCTACCAGTCGGTGTCGTCCACCAACATCGTGTACGCGCTGATCTATGTGGACCTCTTCTTCAACCCGAACCGCGCGAACCACGCCACGGAGGGTGTGGACATCCCCTTCAACCAGCTACTGCCGATCGACAACCCCTACACCTTCTACCTGCACACGGGCAGCCAATACAAGAAGGTGGGCTACGGTGCGGAGATCGCGGGCATTCCGCTGCCCATCACCTTCAACCAGCAGGATGTGGTGTATGAGCTTCCGCTGAACTACGGCAATACGAGCAGCTCCACTTCCTTCTACCAGCTGGCCGTGCCGAACCTCGCCTACTACGGCTACGGTCAGGAGCGCACCAACGATGTGGACGGCTGGGGCGCCATCACCACCCCTGCCGGCACCTACGACGTGCTTCGCGTACACACCGTGCTGAACGGTAAGGACTCGATCAACATCGACACCTTGAGCCTTGGCTTCGCGGTGGAACGCCCTGCTGTGCATGAGTACAAGTGGCTGGCGCCGGGCTTCCGCGTGCCGATCCTGCAGATCAACACCACCGAGCTCTTCGGCACCGAGGTGATCACCGACGTGTGGTTCTACGACGAGCCCCGCAGCATTGAGGTGGTGGCCCCGCTGGCCGCGACGCTCTGCGCCGGTGGCGAGTACACCCTGACCTACGACGAGAACGGATCCTACAACCCTGGCGGCTTCCTGATCCCTGCGAACGTGTTCACCGCGCAGCTCTCGGACGAGAACGGCGACTTCGCCAATGCGACGAACATCGGCACCGTGACCTCCACGCAGTCCGGCACCATCACCGTCACCATCCCCGCCAACACGCCTGCTGGCACCGGCTACCGCATCCGTGTGAACGCCAACAGCCCCGCCACCACGGGCACGGACAACGGCTTCGACATCACCATTCAGCCGGGCACACTTCCCGTGGCCAGCGCATCCGCTGGTGGACCGACGACCTTCTGCGATGGCGGCGATGTGACGTTGAGCGCGGGCACCGATCCGAACTACACATACCAGTGGTTGCTCGATGGCACCGCGATCCCCGGCGCCACCGACCCTGACCTGCTCGCGGGTGAGGATGGTACCTACTCCGTTGAGGTATCGAACGTGTGCGGCAACGACGTTTCGACCGACATCGACGTGACGGTGAACGCACTGCCCGTGAACGAGTTGGACGCGACCAGCTATGCGAGTTGCGAAGGCACCGCTGTTACGATCACGGCCGTGGACCAATCGGGCCTGAACAACCTGGACTACGTGTGGACATTGGACGGCAACGTGATCCCCGGTGCGGATCAATCGTCCATCAGCGCAACGGACGCCGGTGCCTATGCAGTGGAAGTGACGGACAGCCAGACCGGCTGCGCCTACACCTCTGCTTCGGCTGTGCTCGCTATTGAAGCCATACCTGTTGTGACCGTGAGCGCCCAAGGCAGCACGACCTTCTGTGCCGATGGTTCCGTGGTGCTCGACGCTGGCAACGATCCGGACCTGAGCTACCAGTGGTTCCTGGACGGCAATGCGATCAACGGTGCGACTGCCTCTACCCTGACCGCAGATTCGACCGGAACGTACACGGTGGTGGCCACCAGCACGGGCGGCTGCGCTTCGGACCCGAGCAACAGCACGGACGTGACCGAGAACCCGATCCCTGCTGAACCGGTGATCACCCAAGGCACCGACACGCTCTACGCCAGCGGCACGGGCGACTTCCAATGGAACCTCTTCGGTTCGCCGATCAACGGGGCCACCGATGCCTTCATTGAGACCGCGATCAGCGGCGACTACACCGTGACGGTGACCGTGAACGGATGCTCCAGCACCTCGGCCATCTACACCTACATCGCCACGGGTGTGGATGTGCTCGACCAGAGCGCTGTGCAAGTGTTCCCCAACCCTTCCGCCGGAGCCTTCACGATCCAGCTGACCAAAGGCGGCGCGCAATACGCCGTGACCGACATGACCGGCAAGCTGGTGCAACAAGGACTGCTGAATGGCGTGCAGAACACACTTGACCTCGGCACCTACGGGACCGGCATGTACATCCTCCGCATCACGCAGGATGGTGCTTCCCGCTCGGTGCGCCTGATGCGCAACTAGACCACTGCTTCTTCGTCAAAGCACATGCTCCCCTGGGTCCTCGGATCCGGGGGAGCGTTGCTTGTGGGGGGGGTACTCCCGTTCCAGGGTTGAGTTTCCCCGCTCCATCATCTTCCTGTAAGCCCCACAAATGGACAGGGTGCGAACTTGCCGCCGTTCGACCGTGTTCAAGCTCCATGCTCCAGAAGATCACCACTGTCCTTTCCGCCGCCTTCGGCTTCCTTTTGCTATGCAGCGTTGCCCTCAATGACGACGGCAAAGCGGGACGCACGGGCTCGCCGGGCGAGCTGGACTGCACGGCTTGTCACAACAACTTCGCACTCAATAGTGGTGGTGGCTCCATCGTGCTGGGCTCCACCAACATGGCCGCCTGGGAGTATGTGCCGGGCACGGTCTACCACATGACGGCCACCGTGGCGCGCTCCGGCAACCCGCTGTTCGGCATGGGCCTGGAGGCTTTGACCACGACGAACGCCAACGCAGGCACCCTCACCATCACCAATAGCTCCACACAGATCAAATCGTTCACCGTGAACGGCGTGTCGCGCAAGAACGTGGTACACACCCTGAACGGTGGCAATACACCCGATGCAAAGACATTCGAGTTCGATTGGACGGCGCCCAACACCAACATCGGTAACGTCACCTTCTACTATGCCGGGGTGGCCTCCAACGCGGACGGGGAAGAGAGCACCGGCGACCACGTGTACACCGGCAGCCAGGTGGTGACCCCGGCGTTGAGCACCAGCATCCTTGAGCTCGCACCCGGCGTGGAGATCAACGTGTACCCCAACCCGGTCACCGACATGGTGAAGGTGGACTACGCGCTGCGTGATGCGGAACGCGTGGCCATCACCCTCTACGACCTGAACGGCCGGGTAGTGGAACAACTGATCAGCGCCACCCGCCAGCCCGGACGCCACACCGAAATGATCGGTGGCCTGGACCGCTTCGCCTCGGGCAGCTACCTGCTACGCGCACAGCTCGGCGATCGCACCCTGGAGCGCCGCGTGCAGATCCAGCACTGAGCGAGCAAGTCATGGAACGAAGGCCACTGAGCGAGCTCGGTGGCCTTCTTCATTTTCAACCGCTCTTGCGCGGAAGGGTGGAACAACTAGTTTCACGTACCCAAGCCCAACCGACATGAAGCACGCTCTCCTCTTCCCTGTCCTGTCCATGGTCCTGCTGATGACCGCTTGCAAACGCGAACCTGTTGGACCCGATGGCTCAAGCACGAACCTACAAGATGTCCTGAAGGAAAAGGCCGATCCGCAGCCGGTACCACAAGGCGACCCGCTGAGCCAGGAAGAGCTGGACCGCACCGTGATCGGCGTGCTGGAAACGCGTAACGATTTCCAGTGGCCGATGGTGGATCTGCGCACCTTGTGGAGCGCGACCTTGTACAACGACCACAGCGTGTCCATCGGCTACAAGCCCGCCAACATGGGCAACATCGACGACATCATAGCCACCATCGACATCCGCAAGGCCGAATGGCGCGCGGTGCATGATGCGCTGATCAGCACCGTGCTCGAAGACCTGAACCGCAACTCACGCACGCCCGTAACGCTGCGCGACATCCTCGTGGAAGATGATGCGGTGCTCCCCATCATCACGCTGCGCTTGACTGACAAGGCGATCATCACCCGCCTGTTCAACTTGGAGAATGTCCGCTACATC
>ERZ724517.2070-NODE-2070-length-10756-cov-3.597327_pt1 | contig 10756 bp, 11 predicted proteins | sample MGYA00376050_ERZ724517 | MGnify/ENA primary metagenome ERZ724517 (study PRJEB28724, sample SAMN07190886) | activated sludge metagenome | isolation source: activated sludge of sewage treatment plant in Hong Hong | place: USA: Christiansburg, Virginia | collected... | reverse complement strand
TCAATAAAATTTTTCATCTTTTTTAATCAATTTCAGCAAAGATAACAATATCAATGGCAATAGCAAAAATCAATTTCAATGGCAATGAAAATAGCAATTTCAAACCTGAAACTTCTAACTTCTAATTTCGTACTTCTAACTTTAGCTATGAGAGTAAGAAAATATTGAAATTTTTAAAACTTAATTTGTTTTTTGACATTGAAATTATTTTTCAATTTGAAAATAGTTGTTGATTTTTGCCATTGAAATTGATATTGACATTGATTTTATTACATTTACAAAATGGTTTTAGTCACTGGAGGAACAGGTTTAGTAGGCTCGCATTTGCTACTTCATTTAATTGAAAATGGAGAAAGCGTCCGTGCTATTTATCGAAATTTGGAATCGATTCAAAAAACGAAAAACCAATTTTTACTTTACAAAAAAGAATATTTATTCGAAAAAATTGATTGGATTCAAGCCGATATTATTGATGTTCCCTCTTTGGAAATGGTTTTCGAAAATGTAGAATACGTTTACCATTGTGCCGCTTTCATTTCATTCGATCCAAAAGACGAAGATGCTCTTCGAAAAACCAATATCGAAGGAACAGCAAATATGGTCAATTTTTGTATTGACAAAAAGATTAAAAAACTCTGTTTTGTCAGTTCGATTGCGGCGCTTGGCGATTTAAAGGAAAACGAAAAAATCATCACTGAAGAAACAGAATGGAATCCCGAAAAACCGCATAGTGATTATGCTATTTCTAAATATGGTGCCGAAATGGAGATTTGGCGTGCCCAACAAGAGGGTTTAAATTCCGTAATTGTAAATCCTGGAGTTATACTTGGACCTAGAATTTGGGAACAAGGAAGTGGAATTCTTTTTAAGAAAATCGAAAAAGGATTTCCTTTTTACACCAAAGGAACCACCGGATTTATTGCAGTGACTGATGTGGTGAAAATTATGGTTCAATTGATGAAAAGTGAAGTGAAAAACGATAGATTTACGCTCATTACTCAAAATATTGTCTTTGAAGATTTGTTTAATTCCATCGCTGATGCGTTGAAAGCAAAAAGACCTTCTATTTATGTTAGCCCTTTATTGACAAGATTTTTGTGGAGAATGGATTGGTTTGTATCGACTGTTTTTCGAACAAAAAGAAAATTAGACAGAGCTACAGCCGTGGCATCTTATTCTAAAAATTTATATTCAAACGAAAAAATTAAAAGCATTTTAGAACCAACATTTTCAGATATTCAACAGTATATCAACGATATTTCGAAATTATAAAATTTAGTTTTTTATTTGAACTCGTCTCTTTTTTTCTTCAAACAGTCTCTTTTTTAAGGAATCCGACTCTTTCGCCGTTTTTAGTTTTGCTTTTTTAATGGAATCCGCTTCTTTTTTTACTTTTAGTTTTTTAAGTTTTTTTGCCTTCAACATTTCTTTTTTAGCCTCAGCTTTCATCAAGGAATTAACTAGCGTTTTTTCTTTGTCCAATCGAGCTTTAATCTGAATATACATTTTTTCGTACTCTTTGTAATCAGCGGCATAATAAATATTGCTTTGCGCAAATTGAACGCTATCAATTTTGTATTTTTTATAGATATATTGATTCGAATTGTATTTAAAAGAGTCCATAAGAACCGGATTTTCGACTTTCATGGCTTCCAAAAGTGATAAATCATACATAATATTTACCATTTTTTCTCTTTCGATTAAGTGTTTTGGCTCCTTGACAAGCTCTTTTTTACAGCCAACAAGAATAATCAAAATAATAAAAAATGGCACTATTTTCTTCATCTCAATTTAATTTCTATCGAACAATAATCGTTTTCCAGCACGGATGTCTTTTACTTTGAAAGCAGAATAAACCAGTTGTCCGTTTACAAAAGTATGGGTAATTCGGGATTTAAAAGTAAATCCTTCAAACGGTGACCATCCACATTTATAGAGAATATTTTCTTTTTTCACACTCCAAGGCAAACCTGAATTTACGATAACCAAATCGGCAAAATAACCTTCTTTGATAAATCCACGCTTCTCGATTTTGAAAATTTTGGCGGGATTGTGACACATTTTCTCCACAATTTTTTCAATGCTGATTTTACCTTGATGATAGGCTTCAAACATAGCCACAACGGCGTGTTGCACCAATGGTCCGCCCGAAGGAGCTTTCAAATAGGATTGTTTTTTTTCTTCTAAAGTGTGTGGCGCGTGATCTGTGGCAATCACATCGATTCTACCGTCGATAAGGGCTTCCCACAACGCTTTTCTGTCATTGGCAGTTTTTACGGCAGGATTCCATTTGATTAAATTGCCTTTGGTTGCATAATCTTCATTGGAAAACCATAAATGATGAACGCAAACTTCGGCAGTAATTTTCTTGTCTTCTAATGGGATTTTATTGGTAAACAATTCCATTTCTTTGGCTGTAGAAAGATGGAAAATATGCAATCTTGCTCCTGTTTTTTTGGCTAAAGCAATCGCTTTGGAAGACGAAATATAACAAGCTTCTTCGCTTCGAATGAGATGATGTGCCGTTACTGGAATGTCTTCGCCAAACTCGGCTTTGAATTTTTCTAAGTTATTTTTTATGGTCGTTTCGTCCTCGCAATGCACCGCTATAAGCATAGGTGTGCTCGAAAATATCTTTTCTAAAACCACTTCATTATCGACCAACATATTTCCTGTCGATGAACCCAAAAATATTTTTATTCCTGCGACATTCTTCGGATTTGTTTTTAGAACCTCATCGAGATTATCATTGGTTGCACCCATCATAAACGAATAATTCGCATACGATTTTTGGGCAGCAATTTGATATTTCTCTTCTAAGATTTCTTGAGTTACCGCATTGGGAACCGTGTTAGGTTGTTCGATAAACGAAGTGATTCCTCCAGCAACTGCAGCTCTAGACTCCGATTCGATATCGCCTTTGTGTGTTAATCCTGGTTCTCTAAAATGCACCTGATCGTCGATTGCGCCTGGAATTAAATAATTTCCTTCGGCATCAATTATCTTACATTCGGATGATTTTGCGCTGATGCTTTCCGAAATTTCGACAATTATGTCATTTTCGATTAAAACATCTCCTTCAAAAATAGTTCCTTCGTTTACTATTTTGGCATTTTTGATTAAAACCTTATTCATTGTAAGTCCTTTTATAAGGTGTTAAATAATTTTTTTAAACGTAAAGCGATAACTCCTAAAACAGCTTCTTTAAAAATGGCGCTGCTCATTTTGGATTGTCCTTTTGTTCTGTCGGTAAAAATAATTGGAACTTCTACAATCTCAAATTTTTTGCAAAAAGTTCTGTATTTCATTTCAATTTGAAAAGCATAGCCCACAAATTTTATTTTATCTAAATTAATCCCAACTAGAACTTCGCTTTTATAGCAAATGAAACCCGCTGTGGCATCGTGAATTTGCATTCCAGTTATAAATCGAACATAAACCGATGCGAAATAAGACATCAAAACTCGATTTAAAGGCCAGTTTACCACATTTACGCCCGTCACATAACGAGACCCAATGGCTAGATCTGCTCCGCCAAAATGACAAGCATCATATAGTTTTTCTAGGTCATTTGGATTATGTGAAAAATCGGCATCCATTTCGAAAACATAGCTGTAATTATGTTCCAAAGCCCATCTAAAACCGTGCACATAAGCGGTTCCCAAACCTAATTTCCCCATTCTTTTTTCTAAAAACAATCTTCCTTCAAATTCCGATTGAAGCAAAGCTACTTTTTCTGCGGTATGATCTGGCGAATTGTCATCGATGACAAGGACATGAAATGGTTTATGCTGGGAAAGCACAGCCCTAATAATGCTTTCTATGTTCTCAATTTCGTTATAGGTAGGAATTATAACAATACAATCATTCATATTTCGAGTAATTTCATCGCAAAAGTAAACTTTTTATACGATTTGATTCCTATGTGAAGCTAATATTTGTTTTTTAAAAGAATATAAAACCCTTATTCTTCTTGTATTTTTGCGTTTTTGAATCAAGTCAATTTCATATTAATTTTTTATTGGAAATAATGAAATAAAAAATTAGTAATTTTGCGTCATATGATTGATAATGTACTTCATTTAAGGGTAATCGAGAACAAAGATTGGGCAACGATCTTGTTTGTCATTTCATTTGCCACTGTTGCAATAACAAAATCGGCATTTGAAAATCGTTTTGCTGAATTTGCAAAATTAATTTACTCCGATAAATATACGAATATGTATAAGGACGGCAGCAATCTTAAAAGCAGTTTTACGATTGCATTGTTTTTCGTTCAATTGATGTCATTTGCCTTTTTCATCCAACTATCACTTTCCTATTTTGAAATTAACAATGTCAAAAAAACGGATTGGGTTTTATTTATTCAAATAATTACCTTCTTAATTTACTTTGTGTTTTGTAAATTTTTGATCGAAAAAATTATCGCAACCTCATTCGATATTGAAGAAATTTTAGAACAATTCAATCTTCAAAAAGTTATTTTCAGAACCTACATAGGGTTATTCTTAATGCCAATCAACATAATCTTGTATTATAACGATGTAGTTTCAAGAAATTTTATGCTCGCACTTATTGTTATAGTTCTGATAGTTAACGTTTTAACTTATTTAGTTTCAATAAAAAATTATCAAAATATAATATTTAGTAAGTTGTTTTATTTTATTTTATATCTTTGCGCTCTCGAAATAGCACCGTATTATTTCATGTATTATTGGTTTACAAAAGGTATTGCTTAGAAAATGTCAAATATGAAAGTGAAAACAATTTTGGTGTCACAGCCCGAACCTAAAGTGGAGAATTCCCCTTACTTTGAACTTCAAAATAAGCATAAAGTAAAAGTTGATTTCAGGCCTTTTATTCACGTTGAAGGTGTTAATGCAAAAGAGATTAGACTTCAAAAAATTGATCTCAATCATTTTACAGCAATCATCCTAACGAGTAAAAATGCTGTCGATCACTTCTTTAGAGTAGCAGACGAAATGCGCTACAAAGTTCCCGAAGGGTTGAAATATTTCTGTCAATCAGAAGCTATTGCCTTTTATTTGCAAAAATATGTGGTGTATCGTAAACGCAAAATTTATGTTGGACCAAAGGATTTTGCAGATTTATCTCCATTGATAAAAAAATACAAAGACGAAAAATTCTTATTACCAGCGTCCGACCAGTTGAATGCTGATGCCCCAATAACACTAAACAACCTTAAAGTAGATTGGACTCAAGCTATTTTTTACAGAACGGTTGTGAGTGATTTATCGGATTTAGCCGATGTTTATTATGATGTATTGGCTTTCTTTAGCCCTACTGGAATAAAATCATTGTTTAGTAATTTTCCTGATTTCGAGCAAAACAATACTAGAATTGCAGTATTTGGTAGCACAACTCAAAAAGCAGCTTTAGAAAAAGGATTAAGAATAGACATTCTTGCTCCAACTCCAGAAACACCTTCGATGACCATGGCATTAGAAAAATATATTTCAGAAGCCAATAAAGGAAAATAAAAGGCTGAAAAAATCAAAATTTTAAAAATCCAAATTCCAATTAACCTTTGGAATTTGGATTTTTTTTGGTTTAAATAATCAGGCTTAACAGTCAAAAATGGTTTGTGAAAATGCAGCAAAGCATTATAAAATATGAAGTTCCCGAAAGTTTATTGAAATTTTCTCTTGCTTCCAAAACCACAAAAAAAAACCAAATTCCAATTGAAAATTATTCAATTAGAATTTGGAATTTTATATTGTAATCTTCTTTTAGTTGAAAATCACGATTACTTTCAAATGAAATTTTATAAATAAATCAATTTTAAGCCTCAGGATCATTCATTTTAAAAGTATCCATAAAAGCGGTAGTATAATCGCCCGCAATGTATCTTGGATCATCCATTAATTGTCTGTGGAAAGGAATAGTTGTTTTAATTCCTTCGATAACAAATTCATCCAAAGCTCTTCTCATTTTGCTAATTGCTTCTTCACGAGTTTGAGCCGTTGTGATCAATTTTGCAATCATAGAGTCATAATTTGGTGGAATGGTGTAGCCAGAATAAACGTGTGTATCTAGACGAACTCCGTGACCTCCAGGCATATGAAGTGTAGTTATTTTTCCTGGTGATGGTCTGAAATCATTAAAAGGATCTTCGGCATTGATACGACATTCAACGGCATGCAATTGTGGCAAATAGTTTTTACCAGAAATTGGCACTCCCGCTGCAACTAAAATTTGCTCACGAATTAAATCATAATCAATAACTTGTTCTGTAATAGGATGTTCTACTTGAATCCGAGTATTCATTTCCATAAAGTAGAAATTGCGGTGTTTATCAACCAAAAACTCTACTGTTCCTGCACCTTCATATTTAATGAATTCGGCTGCTTTTACTGCTGCTGCACCCATTTTTTTTCGCAATTCATCGGTCATAAAAGGCGAAGGAGTTTCTTCGGTCAATTTTTGATGACGTCTTTGTACAGAACAATCTCTTTCAGACAAATGACAGGCTTTTCCGTAAGCATCACCTACAATTTGAATTTCGATATGTCTTGGTTCTTCGATAAGTTTTTCTAAATACATTCCGTCATTTCCAAAGGCTGCGGCTGATTCTTGACGAGCGCTTTCCCAAGCTTTTAACAACTCTTCTTCTTTCCAAACGGCACGCATTCCTTTTCCACCACCTCCAGCAGTTGCTTTCAACATTACTGGATAACCCATTTTTTTGGAAAGTTTTTGAGCTTGTTCGTAAGATTCTAACAATCCTTCGGAACCTGGAACACAAGGAACTCCAGCGGCTTTCATTGTAGCTTTAGCCGAAGCTTTGTCACCCATTCTGTCAATCATTTCAGGAGTTGCTCCAATGAACTTCACGTGATGCTCTTGACATATTTTGGAAAATTTTGAATTTTCAGAAAGAAATCCATATCCTGGATGTATTGCGTCTGCGTTTGTAATTTCGGCAGCAGCAATAATATTTGACATTTTGAGATACGATAAGCTACTTGGTGGCGGGCCAATACAAACAGCTTCATCAGCAAACTTCACGTGCAAACTTTCGGCATCGGCGGTTGAATAAACGGCTACCGTTTTGATTCCCATTTCTTTGCAAGTTCTTATGATGCGAAGTGCAATTTCTCCTCTATTTGCAATTAATATTTTTTTAAACATCTTCTTTATATTAAAAATTACAAATTCCAATCTCCAAATTCCAATCTATTGGATTTTGTGATTTGTCTATTGGAATTTTTAAAAAATTATGATGGATCTACTAAAAACAACGGTTGGTCGTATTCTACAGGCGACATATCGTCAACTAAAATTTTAACGATTTTTCCAGAAACTTCTGATTCGATTTCGTTAAATAATTTCATAGCTTCAATAACACAAAGTACATTCCCTTTAGCAATAGTACTTCCTACTTCAACAAACATAGGTTTATCTGGCGAAGGTTTTCTGTAAAAAGTTCCAATAATTGGAGATTTTATAGTGATGTAGTTTGAGTTTTCTACTACTGGTGCTGCTGGCGTTACTGCTGGAGCAATTTGCTGAGGAACTACTGCTGGTTGAAGAGCTGGTTGAGCAGGCATCACATAAGTCGCTTCGGTTACATTTCCTTCTAGTGTAGTTCTTATGGTGATTTTTACATCATCCATTTCTAATTTAACTTCGGCAACTCCTGAATTTGCTACAAATTTGATTAGATTTTGAATTTCCTTTAAATCCATGATTATTTGTTTTTAGTTTTATTTTATTTTTTGTCGTAAGCCCATTTCAGATAAATAGATCCCCAAGAGAACCCACCTCCAAAAGCGGCAAATATAATTGTGTCTCCTTTTTTAAATAAATGTTCAAAATCACTAAGAACTAAAGGAAGAGTTGCAGAAGTAGTATTTCCGTATCTTTCAATATTCATTAATACTTTTGAATCTTCTAAATTCATTCGACTTGCGATGGCATCAATGATCCTTTTGTTGGCTTGGTGTGGTACCAACCATGCAACATCTTCATTGGTCAAATTATTTCTTTTCATAATAATTTCACAAGCATCGGCCATATTGGTAACAGCGTATTTAAAAACTGTTTTTCCTTCCTGAATGATATTGTGCTGATTGTCCCTAACAGTCTCGAATGTGGCTGGAAAAAGCGAACCTCCTGCGGTCATTTTTAAAAATTCTCTACCATCTCCATCCGTTCTTAAATATTCATCTTGCAAACCTAACCCTTCATAATTTGGTTCGAATAAAACGGCTCCTGCTCCATCACCAAAGATGATACAAGTAGCTCTATCGGTATAATCTACAATGGAGGACATTTTGTCGGCTCCAATCAATAATACTTTTTTATATCTTCCAGATTCTATGTAAGTTGCAGCTGTGGACATTCCGAACAAAAAACTTGAACATGCAGATTGTAAGTCATAGGAAAAAGCATTTGTTGCTCCAATTTCGGTTGCAACATAAGCTCCAGTAGAAGCAACAGGCATGTCGGCGGTTGCGGTAGCCATTATTAACAAATCTATTTCTAGAGGATCAATATTTGCTTTTTTTATTAAGTCAAGTGCGGCATTTATAGCTAAAAATGACGTCCCTTTAGTATCATCTTTAAGAATTCTTCTCTCTTTGATTCCTGTACGAGTTGTTATCCACTCATCATTTGTATCAACTAATGTTTCAAGAATTTTATTTGTAAGCACGTAGTCAGGAACATAGGCTCCAACAGCTGTGATTGCGGCTGTGATTTTATTCATTTTATTCTATTTTTTCTAGCCAAATGCTATCATTTAAAAAATTTCTAAAGGACTCGAAAAATACAAAAAAAATTCTAATCCTTATTCTTTTAATAGTTCTAATTTAACAGAAATTATAAACAACAAAAAAACTCCCACATAGTGAGAGTTCAAATATCATTTACAAAAATATATTAAGCAACAGCTACAGATTTATCTATAACAACTTGCCCTCTGTAATACATTTTTCCTTCATGCCAGTAGGCTCTGTGATATAAATGTGCTTCTCCAGTAATTGGACAAGTAGCGATTTGTGCTACAGTAGCTTTGTAATGTGTTCTTCTCTTATCTCTTCTTGTTTTGGAGATTTTTCTCTTAGGATGTGCCATTTTACTATATTATTTATCCGTTAATAGTTGCTTTAATTTGTCCCAACGCGGGTCAATATTTTCTTCTTTTTGTTCTTTTTTATGCTCTTTTTTTAGTTCTTTAATGGTCAATTCTTTCAGCTTTGTCAACGCTTCGGTCTGTAAACTTCCGTCTTTTATTCCTGGATGAATTCGTTTTAGAGGAACTGAAAGCACTATCATTTCATATATATACTGCGAAATATCGATTTGAAATTCTCCATGTGGCAAAATCAGTAACTCTTCGTTGTCATTATTAAAAGCATCTCCAAAACGCACAATCAATTTCATTTTACCTTTTATTGGCAAATCAAATTCTTCGCTTGTCATATCACAAGGAACGTTTACGGCTCCTTTATGCTTGAAAGTCAACTCTAGAAGTGTACTTTTTTTCTCTAAAACTACATTTACTTTGATATCTGAATTGTTATATTCGTGAAAATCAAAGATTTCAAAGAACGCATTACTTATTTGATATTCAAAATGATGTTTCCCTAGCTTTAATCCTATAAAAGGAATTAAATATTCTTTCGTCTTGTTCATTTCAACAACAATTTGCCCTAAACTTCGGGAGTGCAAAGATATAAAATTATTGGAAATCTAATAATCTTATTTATCTTTTTTTATTTATAACTGTTTTTCTTTGGTTTTTAGCGGTTTTTGGCTGATTTCGGCATATTGATTTCTTGAATTATAGACGTCAATTGCCAAATAAACTGCTTCTTTGAAGGAATTATTATCGGCAATTCCTTTTCCAGCTATATCATATGCGGTTCCATGATCTGGTGATGTTCTAATTTTATTTAAGCCCGCAGTATAATTTACGCCGTTACCAAACGACAATGTTTTGAACGGAATTAATCCTTGATCGTGATAGGCCGCAATAATTGCATCATATTTATGATATTGATTGCTTCCAAAAAAACCATCAGCCGCAAAAGGTCCAAAAACTAATGTCCCTTTTTCAAATATTTTTTTTAATGCTGGTTTTAATACCGTATCGTCTTCTTTACCAATAACTCCGCCATCTCCACAATGCGGATTCAATCCTAACACGGCTATTTTGGGCTTGTTGATACTAAAATCCTGAATGATTGTTTGCTTTATCGTTTCTATTTTTTTGACAATCAATTCTTCTGTAAGGTGAGATGCAACTTCGTTCAATGGAATGTGATCTGTTAACAATCCCACTCTCAAATTATCTTGAACCATCAACATTAAAGCATTTCCTTCTAGTTCTTGAGCTAAATAATCGGTATGTCCAGGAAATTTAAAATCCTCTGCTTGAATGTTGTATTTATTTATTGGAGCTGTTACCAATACATCTATCAGACCCTCTTTTAGTGCTTTTGTAGCAGCAACGAATGATTTAATGGCGTATTTTCCAACTTTTTCGTCGTTTACACCAAAATTTATCTCCACTCCTTCTTGCCAAACATTCAAAACATTGATTTTTCCTAGAACAATTTGATCCAATCTGTCAATTCCCTGAAGCATTGCTGTGGATTCGAAAGTCTTTTTTATAAACGAGAGGATTTTTACATTGGCAAAAATTACCGGTGTGCATAATTCTAACATTCGAGAATCTTCAAATGTTTTTAGAATAACTTCGCTTCCAATACCGTTTAAATCTCCTATT
>ERZ724517.2065-NODE-2065-length-10763-cov-2.873552_pt1 | contig 10763 bp, 19 predicted proteins | sample MGYA00376050_ERZ724517 | MGnify/ENA primary metagenome ERZ724517 (study PRJEB28724, sample SAMN07190886) | activated sludge metagenome | isolation source: activated sludge of sewage treatment plant in Hong Hong | place: USA: Christiansburg, Virginia | collected... | reverse complement strand
CTCCCGCTTTTTGAGATCGACTCCACTCTTGTTTGCTATCTTATCTTTCTTCGGCTTGGTAAACTTAGGCTCCGGCCGTGGTCCCCAATCCAATGGATCTCTCTACTCCCGAGCTTCGGGCTTTTTGTCGTACGCCTCGTAGTCCTCATGGTACTTTTTGAATGGTTCAGCGTTAAAGGGATACTTCTTCCGCTGCCTCTCTCCGTCTTCCAGGTCTGATGCGTTATCTGCAGGTTGAACCGGTGACTATTTTGCTTTTTCATTCTCCTTGGGAACGACTCGAGGTGGTTGTAGGTTGCCGCTCATGAGTGAAAGTACCTCTTCTACCTGAGACTTCTCCTTTTTAAGTCCCTCGACAAGCCTGTTCCATTCCGATATCAGCTTGCTATCGTTCTTCAGCTTTGGAATCTACCTAAATCACATATGGCATCACCTTTAAAGCCGTTGAATGATTGAGCTAAAGTCGTCCCTCGCCTCAGTGTACCTCCCGAAGTAAGAAAGGTTGCGTGCCTTTTTAATTTCGGGGCAGATGGACTCCAATACTTCACAAGACATGTTATATATTCTAACTACCCTCCAAACGCTGTGCATTTAAAATTGCTGATGCCGACCACTTCTGATTCGATAAAATCTTCTATTGGTCATGAGCTATTCTTCGCAACACTCTCCCACAGATGTATCACTGCATTACAGTGAGGCCGACCTACAAGTGCTGAAGCAACGAGTGAACTTCCTCAACAAGGAAGCCATCAAAGAAACCAAGAACATGTCGGCACTCCATGAAGGATTGGTCAAGGTCATCTAGAACAAACTCAACCACGATCAGAGCGATCTGCACGTAGTTGGGTGGTTAGTTAGCGACAACACCTGCATCGAATGAGGGATTAGGAAACACAGGCTCTCCAAAGCCGAGTACGAAATGTGCGAACACAACAGCAAGAGTAGCTGCGGCAGATCAAGGAATGCTATCGACGGATGAAGAATGAGGAGACTGCCGAGTTGAAAGCGCTGAAGGAAAACAATAAATCATTCGCAGAGCAGCTGCATAACGAGGACATGACGAAAAAGAGAGAAAGAATACAGATAATTAAGCAGTTCAAAGAGCAAGGCCGTTCGGAAAACTTACGAAGATCTGAGGAAAAGTAACCGAGGGTATAAAGCAGGAAAGCTGAAATCAATCAGATCAAGCAGCAGCGTCGGGATAGGAAACAGAAGAAGTCGGAATAGATCGTCATGGAAATGTCACTGCTGGAGAAGAAGGAGAAACAGCTGTTGAAGAGCCTTAACCGCTCCATGGAGTACGACAAGTTGGTGGAAACATTGAAAGATCGCACCAACAGCATGAATATGGAGGAGTTCCACAAGGTGCTGGATGAAGTTGGAGTCAAGAACTATGCCGACCGAGAGAGACTCAAAGTCAAGTTGGCAGACTAACTAATTAAGAAAAACCGCAGTAGCCTTCCCACGAACGATTGAAGCTCGCTGACTTCTCAACTTATAATAAAGATCATTGGCGGGATGTCCGAAGCAAACGGGAATGCATTCCACCACCATGCCACTGACAAGTAGAAATAGGAACTGGCAGATATGTGTCCGGAGACGAAGGTAGTGCTATGGGACGGTGAGGAATTCGATGAATTCGAAGCTGAGTATCTCAACCAGGTGTACCCGTAGAAGCTGAACAAGCTGACGGTATCGGAGGGGGTGGAATTTGTGTTCAACTACCTTAGCTGCTCCTTACACTACTGGGTCGAGTTAATTGAGAAGAATGCACCACAGCCAGATAAGCTCAGCCGGAAGGATCTGCAGTACATCAAGGACGAACTAAACAACTCAGATGAAAAGACCATCAGAAGGTGGAGTACCTTCTTCAACTAACCTACTAAATTTCGTGAACAAGCCAAATTTGAGAGTAGCTTCCAACCCCCGGGAAAAAAAATTCACGAGTACAAACGAGGTGAACATCAGTTTGAGGTATACTACAGCAGAGGGGACGACAAGACATTCATTCCCCACAAATAGCGATTCGAAGTGCTCCTGTTACTGTTCGTGGATGGAGCGTCCTTCACTGAGGACGAGCCTGACTGGCACTACTACGTAATTTACAGGAAGGACGGCACTAAGTCACACTTTGTTGGACTCTTGTCCAAGTACGAGTTCCGCATAACCTATAATAAGCAGAGAGATCGTATCAGCCAGGTGCTGGTACTACCCCCATACCAGAAGCAAGGGCATGGCAAGGAACTTTTGGATCTCGTATATGACGAATCCTTGAAGAACTCTGACGTGTTTGAGATTACTGTGGAGGGGCCGAGCTTTTAGTTCCAGTGTCTGCGTGATATCAAGGAAGCAGAGATGTTGCTTAAAGAGTCATTACTAGGTTGCCCGGAGATCAATGCGGCAGTGGATCCTGAGGAGCTGGCCAAGCTCAAGGACAAACTGCTGAATAAATAGACGATCCGACAGATCAAGCTCAAACTCAAACTACCCGGCCACCAAATTGAGAGAATAGGGAATATCCTCATTTACGCTGGCATCCTCAAAACCGAAGACGATATGCTCCGTGCTAGCTTTGAAGACGATCTCCGCAAGAAAATTGTATTTGACCGATCAGCCTTCAAGACACGCAGAAAGCGCCCATACTTACATGTGCAGGGTGAGGAGGTTGACATTAAAAATATGCTTCTGGAGAGGGTAAGGCGTGAAATAATTCAGTCCAAGGAATAGCTGCTGCGCAACCGCACCGAAACCGAAGACATCCTCAGCGAGAATCTGGATGGCTATCGCAGGGTCATCTTTCGACTTTCCAAGCTCAACCTGCTCTGATAACTATTTATCATTGGTGAAGCTCACATGTCAGATGATCTGTCACTCTCGCTCGTTGCCTACAAAAAGGTGATGTTCCACTGTCTCCGATACGCCAGCAGCAATGTGGTTGGTGTCCTCGTCGGCAGTAAGGACACTATTAAGGATGCCTTTCCGCTGTTCCATACACCCATCGTAAACCCAACCCTCGAAATCGCGCTAGAGCTCGTTGAGGCACAGTTGCCAGCAGATTCCAAGATCGTTGGGCTCTACTACAGCAATGTCTCCCCTTACGAGCTATCGGATGCGCATGATCGTATCGCCAAACAGATAGCCGAGAACAGTGGTGTTCGAGTAGTGCTGATGCGAGTCTACATGGACAAGAAGAATGATGAGGCCAGTCTGTAGTATGATTTGAAGCTAGGTCCTGACCGCACGGCATTTGCATACAAACAGCATAAGTTCGATAGTCTGCAGAAAGACCTCGTTGAAGGCAAACACCGCTTAATCATTGACCTGGATGCCCACTTCGAGAACATCCAGATGGACTTCACCAATAGCTACGTTTGATCACTGCATCGGCTGAATGGATGAATCATGAAGTGGGGATGGTGGGACTGCCAACTTGCTGAGCTTCTGACGGAGCATTTCAATTTTCTTCTGCTGAGCATGCTGCTTGAAAGTGTATTTTTCTCTGTTGCTGGCTCTGAGTCGTATTTCTCTCGTTAGTTTTGGCAGTTATTTCTTGAGAGCAGCAGCCTAGAAAAACTACTGGCGCAGCACCTTGAGTATGGATTCACAAATGGTCTTCGAATGGTTAATTTGGAGCTCTGTTGCTGTTCCGAGTTCCCTGCATAACTGAACTTCTTGATGAATCTTGGCTGCCTATTGGATGAGCTATGTCTTTTCAAGGGCGATTGCCTCAACGGCAAGGGAAAGTTTCTGCGACTCTAACTTCGAGAGCTTGGAACGGTACTTTGCTTCCCGTTCTTTCTTGAGCTTTTACTTGGCAATATCGACTTGTTCCTTAGTCTGCGCCAGCTCCTACTCTTTTAGTCTAATCTACGAGTCGTAGTCAGTGGTCTACTAAGTGAGCAGTAGCACCATTTCGTTGAAGTGTTCTTCAATTACGCTTTCCCTCTCCAGTTTAATGCTTGTGACGGGAGTCTCTTTGTTCGGGTTCTTCAGGTAGCTGAGGAATTCGTAGAATAGATTGACGTCCTTCTGACTCTTGGCAAGTACACTTCTCTTAGTTTCGATCTCCTTTTGCATGGACTCTGTCTTTTTTGTCTCGTTGCTTATTCGCTTCTGTGCTGCTTTCTTTGCTGCTTACTACGACAGTATCATTAGGTCGAGCTCGGCATCCAAAATTAGCAGTCTTTGGTAGTAAAAATCATCCAATCTCAGTCGACTCTCTTCCAGCTTTTCTTCCGATGTTAACATTCGGGAAACCCTTGACTTCTCTGTATCGGCAGACTCTTCCCTTCTTCTGCTGGTCTGCAGTAGCCGAACCGGACTTCTTTGAGTTTGCCTTGGAGTAGCACGGTAGCTGTTCTTCTCCGACGTCTTGCTTACCACCGCATGACTCACGTCAAGCCGAATTCTCTCGAAGGCTGACAGCGAGGAGATTGAATTGAGTTTGCTCATTACGTAATAGCTTTGTAAGCTTTCTTGCTGCCTCTTCTTCGAACTTCCTCTTGCAGTCTTCGACATCGAGTTAGCTGGAGACCCTACATCCATTTAATGCTGCCAATAAAGAGGATAATGTTACAAGATCATGGACTGATTGGACTGTGTTCAGTCAATATGTCCCCGAGCTTGTGATAGAGTATGACGTCGGAGTTGACTCCCCACACGTAGTCGAGGTGGGCGTACTCTGGCAGATGGTGGTCGAAGGTAGTGTCGCGATCTAAAGAGTCCACCAGTATCTGGAAATCTCTTTCGCTCACCACAGAGTCTTTGGTGCCGCGGAACAGATATTTTGGGAACTTGAATTTTTTGAGTTCGGCGAAATTGTAAAGTGGAGGCTCGTGGCTCCCATAGAGTTCGTTATTTCGTTTGGCACCGTGATCGAACTTTCTGAAAGACCTGCTCCTGGCGAACTGCACCCTGAATAAGTTGAGCAATTACCACTGGAGAATGTTGTTAACCGAAGCTCCTCCGGGTTCATGGGCAATGATTACTCCGAATCGCTCGAGATCGAAGTTGCTTTCCTTGGTGTAGCCGCACAGCAGATTAACAATACCTAAGAAGCCTTTGAAGTAGATTCCAGTGTTGTATATAAGCACTCCCACACATCGATTCATCCAGGGTGGAAGATGCAGCAAAGTCTTGAATCCCAGGAACTTGTAGAACTCGAGGAGAGGATACTTGGCCAGCATGTTCAGAATGGTGTGGCTTTCCACATTGTTCAGACTAATAACCGGTCCCAAGGCAATGAATGCTTGGATCTGATTTCCGAGCTCTGGATTCTCCAATAATGCTGCCTTGAACTGGGTGGAACCTTGAGAATGGCCAATGTAGAGGAGTTTATCAGCGCTCGCTTCTTTCAGGACGCTGCCGATTAAAGCAGGCACATCGAACTTTGCCAGTTCATCGAATCCAAAGTCCCAATAGCCTTTGCGGTCCTTCTCCTGTTGCGAGTACTTCGTTCCGCGATTATTTCCAACCCATACGTCGAAACCCAGCTTGCTGAGGATATATGGCAATGCGCGATTTCTTTATAGACCGTTGAAGTACTTATTCGAGTGCAAGAACCACGAAATTGAGCAATCCAGTAGTCCATGTTGCATAAGGACGGGATGCTCCCTCGTAGGAGGTTGCTGAAGATTAACGACTCTCCACAGAGTGACAGTATAGTCATCCGCTGTCTTCACCAGATACTCATCAATTCTAAAGCCTTCCAGCACGATCATTTCCTCTAAATCATGGGCAAAAGTTACTGGAGTCACGGAACACGTCGGGATGTGTTTCGTAGATGGGGTTGAGAGAAGTTGCCTTTCGAGTCGTTACTAACGAACAGAGGTTGCGCAGTAAACTGACAACAGTAAGCACTGCAATGATCAGGGCGAAGTGCACTCCGAAGAAGACACAGCCCAGCAGCACCAGGAGCTTATTGACCACGTACATTTCAAATGAGGCGAAGTACGGGTGGGGCCGATTAATAATATTATTAGGAAGGATTATTTACGCCTTTAACTTCGAAAGCGTAACTGGCGAAGTCGTGGACCTGCAGTTGAGGGTTTTGGATGCTGCCCTCATGCCTTAAGCTTTGCCCGAAAAGGGAGCCTCTCGGAATTTTCCATATACAACCACACAGATACAAATCTCAATGCTCCAATCGAATGTCCCCGAACTCATGTTAATCACGCGAATACAAATTAGGTTTGCTATTGCAGATATGTTTGAAGAGAAGGAAGCCAAGGTCTTGGGGTACTACTACACCTACCTGAATCACGAACTGCTCAAGATGGACCAGAGCAGCACCGCTCTGAGCGTCAAGCGATTGTAACAGTTCTTCTGATGAAGCTCCTTGAACTCCCAGGAGTACTTACGTGTTAACCTAGCGAGTACATCCCCCGAGATTCAGACTGTACTAATGTTTCGATGTAGCTTCTTCACTTGCCTGGCCATGTTCAAACAGCTTCGTCGCCTCACCGTCTACTACAACTATAGTGTAGGTCTCTTCGAATTTGAGCATTTTGTGAAGCTGCTCCAAGAACTTGCCCAACTGAGGAATGTCACACTGGTGTCAAGGTTCCCGTACTCAGCTGAGTACCAAGAAGTTGTGAGATAGGTTTGACAAAGCGAGAGCCACCTGGCCAGAGGGTGTCGAACTTGTCACTCGGGTGTAGCATTGGATTGCAGCAGATGTGACTGTCACTCTCTTGGACAAGCAGAGCGAGCATCTGTTCGGATGCACTGATAACACGCTGTACAACAAGCTGCTACAGTCGGACAATGACAAGAAGCAGCTGAGCCTTCTCCTGCAGAGCTCGTACGTTGGTAGTAGATTCAGGAAGTATATGCTGTCTGAATCTCAGGAAGTAAGTCTTGGCACGATGAAGAAAGTAATAAAAAGGCGACGCAGTGAGTAAAAAAGCATCTTATTACAGCAAGTAGACGTTAATGGCACGTTTAGGAGGTACTTATAAACCTATCGGAGAATCTATCAAGCACTCGCACGGTTCCAACAGCTGGAGTACCTGACTATCTACCTGCGCCGTGAGCTCACCGAGTTCGACATGGCGCAACTCTAAGAACTGTTTGCTCAGGTGGAGCAGTTGGAGAAAGTGGTCATTGTGGTCCACAAAAGCGAGGGCCGATTGCCAGATGAACTGATCAAAGCGCACCAATTGGTAAAGAATGGCTGCATCCGCATCATCCAGCACGAGTTCTCTAGCTGCAAATATGACTTCGTCTGAAAGTAATACATATCACGCTGCTTCGAGGTTTGCGATGTCCTGCTCAGTTATTGCTTTTCCAATGAGCTCTTCCTTGGTTTGAAAGGGGTGCATCGAGTAAACTAGCATTCGGAGGGTGTGTGGATCTGGTAAGTTGTCCGTAATGAGAATGCTTTGGAACACGCTCTATTTCTTGTCGAGAATCTTGGTCTTGTCTTCTTCGATCGGAGCCAGATAGCGAATATACTCGTTCTCCAACTTTGGCGTCATCACTTTGGACAGTCTCTATGATGCCTGCTTGATCACCACCTCATCTATTTCTTGATTGACAACGAGAGTATTCTTCCAACCGAAGTGATGGTCTATGCGAAAGATGACCACCAACATCCCGAGCTCCATGAGCTATTTAGCAGCCTTGTCGGGGAGTTTGCTACGATGATCACCTTCCAGAGCAGTTAAGTCTGTGAATAGCACAACTTTGATCCTTCGGTTGTCCTCGAGCATGAACGGCAACGATAGCAAAGTCATCTTGTGCTCGTTCTTAGTCAAAATCAGCCGAGTGTGGATACGTGACAGCCACTCGTTTGCACAGTGCTTAGCCTTCTCCTTGGGCAAGCCGCCTTTGAATGCCTTCTCTTCTAAGAAACTGACCAGTTCCTCAGGGTCTATGGTCTGTAGCGTCTCTATGCACATGACCTCGAAGTGATCATTCGACTTGTCCTTGAAGAATTCGAACAGAAAGCTAAACATGACGTACTTGTGTTCTGCCTCGTGCAGGAAAAACAATTGGTAGCACTCTCCCTTATTAACCTGCGGGCGAAAGAAGTGCCGCATATGAGAATTCGACAGATCGAGTGCAAGTGTTCTGGTTTAGTACAGGTAGGCAAGCAGATTGCTGGAGTAGCAATTCCTGAGATTGAGCAGATCATCGAGCTGCTACTGGCCGTACTTGAGTTGCTTGATGGTGCTGATACGCTGGAATTCGGAGTGCGCCCGAAACATCCCCGCCTGTAATTAATAACGCTGTATGGAGTTATACTAAATCGGTCGGTCGATTGGCGTAGGGTAGTGCAACCCTAACTTAGATCGTTCGGACAGGTGTTTCTATGTCGCCACAAGCAGGAATAGAAACCAAACTACGTGGTGAAGAAGCTACGACTGGCAGATAGTTCAGATCGTGACAAGGAGAACATCGAAAATGAGCTGAAGCTGCTGCAGAAGCTTCGACATCCCAATATCATATCGTACAAGGATAACTTCATCGATAAGGAAGGCAACCTGTGCATTGTCATGGTGTACTGTTAGGGTGGTGACATGCTCGGCAAAATTCGCGTTACCAAGGAAGAGAGCAAAACTTTCTCGGAGTCGCAGATCCTCGACTGGCTGGTGCAGACGGTAAGCCTAGCCATTATGCAAGGGATTGGCAATCTACTACCTTCACAACCAGAAGATTCTGCATCGCGATTTGAAACCGCAGAACATCTTTCTACGCTTCGAGCGCATCCAGCTCGGTGACTTCGGAATCGCCAAGATGCTGGATTCCACGCAGGACATCGCAACCACGTGCATCGGTACTCCCTACTATATGGCGCCTGAAGTCTTCAAAAGCAAACCGTACTCCTACAAAAGCGACATCTGGTCGCTTGGGTGTATTCTCTATGAGATGTGTAACCTGCGAAGGGCATTCGACGCGCAGAACATCAATGCACTGGCCATAAAGATACTCAAAGGCACGTTTCCAATGATCATTGCAACATACTCCAAGCAGCTTCGAGACCTTATTTACTCTATGCTTAAGGTAAACCCAAACAAGCGACCGACAATCGTCGAGTTACTCAACAAACCATTCATCAAAAAGAGGGTCGATAAGTACATTATCGAAACTTTCAACCGGAATAGCGAGAACTCTAATGACCTTGAGTTCGCGTATCTGGACACATTGAAGGAGCAGGCTGACTTACTCGGCATCAGTCTCACGGTAGGGCAAGAAACGGCAGAAGCGGACCCGATAAAGAAGTACCCGAGCAGCAAAGATCTTGTGTAGGTGGGTCGTCTTGCTAGAGGAGTACCTCTTTCAAAACGATGAGAGTAGGACAGTGACACTACGACATACAATTCCAAGAGAAAGTCTGTGTATGAGCGGGAGCCAATGTCAACAGAGGTGACTATGAAGAAGAGAGAAGAGACAACAGCCTCCTCCTCAACAAAGGCCATTTCCTTCTTGGGGGAATAAAAGCAGGCATTTGTTGATCACAAGAAGAAGGTGATGATAGAGAAGGAGCGAAAGAAGATGTAGTAAGAGCAGAAGCAGAAAGAGGAGCTTAAGAACATAGCAATAGAAAACAACAAGGCGAGACTCGAAGCACAAGCTCGGCAGGCCAACCAATATAAGACCCACATAGAAGTGGCTAAAGAATAAACGAAAAGCAGACCATTCAAGATGCAGGAAGACTACGACATGGAGGAATCAAAAGACGTTTCCTTTGACGAGGACATCGAAGAGATAATCCCCGAGTTGGAGGAGGAGGATATTCTTGAGATGAGTCGGCTGCAGTCAGCACGAGAATAAGAAGACGAACAGATTCCCGAATAGTACACCTCAGCCTACTACAAGCTGCTGGACAAGATTCGATTGTTGCGACACCGCTGCTAGACAGGTCTAGGCCTTCAAAAGTACAAACGAGCCTACAACGCTGTCGTGAAGGGCTAAGACCGTGAGAGCTTAGTCGCAATTTTGGGAGAAGACCAAATTGGTTATTGGCACATAATCGACCAAATCCTCTTCAATGAGAGCTTCCTGAAGATGATGCAAAAGGCTCCATGATGCGTTCATACCAATCACAGTTCTCCTTCAGGTGGGAGATTGACGGTGGAGTTCCTCTGTAATCTAGAACTTGACTCCGTCCTGCTTACGTTTCTTCTTGTTCGGGTTGATTAGGTCGCCCTTCTTCACAACCTTTTTGGTCTCGGGTTTCAGCACACTGTTAAGATACCGTTGATGGTTCACCTGTTCTGCCTGACGCTACTTCTCGTCCTTTTCAATTACACCATTCTTATACTGTTCGAAAGTGGTTAGGGCCTTCTCAGTCTATTTCTGTTTCGCTTCGAATAGGTGCATCACGAATGTTCGGTTGAGCTTCCTAAATTACTCTGGACGATCGCGGGCACTGACCCTTACTCCAACCTTGAATGTATGTGTAATGTTGACTGAATCCCCGATTTTTATGGTGAGGTCAACTGACATGTTCCCATCTTTGAGTTTGAGGGTGCTGCTATTTTTGAGTGCTTCGGCGATGTACTTGAGTAGAGTCTCAAGGGACCCCTGCAGGTTCATAGCCACTGCTGTCTTCTCAAAGTAATCAGTATCGTATCGCTCGATCCAGAAGTCCTCCAGGGAATCCGTAACGTACAGGGTGAAGTAGGGTTTATCCTTGATCCGCTTCATCAGCAAAACATAGTCGTACTTGTTAAAGCTGATGATGCGGTTGACTCCGTCCAATGCCGATAACGTATCGGTTGTTCCCTCCATTAATAATAAACAGCAGCCTATAATTG
>ERZ724517.2061-NODE-2061-length-10777-cov-3.498788_pt1 | contig 10777 bp, 7 predicted proteins | sample MGYA00376050_ERZ724517 | MGnify/ENA primary metagenome ERZ724517 (study PRJEB28724, sample SAMN07190886) | activated sludge metagenome | isolation source: activated sludge of sewage treatment plant in Hong Hong | place: USA: Christiansburg, Virginia | collected... | reverse complement strand
TCACTTCTGCCACCGAAGAAGTGATGCCCATTTGTCCTTTTTTAATTCTTAAATAAATCCATTGTTTGCTGCTATTTTGTAGATATACATTTATGAAATCACCGTCATAGGCATATCCTAATTCTATGTATGCATCAAATTGTCTTTTTACTACATCTGCTCCAAAGAATGCTAAACTAATTCTTCCTATACTTTTAAACGAAGCATCTTGATCGTCCCAATAGAATTTTGTACCACTAAGTAGCATATTATAGTCCATACTTTTAGGAATATACATCGAATCGGAAGTATATATAGAGCCTATTATTCCGGTTGATTCTACTGCATCTTTTGTTAGTACAGCAATAGTCCGTTGAATGGTTTTATCTCTTTTGTAACTAATATATCTTGCACTTTCTTCGGATGACAAAAACGGTGTAATTACAGTATTGGCCACAGCAGGATGCATCATAAATTTAATGGCTAAATCGGAGGTGATTTCTAATTTTTGATTTTTAGGATTAAAGTTAAATGTTCCAACAGAGCTGGCTTTGCAAGGATATAGATTTAATCCGAATTCAATTTCACCGGAGGCGTTCACCTCTCTTGTTTTTTCATTATACTTCATGCAAGAAGCATTTGAATATGGATTAGTGAATGCTTTTTCATCTCCAAAAGTAATGCCTCCTGGTTCTGTTTTACTAAACACCATTGATCCTTTTACGCTAATAATAGTGGCATCATTTTTAAATCTTTTTTCTTGCAAGATAGTAGTGTAAAACTCTGGAAGACTTTTGTCTAGTACTACGCCGACCATTAGGCTATTATTCGGACTATTTAAAATACTATCCATATTAACCAATGGTTTGCTAACGTCTAGAATTTGTTTGTTTGCTATCCAATCATTATCCGTTCCTGCTATATCCATTTTTATATATCCGTCTAAAAGGATGCCTCGGTGTTTGGAGTTGATATTAAAATTTCCTTTGTAATATACACGGTCGTCAATTTTAAAATTAGCTGATTCATCTATTATATTTTCTGCATAGGTATATATTTTGCTCATGTCCCTTGCTTCTGGTGTTTTTTTGCCTTTTTTATTGGTTGTTACTACTGGTTCGTCTTTATATGGATTGTACACTTTGAATGCTTCTACAGGTACTTTTTCTATAGTTCCATTTCCCATTTTGAAGTAATAATTACCAGAGCCAGAAAAATCATTTCTACCTACTATATTAACGGTGGCTTCTTTGATAGTATGGAACGAGCTGTCTGCATTAAATACAACGGCAGCATTTTTCAATGTTCTTACAGTTCCATCTTGTTCTATAAATATTTCTCCTTTATCGGGTATTACTTTTGAGTCTGCTAAACGCAATTCATTAATACCGGCAAAGTGAATAGAATTATCATTAAGATTCAATTCTGCTTCTGACGTAACAAATTTTAATGAATCTTTTAATGGTTCTGTAGAAAGTAAGAAGAATTTAGCAGTTGGTGTGATTGCTTTCAACACTAAATTATTTTTTGCAAGGTCAAAATGCATGAATTTAGGATTAGCAACAAACTTAAATGATTCCAACGGAATGGTATCGTCTTTATTCAGTTCTATATCTGCAATTCTTTTATCTAAATCAAATTTTGCATTCACATCATTAGATGCCAAGAGAGAAATACCATCATCGGTAGAAAGGTTAAGTTTGCCATTCTTTGCTTCGAAGTTTCTTGCTTTGAAGGAGATGTCATCCGATTGTAATTTTGTATGATTCCATGCCAAGACGCCTTTTCCATATAGGTTTTTTTTGTGCAGAATCAATTTTCCATTTAATTCGGTTGTTGCATTATACATACTGAATTTTTCTCCTTTGCCTTGATTAATTATTAATGAATCTTGGTTTACGTTCCACACAAAATTCGATTGATTAATGCTTGCTTGAGGGAAGTTGGCTATTTTGTCTTCTTTGATTCGAACGCTATCTAACTCTGCATATACGCTATCCATAAAAAAGAAAGTAGTGTCTGCATATAGTTTAGCGGGTCCGAATTCAAACAATCCTTTACCGGACAAACCACTTCCGTCTAATTTTAGAGTAGAAGTGTATTTTCCTTTATTTCCAAATAAATTATAGCCTTGAGCTCCGGTGGTTACATCAATTCCTAAAGCTTTATCATCTTGCAGTTTCAATCCGGATCTAATAGGTTCAAAGATACCTCCGGAAATAAGTCGTCCATCAAAATTCAAGTCTTTAGATTCTAATTTATTTAGGCTGCTTAATTCAAATGGGAATACTTGATAATAAAATTTATTCTTGTCGTATTTAGCACCATTTACACCATTATCGTAAGCAATTTTGGAGGAGTCTCCACTATTAAAATAAGGGTATTTAGGGTTGTTATTCGTACCTGATTTATTATTAGGTTCAGCAATTTGTAAAACGCCTGAAATATTTTGAATTGGTGTTTTGGCGCGTACTAGTTTTATAACTCCTCTTTCATCTGGTTTGTTACTATCTGGAACATAAATTACCATAGAATCTATGTTTTTCATTTTAAAAGAATAAGAATCGTAATCGAAATCTACTTTTTTTGCCACAAAATCAAAATTACCTACTTGTACTTTTCCGGCTAATGTCATCTGTCGGTTTTTACCAATTTTTACCGTATCATTATTCGGAATAAATTTCACACCTGCTTTAGTACTCATATTAATTTCTTCTACGCCATATACTTCTAATAAGTTGGTATTTATATCTAGCCTTGCATTCAAATTTCTTTTAAAAGAAGCGAATTTTATAAAATCGTAATCTTGTTTTCCGCGTGCAGCTAATGCTTGATTGATTAATTTTTCTTTCACTTCAATTACACGTTTCGTCGGGTCATAACCAATATATCCGTCTTCTACTAATTTAAAAAAAACAGATTGAGTAGCTGAAAAAGGTGCGCCCGGATTTATATTTGCGGCAATGCTTTGAGCATCTACATATTTACTATCGCTGCTTTCGTAGTATCTGTATATTTTATCAATCGGTCCTTGCTCTGTTGGTCCTTTGTATTTATTTTCCAAATTGGGTTGATAATAATTATATGATTCAAAAATAGCGGGTATATCTCCGGAGAGTGTTACCATATTGAATTTAATAATGGAACTATCTAAATTCCAAACCAATCCATCTGCATATATAAACATTTTATGATAATCACTTACAAACGGTTGTTTGGATAAAGGTTTTACGTCTCTATATGCTCTAATGTCTTTGGTTTTAGAAATATAAGTAAAGTTGATAAAGGAATGGGTAATGGTATTGTCTTTTAGCTTTATCGTCATAGATGCATCTTCTACACTAAAATCTTTAAATTCTTTTATCTGTATTTTTTTGGCAGTAACGCGTACTAATTCTTTTCCATCTTTTCCTAATAATGAAATTTTAGGTAAAATCGTATCAGCACCTACGCCATAAATATTAGTTCCTTCTAATTGAAAACCTCCACTAAATTGGACTTCTTTTCCAAGTGTACTGAAATTGACATTGTTGCTGTAAGAGCGAAATTTTGGATATAATTTTTCTTGTGATTTGGCTTGTAATAATTTATCGGTATAAGCACCTAACAGTACTTCTTTGAGGATGGGTTTAAATGTCAATTTAGCGGAATCTATTATAATATCCGATTTAGTAAAATCAATTTGATGATTTCCGAAGAGTACAAAATTACTTGCAGGATCAAATCCTTCGCGTTGCATAGCAATGGAACCACTTCTTCCTATCCATAAATTTTCTAATGGATAATATTCTCCTTTTTCATTTTTTATGATCATTGTATCTACATTAGAAACACCAATTAAATCGGTAGAAGGAAATGTATAAACGGGTTTTCCTGCTTTCACGTCAACGGTGTAATCACCCGTTGCACGCCAAGAGTTTGTATTGGTATAGTATAAAGAATTTTGAGTATATAGATTGATTAAATACTCCATGTATCCAGTAAATTCTTTTGTATTTCCTGATTTTGCATTATTGATTAATATTTGCAAAATATTAAAATCTTCATTGATAGCTATTACGTTTGCTTTGGTGGTTTCTATGGCAATTAGTAATGTAGCCAAATTCATAAAGGCTGGAAATGCCGGTGCTTTTTTCATCAGCATCGTTTGTGTAATTTCTTTTATTTTAGGAAAATAGGTGGCTGCTTTTCCAGTAGAAATTATTTGTGGAAATTGTTCCGCCACTTTTTTACAATCTTCTCTACTACAGTTGGCTTTTAAAAAATCTGAATATGCTTTTCCGTAAGCTGCATTATCCGCTGGAAATTCTTTTGGATATTGTGCTTTTATTAAGCTAAAACTAAACGTGAAAAAGCAGGTTAATAAAATTATTTTTTTCATGGGTTTTTATTTTTATTTTTTTACTTCTGCAGTATTATGCAATTCCAATCGTGCATATTTGTACAATAAGTAGCTATCAATTTATGTTCTAATGCTTTGTCTAAAATTAGTTTTGCATCTGCAGCATAAAAACCTGATACAATCAAATATCCTTTATCTGATAATGCATTACTTAAACTCGACATGTTTTCTAAAAGAAAGTTACGGTGAATATTTGCTAATATAATATCAAAAGTTCGTCCTTGTATGTTTTCAATCCCACCAATTTCTGCTTTAACATTGTTTATTTGATTTAAAGCAATATTTTCTATGCAATTATGATAGCACCATTCATCATTATCTAATGCAATGCAAGTTTTTGCTCCTAATTTTTCGGCTAAGATGGCTAATATTCCTGTTCCCGAACCGCAATCTAAAACATTTTTTTCTTTAAAATCGAGCAATCGCATATTTTGCATCATTTGAGAGGTAGTAGGATGGTGTCCTGTTCCAAATGACATTTTAGGTTCTATAATAATTTCGTGCTGCACTTGTATATTTGCAGGATGAAAAGTGGCGCGAACGTGTACAAAATCATCTATCAAAATGGGCTGGAAGCTACGCTCCCATTGTTCGTTCCAATTTTTATTTTCCAATTCAGATTTTAAAAATGAAACATCATATATTTTGCATATTTCTGCAATATATTCTTCTCCTTCTTGCACTTGTGATTCGTTCAGATAAACGTCTATGTTTTCTTCTTTTTCTTCTATTCCATCCATGTCTATCACGGCAAAAAGCCCTGCAAATTCTTCTTTGTCAATAGTTGGTGGATACGATATGGTATATATGTGTGTCATATTAGTTTTTCATGGATTGGATAATTATAGCAAATTCGTCTGCTTTCAAAGATGCGCCTCCTACTAATCCGCCATCTATATCATGGCAAGAAAATAATTCTACTGCATTTTTTGCATTAACGCTTCCACCATATAAAATAGAAATTTCTTCTGCCGTTGATAGATTATATTTCTCAGCAATTTTATTTCTTATGAATGCATGCATTTCTTGTGCCTGCTCGGGAGTGGCTGTTTTTCCTGTACCTATCGCCCATATTGGTTCATACGCAATGACGCATTTTTTCAAATAGGATTCCTCTAATTGGAAAATACAATCTTCTAATTGTTGTTGTACAAATTCGAAATGACGATTGGTTAATCGTTCTTCTAATGGTTCGCCACAGCAGAAAATGGGTGTTAGTTGTTGTTTATGGGTTTGTAAAATTTTTTGAAGTAATATTTCATCTGATTCATTAAAATATTGCCTGCGTTCGGAATGTCCAATAATTACAAAAGGGGCTTCTAAAGAAGCGATAATTTTTGCTGATACTTCGCCCGTATAAGCACCTTGTTCATATTCACTGCAATTTTGTGCTGCTGCAAACATAAATGGATATTCTGAAAAAATGGAAACTGCATTTTGTATATATGGGAAGGGGGTTGCTACTGCTACTATTTTTTGAGCTGTTAAATCGTATGAATTATATTGCATGGCAATTTCATTCAGCAATGTTTGTGCGGCTATTTTTGTAATATTCATTTTCCAATTTCCTGCAATTATTTTCTTCCGCATGGTGGTAGTTTTATTTGAAAATTATTTGTGTTCAAAAATGTAATTTAAAATTTGTTTATCTGCTTCCGACAAATGGATTCCACGGCGTCCCATTACCCGTTGTGCTACTTCATACGCTTTTTCTAATTCAAATATTTTATCATTTCCCCAGGAAAAATCGGGAATAAACTTTGGTGGAAATCCGGCATCCAATACATTGGCACAAACTCCCACTACGGTTCCGGTATTAAATTGAGTATTAATGGCTGCTTTGGCATGGTCGCCCATGATTAATCCGCAAAATTGCAGTCCCGTATCTATCATTTTTTTAGAAGGATAATTATATGCTGATACCTTACTATAATTATTTTTCAAATTGGAATTATTGGTATCTGCTCCCAAATTACACCATTCTCCTAAAACGGCATTTCCCAAAAAACCATCGTGTCCTTTGTTGGAATATCCAATTAATACGGAGTTAGACACTTCGCCTCCTACTTTTGAATGAGGGCCAATGGTGGTGTCGCCATAAATCTTTGCTTGCATTTTTAAAGATGCGTGCTCGCATAAAGCAAAAGGCCCCCGAACCGTGCAGCCTTCCATTACTTCACTGTCTTTACCTAAATAAATGGGTCCGTTGGTTGTATTCAAAACGGAACATTCGCATTGGACGCCTTCTTCTATATATATATCCTTTCCAAGTAATGTATTGGTAGATGATAATTTCTCTGGGTTAGGTTTTAATTGTAAGAGTTGAATATCATTTCTGATTTCCTGTCCATTATAAGTAAAAATATCCCAAGGGTGGTTTAGTTTTACAATATTTTGTTTCGTTTTTTTCTTTGATTTTATTGTTTCAAATAATGATTTTAAATCATTAAGACTGTTTATAACATTATTGACAACGGAAGCAGCAATTACAGTTTCCTCATTTTGTAAAATGCTATTATTTTCTAAGTTCACTATTTCCTCTACTAAAAGATGCGCAGGCAAAACAGCACTATTGATAAATAAACAATTCACTGTTGGGATAAAGGAATACTTTGGATTCAAATAATCTTTAGAGAGAATAGACACAGGTACTTTCAGGTATTTTTCCCATTTTTCTTTAATGGTTAATATCCCAATTCGAATATCTGCAACAGAACGAGTGGCGGAGATTGGCAATAGGTTTTCCCATTCATCTCCGTCAAAAAGAACTATATGTTGTATCGGCATAGTGTAAAAATAAAAAAGTCGCAACGTAAAATTGCGACTTTCGTGAAATATATTCTAACAAATTATTATTTCTTAGCGTATTTTTTATTGAATTTATCAATTCTACCTGCTGTATCTAATAATTTTTGTTTTCCAGTATAGTAAGGGTGCGACATATTAGATACCTCTAATTTCACTAAAGGGTATTCATTTCCATCTTCCCATTTAATAGTTTCTCTGGTAGATGCACATGATTTTGCTAAAAAAGTATGGTCACAAGAAAAGTCTTTAAAAACGACAAATCTGTATTCTTTTGGATGAGTATCTGCTTTCATAAAATTCTAATTTGGAGTGCAAATATAGCTATTTATTTATAAAATCCATAGATTAAACATGAGGTTTATATTAAATATGCCGTTTTTTTAAAAAAAAGGAAAAAGTTATTGAATTTTATATGGATGTATATCATTCTTCGAGTGTTATTTTTATGGCTGCACTCGTTTGCAAAGTGGAAGTAAGTGACACAAATTGCACTTTATTGTCATATTTTATATTCATAGAAGCGGTATTGGGAGGTTCTGTTCCTAAGTTTATTGCTTCTAATATAATATAATTTTGGGGTTTGTTTAAGCTGATATTCATTGATTTTTTTGCTTTGGTTAGCAAAGCATTTTTCACAATAGGAATTCCATTTAGATATATATTTACGGAGTCTCCATCTTCTGTATATCTATCCCAGTATTCGACTGTAATGTTTTTAGATTTTACTATTATTTCATTTTTTACAATTATTTTCCGCGATTTCATCGTCTGAATCGTTTCAAGTATAGGTGAACTTTCTTCATTATTGGCTGCCATTTTTGTTTCTGAAACTTCGTTTTCTTCTACAGATTTAGCAACGGCAACAACAGTTGGTTTTTCCTTTTCCTTAGGGGTAACTGATACAGATGGTTTCACCGCTACAGGCACTGGATCTGGTGTTTTTATAGCAATTGGTGCTGGTTTTGGCTCTGGTGTTTTTACTGCTATAGGTGCTGGTTCTGGTGCTTTTGTCTGTACAGGTTTTCTGTTTATGTTTTTACTAACTTTAGCATTTGCCCAGCTTTCGTCAAATAGTGCCAAATCTGATTTATTTTTTACTTTACGGAAATAAACGGAGCGCAGGCATTGAAACATGTCTTTTTGTAGATATTTCATTTTACAAGCACTATTTTTTAAATATTGCTGCACCCATGAGGCTGTAAATGTCATTCTGACTTCATCATCACTTAAATCGAATGTTCCATTTAGGCAATCTACCCATTTGGAAGGAGCATTTTCATTGATTATTACTATGGTAGAAATTTCTAAATATCGTTTGTTGCATATATATCCGCTGATATTAAATTCACCAAAATAGGAACCATCGGTGATACTTAATTTGGCTGTAAAAAGATTGCCCGGAGGGAGTTTCTTTACTTCCATCTTTATATCATACATATCATGGACGTATTTGACAAAAGTACCTGACCAAGTTCCGTCTATTTCCTGTGCTTTAACATTATTTAGACAATAAAAGGTTAGGAAAATGTAGGTTAAATATGCTCTAAATTGTTTCATTGTTACGAAAATAGTTAATTATCAAGGTATAAACAAGATAAATTGACAATAAGTGTTTATCTAATTTCGATTTTATGCATTTTATTCGTCGTCGTCGTTAGATTGCAAACATTCCTGAATATATTGTATTACTTCCTTTCCGCCTCTGTTTTTTTCTGCTGATGTAATGATTGTTGGGGGCAATGATGTCCATTTTTCCAGCATTTTGGTTTTAAATTTCTTTATATTCGACTGGTTATCCAACTTTTTACCTTTGTCCATTTTAGTAAAAAGGATAGCAAAAGGAATGCGCATTTCGCCCAACCATTCTACAAATTCGATGTCCATTTTTTGGGGTGGAATACTGGCATCTATTAATACAAATAAGGATAAAAGTTGTGGGCGATTTGCAATATAAAATTTTATCATTTTACTAAATACTTCGCGGGTGGTTTTAGACACTCTTGCATAACCGTATCCGGGCAAATCGACTAAATGCCATTTTTCATCAATCAAAAAAAGATTAATTGTTTGTGTTTTTCCGGGTGTTTGAGAAACTTTTGCCAGTTCTTTTCTGCCCGTTATTAGATTTATCAAAGAGGATTTACCTACGTTACTTCTGCCAATGAAAGCAAATTCAGGCAAGTCGGTTTGTGGGCAATCATCTGTTTTGGGAAATGCCCCTATAAATTTTGCAGATTGTATCAAGTTGAAGATTTAATAATGCAAAGATGAGTACATTTTTTGATAGATTGATAACTAATATTGTACTTTTGTGTTATTAGTTATCTTATGGGTACACCATTAACTCCATACAATTCTGGCGAAAGTAAGAAAGAGCAAGTTGCCACCATGTTCAATAATGTAGCAGGTACTTACGATTTTTTAAATCATTTTTTTTCTGTTGGGATTGATAAATTATGGCGGCGCAAGCTGGTGAATTTGATTGGAGAATCGAATCCAAAAATAATTTTAGACGTTGCCACCGGAACCGCCGATTTAGCTATTGCAGAAACAAAACTACATCCTGAAAAAATAATTGGTGTAGATATTTCCGAAAAAATGTTGGAAGTTGGAAAAGAGAAAACTAAAAACTATCCAAATATCGAGTTGGCATTAGGCGATAGCGAACATCTGCAATTTGAAGACCACACATTTGATGCAGTGAGTGTTTCTTTTGGAGTGCGCAATTTTGAAAATGTACCAGCTGGGCTCTCAGAAATGCGCAGAGTATTAAAAACAGGAGGCAAAGTTTTTATTTTAGAATTTTCAAAACCAAAAAATTGGTTGGTACGTAAATTATACTATTTCTATTTTTGCAACGTTTTACCATTTATTGGAAAAATGATTTCTAAAGATTCAAATGCTTACACTTACTTACCAGAAAGTGTGCGCTTGTTTCCTGATGGAGTACAATTTGTTGAATTATTACGTCAAGCGGGATATAAAAATATAATATGCAAAACATTGACATTTGGCATAAGCACGATTTATATCGGGGAAAAATAATTTTACTGCTATTAGTAGTTTTACCGTCATTCGTTTTCAGCCAACGCAATGTGATGGAAAATGATTTAAAATTTTCCAGAAAACCGTATCATTTCGGCATCCATTTGGCATCAGGCTTTGGCGATTTTAAAATAAAACAAAATGCCCTTTTTGCCACCAGCGACAGTATTTTATCTATCAAATCAAAATATGATGTAAATTTTGAGATTGGCGCCTTAATCAGTTATCATATTAATAGATATGTAGAGTTTAGAACACTACCGGGATTTGTTTTTTCCAATAAAAGTTTGTCGTATGTATTTGGTGATGGAACTTCTGCCAAAAAATCAACGCCTCAAGTTTATTTTGATTTACCAGTTGAATTTAAAATAAAATCAGAACCATTGAAAGATGTAAAATTATATTTAATTGCCGGTTTAAAATATGGATATGATATTGGTTCAAATTTTAAAGACCGAAAGAAAGCCGATCAGCCTATTCAAAAACCGCATGATTTTGGGGTGAATTATGGAGTAGGCATTGAAATACATTTTCCACTTTTTA
>ERZ724517.2060-NODE-2060-length-10779-cov-6.212794_pt1 | contig 10779 bp, 8 predicted proteins | sample MGYA00376050_ERZ724517 | MGnify/ENA primary metagenome ERZ724517 (study PRJEB28724, sample SAMN07190886) | activated sludge metagenome | isolation source: activated sludge of sewage treatment plant in Hong Hong | place: USA: Christiansburg, Virginia | collected... | reverse complement strand
CCAGTCGACGACGTTGTCACCCGGGTTGAGCATGTACATCTTGCTCTTGTTCTCGGAGCCGCCGCCCTTGGCCGCCACGGTCACTTCGACCGTATTGCCGGGCACGATTTCGGTGAAGATCACCGCAGGCGTGTTGTCCTTGGTGTTCTTGCGCAGGAACTCGGGGTCGGCCACCACCGAGGCGCGCAGCGTGTTATCGGGGTGGTTGTAGCCTTGGCGCACGCCTTCGTTGATGGCGTCGTCCAGGCTGCCGGTAAAGCCTTCCCAGCGCACGTCCATGCCGACCTTCAGGAACACGTTGACGATGCCGGTGTCCTGGCAGATCGGGCGGTGGCCGGTGGCGCTCATCTTGCTGTTGGTCAGGATCTGCGCAATCGCATCCTTGGCGGCCGGGCTTTGTTCGCGCTCGTAGGCACGTGCCAAATGGGCGATGTAGTCGGCGGGGTGGTAGTAGCTGATGTATTGCAATGCGGCTGCAACGGACTCAATCAGGTCGGCTTGGCGGATGGCGGTGCTCATGGTGCGGATTCCTGCGGTGATGGAGAGTTAGTGTGGTTTGGCTGGCGGATGGGCCATCAGTTTGTCGGTGTACGCAATCGCAATGGCAGACAGCAAGAAGGTAATGTGGATGATGGTTTGCCACATCAACACCTTTTCTGTGTAGTTATCGGCGTTGATAAACGTCTTGAGCAGGTGGATGGAGCTGATGCCGATGATGGCGGTGGCGAGCTTGACCTTGAGAACCGATGCGTTGACATGGCTGAGCCATTCTGGTTGGTCCGGATGGTCGTCCAAATTCATGCGGGACACAAAGGTCTCGTAGCCTCCCACAATGACCATGATCAGCAGATTGGAGATCATCACCACATCAATCAGGGCCAGTACCACCAACATGATGATGGTTTCATTGAGCCCGGTGACCGCCACCGTCTCTTTGTAGCCAATGCTCTTGATCAGCAGTGCCAGGGCATTCTGGTTGCCAAAGGCGGCCTCCATCAGGTGCACCAGTTCAACCCAGAAATGAAACACATACACCGCCTGTGCGGCGATCAGACCCAGGTAAAGCGGTAACTGTAGCCAGCGGCTGGAAAAAATCAGCTGCGACAACAGGTTCATAGACGGTGCAGCCTTTGGAGGCGATGGGGCTTTGCTCATGGATGGTGTGTTTTGTTGGGGTTGGAACTGTCATTGTAAAAGGCTGGCTGTCGTGCCCATTGTGGTGTCAAGTCAGTGACACGTAAGTGCCATCCATAACCATACGCGCCAGTTCAAACTGATAAAGAGGAGTCCCCTATGAGTTCGCAATCGTCCGCCATCGAATCCACCCTGGTCGAAAACCGCGTCTTCTTGCCCAGTGACAGCATGGTCAAGAATGCCCGCATCTCCGGCATGGAGGGTTACAACGCCCTCTGCGCCCAAGCCGCGAGTGACTTCGAAGGCTTCTGGGCCAAACTGGCCCGTGAAAACGTGGTGTGGAACAAGCCCTTCACCCGCACGCTCGACGAGTCCAACGCGCCGTTCTACCAATGGTTTGACGACGGCGAACTCAACGCCTCGGCCAACTGCCTTGACAAACACATGGGCACACCGGTTGAAAACAAGACCGCCGTGATCTTCGAAGCCGATGACGGCACGGTTACCAAAACCACCTACAAGGAATTGCTTGCACGTGTCAGCCAGTTCGCCAACGCGCTCAAGGCGGACGGCGTCCAAAAAGGCGACCGCGTGCTGGTCTACATGCCCATGACGCTCGAAGGCGTGATCGCCATGCAGGCATGCGCCCGAATCGGCGCGACCCACAGTGTGGTGTTTGGCGGCTTCTCGGCCAAAGCACTGCAAGAGCGCATCATTGACGCAGGTGCGGTGGCGGTCATCACCAGCAATTACCAGATGCGGGGTGGCAAAGAGTTGCCGCTCAAGGCCATCGTTGACGAAGGTCTGGCCATGGGCGGTTGCGAGTCCATCAAGAATGTGTACGTCTACCAGCGTACGCAAACCGCCTGCAATATGGTGGCGGGCCGCGACAAGACCTTTGCCCAGGCGCTGGAAGGCAAGAGCACCGAGTGCGCGCCAGTGCCGGTGGGCGCAGAACACCCTCTGTTCATCCTTTACACCTCCGGATCCACCGGAAAACCCAAAGGCGTGCAGCATTCCACGGGCGGTTACCTGTTGTGGGCCAAGCTCACGATGGACTGGACGTTTGATTTGAAGCCTGAAGATGTGTTCTGGTGCACGGCCGACATCGGCTGGATCACTGGCCACACCTATGTGGCCTACGGCCCTCTGGCCGCTGGCGCCACACAAATCATCTTCGAAGGCGTGCCGACCTACCCCAACGCCGGGCGATTCTGGCAGATGATCGAGCGCCACAAGTGCACGATTTTCTACACCGCACCGACCGCCATCCGTTCACTGATCAAGGCTGCCGAAAGCGACGAAAAAGTACACCCGGACCGTTCCGACCTGTCCAGCCTGCGCATCCTGGGTTCGGTGGGAGAGCCGATCAACCCCGAAGCCTGGATGTGGTACTACAAGAACATTGGCCACGAAAAGTGCCCGATTGTGGACACCTTCTGGCAGACCGAAACCGGTGGTCACATGATGACCCCGTTGCCTGGCGCCACACCGCTGGTGCCTGGCAGCTGCACGCTGCCGCTGCCCGGCATCATGGCCGCCATCGTGGATGAAGTGGGCAACGAAATTCCCAACGGTACGGGTGGCATTCTGGTGGTTCGCCGTCCCTGGCCGTCCATGATTCGCACCATCTGGAACGATCCCGAGCGCTTCAAATCCAGCTATTTCCCCGCCGAAATGGGCGGCACGTTGTACCTGGCCGGCGACGGCGCGGTGCGCAGCGCCGACCGTGGCTACTTCCGCATCACCGGCCGTATTGACGACGTGCTCAACGTCTCCGGTCACCGCATGGGCACCATGGAAATTGAATCGGCTCTGGTTGCCAAGTCGGATCTGGTGGCTGAGGCCGCTGTGGTGGGCAGGCCAGACGATCTGACCGGCGAAGCCATTTGTGCCTTTGTGGTGCTCAAGCGCTCACGCCCCACCGGCGACGAGGCCAAGGCCATCGCCAAGGAGCTGCGCGACTGGGTGGCCAAGCAAATCGGCCCCATTGCCAAGCCCAAGGACATTCGTTTTGGCGAAAACCTGCCCAAGACCCGTTCCGGCAAAATCATGCGCCGCCTGTTGCGTTCGCTGGCCAAGGGTGAAGCCATTACCCAAGACACGTCCACGCTGGAAAACCCCGCTATCCTGGATCAACTGGGCCAAGCCTATTGATGTTGGGTAGCTGCTGACTCCCCAGTCTTGGCGGGAGTTCACGAAGATTTCAAAGCCCGCGTCAAGCGGGCTTTTTTGTCTTCTGAAACGGAACTCAAGTCGGCGTAATAGCGGCTGCTTGGGTTACAGTGGGCGAGGTTTGTTGCAGTGACTGCAGACCACGTGGATTGCCGAGTTGCAGTCAGACCACACTGGAGGTTGTTATGTACCTAGTTGCGTTGGGGGTGGTCTTAATGGCCATGAAATTCCTGGAATTCGGACCGGTGGCTGTGTGGCCATGGTGGGTTGTATTGGCACCGTTCGGTTTGGCAGTGGCCTGGTGGTCGTGGGCCGACGCCTCGGGCTACACCAAGCGCAAGGAAATGGAACGTGAGGATGCCAAGCGCAAGGAACGGATTGACCGCAACCGCGATGCCATGGGTCTCCTCAGTCACAAGAGAAAGAAAAAGTGATGGTCTGCCTGACATGGGTGGAATGTCAGGCGTGGTCTCAATAGTTGTCCAGCACCGCGCCTTTGCTGGCCGAGGATGCATTGAAAGCAAACTTGGCCTGCACGCCGCGTGTGTAGCGTGGCTGGGGCGCAGTCCACGCCGTACGGCGCTTGGCGATCTCGGCCTCTGGCACATTCAGTTCCAGAATCAACTGGCGTGAATCGATGGTGATGGAGTCGCCCTCTTGCACCAGTGCAATCACGCCACCGGCCGCGGCTTCGGGCGCCACGTGGCCCACCACCATGCCCCAGGTACCGCCGGAGAAACGGCCATCGGTGATCAAACCCACACTTTCGCCCAGACCTTGACCGATCAACGCGCCCGTAGGCGCCAGCATTTCGGGCATGCCGGGTCCGCCCTTGGGGCCCAGGTAACGCAGCACCATCACATCACCGGGAACAATTTTGTTGTCCAGAATGGCCTTGAGTGCCGACTGTTCATCTTCAAACACACGGGCCGGGCCGGTCATGACCGGGTTCTTCAGGCCTGTGATTTTGGCGACTGCACCTTCGGGACTCAGGTTGCCTTTCAGAATGGCCAGGTGGCCTTGTTTGTACATGGGGTTGTCGATGGGGCGGATCACGTCTTGGTCCGCGCGTGGCACATCGGGAATATCCTTCAGCACTTCAGCCACGGTCTGACCGGTGATGGTGATGCAGTCGCCGTGCAGCAGGCCTGCGGCCAACAATGTTTTCATCACCTGTGGGATGCCACCGGCACGGTGCAGGTCCACGGCCAGATACTTGCCGGAGGGCTTCAGGTCGCACAGCACCGGAGTCTTGACACGCACGCGCTCGAAGTCATCAATCGTCCACTCTACACCGGCGGCGTGCGCAATCGCCAGGAAGTGCAGCACCGCGTTGGTCGAGCCACCAATGGCCATGATGACGGCCACGGCGTTTTCAATCGACTTGCGCGTCACGATGTCGCGTGGCTTCAGGTCTTTCTGGATCGCCTCGATCAGCACCTTGGCCGATTCCTTGGCCGAGTTCATCTTTTCGTCGTGCGGGTTGGCCATCGTCGAGGAATAAATCAACGAAATGCCCAGCGCCTCAAACGCCGACGACATGGTGTTGGCCGTGTACATACCACCGCAGGAGCCGGTGCCGGGGATGGCGCGGCGCTCGATTTGCAACAGGTCTTCGTCGCTCATGCGGCCCGCAGCGTTTTCGCCCACGGCTTCAAACACGCTGACGATGTTCAGGTCTTTGCCCTTGTAGGTGCCCGGCAGAATCGTGCCGCCGTACACATAGATGGCGGGAACATTGGCGCGCAGCATGCCCATCAGGCCGCCGGGCATGTTTTTGTCGCAACCGCCGACCACCACCACGCCGTCCATCCACTGGCCCTGCACACAGGTCTCGATGCAGTCGCTGATCACTTCACGCGACACCAACGAATACTTCATGCCCTCGGTGCCCATGGCCATGCCATCGGAAATGGTGGGCGTGCCAAACACCTGGGCGTTGCCACCGGCTTCTTCAATGCCGGCAATGGCCGCGTCGGCCAGTTTTTGCAGGCCACTGTTGCACGGCGTGATAGTGCTGTGGCCATTGGCCACACCGACCATGGGCTTCTTGAAATCACCCTCTTCGTAACCCATGCCGTAGTACATCGAGCGATTGGGCGCACGGCTCTTGCCTTCGGTGATGTTTTTGCTGCGCGGGTTCATGATGACGGGTTTGGTGTCCATGGTGCTTGTCTCGTCTAAGGGTTGGGAGTGGTCTTGCAAAGCGCAAAGTATGCATGCTTGCAATCGCTTGTTCAAATATATTTAATCGGTTGTATTAATATGTACAGCATATGAATGAACATGGTGTTTCGCCGCCGGGCCGCCCCAAGGCGAAAAGTGCCCCCTCGGGGGGAAGAGAGTCGCACGAAGTGGGCGAACGTGGGGGCCTTATCGGCTTGCGCGTGTGGCGCCAATTTGTGGCGGTGGCGGAGGAATTGCATTTTGGCCGCGCCGCACTGCGCCTGCACATGTCCCAGCCGCCCTTGACCCAGGCCATTGCCTTGCTGGAGCAGCGCTTAAAGGTCAAGTTGTTTGATCGGACCAAACGTTCTGTGGCCCTGACACCTGCGGGAACCGCGCTACTGCCAGACGTGCGTGACCTGTTGCAACGGGCCAGCGCCCTGCCGAACCAGGCGCGAGCCGCTGCCGCCGGAGAATTAGGTCGACTATGCCTGGGCTTTGTCTCGACCGTGGGATTTGCACTGTTGCCTGAATGGGTGCGCGCTTTGCGTGAACACCATCCCGGTGTGCAATTGGAACTGGTGGAGGCCACCGGCGACGTGCAATTGCAGGCTCTGGAGCGTGGGGACATGGACGCCGGTTTTATGTTGCACTCGCCCGGTTTTGCGCCGGCCGGCCTGGCCTGCCGTTTGCTCAGCAGCGAACCCCTGGTCGTGGCCCTGTCTGATCAGCACCCGCTGGCACGCTTGACCCAATTGACGGTGGCCGACGTGCTGGCCGAACCGTTGGTCATTTTTCCGCGTCGTATTGCGCCCTCGCTGTATGACGCCATTTTTGCGCTTTACTATGGCGCTGGTTGTTTGCCGGTGGTTGCTCAGGAAGCGATCCAGATGCAGACCATCGTGAATCTGGTGTCGGCCGGGCTGGGGCTGGCCTGGGTTCCCCACAGCGTGCAGCAATTTCAGCGCCCTGGCATTGTTTACCGCCAAATTGTTGGCTCCGAGATCTCACCCGTGCCGCGTTGCGAGACCAGCCTGGTCTGGCGCAGTGCCACTGCCAGACCGGCCTTGTTGCGATGTATGGCATTGTTGCCATCGGTGAATCCTTGAGTGACGGCATGCACAATACGGCCCATGTTGATTCATCCTCAAATTGATCCGGTCGCCCTGCAACTGGGCCCGATTGCCATCCACTGGTATGGACTAACCTATTTAGCGGCGTTTGCGCTGTTCATGTTTCTGGGGCGCCAGCGCCTGCGCCACGCACCATATGCCGGCCTCCAAGGCCCCGGTGCATGGTCCTTTCGAGACGTTGAAGACATTTTATTCATGGGCGTCATGGGGGTAGTGCTGGGTGGTCGCCTGGGTTATTGCCTGTTTTACAAACCCGCCTATTACCTGTCTCACCCGCTGGAGGTGTTTTATGTGTGGCAAGGCGGCATGAGTTTTCATGGCGGCATGTTGGGTGTGATTGTGGCCATGGTGTGGTTTGCCCGGTCTCGCAACAAGCCTTTCTGGCAGGTGGCGGATTTTGTCGCGCCCTGTGTCCCCACCGGCCTGGCGGCGGGGCGGGTGGGTAATTTCATCAATGGCGAGTTGTGGGGGCGTCTGGCCGACCCGTCCCTGCCGTGGGGCATGGTGTTTCGGGGCGCTGGTGACTTGCCCCGCCACCCTTCACAGGTGTACCAGTTCCTGTTGGAAGGTGTGTTGTTGTTTGTGCTGCTGTGGCTGTATGCCCGCAGGGCGCCCAAGCAGGGTCAGGTTGCGGCGGCATTCTTGTTTGGGTATGGTGTCATGCGATTCATTGCGGAGTTTTTCCGCGAGCCAGATGCCCATCTGGGTCTGCTGAGCCTGGGCATGAGCATGGGCCAGTGGTTGTGTGTGCCGATGGTGCTGGCCGGTGCCGTCTTGTGGGCTTGGGCTGGGAAACGCAAAACTTTAAAGTGAAATAGTGCTCTAGCCCTCGAATACATTGCGTATCTAGCTATTATTTTGATAGTAGTTTGGTGTCATTAACAACAAAAGGAGACAATCATGCCGATAACAAATGAGGGCGTCAGCCGACGCCAGGTGGTGCTGGCCAGCCTCGCTGCCGCAGGCGTTGTGCCGGGTTTGGCCCGGGCGCAAACGCGATGGCCAGCCAAACCGGTGACCCTGGTGGTACCGTTTCCGGCTGGTGGGGGCACCGATGCATTCGCACGTCCGATGTCGGCCCAGTTCTCCAAGTTGAACGGGACCCAGATGGTCATCGACAACCGGGGTGGCGCCGGTGGCACACTGGGGGCCAGTGTTGCGGCCAAGGCGCTTCCAGACGGTTACACCTTGTTCATGGGTGCTGTCCACCACGCCATTGCACCGTCCATGTACCCACGGCTGGACTACAACATCGAGACAGACTTCATCCCGCTGGCGCTGCTGGCCAATGTGCCCCAGGTGCTGGTGGTTAACCCCAAGAATATCCAGGGTGACTTTGGCGCCTTTATGCGCCAGGTTCAGGCCAATCCGGGAAAATTGAACTACGCCTCGGCCGGAGCAGGCACTTCGCACCACCTGGCGGGGGAGCTGTTCAAACAGCAGTCCAAGACTTTTATCACCCACATTCCCTACCGCGGCGCGGGCCCGGCGCTGCAAGACCTGATCGCCGGCAATGTCGATATGTTGTTTGACGGCCTGGGTTCGTCAGCAGCACACATCAAAGGCGGGCGAATCAAGGCATTGATGGTATCCGGGGCCAAACGCAATGCGGCCTTCCCCGACATTCCGTGTGCCGCCGAACTCGGTCTGCCTGACTACACAGTGACCACTTGGTACGGTTTATGGGCGCCCAAGGGCACACCGGCTGAGGTGCAGGCCCGTATCGTGGAGGAAATTCGCCGTTTGGGCACCATGGACGAGATCAAAACTGCCTGGGCTGGCAACGGTGCCGAATTCCCGACCATGACGCCCCAGCAGTTCGGCAGTTTTGTCAGCGCCGAAGTCAAACGTTGGGCCGGTGTGGTGAAGGCGTCTGGCGCCAAACTCGAATAAGCCGGGTTTTTGCCATGGCTGGAACGGTTTCGGTAGTTTGGGATGGCGGTTTGGCAACCGTGACGTTAACCCATGCGGGCAAGTTCAATGCGATGTCGCGCAGCATGTGGCGCAGCCTGCGAAAGGTGTTTGAAGACTTCCAGGCCCAATCCGATTTGCGCTGTGTGGTGGTGCAGGGGCAGGGCGCACATTTCTGTGCCGGCGGGGATATTGCCGAGTACCCGGCCTTCCGGTTCGATGTTCAGCTGCTGCGTGACTTTCACGAAAACGATGTATGGGGCGGCTTGCAGGCCATGCTCGATTGTGATGTTCCGGTGATCGCCCAGATTGACGGCAACTGCATGGGCGCTGGGTTGGAGATTGCCAGCTGCTGCGACCTGCGTATCGCCAGTGAAGCGGCTCGTTTTGGTGCGCCGATTGCCAAACTCGGCTTTCCCATGGCCCCCCGGGAGGCGGCCTTGGTGATGCGCAGTGTCGGCGAGCTGACGGCCCGCGAGATGTTGTTGTCCGCCGCCGTGCTCGATGCCCAAACCATGCAACAGCGTGGTTTCCTGAACCAGGTCGTAAAAGACACAGAGTTGGCCGCGGCGGTTGCGGTTTGTGTGCAGCGCATGCGTCCTTTGGCACCGCAGGCGGCGCGCCTGAACAAACGGTCATTCAGGGCTCTAGCCCCCGTTTTATCTGAAAGCATTGCTTCTGATTTGATAGCGCATGCTTACCATTACGCAGATTCGCAAGAGCATCGCGAAGGCGTGAAGGCTTTTACCGAAAAGCGGCCCCCGCAGTTTTGATCCGAGTTAACCACATCCCTCCAGTTTTTTATCTCAACGTCCGCACCATGAACCAAGAGAACCTGTTTGCCGCCCTGCGGGCCGCTTTCCCCGACGACCTTGACACAACCGCCATTGAGACGGACCAAGGCTTGAACTACTCCTGGCGCGATCTCGACCGTGCGACTGCCATGATGGCCAATTTGCTGGGTTCGATGCACCTGCCAGAAGGTGCGCGCATCGCCGTGCAGGTGGAAAAGTCGGTGGAGGCCTTGATGTTGTATCTGGCTACGCTGCGCTCGGGGCTGGTGTTCCTGCCGCTGAATACCGCCTACCTGAGCGCCGAAATCGAGTACTTCATTGGTAACGCCCAGCCTGCGGTGGTGGTCTGCAGCCCCAAAAATTTTGGCTGGGTCAGCAAAATTGCCTTCAAGGCCGGCACCCAGCAGGTGTTTACGCTGGGGGATGACCGGACCGGTTCCCTGCTGGACCGCGCCGCCCATTGCAGTGACCAACACTTCGTGGTGCCCCGGCGGGCCGATGATCTGGCCGCCATTCTGTACACAAGCGGCACCACAGGGCGCAGCAAGGGGGCCATGTTGTCCCACGGCAACTTGCTGAGCAACGCCCGCACGCTCAAAGACTACTGGGGCTGGGTGCCGGGTGATGTATTGCTCCATGTGTTGCCCATCTTCCATGTGCACGGTTTGTTTGTGGCCGTGCATGGGGCTATGCTCAATGGCAGCAAGATGATCTGGATGTCCCGTTTTGAGCCCAAACAGGTCATTGAGAAACTGCCATCCGCCACCGTGTTCATGGGTGTGCCGACGCTGTACGTGCGCCTGCTGGCTGAAAGGGAGCTGGACAGCCAGGTCACCCGTCTTATGCGGCTCTTTATCGCCGGTTCGGCACCGTTGTTGATTGACACGTTCAACGAATGGATTGCGCGCACCGGCCACACCATTCTGGAGCGTTATGGCATGAGCGAAACCGCGATGTTGACCTCCAACCCCTACACGCCCGATGCCCGCTATGGCAACCAAGGTGAACGCCGTGGTGGCACCGTCGGGTTCCCGTTGCCGGGTGTGAGTTTGCGGGTGCAGGACGACGCCGGGCAAACGCTGGCTCCGGGCGAGGTGGGTGGCATCCAGGTCAAGGGCCCCAATGTGTTCAGTGGCTACTGGCAGATGCCGGAGAAAACCCAAGAAGAATTTACCGCCGACGGCTACTTCAAGACGGGCGACGTGGGAACTATCGATACCGACGGTTATGTCACCATCGTCGGGCGCAGCAAAGACCTGATCATCAGTGGTGGTTACAACGTCTACCCGGCCGAGATCGAGGGCTACATCAATGCACTGCCGGGTGTGGCAGAAAGTGCGGTGGTGGGGGTGCCCGATGCCGATTTTGGGGAAGTTGGTGTGGCGGTGGTGATTGCCAAGCCAGGTGCCAAACTGGAGCCGCTTACTATTTTGTCAAGCCTCAAAGCTACACTGGCCCACTTCAAG
>ERZ724517.2058-NODE-2058-length-10781-cov-3.247809_pt1 | contig 10781 bp, 13 predicted proteins | sample MGYA00376050_ERZ724517 | MGnify/ENA primary metagenome ERZ724517 (study PRJEB28724, sample SAMN07190886) | activated sludge metagenome | isolation source: activated sludge of sewage treatment plant in Hong Hong | place: USA: Christiansburg, Virginia | collected... | reverse complement strand
GCGGCGATGTCTCGATGATCGGACTGGAGATGAACGGGCAGCACCTCGACGTGGGCCAGTCGGCTGCGGCTGCGGCGTACGCGTCGGCGTGGGCACCGTTCACGTTCCTTCACGGCGTGCTGACGTTCGCCGGTTCGGAGTACGAGTTCGACGACATCACGCTCAACTACACGAACGCGTTGAAGGTGGACCGCCACGTCCACCGCTCGACCACCCCCGCGCGCCCGAAGACCTCGCTGGAGGCCGGCTTCCGTGAGTGGACCGCGACCGTCAACAGCGACTTCCACGATCTGACCGCGCTGAACCGTGCGATTGCGGGCACGGAGGCGGCGTTCTCGCTGGTGTTCACGAACGGTGCGAGTCACAGCCTGACCATCGCAGGCAACGTGCGCAGCGATGTGGATTCCCCGACCATCGACGGGGCGGACACGGTGAAGCAGTCGCTGCCGTTGGTGTTCGTCTCCACCACGTCCGACGCGGCGGCGATGACGATGACGCTGGTCAACGGCGATTCGTCGGTCTGATGGCCGGGTGGGTAGCGCTTGACACTACCGGGCTGAAAGAAGCCCTGGCTGGGATGGACAAGGTTGAGCGCCTCGATGTCGGCAAGCAGCTGCGCCGCGAGTTCGAGGGCATCGCCAACTCAGCGATTGGCCAGGCCCGCGGCTTCGCTTCCACGAAGGCGCTACGGCGCGCGGTGGGGACGATGAAGCAGGCGTCCACCTCCACGGGTGCGGCGTTGAAGTTCGGTGGCGGGTTCCGGGGCGCGTTCGGTAACGAGTACGGCGCACACCAGAACATCCCACGCCAAGGCGCACGCGGTACGTACCTCGGTTACAACCAGTTTCCCTCATGGCGCGGGTCCGGGGAGACGGCGGGCTATGCGATGTGGCCCGGTATCCGCAAGGCGGCCGACGAGGGCGTGGAAGCGCTCGCTGATGCGGTGACGAAGATTCTGGAGGGCTGATGGCAGCCAAGGGGGAGCGCGAGGTACGCATCCGGTTTACGGGTGAATCGGCCGTCCTGAAGGGCGCAGGCGGGGAAGTCCGCAAGGTCTTCCAGATGTTGCAGGGCGACATCAACGACACGCGCTCGGCAGGCGAGAAGCTGGCGACCGCGCAGAAGCAGGTCGCTGCGTCGATGAAGAAGGACATGGACGACATCGGGCGCGCTGCCGATGTCGTCCGTGATTCGCTCGGCCCGCAGATGGTTGCAGCGATAGAGGCGACCGGGCGTTCGGTCGAGGATCAGGTGCAGGAGTGGCGCAAGCTCGGCCTGACCCTCGACGAAATCAAAATGGACTCTGCGCAGCTCGCTGACGGCATGAAGGCTCTGGACGGCGCTGCCCGTCAGGGTGTCGGCGCGGTGGGCGACGGATTCAAGAAGCTGAACACCGACGTAGACCAGTCCCGTTCGGTGATGGCGAACTTCGTCGGCAATGCCGTGCAGGAAATCCCACTCATCGGCGGTTCGTTCGGGCCGGTGAATATGGCGCTCGGCCAGTTCGCGGAGTACGCCGCCGAGGGCAACATCAAGATGTCGAAGCTCGCCGCGGTGGCTGGGCCGATGGGCGTGCTTGCGGTGACGATCAGCGCCATCGCTGACGCCGCGGCCGCTGCCGCGAAGCGCAGCGAAGAACTCCGCAAGGCGCAGGAAGCCATCGCTGATGGTGAGTATGAGCAGGCGGCAGCCGACCTCTACGAGGGATATGGGGCGCTGTACCGGCAATTCGACAAACTTGGCGTGAGCGCCGACCTGGTGACTAAGGCGATCATGGGCAACGCCGACGCCCAGCGCGAGGTGCTGCGCATTTCGTCTCAGGCGGAACAAGGCAACACCAACATGCTCAGTGGCTGGCAGCAACTCAACGAGCACCTAAAGGACGCCGCCGAGTCGTGGGTTGATGAAGGCGAAGCTCTCGCTGCTGGCAACGAAATCCGCGGCGAGGTACTGGACACCCTTACCAAGACCTACGGCGCTGAGGAAGCAAACACTGGGGCTGTCAAGCGCCACATCGAGGCGCAGGAGCAGGCAGCCGAGAAGCAGCGCGAACTCAACGATGCGCGCATGGCGTCCATCGACGCTGGGTTTGCCGCTCGCTCCGCACAAGACGCGTACACCACGTCACTTGAAGATTTGGCCGCAGCGGTTGACGACCCGAAGACGGGCGTTGACGAGCTCCGTCAGGCGCAAGACGAAGCAGCGCAGGCTGCCATCGGGGTGGCGCTGGCGAACCAGGCCAGTGCGGAGAACCTGTCGGCGCTTGCCGGCGCACCGCTCACCGCCGCGCAGTCGCACCAAGTCCTGATCGACACGCTGTACAAGACGGCGCTTGCCCTTGCCCCTGATTCGCCGCTTCGTGCGCAGTTGGTGGAGTACATCGGGACGTTGCAGTTCGTCCCGGGCGAAGTGTCCACGACGGTCACGGCAAACACGGACGACGCGCTGGGGCGGATCGGTGGTGTGCAGTCCGCGGTCGATGATCTTGGCGGCACCTCGGCGGAAGCGGAGACGGACGCCGAGACGCAGACGGCGCTCGACAAGGTGACGACGCTGACCGGCAAGGTCGATGACCTCGACGGCCGGACGATCACGCTCGGCGTGGTCCTGACCGGCGACGAGGACACGAAGGCCCGCCTGTCCGCTCTGCGCACGTCGTTGCAGTTGACGATCGACAAGGCCAACGAGGCAGACAGGGCGGTCGCGCGTGTCGCCGGATGATGCACAGACGCAGGACGAAGCGCGGATCGTTCACCCGGTGTTCTCGGCGCGCTTGGAGCGCCTGGCGCAGATTCGGGGAGCGATGATCGGCGGCGCGTTGTTGACGGATGAGATGGTGCGCAAGATCACCGAGATGCAGCAGCAGCAAGGACGGGGCACGCGGTGAGCATGACGATCGGTCGGTGTTCGATCACCGAAGACCCCGACGCCGGCAGCCTCCGTCAGCGTGGCGATGTGGTGTCGTTCTCCAGCGTCATCAACGCGTCGTCGGTGGATGAGATGAAGGCCCGGGTGCAGCAGTTGCGCGGGCTGATGGACAACGACGACGAGACGGTGTTCCCGTTCACCTGGTCGGAGGATTCGTCGTTCGACGGGTTCTACACCGACTTTCAGGTGGAGGTTGCGGACTACGCCACGATGCTCACGAACGGGGCGTGTCCGTTCTCGCTGACCATGCGCCGGGTGGGCGGGTTCACGGCGCCGCAGTTCGAGTGCATTGCCACCACGGTGGTGGCTACGAACGCGCACGGACTGCCGACCAGCACGCCTGCGGGCATCGTTGCCCTGCCATACACGAACCTCCAAGAGGCCAGCATCCCGACTTCGTTCGCTGGCGGATCGTCCAACTCGTTCCTCAGCGGCACCACCCGCACCACCGCCGACGGTCTCGTCCGGTACTGCGCGCCAACCGATCAGACCCCATTCCGGTACATGTGGGCAACATCGCCCGCCTACTACTACGAGGGCTCCGCACGGTTTGAGCAGTCGTTTGGTGGCACCTACTACGAGATGAACGGCCAGCAGGTCAGGCCCGTGTCGTCGGCATGGCGCATCTCCAACGGGCTTATGCGCGTCACGATCTCCGGCACCACGATCAGCGTGGCGCATTACGACGGCAGCACATGGGACACGGCGAAGTTGTGGACGATTGGCGGCGTCGCCCCGACCGCGCCGCTACTGGCAAGCGTCACCTCGGCTCGCGTGATTCGCAACACGCCCGAAGAGGTGATCGTGCGCGTAGTGCCCAAGATGGAGGCCACCGCATCGTCGACAGTGGTGGACATCTCGCTACGTCGCGGGTGTCGCTGGGCGGCGTTCTCGCTAACGTCGAACTACACGACCGACTGGTACATCAACACCAGCCCCAACGAAGCAGGGACGGCACTCACCGGCGGGTTCCGCGCCACCGCGACCGACGCCGCAGGCAACCGGTACGTGGTCGGCGGGCTGGCCGCGCAGACCAACACCCTCGCCAATGGGCGGCTCAAGTTGACCACCGCAGCGCAGACTTTTAACTTCGTCATCGGCTCCGAGGTTGCGGCGGATGGCAGCGGCCAAACACTTCTCAACCAGTACGCGCAGACGGTCATCGAGAACCATCGCGTGGTCATCCGATGAGCGTCACCGAACGACTGCAGAAGCCCGGCCAGTTCAATCTTCGCCTGCGCGAGGGTGCGCTCGCCTCGCTTGGCTATCAGGTCGAGAAGTTCGACCACATCGTCATCACCCCGAACCGACTCAACCCGATCGCCGTGTTCTCCGATGCGAACGTGCTCGCCGCCGCCATGTACACGGGTGTCATCACCGCCAAACCCGACGTGGATCAGTTCGTCGGGCAGGGTCTCGCGTTCTGGCTCGGCACCGACGAAGGGCTAGGCGACCTACTTGACGCCAAGGTGTCGAACACTGCCGCCACGCTCTCGACGTGGATCACCTCGCTGCGCCCCGCTTCGCTCTCGGCTGGCACGGTCACGAACACCGGAACAAACCTCACCTACGACTACCAGTACATGAGTCGCCGCGAGGCAATCGACCACATGTGCCGCGCCGTGGGTGCGAACTGGCGGATCAACCCGAATTTCACACTGGACGCCGCCGCGCCGGCCACCCTGTTCACGAACTACACCACCCCGAAAGCGGTCATCACCCGCAAGCCCGAAGGCTACGAAGGCACCACCGCTGGCATTCACGGCGTGGACATCGTGCGCGGTACCGACGTGCTCGGCTACACCACGAAAGTGATCGTCGTCGGCAAGTCCGGCGACGGCACACAGATCGCGACCGGCTCCGCCACACAGGCCACCACCTACAAGGACGGCCTCAACGGCTCCGTGGTCATGGAGCGGTTCGTCAACGCCCCGCTCGAGCCCGCCGCGAACGTCACCGCCTACGCCCAATCAGTGCTGAACCTGTTCTCTGCCACGCAGCGATCGAGCGTGACGCTCACATCGTCCACCTACGTCGCATCACTGCGCGTCAAGGTCGGCGACCGCGTGTACGTCTACGACTCGCGCGCCGGTCTCACCGACTCGGCAAACCAGATGATGTGGCGCGGCCAGCGCATCACCCCCGTCATCTTGCAGGTCAAGGCGATGACGTGGCCGATCCTCGAAGGCTACGGCGTCTATGCCCGCCGCTCCGGTGCGACCGCCACCTACATCGACCTATCGGACTGGGTGCAGTACGAGGGCACCAAGCGGGCCCCGGGGCTGACGGAGTGGCAGGTTGGCACGTCGAACGCCGACATCGACCAGGACCCCGAACAGCTCGGCCCCGCCTACCTCGGCTCCAACCCCGACGCACTCACCCGCGCCACCATCGGCCAACGCATCAGCTACACCCCCACCTGGTCAGGCACCCTCGGCAACGGCACCCTCACCGGCTCCTACCAGATCATCGGCGACTGGGTGCGCGTATGGATCACCCTCACATGGGGATCGACCACCACCCACGGCGCAGCCATCCAGACGTTTTCCATCCCGGCCGGGTTGACGAACGCCGCCACGGAAGGCACCTGGCTCGGCGGCGCCCGACTCATCGACACTGGCACCGCCAACTACAGCCGCAGCGTGTTCAAGTCCGGCGGCAACATCGTGATGATGTCCGAAGCCGGAGCATTCGTCACGAACCTCGTCCCGTGGACGATGGGCAACACTGACCAGGAACTGATCCAGTTCCAATTCCCCATCTGATATCGGTAGGCCTATCGGTGGGCGACAGTCGACAACGTGCGCCGCCCGGTGGGCACGATGTCTGTCTACTCAATCGACCCTGCCGTCACCGGTCTGCCAGCAGGCCAAGATGTGTGCGGCTTCGCCCGCTAGGAGCATCCATGCCCGAACCCCGATACCTCACCGGCTACAACGGCACCGTCCGCACCCGCGCCGAACTGCTCGCATGGTCGCACTGGCAGAACCTCGACCCCGAATACCAGCGGCGTGCCCTCGCCATCCTGGACGCGTCGATCCTGGCCGGTCGCCCCCTCGGCATCGGCGAAATCTTCCGCCTGTTCACTCAGCAGGAGAGCACGTTCTTCGCGCGACATCACGAAGTCAAGATCGGCGGCTGTTGCACCTACAACGGCAAGCGGTACGCAAAGAACCCGAAGGTGGCGCACGCCGCCCCTCCTGGCCGTTCCTATCACGAAGCGACCACGCCGCAGGGCAAGGCGCTCGCCATCGACTTCACCGGCGACCTGACGTTCCTTGCGCTCAACGCCGCCCGCTACGGGCTGATCGAATTCAGCAAGGTCAACTCAGAGCCGTGGCATGGTCAACCGAAGGAACTGCCGCAGGCGCGGGCGCGGTACGTCGCCGCCACCATGGCCCCGTTGAAGCCGTTCCTGCTTCCTGGTGAGCCTCCCCCTGCCCCGGTCAAGGTCTACGCCCCCACTCCGACGCTGCGGGTGCGTAGGAACCTGCTGGACGGCAAGAACGCCGCAGGGGAAACCCGTCGCCTGCAACTGGCCTGCAACTTCTGGGGGTGGCGCGATGCGATGGGTCGCACGCTGATCGTCGACGACGGGTTTGGGGACCGCACCGCTCAGGGCGTGTGTTCGATGCAGCGCACGCTCGGCGCAACCGTCGACGGCGTGTACGGCCCGGCTACCGCCCGGGCGTTCCAACGCCATCTCGATGCCATGTCCGCGATCGCAAGCAAGGGAGCATGATGCCAGAGGGCGTGCAGTCTGTGGGCACGGACCTTGTGCAAATCTCGTCGTACATCGTCGCCGTGGCGGCTGCGTTCACGGCGATCCTGCACAGCAAGTCGCCCATTCGTAAGGTGGTCAACTGGCTCGTACGGCGGAACGTGTCGGAGCCGATCACGGCGAAGGCGCGGGCGCTGCTGGAGACGACGGTGCGCCCGATGATCGCGACCGAGGCGGAGTTGACCCGTGCCGCTTCCCGTGCTCAGCATGACGAGCAGAACGTCCACATCACGGACCTGTCCAATCGGGTGGGCGTGATCGAAGCACACATCACCAAGCCACGCTCAGAGCGTGAACGAAGGGACGACCAATGATCCGTGACCTCATCCCCGCCCCCGCCCGCAAGGTGGTCTACGTCCTGTTCGGCTTCGTCATCACGGCAGAGTCGGGCCTGGACGCGCTGAACGCCGGCCTGTTGTCGGCACGCGTGCAGGGCATCGTGGTGGCGGTGCTCGGCGCGGCCGGCTTCACCCTCGCCGCCGGCAACACCAACAAGGAAGGCTGACCAATGTCCAAGTCCAACGCCACCGAAACAGCGCTGCTGTCGTACATCTTCACCGCGGTAAACCCGTCGTGGCACGCAGCAACCGATCTCGACCTGCACCTGCACACCGCCGACCCCGGCGAGGCAGGCAACTCGACCACCAGCGAGGCCACCTACGGCGGCTACACGCTGGTCACCGTCGACCGGGGCGTCGCCGACTGGACCGTCACCGGCGACACCGTCACCAACGCCAACCTGATCCACTTCCCGCAATGCTCGAGCGGCAGCAACTCGATCACGCACCTGTCGGTCACCCCGCAAGGCTCGACGGTGATCCTGTACGTCGCCACCCTGACGTCGGCGCTGGCGGTGTCATCGGGCATCACCCCGCAGATCGCAGCAGGCGACCTCGACTTCACGGAAGCCTGACCAGTGGGGTTCGCCTCTGTTGGCGAGTACGCCGCAGCAAGCGAAGCCGGGCAGACATGGCTGTCGACGTGGCGTAAGTCGCCGTCACAGGCGACCACCATCGGCATCTGGTTCGACCTGTCGATGTCGCCCGGCCAGCCGGTACCCCAGTACTACGCCTCAGCGCCAGGCGTGGCCGCCCCGATGGCCTACACGGATCAGCAAGGCATGTTCGCCGGGCATTCTGTTGCGCCGGCCACGAAGCACCTGGCCCGGCTGACGGTGATGTCGTCGGTCGCAACGGCGTTGCCGATGCCGATGATGCTGTGCGACTACCTGCTGTACTACCCGTTCATCGACGAGGGCACCACCGACGAGCAGATCCTCGACAACACCGCCCCGCTGCCCCGGTACGCGTCGGGGGAGGGTGTGCGGATGATGGCCGTGTCCGTGGCTGGTCGCACCGGTGGGCAGTCGTTCACGGTGTCGTACACGAACAGCGCCGGCGTCGCTGGTCGCACGACGGGGCCGGTGGTGCAGAACAGTGTGAGCCTCATCGGTTCGATCGTCACCTCCGACCGTGCGAACGCTGCGGCGCGTGGCCCGTTCCTGCCGTTGCAGGCCGGTGACACCGGGGTCCGTTCGATCGACTCGGTCACAATGGCCGACGTCGACGTCGGCCTGTTCACCCTGGTGCTGGTCAAGCCGCTCGCCCAGCTGCAGCTGCGTGGCGTCGACGCCCCGGTCGAGGCGAACTATCTCACCGACTTCGGGCAACTGCCGACTATCGTCGATGACGCCTACCTCAACTTCCTGGCCTGCCCCTCCGGGTCGCTGGCCGCAACCGCACTACATGGCGACATCACCGTCGTCTGGAACTAGGAGACACGCATGGCCGGCTACGCATCCCTCGACGACTTCATCTCGTCTACCACCGTCGACGGCAAGTTCGTCCGCACCGACTGGAACAAGAACGCTCTCCCGACCACCGCCCAGACGGCGGGCACCTGGTACGACCTGTCGTGCGGTGCTGGCAACCCCGGCTCCGACACCGCATACGGTGGCGGCACCAACCTCGCGTTCCAGGCGCTCTCCGACACGTCGACGACGTCGCCGGGCATCCAGCACGGCGGTGATGTCTCACCGGAGACGAAGCACATCATCAACGCCTCGGCGTTCTCCGCGGCGGCGACCTCGATGCCGGCGGTGTTCATGCTGGTCGACCGGCTCGGGTTCTACCCGATCACCACCGTCACCACGACCGGCAACCAGGCGCTCAACAACACGGTGCCGTTCCCGGCCGGTCGTCACACCAACGGCCAGGGCCTGCGCGCCTATGTGGTCTGCTCGTCGGGTGCGGCGACCACGGCGATGGGTGCAGGCACCCCGAACATTCAGATCACGTACACCGACCAGGCGGGCAACACCGGCAACACCACGCCGACCGTGCTCCCGGCTGGCACAACCGCAGCACCGAAGGGGTCGATCGTCTACTCCGGCACCGGTGCCGGCAAGTACGGGCCGTTCCTCCCGCTCGCTGCTGGCGACTCGGGTATCCGTTCGGTCGAACAGTTCAACCTGTCGGCGTCGTACGTGTCGGGTGTGCTCAACCTGGTGATCTGTCGGCCGCTACTCACCCTCCCGATGACCACGATCGGCGTCGCCGCCGAACGTGACCTGCTCAACCAGGTGCCGTCCCTGCCCCGCATCTACGACGGAGCGAACCTCGCGTGGCTGATGTACGCCGGTGCCGCCACCCCAGTCAACTCGGCGTTCTACGGTCACCTCGACTTCGGCTGGTCGTGAGCTCGTGGCGTTGCTGGGCAACTACTCGGTCCTGAACAAGAACCCTGGCCGCGCGTTGGGCGGATCGACCGTGACCGACACGCGCGGCGCATGGTCGAAATCCGGGGCTACCCGCTGCCGGTTCGTCGGCTGGGCGGAATGGTCCGCCAAGTCGGGCAGCACCCCATCCGGTGCGCTGCCGCCCATCACGTGGATCATCGCGATCACGCCCGGCGGCATCTCCGCACGCGGCGCTGGCACCTCGACCGGCACGGTCAACCTGGCCGGCGGCAAAGCCATCGTCGCCACCGGTGCGGGCACCTCCACCGGAACGGCGACGGGCGGCCTGATCGTCCAGATCGTCGCCACCGGTGCAGGCACATCGACGGGCATCGGCTCGATCGGCGCGGTCCTGGCGATCGTCGCCACCGGCGCTGGCACCTCCACCGGTGCAGCGTCCGCTACGGGGCTGGCCGCGATCGTCGCCACAGGCGCTGGCACCTCGGTCGGTGCTGTCGACGTGAACGCCGTCGGCCAGATCATCGCCTCCACCGTCGACGCAGGCTCCACGCTCACCGCCGCCCAGGTCGCCGCCGAAGTGTGGGGCACCATCGCGAGCGGCCACGGAACCGGGACACTGGGCGAGGCTCTCACCTTCGCCCAGGTGGCCCTCCGCAACAAGACGGTCACCGACCCGGCTGCGGGCACGATCACCATCTACGACACCGACGGCACCACCGTCCTATTCGTCGCCGACCTGTGGCAAGACGCCGCAGGAACCATCGCCTACACCGGCACCGGTGCCGAACGGCGCGAGCGACTCGAATGAGCATCGTCACCCGAGGGCTCGGCACTCCCCGCACCGGCAGCCTCGTTGCGTTCGGGCTCACCATCGCGGCCGTCACCTACGCCGGCCCCACGATCGTCGGCTCGATCACCATCACATGGTCGGAACCGGCGTCGAGCTCGTGGCGAGAGATCGCCGCGACAACGTGGCACGAACCCGGCCACACCGCGCACATCGAGCCGTCAGTGGTGCTCGGCGCGTCGGCTGCCGCGATCCAGTCGAACGACCAGCACGTCGTCGCGGTCTGGACCGATCCGGCCGCGACCGCCTGGACCGAACCGGCCATCACCGCCTGGACGAGTCCGGCCGTGACCAGCCACACCGAACCTGCAGCCTCGAACTGGGGCGAACCCGCACTCATCTCCGGAGGGGACCAATGACCACCTACGAGTACCGCGCCGACCAAGAGCTCCCGGCGATCCCGGTCGAATGGCGCGACGCCGACAGAGCCGTGATCGACTTCTCTACCGGGTGGACGTTCACCGCCAAGGTGTGCGCGGCCTCGACCCCGACGACCATCGCACTCACCAAGACCACCGGCATCACCG
>ERZ724517.2055-NODE-2055-length-10785-cov-3.694967_pt1 | contig 10785 bp, 6 predicted proteins | sample MGYA00376050_ERZ724517 | MGnify/ENA primary metagenome ERZ724517 (study PRJEB28724, sample SAMN07190886) | activated sludge metagenome | isolation source: activated sludge of sewage treatment plant in Hong Hong | place: USA: Christiansburg, Virginia | collected... | reverse complement strand
GTGACGACGACCGTTGAGTCAGCGGACTAGTCGCTGAAAACCGCTTCCCAAAGCGCCCTGACTGCTGAGATGTGGGTTTCGACCTCTTCGCGCGGGATCGGCGTTTTCGGGTTGCTGGATAGCCGTTTGGCGTGCTGCAGGCGCCGGTATTCGAGATATGCGTTACCGGATGGACGGGCCTGGAAGGAGTAGATCAGCAACAGTTAGGCAGAAATCACAAGCAGCGCGATATCGCCAAGGTCGCAGCCCAGTTCGGCCGCCATGCGCAGCAGTGCGATATTGCCCAGGTTGCCGGTCAGGCGGGCATGTTCGTGCGCGTAGGCGAGGATCAGGTACTGGACGATGAACTCGACGTCGATGATGCCGCCCGGATCGTGCTTGAGCGCGAATTCGCTGTCGCTGTTCAAGGCGTGGGCGTCCAGCATCTTGCGCCGCATGGCGACGACTTCTTCCTTCAGTTTGGCCAGATCGCGCGGCTGGCGCAGGATCTCGATGCGGATTTCCTCGAAGCGCGCGCCGACCGCCGGATCGCCAGCACAGAAGCGGGCGCGGGTCAGCGCCTGGTGCTCCCAGACCCAGGCATTCTTCAGCTCGTAGTCGCGGAAGGCGTCTACTGACACGGCCAGCAGGCCGGAGTCGCCGTTGGGACGCAGCCGCAGGTCGGTCTCGAACAGGATGCCGGCCGGGGTCTGGCTGGACAGCCAGGTATTCAGCCGCTGGCCGAGGCGGGTGTAGTTCTCCTCGGCATCCATCGCGTCGTCGTCAAACAGATAAACCATGTCGAGATCGGAGGCGTAGCCGAGTTCCTTGCCGCCCATCTTGCCGTAGCCGATGACGGCGAATTTCGGCGTTTCGCAATGGCGGTTCCGGATCTTGGTCCAGACCAGCGGCAGGGTTTCCTGAACGATGGTATCGGCCAGTTCGGTCAGGTGGTCGGAAAGGCGTTCGATGGTTTGCAGGCCGGCCAGATCCTGCGCCAGAAGCCGGAATACCTGGCCATGGTGCATCTCGCGCAGGATATCCATTTCGCGTTCGGTGTCGTCGGCATGCTGGGCCAGATTGTCGCGCAGGATTTCACGGAAACCGGTCCAGTCCGTGGCGATTTCGTAAAGCCGCGGGTAGAGCAGTTCGTCGAGAAGCAGCGGGTGGCGGTTCAGGTAATCGGCCGCCCAGTTCGAGGCGCACATCATGTCGGCAACGCGGCGCAGCGCCATCGGGTATTGCTGGAGCAGCGCGAGGTAGGAGCCGCGGCGGGCAATGCCTTCGAGAAAGCTCAGGCCTCGGGTGAGCGTCGTGTCGGGTGCGGGCGTCGCGCCGGCTGCTTCAATCAGGCGCGGCCCGACGGCGTCGAGGCGGGCCCGGTTGGTCGCCGGAAGTTGTTGGTAACGGCTGGAAGCGCGCAGTTCGGCCAGTCGGGCGATGGCTTCCTTCGGCTGGCGGTAGCCCAGATTGCCGAAGGACTCGATGGCCGTGTCTTCGTCGAGTTGCCCTTGCCACAGGCCGGTCAGCGGGTGGTCGCCCGCCTCCGGGTCGGAGAAAATGGCGCCGAAGTGCCGGCTGACCTTGTCGCGGTGCTGGTCGAGTACGGCCAGCATGGCTGGCCAGTCGGGGAATTCCATGCTGACGGCGATAGTCTGTCGATTGTCGGCATCGATGGGGAGCATGTGCGTCTGCTTGTCCTCGACGTACTGCAGCCGGTGTTCGAGGCGGCGCAGGAAAACGTAGGCCTCGCGCAACTCCTGCTCGGTTTCCGCCGGGATAAGCTTGCGGTCGACGAGCAGCTTGAGCAAGGAAAGCGTCGGCCGGATCTGCAGTGCCGGGTCGCGGCCACCGCGGATAAGCTGGAAAACCTGGGCCATGAATTCGATTTCGCGGATGCCGCCCGGGCCGAGCTTGACATGATCCGCCATGTCCTTGCGTGCCACTTCGCGGCTGATCTGGGCGTGCAGGTCGCGCATGGCGTTGATGGCGCCGAAGTCGAGGTACTTGCGGAAGACGAAAGGCCGGGCCACCTTCTGCATGGCCGTGACCCAACGCTCCTGCAGGTTGCTGCCGGCGTTCATGGTGCGGCCCTTGATCCAGGCATAGCGCTCCCATTCGCGGCCCTGGGTGATGAAATAATTTTCCAGGGCATCGAGCGAACAAACCAGCGGGCCGGAATCGCCATTCGGGCGCAGGCGCATGTCGACGCGGAAAACCTGGCCATCGGCGGTCAAGTCGCCCAGCGCGCCGATGATGCGCTTGCCGAGGCGGGTGAAGAAATCGAAGTTCTCGATGCTCTTCGGGCCGACCGTATCGCCATCTTCCGGGTAAATGAAGATGTAATCGACGTCGGAAGACACGTTGAGCTCGCGCCCGCCGAGCTTGCCCATGCCGATGATCATCAGGCGTTGAGGGTGGCCGGCCTTGTCGAGCGGTTCCCCGTAGGTAGTGACGAGTTGGCGGTGATAGTGCTCAAGGGCGAAGTTGGTCGTCACGTCAGCGAGCTGGGTCATGCACTCGACGATCTCGCTGAGCGGCGCCAGACCGCAAAGGTCGCGCAGGACAAGATGGGCCATCGTGCGATGGCGAAGCCGGCGCAGGGTGGTTCTGACCGCGTCGTCGTTGGCAAACTCCTGACGTAGCGGGGCTTGCAGCATGGCTTCGGTGAACGGCTGCTCCCAGGTGGCGAGCAGTTCGGGAATCAGTTCCGGGTGCGCCTGCAGCAGATTGGCAAGGTAACGGCTGTGGTGCACAGCCGCTTGCCAGCGGGGGTCGAGGGTGGTGTCCATGATGGTCCGTCGGCAGCTTGGCCGAAAAGGTAGAATGTCGTTTTTATCGAGTACCCAATTGTAGTGATCAATTCCCCCCTCTGGCAAAGTGGTTTGACGCGTGAGTGAGCCGCTGCACCCAAAGTCCCCAGCGATTCCGCCCGATGTGCGCGTTGCGCTCTATCACCGCTTGCATTGGCTGTGGCCGTTGCTGGCCGGGCGCAGCATCCGCATTCTCGGCTGGGGGCTGTTTGCCGCCTGGTTGGCTTTTGCCATTCTGGTGTTGGCCTTGCGCTATGCCGTGCTGCCCAAGATTGGCGAATACCAGGGCGCGATCGAGCAGGCGGCGAGCAAGGCCGTCGGCCAGCCAGTCAGAATCGGCCGGATCGAGGCGCGCTGGCAGGGGCTGAATCCCGATCTGGTGCTCGACGATGTGGTCATCGCCGATCAACAAGGCGCGCCGGTTTTTACACTGGCCCGTGTCGAAGGCGTGCTGTCCTGGCAGACCCTGTGGCGACTGAGGCCGACCCTGTCCCTCCTGGCTTTCGATGGCCCGGTGCTGCATGTCCGGCGCGATCCCAACGGCAAGATTACGGTGGCCGGCGTCGATGCCGAGGGCGAAAGCGATCCGGCCTTTGCCGAGTGGGTACTCGAACAAAAGCGCATCCGCATCCGGGATGCGACGATTGTCTGGGATGACCGCTTGCGCAAGGCGCCGCCGCTGGTTCTCGAAGACCTGCAGTTTGCCCTCGACAACAGCGGGCGCCGGCACCGTTTTGGCCTGTCGGCGGCGCCACCCGACGAGCTGGCTGCGCGCATCGATATCCGTGGCGAGGTCAAGGGCGACCTTGGCGAAGCGCTCGAGCATCTGTCCGGGGAAATTTTTGTCGAACTCGACTACGCCGATCTCGCCGGCTGGCGGGCCTGGGTCGATTATCCCGTGCATCTGCCACAGGGGCGTGGCGCCTTGCGTATCTGGGGTGATCTCGACGACGGCGCCGGCAAGCTGACTGCCGACGTGGCACTCGAAGAGTTGCGCATCCGTCTTGGGCGCAAGCTGCCCGAACTCGATCTGGCCAGCATGCGCGGCCGTCTCGAAGGGCGTTACAAGGCCAATGAGTGGGCGGTAGCCGGACACAAGATTGAATTGCAGACCGTGGATGGCATCCGCATCGCACCCACCGATTTCAAGGTCGAGTGGCGGCAGGATGCTGAAACTGCTGCGGTCAACGGCAATTCCAGTGCCAGTTTCCTCGATCTGGCGGTGCTCAGCCGGCTGGCTTCGTATTTGCCGCTCGACACGCAGAGTCGCGAACTGCTGATTCGTCACCGGCCGCAGGGGCAGATTGCCGAATTGAAGGCCAGCTGGACGCTGGCCGGCGAGGCGCTGACGCGCTACAGCCTGAAGGCGGGTTTCCGCGACATGGGTATCAGGGCTGATGGCATTTTCCCCGGTGCCGGGGGCGTTTCGGGAACGGTCGACCTGACGGAAAAAGGCGGTGACCTGAGGCTGGATTCCGGCGTTTCCAGCTTGTCCCTGCCGGCGATTTTTCCCGAGCCGGATATTGCGCTCGATGCGCTGAAGGTCAAGGCGAGCTGGAAAAATTCGCCGCTAGGGACCGACATCAAGCTCGACAAACTTGAATTCGCCGGCCCGGATGCCGCTGGCTCGGCGCAGGGAACGTATCGCTACACCGGCGAGGGGCCGGGGGAAATCGACTTGACGGCCAGTGTCGAACGGGGCGAAGGGACTGCTGTCTGGCGCTACATGCCCCACGCCGTCAACGCTGCCGCCCGCAACTGGATCCGGCGTGGCATCGTGGCTGGCCGCGGTTACGACGGCAAGCTCATCCTCAAGGGTAACCTCAAGGATTTTCCGTTCCGCGATGGCAAAGGTGGCAAGTTCGCCGTGACCGCCAAAGCGACCGGCGCCAAGGTTGATTACGCCGATGGCTGGCCGGCGATTGACGACATCGATGCCGACATGACTTTCGATACCGGCATGAAGGTTCTGGCCAGCAAGGGGCGCATCCTTGGCGCGTCGCTGGCGGACGTCAAGGTCGATATCCCGGATTTCGAGTCGCATGAGGAAATGTTGCTGGTGCGCGGCACGGCCCTCGGGCCGACCAGCGAATTCTTCAAGTTCATCGAGCAAAGCCCGGTGGCGGAGCAGATCGATCGCTTCACCGATGGCATGAAAGCCGTTGGCAATGGCAGCCTGAATCTGGAACTGGACATTCCGTTGCGCCACGCAAACGATACCAAGGTGCGTGGCGACTATCGTTTCCAGAACAACCAGCTGCAGCCGCTGGCAGGGTTGCCGATGCTGACGCAGGTCAATGGGCGGCTTCTGATCACGGAAAATACCGTCTCGGCAAAGGATATTGCCGGCCAGGTTTTTGGCGGGCCGCTCAAGGTGCAGGTTCGGAGCGCCGGCGACAACGTGGGCGTGGTCGCCACCGGCACAGCCGGCATCGGCGAGGTGAGCAAGCATTTCGGCTGGCCGCTGATCAACCATCTGAGCGGCAGTGCTGCCTGGAAGGCCGACATCAACATTCGCCGGCGCAATGCCGATGTGGTGGTCGAATCGGACCTGCTCGGCATCAGCTCGCCGCTACCTGAACCCCTGAACAAGAATGCGACGATGCCGCTCGCCCTGCGCATCGAACGGACCGCGCCGGATGCTCAACGCGAGCAATACCGGATCACCCTCGGAAAGGTGGCTCAGGGCTTGATCGTGCGCAAGGGTGAGAGCTGGGAGCGGGGCGTTTTCGCCGTTGGCGATGCCGAGCAACGCCTGCCGGACAAGGGCTTGGCCGTGCGTGTGGCGACGTCGCGCATCGATGCCGACGCCTGGAAGAATTTCCTGCCCGAAGGGGCGACCGGCAGCGCCGATGCCAGCGGTCTTGCCCTCAATGTCGTGACGCTCAAAACACCGCAACTGCACCTCTTTGATCGTGACTATAGCCAGGTTGATGTCAGCCTGCGTCCGCGCGATGGGGGCTGGCAGATCGGCCTGAATACCCGCGAGGCGGTCGGCGATGTTTTCTGGAAGAGCGCTGGCGAGGGCTGGGTCGAGGGCAGCTTCAAGCGGCTTGTGGTTCGTCCGTCGGCTGAAGCAGTAGATGGTACCTCGTCGCTGATCAATACATTGCCCGGCATGAGTCTGTCGGTCGATGATTTCTACGTCGGCGAGCGGGCGCTGGGCCGGCTCGAGCTGAAGGCGCGCAACGACAAGGGCGCCTGGCATCTCGATACGCTGAGCCTTGAGAACCCAGATGGCGGCTTGAAAGGCAAGGGAATCTGGGTCAATGCCGGACGCAACCAGACTCGGCTCGATTTCGAGTTGACTGCCAAGGATGCCGGCAAGCTGCTGGACCGTCTCGGCTATGCCGACACCGTGCGCCGGGGCAAGGCAAAAATGACCGGCGATCTGCTGTGGAATGGGCCGCTGACCAGCATTCACTATCCATCGTTGACCGGGCAACTGAAAATCGAGGCCGAAAAAGGCCAGTTCAACAAGCTTGAACCCGGTGTCGGCAAGTTGCTTGGCCTGATCTCCCTGCAATCATTGCCGCGCCGGCTGACGCTCGATTTTCGTGATATTTTCAGTGACGGACTGGCGTTCGACAGCATCGACGGCAAGCTGTCGGTGCGCAAGGGCGTGATGCGAACCGTTGAGCCGTTGCGTATCAGTGGTCCGGCAGCGCAGATCGAGATGCAGGGTGAAACCGATCTCAAGGCCGAAACACAGGACATGCAGGTCGTCGTCCGCCCCGAGATCGGCGGCCTGGCAGCAGTCGGTGCGGCGGCACTGGTCAATCCGGTGATTGGAGCAGCTGCGCTGGTGGCCAATACGGTGCTGCAAAAACCGCTCAACCGGCTGTTTAGCTACCGCTATCATGTGACGGGAACCTGGGCTGATCCCAAGGTCGACAAGGCCGGCGAATCGGTACAGGAACTCCAGCCGAAGCAGGATGACGAAAGCACCCCGGGGGAAAACAAACCTTGAGCAAGCAGAATTGCCGTATCGCCGCCGTGCAGATGATTTCCGGACCACGGGTTGCCGATAATCTGGCCACAGCAGGTCGGTTCATCGCCGAAGCTGTCGAGCAGGGGGCTCAGATGGTGGCCTTGCCCGAGTATTTTCCGATTATTGGCGCGGCCGACGCAGACCGCGTGCGAGCGCGCGAGGAATTTGGCGGCGGGCCTGTTCAGTCCTGGCTGGCCGAAACGGCGCAGCGTCATGGCATCTGGCTGTTTGCCGGCTCCATCCCGTTGGCCGCCAGTAGTCCGGACAAGATGCGTAATGCCAGCCTGGTCTTCAACCCGGCGGGCGAATGTGTCGCGCGCTACGACAAGATTCATCTGTTCGGTTTCAGGAAGGACGACGAGTCCTACGACGAGGCCAGCTTCATTGAGCCGGGCGACATGCCGGTCGCGGTTGACACGCCGTTCGGCAAGATTGCCCTGTCGATCTGCTACGACCTGCGTTTTCCCGAGTTGTACCGGGTGCTCGCGCCGGTTGACCTGATCCTCGTGCCGGCCGCCTTCACCGAAACGACGGGCAAGGCGCACTGGGAAATTTTGCTGCGCGCCCGAGCCATCGAGAACCAGTGTTATCTTCTCGCTGTAGGACAGGGCGGGCGCCATGAAAATGGTCGCATGACGCACGGCAACAGCATGATCATCGACCCGTGGGGCGATATTCTCGACCGTAAATTGAAGGGGCCGGGCGTCGTCATCGCTGACCTCGATCACCAGCGCATTGCCGACATTCGCGCGAGCCTGCCGGCACTTGCACACCGCAAACTTTAAGGATGCTTTCATGACTCAAATCAGCGCGTTGGCCCAGGCCGAATCCCTGCTGCTGGCCCCCTTCTCGCTCACCGAGGGCGACCTGTCGCGAACGTTCGGCCGGATACTGACGCATCAGGTCGATTACGCCGATCTCTATTTTCAGTACTCGCGTTCCGAGGCCTGGAGTCTCGACGAGGGTATCGTCAAGTCGGGCAGCTTCAACATCGACCAGGGCGTTGGCGTGCGGGCCATCTCGGGCGAAAAGACGGCCTTTGCCTACTCCGACGACATCAGCTCGCAAGCACTCGGCGATGCTGCCAACGCCGTGCGGGCGATTGCCGCGGCCGGGCAGGATTCCAAATTTGGCCAATTTTCCCGGTCGACCGCAGCACACTCGCTCTACGTCCCGCATGACCCGATTGCCTCATTGCCGGCCGAAGCCAAGGTCAAGTTGCTCGAACGCCTCGAAGGCTTTGCCCGGGCGCTTGATCCGCGCGTCCTGCAGGTCATGGCCTCGCTCGCCGGCGAGTACGAAGTCATCCTCGTCGCCGGTTCCGACGGTCGTCTGGCTGCCGACATCCGGCCGCTCGTGCGCTGCTCGATCTCGGTCATCATCGAAGAGAACGGCAAGCGCGAGCAAGGCTCGTCGGGTGGTGGTGGCCGTTTCGACTTTGGCTATTTCGACGACGAAATTCTCCAGCGCTACGCCAAGGAGGCTGTCCATCAGGCCGTGACCAACCTCCACGCCGAGCCGGCTCCGGCCGGTCAGATGACCGTCGTGCTCGGCTCGGGCTGGCCCGGCATCCTGTTGCACGAAGCCGTCGGGCATGGCTTGGAGGGCGACTTCAACCGCAAGGGCAGTTCGGCCTTCTCCGGCCGGGTTGGCCAGCGCGTCGCCGCCGAGGGTGTCACCGTCATCGACGACGGCACGATTGCCGACCGGCGTGGCTCATTGAACATTGACGACGAAGGCAATACGACGCAGCGCACCGTGCTGATCGAAGACGGCATTCTCAAGGGCTATCTGCAGGACAGCCTGAACGCCCGCCTCATGGGCGTCGCCCCAACCGGCAACGGCCGCCGTGAATCCTTCGCCCACCTGCCTATCCCGCGCATGACCAATACCATGATGCTGGCAGGCAAACACGATCCGGCCGAAATCATCAAATCGGTCAAGAAGGGCATCTATGCCGCCAATTTCGGCGGTGGCCAGGTCGATATCACGAGCGGCAAGTTCGTCTTTTCGATGAGCGAGGCCTACCTCATCGAAGACGGCAAGGTGACGCGTCCGATCAAGGGCGCGACGCTGATTGGCAACGGCCCCGACGCGTTGACCCGAGTTTCCATGATCGGCAACGATCTCAAGCTCGATCCCGGTGTCGGCACTTGCGGCAAGGACGGTCAGAGTGTGCCGGTCGGCGTCGGTCAGCCCACTTTGCGCATCGATGGACTGACGGTGGGTGGTACTGCATAATATGTAGTCACATTGTTGAGGCTTTCCGATGCGTGGACTCGTTATTTTTGCCTACCTGCTGGCATCTTCTTCCGTTTTTGCGCAGTCCGATGCTGCTTTGCAGGAGCGCCTCAAGAGCATCGGCTCGGACCCCGTGGCCTTGCGTGCTGCTGTTGATGCGGGCAAAAAAGTCACCTTCTTTTGCGCCAATTGTCATGGCGACGACGGCATCAGCAAGACGGCAGATGTGCCCAATCTGGCCGGTCAGAACCCGGCCTACCTGCTTGAGCAGATTCGCAAGTTCGGCAATGGCGAGCGCAAGGATCCGTTCATGCAGGGCCTCATCAAGGTGCTTAAGAGCGAAGAGCGCATCCAGATAGCCCACTACTACGCCAGTGTCAAGGTTGTGCCGTCAGTTGCGGACGGCAGCCAGGTGCCGCGCGGCAAGGAGTTATTCAGTAAGCTCTGTGCTCGCTGCCATGGCGAACAGGCGCACGGCAACGAGCTTTACCCCCGCCTGGCCGGACAGAAAGTGCCTTACCTGAAAACCTCGGTTACCCGCTATCGTGACAGGTCCGGTGAGCGTAACAATCAGTTGATGTCGATTGCTACCGCGACGCTCAAAAACGAAGACATCACTGCCATTGCCAACTATCTGACGCAACTGCCCTGATCGATGGATTCACCGTCGCGTCACATTGTTGATTCGTATCATGGCTTGGCGGCAAAAGCCGCGGCTATTCTCTTGGTTCGAAAAAAGCCATCCCCGGAGGCCTGGTGAAGACCCTTTTGTCTGCGTTACTCGTCATCTCCTTCATGTTGGTCGGCAACGATGCGCTGGCCCAGATCAGCGACATCAACTCGGCGATCAACAAGGCGGGGCGGCAGCGGATGCTGTCGCAGCGCATGGCCAAGGCCTACTTTCAAATTGGGCAGCAGATCGATGTCGACCGCAGCAAGAAGGTTCTCGATGCCTCCATTGCCGTATTCGACCGACAACTCGTCGAGTTGAAAAATTACGCGCCGACGCCGGAAATCAAGGAGACCTACCTCAAGCTGGAGAGGTCCTGGCTGGCCTACAAGGATGTGCTGGTTGGGGCTGTGCCGTCCCTGGAGAACGGGTCGAAGGTGTTGGCGATATCCGAAGAGGTATTGGCGCTAGCGCATCAGGCGACTGTTGAACTGGAGAAAAAATCAGGCTCCAACGCCGGTCGTCTGGTCAATATTTCCGGACGCCAGCGCATGTTGTCGCAGCGCATGGCCAAGTATTACCAGGCCGCTTCCTGGGGTATCGCTGACAGTAACGGCACAGCCAATCTGGCCAAGGCGCGCAAGGATTTCTCCGATGCCCTGCAGGAACTCGCAGGCGCGCCGGCCAACACGGCGCAGATCAACGATGGCCTGGGTCTTGTCCGACAGCAATGGATCTTTTTTGAAAGCGCCCTCAATCAGAAAACGGGCGGTGACAAGCGGGCGCAGCTGGCTGTGGCAACGACCAGCGAACGTATCCTTGAGGAGATGGAGGGCGTTGTCGGCCTTTACGAGAAGCTGCCGAAGTAGTTGAGTCCGGCTTCATTCCCTCGTCTGGCTGCTGCGGCCTGGCCTGCCTACGCCTTGCTGTTGTCGGAAATGGCAACAGTGCTGCTGCAGGTAGGCGGGCCTTCAACGTTGGCAAGCGAGAAATCTTCCATGGGCATCCGGTAGAATGCTGGGTTTTCAGCATTTCTGAATGAGGCTGGCCATGACGCCGCAAAGCAAACCGAATACCGACGACCTGCGCAT
>ERZ724517.2053-NODE-2053-length-10786-cov-4.355326_pt1 | contig 10786 bp, 11 predicted proteins | sample MGYA00376050_ERZ724517 | MGnify/ENA primary metagenome ERZ724517 (study PRJEB28724, sample SAMN07190886) | activated sludge metagenome | isolation source: activated sludge of sewage treatment plant in Hong Hong | place: USA: Christiansburg, Virginia | collected... | reverse complement strand
GGGGTGTAGTACTCGCCGCCGTTGCGCCCGGCGTTGCCCATGCGCTTGATCTTCTCTTCGTAGAGCGCCGAGAGTTCGTGCTTTTCCACTTGCGAGCGGAAACGCAGTTCGTCGACGTGGTCGATGATGTCGCGCAGGGTGTAGCCGCTGCGGATCTTGTTCTTGATCTCGCCGAAAATCTCGCCGATCTTGTATTCGATGGTGTTGGGGCCGGTTGCCCGCTGCTTGAAACCGTGCAGGTAGGGGAAGAGCTTGCGGTCGACGAAATCGACGAGATCGTCGCCGGTCAGCGCGGCATTATGGTCGAGCTTGCCCTCGGCATCCTTCGGCGCGGCCCAGCTTTCCCAGCGGTAGGCAGGCTCCAGAATGTGGTGGTAGGTCTTGCCTTCCAGCATGGCCTCGGCCGATTTGTCCTGCTCCAGCCCATCCAGGTATTTGAGGAAGAGCAGCCAGGAGGTCTGCTCGGTGTAGTCGAGTTCGGTGGTGCAGCCGCTCTCTTTCCAGAGGGCGTCGTCGATATTCTTGAAGGCTTGTTCAAACATTAGGCAGTTCTTTGTAGGCAGGGCGGCCTGCAGTGGGCCGAAAGTGCCAATCTACCTGCAATTTGCTGCGCAGGAAATGACATCCGAAAGCAAATACCGACAACCTTGGAATAGCTACAAATCAGGGAAAGGTGCAGCGATGTGGAGCGGGCGATGGGAATCGAACCCACGGCTCTAGGCGGGTAAGGAGGTAGCCTCGCGGCCACCCCCTCCCCTAAGAACCGTACGTGCGAGTTTCCCCGCATACGGCTCAAGCAACCCATAAGCGCCTCTTATTTGAACATTGAGGCACCGGCAGCTTCGTACTTCTCTAAAACGTGGTGTTGCATATGGCAGTTCGGATGTAGCAGGACCAAGTTGGTCAGCTTGTCCGAGCCTCGTTTCGATTTCTTGATTATGTGGTGAAGGTGCCACCCAGTCTCTCTCGTAATCTTCTGGTCGCAGACGGGGCACTCACCTAGCTGCCACCACCACAACCACCGAAGCTTGCGGCGTCCTTCAAGCGTTTTATCCATGCGCATTGCAAGCCGCTTGGAAAAATACTCATCGAACGCAGGATCGTACGGATTCGCGTCTGCCATGATTTTGGTGTGCGGCCGTTTCCGGTAGCTCGCCAATACAGGCAGCAGCTTGTCCTGATCTGCAAAAAGCCAGTCACGCCCCTTGATGCACTTGAAGTAACGCTTTTTGATCCACCGCTTCCCCTTGTTCGGATGACGGCGTTTCGCCCAGCGCCACAACGCTTGCCAGATTTGATGATCGCATTGAGCAAACGTCTTGGATGCCATCTGACTTCGGTGATAGTTGGCCCACCCTCGAACCACCGGGGTAAGTTTTTCGATCACGTCTATCTGTCTGGCCGCCTTCCTTTCACGCAACAGATCGCGGATTTTCCCCAAGAATGTTTTGACATTTTTCTTCGACGGCTGAGTTATCAGCATTCGATTGAGATGCCTGACGTTCCACCCCAAGAAGTCGAAGCCCTCCGTCACATGCGTGACCTTGGTTTTCTTCTCCGAGAGGATGAGGCCTCGGGTGGCAAGGAATTTCTCCACCAGAGGTTTGACCTTTTCCTCCAGAAGCTCTTTCGAGCTACCGGTGATAATAAAGTCGTCCGCATATCGCACCAGATTGACCTTCGCTGCACGTTCTTCCCGCACTGTTCGGAACAGTGTTGTCAGTTCGTGTTGCAGGCCGTCCAGCGCCAAGTTCGCCAGAGCCGGGGAAATGATGCCTCCCTGTGGCGTACCTGCGTTCGTTGGGAAAAGCTTTCCCGTTTCGATGAAGCCTGCTTTCAGCCACTTCCGAAGAATGCCTTTGTCCATGCAGACATTGGCAACCAGCCAGTCGTGACTGATATTGTCGAAACAACCTTTGATGTCTCCTTCCAGCACCCATTTGGCCGATGCTTTACGTCCAAGCACGATACGTACTTGTTCGATAGCATCTGCTGTTGAGCGCTCACGTCGAAAACCGTAGGAATGAGGATCTGCAGTTGTTTCGGCAACAGGTTCCAGCGCCAGTAAATGCAGCGCTTGCATCGCCCGGTCGCGCATGGTGGGTATGCCCAACGGGCGTTTATCACCATTTGCTTTCGGGATGTAGATGCGACGTAGCGGTAACGGACGGTATTTCTTGTCGCCAAGATTCACCACCGCTTTCCACTTCTCGTCCGGTGTGCCCCAGGTTTGTTTGTCCACGCCTGGAGTTTTCCGACCTTGATTCTCCGTAACCTTCCGCACTGCCAGCGCTTTCGCGCTGCTGGATTTGGTCAAGAGTCTCTGCAGGGCGCGAACCTTCCGCCATTCCCCTGCTTTTGCTGCCTTCACAATACGTGCTTGTAGCCTCGCGACAACTTGAAAAGCCTTGACCCATGAAACATCGTGCCAAGACTGCCAAGCCGTAGAGGCGACATCACAATCAGATTGCATTGCGTCCATATCAACCTCCGGTTGTATGGAGCGGGTGATGGGAATCGAACCCACGTATGCAGCTTGGGAAGCTGCCGTTCTACCATTGAACTACACCCGCTCTGACCTTCGGGGGAAGACGCAATAATCCCCGGACGGGGATTCTAGCATCTCCCTCGTCGGGTTGCGATTTCACAAACCCTTCTTGCGAAGAGTCACCAGATGGAAGTCTGCACGCTTTCGCGTCAGGGCGATCGTTTCATCCCCTATCCCCTCCATTACAGAGAGGCATTCGCTTTTTCCATCATCCTCTACCCGCACAGGTAAAGCTGGCCTTGCGGACAGCCTTGTTCCTCAAAACACGTACTGCGCGACTCTCCCGCTCGACCGAAGCCGAGCAGGAACTTATGAGTTGCCATGTTGTTAAAGAACGCCTATACGGGCTTACCACGTTCCATACAAGTAACGAGGTTGGGAAGGTCCCGCCATTTCGCCGGTGATACTCGCGTCAGCGTATCCACACCAAGCAAGTGGATAACCGATCACATGCCATTTTGGCAGAGCCCGATACTGCAAGTTGCGTTTGGCTCATTTAACTTCACGACGTTTATTAGCGGTTCACTTGCGTTGACCATCCAACCTAGCCTAGCGCCTCATCCGGGTGCAACTCCCGAAATCACGCCAGAACCCCTCACGGGGTTTGACGTACCCCGTAAGGTGGCTACATTGTCAGAGCGCTTGGTACCTCACCGTTGCCAGTGACGCACCGCCCATAGGCTACGAGGGGCTGAACCCTCGGTTCTGTCTATCTTTGTACTCCTGCTACTCTGTATTCTTTCAACAGACGATCACAGGCCCTATACATAGCAGAACAATTACTTGTATGGCTTTCGCCACCAAGGATACCCACCCGGGAAGGTGGATGAAGCGGGTTGTTGAGTCAGGTCATAACGCGCCTGACAGGGAACCCGTAAACCTAGCGACTCGTGTCGCACGCTTGGGAAGCTAGGGTATTACCATTATACGACGCCCGCTCGGTGCGCCCGGAGAGTGGAGAGTGCAAACTACGGAAGGGCGCGAGGAGGACGCATTCTATGCTGATCTGCCTGGTCGTTCAATCCCGGGAGAGCGTACGGTAGCGGCCGCCGTGATAGACCAGTGGCGGGCGCTCGGGGTCGCCGGCGTAGCGTTCGACCCGGCCGACGAAGATCAGATGATCGCCGCCCGGGTACTGCACTTCGTTGGCACACTCGAACCACGCGACGCAGCCGTGCAGCAGCGGGGCGCCGCCGGCACCATCGCAGAGCTGCAAATCGCCGAACTTGTCGTCCAGGCGCATGGCGAAGCGTTGCGACAAGTCCATCTGGTCCGCTGCAAGAATGTTCACCGCATAGTGGCTGGCGGTACGGAAGGCTTCCAGACTTGGCGAGCCGAGATCGAGACTCCACAGTACCAGTGGCGGCTGCAGCGACACCGAGTTGAAGGAATTGATGGTCAGGCCGACGAAGCTGCCATCGGGCGCACAGGCGGTGACCACCGCGATGCCCGTGGTGAAGCTGCCGAGCGCGTCGCGAAAATTGCGGCAGTCGAACTCGTCGGCGGCGGCCGAGCCCCCATCGCAGGCCGGGCACGGCAGGTGGGCCTGGTCGAGATTGCAGTCGGCAGGCTGGGCTGGAAGCTGTGTGGGATTCGCGCTCATTGGGGGAGGCCGTGATAGCATCGGCCGAAGAAAGCATAAGGGCGGAATTATCCCCGCTGCAGCGCACCCCTGTCGACCCTCTGCATGAAGAAGCCCGCAAACCGATTTTCCACCCGCCTGATCGCCTGGCAGAAAGAGCACGGTCGGCACGACCTGCCCTGGCAGCAGACACGCGACGTCTACCGCATCTGGCTGTCGGAAATCATGCTGCAGCAGACGCAGGTGAGCACCGCCACTCCCTATTACCTGCGCTTTCTCGAACGCTTTCCCGATATCGCCACACTGGCCGCAGCGGCGCAGGATGAAGTGCTCGAATACTGGGCCGGCCTCGGCTACTACGCCCGCGCACGCAACCTGCACCGCTGCGCGCAGGCGATTGTCGCCGGGCATGCTGGCGCTTTTCCGGCCAGCGCGGCGCAGATGGCCGAGTTACCGGGAATCGGCCGGTCGACAGCGGCAGCCATCGCCGCCTTCGCCTTCGGCCAGCGCGGCGCGATTCTCGACGGCAACGTCAAGCGGGTACTGGCCCGCGTATTCGGCATCGAAGGCTTTCCCGGCAAGCTGGCCGTGGAACGCGAGTTGTGGGCGCTGGCCGAATCGCTGCTGCCAGAAAGAATGGCCCCCGGCGAAATCGAAATCTACACGCAGGGCATCATGGATCTCGGTGCGACGCTGTGCACGCGCAGCCGGCCAGACTGCGGCAAGTGCCCGATGCGCGGCCTGTGTGTTGCCGAGCGCGAGGGTCGACAAGGCGAACTGCCGACAGCGAAACCGGCGAAGGCGGTTCCGGAGCGGACCGTGAAAGTGAGCGTGTTCCTTGATGGTGACCGTGTCCTGCTGCAGCGCCGCCCTTCAAGCGGCATCTGGGGCGGCCTGCTGGCGCTGCCGGAGGGCGAACCGGAGCGGTTGGCCATTGCACTCGGCCTGATCCCTCAAACATCAATCCCGCTGCCGGAACTGCGTCACACCTTCACCCATTTCCGGCTGACACTTTCACCGCTGCTGTGCCGGGTGTCTGCGCCAGCGGCATGCAATGAACCGGGAATGGTGTGGTTGCCGCTGACCCGCATCAACGACGCGGCACTGCCGACACCGATCCGGAAGATTCTCGCTGCGCTGGCAGCCTCGACGCCTACTTCACCAGCCCGCGCTGCGCCAGATACTTGAACAGGATTTCCAGCCGCGAGACGGCGTCGTCGAGTTCGAGCAACTTCTGCTTGGCCAGCAACTGCACCGGCATGACTTCGGTGAGGCGATAACCGACCCAGCTTGCATCGTCCCAGGCGTGGGGCGGTGGCATCTTCTCCGGCCCAAGGTCGTCGGCCACCTTGCGCAGGATAGGCAGCAGCCCTGCCTGTGCTTCCGGCACCGCCACGGCGGCGGGTTCCGGCAGCAGCCGGACACGGGCACGCAGCAGGCCATCGGCCTCGGCCGTGGATTCGAGAATGCGGAAGCGCCGGCCACCACGCGCCGTGAGCTGCAGAATGCCGAGCTGCTCCATGTCGGCGCTCGTCACCTGCGCCAGCGTGCCGACCGAATACGGTTCTGCCGGCGCGCCAACTTCTTCGCCCTTGAGGATCAGGCAGGCACCGAAGGGCGTGCCGTTTTTCAGGCAGTCGGTACTCATGTCGAGATAGCGCTTCTCGAACACCTTGAGCGACAGGATGCCGCCGGGGAACAGGACCGATTTCAACGGGAACAGCGGGATGCTGATTTCCGATTCTTCAGGCGGCCCGCCAACGGGGCGAGTGGGTTTGAAATAATCGAGCAGGCTCATTCCGCAGCGGCTCCCCAGCGCTTGATCAGCACGTGCGGCACGGCCAGATGGTCGAGAATGCGGGCCACGACGAAGTCGATGACTTCCTGCACCGTTTGCGGATGATTGTAGAAGCCAGGGTTGGGCGGCAGGATGACGGCACCGGCCTGTGCCAGGCGCAGCATGTTTTCGAGGTGGATGCTGGAGAACGGTGTTTCGCGCGGCACCAGGATCAGCGTCCGTCTTTCCTTCAGCACCACATCGGCCGCCCGTTCGATCAGGCTGTTGGCCAGCCCCTGCGCGATTGCCGCCAGCGTCCCCATGGTGCACGGGCAGACCACCATCGCATCGGGGGGATTGGAGCCGCTGGCCACGGGGGCGAACCATTCTTCACGGCCATAGACTTCCAGGGTTCCGGGCAGCGAGGCGTAGGTGGCGCGAAAATGCTCGGCCGCCTCGCGGGCACGCGCCGGCAACTCCAGATTCATTTCCTGCTTGGCCACCACCTGCGCCACCTGCGAATAGAGCAGCTGCACATGGCAGCCGGCTTCAAGCAGGCACTCCAGCAGGCGAATGCCGTAGGGCATGCCGGAGGCGCCAGTGAAGGCAAGGCAGATCGTGCGTTTGGCAGTATCAGGCATGTTGCAACTCCGCCTCATCGTGATTGCCCATTTCGCCGAGCAGGCGGGCAACGATCAGGCCGTTGATGATTCCGAAAAACAGGGCTGCCGCCAGAAAAACCGGCGCCAGCAGGAAAACACCATCATGCGGGATCAGCCAGGCCCGCGCCAGCAGCAGTTGCCCACCGATATGCGCAAAGGCCGCCAGCACCGAGAGGCTGACCGGCCCGAACCAGCGCCGTGGCAGATGCTGCGCTGCGGCCAGCACAAACAGGCTGCTACTCGCCCCGGTCAGGCTGAGGAAGAAACCGGGCGCCAGGAAATGCCCGAGCAGCAAGGCCCCGGCGAAGACGCGCAGCCCGGTGACCCACGCCGCCGTGCCGAAGCCGTAGCGATAGAGCACCAACAACGTGACGATATTAGCCAGCCCCGGCTTCACCCCCGGCAAGGGCAACGGAATGGCGGCATCGACCAGGGCCAGTGCGATGGCAGCGGCTGCGAGTTGCGCGACGCGATGGTCTTCGGGCGTTGTCAGCAGCTGGATAGTGCGAACGCCGCTGCTCTGTTCCGTCTGGACCCCGGCTTCCGCCGGGGTGACGCGCCGGACCCGTGCTTCCTCAGTAGGCGATGGAGTCAAAACCGCTCCTCCGCCCGGCGATCTGCAGGCTGACATGATTGGGGGCACAGATGGCAATCTCGCCGGGGCGCTTCAGCCAGCCCTGGCGCACGCAATACTGGCGCGGGCCGGGGTCGGCGGCGACACGGGCCTTGCCCGGCTCGACAACGATCACCGAAGTGCCGATGGCACCCGCCACTTCCAGGGTGCGTTTGCGCGCCAGATCGAGTTCGGCCACCACCTGACCATCGCGCTTGACCACTGCCTTTTCGGCAGCGCCACCCTGCCAGACCAGGGGAAAGGAAATAGCCACCAGCAGCGCCGAAACACCGACCACCGCCCAGTCACCGGGGCGCAGTAGCAGAAGCCATGGGGCTATTGAAGGCCGCATCTCAACCACGGAGAACACGGAGAACATCCCCCCAGAAAATCCAGATGTCGGGCAGAGAAAAATCTGTATTTTGTTTCTCTCCGTGACCTCCGTGTTCTCCGTGGTTAAAAACCCTGCTCAAGACAACTCCCGATGCCGCACCAGCACCCTCGCCCGGCCAGCGAACTCGAGTGCCAGCCATTCGGTGATGCACACCGAGCGATGCTGGCCGCCGGTGCAGCCGATGGCCACGGTGAGATAGCTGCGGCTGTCACGGATGAAGGAAGGCAGCCAGCTAGAGACAAAGCGGCGGATGTCGTCGCGCATGCGATGGAGGTCCGGCTGATCTTCGAGAAACGCGACTACGGCATCGTCGAGCCCGGTGAGCGGACGCAGCGTGGGGTCGTAGTAAGGGTTCGGCAGGCAGCGCACGTCGAAGACAAAGTCGGCATCAAGCGGCACGCCGTGCTTGAAACCGAAAGACTGGAACATGAGCACCAGACTGTCGCCCGCCTCGGCATCGATGAACTGACGAACCCATTCGCGCAGCGTGGCGGCGGCGACGTCGCTGGTGTCGATGTGGTGACCGAGAGCGGCCAGACCTTCGAGCCGATCACGCTCCTCGACAATCGCTTCGCCCAGCGAGCGACCGTCGCGCGCCAGCGGGTGTGCCCGACGCGTCTCGGAAAAACGCTTGATGAGGATCTCGTTCTTGGCGTCGAGGAAAAGGAACTTCAGCTCCAGATCCCGCGCGCGCAGCGAATCGAGCTGCTGCGGCAAAGTAGCGATCGAGTCGCCACCGCGGATATCAACCGCCACCGCCACCTTGTCGTAGCCCTGTTGGTCGAGTTGCCCGACGAGTTGCTGCAACAGTTGCGAAGGCAGGTTGTCGACGCAGTAATAGCCGCTGTCCTCAAGCATCTTGAGGGCAATCGACTTGCCGGAACCGGAGAGACCGCTGATGAGTACGAGGCGCATGGACAGGAGAATAGCGGATGCAGGCTTTCGCGGACAAGAAGGAGTGATCTAAACTGTAGAGTCTGTTTCAGACTGGATGTTCCCGATGCCTGCGACCAACCCGCCCTTTGATGCTGCGCTTGATGCCACCTTCCTCGCCGAGATTGCGACAATCCGCCGCGATATCCACGCCCACCCGGAGCTCGCCTTCAACGAGACGCGCACCGCCGATCTGGTTGCCGCCGAGCTGACCAGATACGGCGTCGAGGTGCATCGCGGGCTGGCCAAAACAGGCGTCGTCGGCGTCATCCGCGCCGGCTCCTCCACGCGCATGATCGGCCTCAGGGCCGACATGGATGCGCTGCCGCTGAAGGAAATGAACGATTTTCCGCACCGCTCGAAACACGAGGGCTGCATGCACGCCTGCGGCCACGACGGGCACACGGCGATGCTGCTCGGCGCGGCGCGCTATCTGTCGGCCAATCGCGATTTCGACGGCACCGTCGTTTTCATTTTCCAGCCGGCCGAAGAATCCGAAGGCGGGGCGGCGGTGATGATCGAAGAGGGCTTGTTCAGCCAATTCCCGGTCGATGCCGTTTATGGCATGCACAATTGGCCGGGCATCCCGGTCGGCGAAATGGCGGTGATGCCCGGCCCGGTGATGGCCGGCACCTGCGCCTTCGAGATCACCGTGCGCGGCCACGGCTGCCACGCGGCGATGCCACACCAGGGCATCGATACCATCGTTGCCGCCAGCCAGCTGGTACAGGCGCTGCAAACCGTGGTGTCGCGCAACCTGCACCCCTGCGACGCGGCGGTGGTCAGCGTCACACAATTCCACTCGGGCAGTGCCTGGAACATCCTCCCCGAGGAAGCCGTTTTGCGCGGCACCATCCGCACCTTCAAGCCCGAGGTGCAGGAGCTGGTCGAACGCGCGGTCGAGCGGCTGTGTTCGGGCGTGGCCTCGGCCAACGGCGCGCAGATCGGGGTTGTTTTCGATCACCGCTATCCGGCCACGGTAAACAGTGCCAACGAAACAGAGATATGCCGCGAAGTGGCCGCCAGCCTGTTCGGAGCCGACAAGGTGCGCAAGGACGAACTGCCATCGATGGGCGCCGAGGATTTCGCCTACATGCTGCGCGAGAAGCCGGGCTGTTATGTGTGGCTGGGCAATGGGCCGGGCACCGGCGGCTGCACGCTGCACAACCCGCATTACGATTTCAACGACGAGATCATCGGTCTGGGCGTGCGCTATTGGGTCGATCTGGCCGAACACACGCTCGGCCGCTGATGCTGCAGAGAATTACTCACACCGCACGCAGCCGCAGCAGCCAGAGCCGATGACCATCACCTCTTTCGATGCCCTTGCCTGCCCGCTCGACGGGAACCTGCTGCGGCGCGATGGTAGTGCATGGCGCTGTTCCGCCGGCCACAGTTTCGACATTGCCCGCGAGGGCTACGCCAATCTGCTGCCGGTGCAGCAGAAGCGCTCGCGCGACCCGGGTGACTCGAAGGAAATGGTCACCGCGCGCCGACGCTTTCTCAACGACGGGCACTACGCACCCATCGCCGCATTGCTTGCACAGGCCACACTGGCCGATGCTCCCGCCACCGGCGCACTAGCCTGCCTCGACGCCGGCTGCGGCGAAGGTTACTACCTGCGCCAACTGGCCGCCGCAGAAGAGGGGGCTGCGAATCTTGCGTTGCTAGGACTCGATATTTCGAAATGGGCGGTGCAGGCCGCAGCCAAACAGTATCGTGCCGCCAGCTGGATCGTCGGCACCAATGCCCGTCTGCCGGTGCTGCCGGCCTCTCTCGACCGCGTGCTGTGTCTGTTCGGCTTCCCCGTTTATCCGGAATTCGCCCGTGTCCTCAAGCCGGGGGGCCTGCTGCTGCAGGTCGACGCCGGCCCGGATCACCTGCGCGAACTGCGCGAGATCATCTACCCGACGCTGAAAGCCGAGCGTAGCGAGGGCGTGCAAACGCCCGACGATTTCGCACAACTGGACAGCGAGACGCTACGCTACGAACTGGAAATCGCCAACCCGGAACGCATCGCCGACCTGCTGCTGATGACACCGCATTTCTTCAAAGCCGGTGCCGAAGGGCGTACACGGGCCATGGCGCTGGAATCGCTGAGGCTGACGGTGGAGATTCGGTTGACGCGATTTGCGCGGATGGGGAGGTGAAGGCTGAACGGCGGTATCCGACCCTGAGCGGTCCGCTGTGCCGAACTGAAGATTTGACGGGTCCTCGGCCAAGGACTAAACCGCTCGCGCGGTAGGGGCGCAGCCCCACGGTAGGTGAGATTTCTTT
>ERZ724517.2052-NODE-2052-length-10786-cov-4.490914_pt1 | contig 10786 bp, 5 predicted proteins | sample MGYA00376050_ERZ724517 | MGnify/ENA primary metagenome ERZ724517 (study PRJEB28724, sample SAMN07190886) | activated sludge metagenome | isolation source: activated sludge of sewage treatment plant in Hong Hong | place: USA: Christiansburg, Virginia | collected... | reverse complement strand
CTTACTACATTCTCTTCGAGCATGATGCTCCCAAAATCGTTTGCACCAGCGTACAAACACGCCTGAGCCACTTGTTTTCCGATCGTAAGCCAAGAGGCCTGAATGTTTTTTATATTAGGCAACATGATTCTACTCAACGCCAGCATTCGGATATACTCTTCAGGGGTTCCGTCATTTTTTGCTTTCCGAATTTTGGCAAGTAAGGTGCCTACATCCTGAAATGTCCAGGGAACAAATGCAAGAAACCCATCTGCATTGGATGGCTTTTCACTTTGTACTTGCCGGATATCAACCAGATGTTCAAAACGTTCGCGCAGGGTTTCCACATGTCCAAACATCATGGTGGCAGATGTAGTAATTTCGAGTTGATGGGCAGCCCGCATCACATCTAACCATTCTTTGGCACCACATTTGCCCTTTGACACCAAACGCCGAACCCTATCGTTTAAAATTTCGGCACCAGCGCCCGGCAAGCTATCCATACCGGCCTCTTTAAGTGCAGTCAGTACGGCTGTATGGGTACTGTTTTCAAGCTTGGTAATATGGGCAATTTCGGGTGGTCCTAAAGTGTGCAATTTGATGTTGGGAAACAACGCTTTTATCTCCCTAAAAATGTTTACATAAAAACGCAAACCCAATTCAGGATGATGTCCACCCTGCAACAGCAATTGGTCGCCACCCCAGCGGATGGTTTCCTCGATTTTTTGCTTGTAGGTTTCTATATCCGTAATATAAGATTCCGGATGGCCGGGTACCCGATAAAAGTTACAAAATTTGCAGTTTGCTATACAAACATTGGTGGTATTTACATTTCTATCTATTTGCCATGTTACCTTTCCGTGAGGCACTTGAATCTTTCGCAATTCATTGGCTACATGCATAAGCTCAGCCAGTGGTGCATGTTGGTATAAATACATTCCTTCCTCCACAGTCAGAAACTCAAAATGGTATGCCTTTTTGTAAAGTTCTGAAAGTTGTAAAGTAGCAGACATAAAAATGATTATTTAACGAAGTATATGACAGCAAAACTAATTAAAAAATAATCAGTGTCATAGATAAAACCAAGCTCTATTACTTGAGTTTCGATAATATTTCCTCACTTAAGGGCTCCACCCCTGGCGCAAACACTTCAATGAGTTGGCCTTTCTCATCAATCAAATACTTTTGAAAATTCCATTTTACAGAGTTGTCACTAAAACCATTATACTTTTTTTCTGTTAACCAAACATATAAGGGATGCATATTTTTTCCTTTTACATCAATTTTGGCCGCCATCGGAAAGCTCACCCCGTAATTTTTGGCACAAAATGATTGAATGGTTTCATTACTATGAGGCTCTTGAAATAAAAAATTATTGGCAGGAAATCCAACGATTACTAAGTTTCCCTTTTGCTGTTTATATAATTGCTCCAAACCGGCATACTGCGGGGTATAACCACATTTGGAGGCTGTATTTACAATTAAGATTTTCTTTCCCTTAAAATCGGAAAAACGGATTTCACCTCCATCTATACCGGTTACTTTAAAATCATAAATAGATTTTATTTGTGCATCTATGGTTTTTGAGTGGAATAAAAAGGATAAGAATCCAAACATAAATAAATATTTCATGTGAATAAGATTAAAGAATGCAGCAAAGATAACACAACAATTCTTTGCGCTTGCATAGATAAATGATATGCACCATTTAATTATGGTTTGTCTTTTACTTTTGCTAACCAGAATACATTTCGTTTCTAAAATATTGATGCTGTATCCTCTAATAATGCGAACCACTTGCTACTCTTCAAAATAGATTCTCTTTACCCGTTGTGATATACCGGTTAGAATTTCATACGGTATGGTGTCAGCAGCAATAGCAACCTCGGTAACAGGATACTGTTCACCAAAAATTTCAACAGTATCCCCCTCCTTGGTTTCCGGTAAATCGGTAATATCGAGCATGCACATATCCATACAGACATTTCCAATAATTGGGACCAGGGTATTATGAATTAACATGAACCCCTTACCATTTCCAAGTCGACGGGGTACTCCATCAGCGTATCCAATACACACGGTTCCAATTAAGGTATCTCTTTGCAAAACACCCTTTCTATTATATCCAACGGTTTCACTAGCAGATACTTTCTTGACTTGCGCGATAGATGTTTTAAGCCTACTGACATTCCGGAGTGAGGGAATCATTTTGCCGGTACTATCAATTCCGTAAAGTCCCAATCCCAAGCGAACCATGTCATAGTGGAGATGTGCGTGTCGAACGATTCCTGAAGAATTGCATAAATGTCTCGCAAAAGAGTAGTTGACATGCTGCGCAATTTGTTTCGTCATGGTATCAAAGAGATTCGCCTGATAGGTGGTAAAGGTATCGAGGGTTTCTTGTTCGCTACCAGCAAGATGTGAAAATACGGAGGCTATCTGTACCTCTTTGTGATTCACCAAAAGCGACCCTAGGGCCTCCATTTCAGTGTGGTCAAAGCCAAGACGATGCATTCCGGTATCTAACTTAATATGAATCGGATATGCCATTTGATCACTTGCAATGCAGGCTTCAAGCATTCGGTGTAGGGTTCGAAAATTGTATATTTCAGGTTCAAGTTTCCACTCAATGATTTGGTCAAATGAATTTTCATCTGCATTCATTACCATAATGGGTAGGGTAATGCCATTTTTACGAAGAAGAATTCCTTCATCGGTATAGGCCACAGCCAAATAGTCAACGCCTTCAAACTGCAATTTATTAGCTACCTCATAACTGCCGCTTCCATACGAAAATGCTTTAACCATTGCCATGATCTTGGTCTCCTTTCGAAGTAAAGACTGATATGCTTTGTAATTGTGAATGAGCGCATTTAAATTAATTTCCATTACGGTTTGATGGATCCGCTCCTGCAGTCGCTTTGCAATTTTTTCAAAACTGAATTTCCGTGCTCCCTTTATTAAAATGCATTCCTGATGAAACGAAGAGGAATCAATCGCCGCTAAGAAATCTTCAGTTGTTTTATAAAATGTGGAATGCAAACTCCTATTGGTCCTAAAAATTTTCTTGTTTCTACTGATGGTATCGCCGATACCAATCAGTCTTTTAATCTTCTTTTGCTTAAGCAATTCAGCGACTTCATCATATAATTCGTTGTCGCGACCGCTTTGCAAAATATCAGACAAAATCACCGTTTTAGCATCGTGCTGATTTTGCTGTATCAAAAAATCAAGCGCAATTGAAAATGAAGAAACATCAGAATTATAACTATCATTTATCAGGGTACAATGATTGATTCCTTTGATTAGCTCCAACCGCATGGCCACCGGATGCAATTTTTCAAATCGCTGATTCATTTCCTTTTGCGGCACTCCCAAATGCAATAAAGTAAGCCAGCAATGAATGCAATTTTCAATGGAGGCTTCATCAATAAAAGGAATGCTAAGTTCAATACCTTCACCATTATAGGAAGCTTGAATGGTACTATGGCCGTTTGCCTTTTCTACAGAGTTAATTTGCAGAAGGGCTTCTGACTTTCTGCTCCATTCGAGTAATCGGATTTCTTTATCCAAGTTATTCTTAGAATGAGTAGCCAGTTGCAATATACAATCGTGCAATTCGTGATAATCTTTATTATAAATCAGGGTATCACAATTCTTAAATAATAATAATTTCTCGTTTATCTTATGCCTGATATTCAGAAATCCTTCATTGTGCGACTCACCAATATTTGAAAAAATGCCGATGGTAGGTTTTACAATTTTTTCAAGACGTTCCATTTCGCCTGCCTGTGAAATTCCTGCTTCAAATATTGCCAATTGAGTATCAGGTCGAAGGAGCCATACCGAAATAGGTACTCCTATTTGTGAATTAAAACTTTTTGGACTTCTTACAATTCGGTAATCCTTTTCGAGCAATTGGTAGAGCCATTCCTTTATAACCGTTTTTCCATTACTTCCCGTAATGCCAACTATCGGAATATGAAATTTTGCCCGATAAAAAGCCGATAATTTTTGAACGGCTGCAAGCGTATCATTTACCTTTACAATCCAGGCTCCAGGTAGATGGTCTACATGAATATCTTCACTAATTAAAAAACATCGAACCCCCGCTTGGTACACCTCATCAATATAGGAATGTGCATTTCGGCGATCTGAAATAAGGGGAACAAAGAGGGAGGTGGCTGGATGTGAAATCTTTCGACTATCGAATAAAATTTTTTCGATAGTAATATCCGCTGCTTGTTGCACTAGGTAACCTTTTAAACATCCATTAATTTCACTGGCCTTAATCATGATGATGCTCTAATTTACTTGCCTTTCGGTTATGAAAAAGCGAATATACAATGGAAGTACCTATACAAACAACAATAGAAACTAAAGACACCCAAACGGGTATGTGAATATGAATTAATTCGAGAAACATTTTAGCACCTACCAAAATCAGCACCACTGCAATACCTTGTTGCAGAAAATCGAATTTGTCAGCCGCTTTTTGCAAAATAAAGAATAAAGCCCGCAAACCCAAAACAGCAAAAATATTTGAAGAAAAAACTACTAAATTATTAGTGGTGATGGCAAACACAGCGGGAATGGAGTCCAAGGCAAAAATAATATCCGTCACTCCAATTATTAAAATGGCAAGTGCTAATTTGGTAAAGAATGATTTGCCATTTTTACTGATAACATATTTACCATGAGGTTCGGCATCCGTATACCGAAGATACCTCCGAATGAATTTATACAGTTTCCCATCCCTGACATCATTCTCTTCTTCCTGGTTTTCAAAAAACATTTTAAAGCCTGTAAATATTAAAAACGCCCCAAAATAATATAATATAAAATGAAATTTTTGAACCAACACGATACCGATGGCTATAAAAATGATGCGGAACAAAATGGCCAATACCACTCCAATCATTAGCACACGCCCTACATTTTGGTTGTGAATTTGAAGTGAAGAAAAAATCATCACAAAAACAAAAATATTATCGATAGAAAGCGACATTTCCATGAAGTATGCCGATAAAAATTCCAACGAAATTTTAGAATCATACTCATACCATAAAAAACAGCAATAAGCCAATGAGACAAGCACCCAAAACAAATACTGAAAGCTGGCGCTTCGGATACTCACTTCTTTATTCTTCTTACTAAAAACAAATAGGTCTAGTACGAATGAGGCTACTAATGCAATGATAAATATTAAATAACTTATTGAATCCTTCGCCATAAGTTGGCAAATCTAATTCAATTTCGCCTTGAAAAAATGTCATACCCACAAAAAATGCAAAAACGCAACCCCAAAAGGAGTTGCGCCTGCTAAAACTACCAAATACTACTGCCTAACAAATTTAGTAGTAAAGGTCTTTTCGCTGTTGAATACGCGAAGCATATAGGTACCTTTGGTAAGGGTATTCACATCGATTTTGTGATTGGCTTCAGTAAGTTGTTCCGATAAAATTCTTTTTCCATCTAGCGAATAAATTTCAATGGTAGAAGCTTGATCGTTTGCTGGTGTTGAAATATTGAGTATCATATTACAGGGGTTTGGATAAATAATGACGTCGCTACTGGTTGTTTTGAATATTTGCTCTACAGAAGAGTATGAAAATTGCCCATCAATATCTACTTGCTTAATGCGATAGTACATTGTGCCGGTGAAAATTTCTTTGTCAGTCCATTGATAATTTGCCTCAACTTGTGAATTCCCTTGAGCATTCACCACTCCTACTTTTCTCCAGTTCGAAGCATCTGCACTTCTTTCAATTTCAAAATGCGAACTATTATGCTCAGATGCGGTAGTCCAATCCAATGCAACTGAGTTGTCTTTTTGCAATTCTGCTCTAAAAGAATGATATAAAACTGGGAGAGGTGCGTTGATTCCAAATTTGACAAGCAATCCATCTCTACCTCCAATCAATGGTACACTTTGTGTTAAGATAGAGGGATCAATGTCTGCTATAGTACTATCCATCAAAGTGATTACATAAATTGAAGATCCAGACTTGAGAATTCGCAAAGCCTTTTCAGGCGATGGAAGTACATTGCTTACACCACCAAAGCTGTTACTACTAACCAAATTTAAATTATTATCATAGCTTGCCATAAAATTGTCGTAGTCATTACTTGCTCCATTGCTTATTATGTTATGAATTCCAGCGTGCGGATCCAAGTCCACTGTTTGGGTAAACGCGCCACAAACTTGCATTGAATTATTTTGCAGATCTATATCATAGATAATGGCATTGGTTAAGGGTATGCCGGGATTTGCTGTAAAAAGCTTTGCAAATTCTGTAAAGCCTAAGGTATCGTTGTATTTTATTATAAAACCAGCCCATGATTGTGCATAAGAGTATTGACTACTAATGCCGGCATCTGGGTCAAAATCTACAGGGGCAAAGGATGTGGTTTTCAATGCGCCTCCAACATAAACATTGTTGTTGGCATCAATGGCTAAGGTATTAAATTGAATTTGGGCAGTACTGAGATCATTTACATTGTACCCAAATTGAATGGTCTTTGGAAATTTTGGCGAAGCAGGCCACACCGATACAAAGTTTTTGGGCACTTTTTGAATAAAACTTTTCATATTTTGAACATTCGCACCAAAATAAGGAGTCTTGTTCCCGCTAATATAAAAATCTCCATTATTATCAATAACCATATCGGTAAAATAGGCATCTACTGAATATCCTGGAATAGCTAAATCACCACTCAAACTTTCTAAAATATTTTTGACATATGCTCCAGCGGCAGTATAAACCAAAATAAATGGTCCTTGTCGTAATCCAGAATTTCCAACGGGCATATTGCTTATAGAGGGCGAAATATTAACATCGATATTTCCGGCATTATTATAATAAGTACCCCCAAATGCGATATCTCCATCAGGTGTGATGAGTATTTTTGCAATATCAGTTATACTACTTATTGGCCCTCCCCAACTAAAATCGCCATTTGAGGTCAACGAACCGATGATACCAATTTTGCCGACAGGTGCGGTTACTATAAACTGCGCAGGTCCCGGATCAATATCCATATTGCCACCATGTACCATGCCACAAAAAAATACTTGACCTTGATCATTGACTGCCAAATCACTTATTTGTATTTGCCCTCCAAGTGTGGCAGCGGGTAGTGTTTTTATCCAAATAGGAACTCCGGTAGATGTGAGTTTAGCAATATAGCCATCTGTAGTATTTACCCCTAAATTAGAATAAGGAATCGCAAGCCCTCCGGTACTTTCACTTCGAATGAGGCCTCCGACATAAATATTGCCAGCAGCGTCTGATGCCATGCAAGTAACATTGTCATTGGTTGCAGCACCACCAATAGTCTTGTGCCACTGATAACTATATCCTTGAGCATCGATACGAAATTGCGCCACAATAATAATCAGTATTAATGTAATTATTTTTTTCATGATATTTATTTTTTTTGTTGATGCAAAGATGCAGGTAACCTCTAATTATGCTGATCGGCAGTTAGTGTAAGGTCATTTCTAATTAGTGTAGAACTACTTTTAGAATCATACTTATACCATAAAAAACAACAATAAGCCAATGAGATAAACACCCAAAACAAATAATAAAAACTGGCGCTATGGATACTCTCTTAATTATTCTTCTTACTAAAAACAAATAGGTCTAGTACGAATGAGGCTACTAATGCAATGATAAATATTAAATAACTTATTGAATCCTTCGCCATAAGTTGGCAAATCTAATTCAATTTCGCCTTGAAAAAATGTCATACCCACAAAAAATGCAAAAACGCAACCCCAAAAGGAGTTGCGCCTGCTAAAACTACCAAATACTACTGCCTAACAAATTTAGTAGTAAAGGTCTTTTCGCTGTTGAATACGCGAAGCATATAGGTACCTTTGGTAAGGGTATTCACATCGATTTTGTGATTGGCTTCAGTAAGTTGTTCCGATAAAATTCTTTTTCCATCTAGCGAATAAATTTCAATGGTAGAAGCTTGATCGTTTGCTGGTGTTGAAATATTGAGTATCATATTACAGGGGTTTGGATAAATAATGACGTCGCTACTGGTTGTTTTGAATATTTGCTCTACAGAAGAGTATGAAAATTGCCCATCAATATCTACTTGCTTAATGCGATAGTACATTGTGCCGGTGAAAATTTCTTTGTCAGTCCATTGATAATTTGCCTCAACTTGTGAATTCCCTTGAGCATTCACCTCTCCTATTTTTCTCCAGTTCGAAGCATCTGCACTTCTTTCAATTTCAAAATGCGATGTCCCCACTTCAGAAGATGTAACCCAATTTATTTCTACCGAGTTATTATGAAGTAGCTCCACATTAAATGATTTGTAATGAATAGGAAGCGGGAATGAAGGCGCATATTTTACAATATAAGCATCACCAAGACCTGTAGCAGTCATTGGAAAATTACCTCCATGCATATCGAAATTAAGCGTGCCAGCAAAACTTCCAATAATATATAACTCACCATTTGAATTAATGTCCAGCCCTGAAACTACTTGGTCTGTTGCGTTTCCTGTGGCTCCACCATAAACAAAATTGTTTGAAGAATTGACTTTAATAAGAAACATGTCCATGCCGCCATTACTAGTATAGTTTACGGTTGGTGCATTTGGTGCCAAATCAACTGTTCCTTCACACCTTCCACCTAAATACAAATTATTACCATTATCAAATTTTACGCTTAACCCAACTGAATTGGTGAATGGTGTTAAAGAAGGCAATTGAAAGGCACTTTGAAAACTTAAATTTGCATTTAATATACACGCATAGATAGCAGTACCGACGTTTAAACCTGCATCCATGGTGAAAATACCCGCACCAGGATTAAAATCAACTGTTGCACGATATCCTCCCGTTAAACAAATTTTATCGCCAGCTGCATTAATATCAAGATCCCCAAAAAGTATTTCAGTGGCATCGCCAATCACCACAGCATTAATAAAATTACCAGCCGTATCTAGCTCAGAAATGAAGACTGCTTTCGAACTCGGATTTACATTTGATTGAAGATAGAAGGTGTCGGCTATTGCTATACTTGGATTAAAATCTGTTTTACCATACAGTACACCGCCAAAATAGATTTTTCCATTTCCACTGTTGTACTTAATTTGTTGCACTTTTTCAGGGTTCCCTGTTGCACTAACGAACTGTTTAACCCATCTAAAATTTCCGTTCGCCATTAACTTCAAAACATACATATCCTTTAGATTCCCTGTAGATGTCAAGGTTTGAGGAGTACCACCCGGGTTAAAATCGACTGTATTTTCAAAGGTTCCAGCAATATAAATGTTATTTGCAGCATCAGTGGTAACTGATGTCGCATAGTCAAAATAATTGAATCCAATCTTTTTAGACCATTGTAGGGCACCCATGGAATTATATTTCCAAACAGCTATATCTGGTCTGCCTAAGCCTAAGTTGAACAACCCATTACTTGTTCCAGTAACGATGATGTTTCCAGCAACATCAATGGTTACTTTTTCGCCACGATCCCCTTGCGTTTGGCCCATTTTCACTGCCCAAACAAAATTACCATTGACATCGAGTTTTTGAAGATATGCATCATAATCGCCGGTCGCCACTAGATTGTTTACCGCTGCACCGGGATTAAAGTCAACGGTACCTGCAAAGTAGCCTGTGGTGTAAATGTTTCCTGAAGCATCCACTGCCGTACCCAAGGCGCCACAATAGCCTGCATTGCCAACTCGTGTTCCCCATTGAACAGCTTGTGCAAATAAAAATATGGGTAAATTCAAAATTAATAATAGTACAAATGTTTTCTTCATGATATTTATTTTTTTGTTGATGCAAAGATGCCGGCCACATTCAATTATTCAGAAAGGCAGTTAGTGTAAGGTCATTTACAATTAGTGAAGCGCTATTTTTGCCATATTCACTAACCAAAAAGCACTTTTCACATAGGAAATGACTTCAGTAAGGCAATTACCCTGACATTTGTAATCTATCTTAATATTCAATACTTTTAGTCGGTGAAATATTTACTATTCTTTACCCTTTTGTTAATCTCAGAGACTGCATTTTGTCAAAAGCCTTATGCCATTCATCTTGACAAGTCAAGCGGATTGCCATGTAATGAAATATATAACTTATATCAAGACAAAAGAGGGTATATATGGATAGCATCTGATCAAGGACTATATCGATATGATGGTTTTGAATACAAGGGCTATTTTACAACTAATATGAGTAGCAAGTCTGGCAGCTACATTCATGAAGATGAAAAGGGAAGAATTTGGTATAGCTCCTTTGATGCCATATTATTTTATGTTGAAAATGATTCTTTAAGAGCTTTTACGAATGAAAACGGACTTTCCCAAAATGTTGAATATGCAATTATTGGAAATAGAATCATCACAATGACAAGAGATTTATTTCTAGTATTTACAGATATCAATACTGGTAAACTTATAAAAAAAATAAGCGGAAAACATATCTATACTTCATTTTTTCAACTAGGGAGCGAATTCGGATTAGGAGATGGCAATGTAGTTGATTTCTTTGACAAAGAGGGTACACCCATTCGAACTATAGAGGCCCAAAGTGGACATCATATTTATAAAATAGAGTCATTTCAAGGGAAATATTATAGTCTGGAGACGAAAAAAAATAATTTGAGCATCTACGAAATAGACCAGGAAGGTAAAAAGCTGATTTATAACGAAATACAAAACACTTTCATTAATGGATTTTGTCGCATCAATAATTTCCTTTATATTTTGAAAAAGGATGGAATCACCCGCTTTGATATCTTCCAAAAAGAAGCTAAGACCGATA
>ERZ724517.2051-NODE-2051-length-10786-cov-5.036716_pt1 | contig 10786 bp, 9 predicted proteins | sample MGYA00376050_ERZ724517 | MGnify/ENA primary metagenome ERZ724517 (study PRJEB28724, sample SAMN07190886) | activated sludge metagenome | isolation source: activated sludge of sewage treatment plant in Hong Hong | place: USA: Christiansburg, Virginia | collected... | reverse complement strand
TATTGTTGGTGTATGGCAATAGAAAAGGAATTGTCATTGCAGCATTGAGTATTTTAGTTCACTTTTCATTTATATTGCCCATTGGCGTTTTATTGTTTTTTTACTTTATTAAAATACCATGGCGCATATTATATTTCTTTTTTATTACCAGTTTTTCTATTACGACCCTAAATTTAGATAGTGTTCGATCGAGATTAGAAAGTATCGCTCCAGATTTTCTAATTCCTAGGGTGAAAAGCTATACAAGTGAAGAATATGTTGAAGTAATTTCTGATTTAAATGCAACAGGTAATTGGTACATCACTTACTTTAATTCAAGTATTAGTTGGTTTATCATGATTCTTTTTACAGTGATTTATTTTTCTAAAGCCAAAAACAATTCGTATAACAAATCATTTTCTAATTTGTTTGGATTCTCGTTACTGTTAATGTCTATTGGAAACATCACCGCGTTACTGCCATCAGGAAGTAGATATTTATTAGTAGCACAACTTTTCGCAATGGCATTAATCTATTTTTATTATGTAGTTTTTAATGATAAAGAATTTAAGAAATGGGCACTACTTTTTTCGCCAATGTTAGTATTTTATATTATTATTTCCATAAGAATTTCTTTCGATACGGTGAGTTTTATGACCATTTTAACCAATCCAATATTGGCAACGATTATCGATTTACCCATTCCGTTGATTGATTTAATTAAATAGAATACACCGTTTTAATTTCATGAAAAATAGCAATCAAATAATTCAAAGCCTTAAATCGTTCCTCGCTGCTTCTAAAATAAATGCGAAAGGAAAGTCGGTTGAGGAAAAATTAGTCATCATAGAATCTGACGATTGGGGCGCCATACGCACACCTTCTATAGAGACTATTTCCTGTTTTGAACGTAAAGGATTTGAAGTTTCCAAAAGTATATATAAGCATGATGCCTTAGCATCGGGTGACGACTTGGAAAAGTTATTTAATGTTTTGAAAGCGCACAAAGGAAGTGATGGAAAACCTGCTGTAATTACCGCGAATAGTATAATGGCCAATCCTGATTTTGAAAAAATAAAGGCAGATGATTACCTGCATTATTATTGGGAACCTTTTACGACTACTTTTAAACGTTATCCAAAGCATCAAAACAATTGGGAAATTTGGCAGCAAGGAATCAACGATAACGTATTTCATCCTCAATTTCATGGTAGAGAACATTTAAATGTAAACCGATGGATGAAAGCTTTACAATCCAAAGACAAGGCGATATTAACTTCTTTTGAACAACAAACTACCTATTCAGGCAAAGACGACTATAGCTTTATGGAAGCCTATGATTGGGATAATATAGAGGATGTTAAACAACATAAACTCATAATAGCTGAAGGATTAAAAATTTTTGAAGCCCATTTTGGCTACCGTTCCAAAAGTTTTATTGCGCCTTGCTATAATTGGGACAGTCAACTAGAATCTTTTCTAGCCCAAGAAGGTATTGAATGGATACAAGGATTGCGTTCTCAACTACAACCAACAGGTGTTTTCAATCAATATGAATCCATTAAACATCATTTTGGTCAATCGAATCACGGGATATTATACAACACAAGAAATTGTTTTTTCGAACCCAGTATGTTGCCACAAAAAGACTGGGTAAACAGCTGTTTGGCGCAAATACAATCTGCATTTTTATTTTCAAAACCAGCTGTAATATGTTCACATAGAAGCAATTTTGTTGGTTATATCAATGAAAAAAATGGGCAAAGAGGCTTGAATGATTTGAATGAACTCCTTAAAAGAATTACCAAAAAGTGGCCAGATGTCCGTTTTATAACTACGGATGAATTAACCAATTATCTTACATAATAAAAATGGAAAATAATTTATGATTTCAATATTCTAAAACAATATATTTGAAATGCTTTATTTTTCAGATAATCCAATTTTTATTGAACTACTCACCATCATTAACTTATTAAATTTTTTTAATGTTTTCAAATAATGTACTTGCTAAAATTGTAGATTCGGTTACAAAATTTCCCGATAGAAATGCTTTTTTAATTCATGAAGTGTTTTATACCTATGATGAGTTTTGGGAAAGAATCTCCATTATCAGAGCCGGAATTCGTCAAAAAGAAACCGACCATAAAATTTTAGGAATTGTAGCGCATGACGATATGGAGACTTATGCTTCCATTTTTGCAGTTTGGATGGAAGGCTTGGCTTATGTGCCTTTACATCCAAAACAACCGATGGAAAGGAACCTTGAAATTGTTGAACAAGCCGGAATTCAAAAAGTTCTTGATGCTAATTTAGAATCCGATTACAGCAACAATCTAGTAGTAAAAACAAAAACATTCGATGCCAATCAAAAAATAACTGAGCTTTTGTCTATTGATGAAAATGCATTGGCCTACATCTTATTTACTTCTGGAAGTACAGGGAAACCTAAAGGCGTACAAATTTCAAGAGCCAATGTTGGTGCTTTTATGGATGCTTTTATGCAAACCGGATTTGAAGTAACCGAAACAGACAAAGGCCTTCAATGTTTTGACTTAACTTTTGATGTTTCTGTTCAATCCTTTTTAGTGCCGCTTACACATGGTGCTTGTGTATATACAATTCCTCATGATCAAATAAAATACAGTTATGTGTATGGTTTGCTAGAAGATCACGAATTGACTTTTGGGGTTTTTGCACCAAGTATGATTCGCTTTTTAAGACCCTATTTTGATGAAATTGACCTTCCTAAACTTCGTTATTGTATCCTAACAGCAGAAGCTTCTCCTGTAGATTTAGTTTTGGAATGGGCAAAGTGTATCCCGAATGCGTCCATTTTTAACTTTTACGGACCAACCGAAGCCACCATATATTGTACGTTTTATGCTGTACCACAAGATAGTTACATCAAACAGGCCAACGGAATGCTGTGTATCGGAAAACCATTTCAAGGAATCAAACACGTTATCCTTGATGAATCGCTTCAACAAGTACCCAATGGCGTAAAAGGTGAGATGTATATCACTGGAGATCAACTAACGTCTGGTTATTGGGCTGATCCTGAAAAAAATAAAGAAGCATTTATCAATCTAACTTTTGATGGTATAAGTGAACGATATTACAAAACGGGCGACTTGTGTTTTCAAGACGACGAAGGCGATATTATGTACTTTGGTCGCTTAGATTATCAAGTAAAAATTCAAGGATATCGCATAGAATTGGGAGAAATAGAGTTTAATGCACGTGCCATTATCGGCGGAAGAAATGCAGTGGCTTTTACTTATGAAGGCACAGCAGGCAATCAAGAAATCGCAATGTGTCTCGAAATAGGCGCTTTTGATCAAGACGAATTTTTGAAAACCTTAAAAAGCAAATTGCCTTCTTATATGATACCTTCTAAAGTATTCCATCTCAAAGAATTTCCTTTAAATACAAGTGGAAAGATTGATAGAAATATGATAAAAAAAACGGTGCAACTTTAAATAAAATGGAAATTACTATAAGAAATGCCAAGTTATCAGATATTCCTTTTTTGGTGGAAACTATTGTAGAAGCAGAGAAAAGTGGTACACCAATTTTATCATACACTACAATTTTTGGTTTGAACGAAGAGGATGCTAACAAATACATTGCATCGATGCTTGATGAAGAAATTGATGGATGTGAATTATCAGTGTCTGCTTTTTTAGTTGCCGAATTAAATGGTAAAACCGTTGGAGCAGTATGCGCATGGATAGAAGGAGCTGAAGGAGTTCCATCATCAACTTTAAAAGGAAATTTACTGCGGTTTACATTGCCACAGACTTGTTTTGAGTCTATCCATAAAATCAATCATTTAATCAATGAGTTGCATATCGAATATATACCCAATACAATCCAAATTGGATTGGTTTATATTAAAGAAGAAGTAAGAGGACAAGGTCTTGTTAAACAATTGCTTTCTCAAAAAATAGAAGAATTAAAAACTTCAAATCCTCAGATTGACGATGTTTATGTTCAGGTTTTTGGACATAATCTTTCCGCAATCAAAGCTTATGAAAAAGTGGGTTTTCAAACTATAGCTTCCAAAGTTGCCAAAAGCAAGGCAATTGAAAACTATTTGCCATCAGCAAGTAAAATACTAATGAAACTAAATCTAAAATAAAAAAAATGAATCATTCTCAAACGTCAGAAAAATTGACAAAAATATTTCAAGAAGTATTTCTAAATCCTAATCTTGTTTTGTCTGAATCACTAACGGCTAACGATGTAGATAACTGGGATTCCTTAACGCACATGATTTTAATAACTGAAATTGAAACACAGTTTAACATCAAATTCAAATTGAAAGAATTAAATAAAATGAAAAATGTAGGCGATTTAATAGAAATTATCACGGCTAAACTAAGCGAATAATGATTTTTACTGCGCTTAATTTTCTTTTGTTTTTCCCGATCTTGGCAGTATTGTTTTATCTCACGCCCATAAAATGGAGAGGTTTATTGCTGCTGCTGGCCAGTATCTTTTTTTATTTGAATATCAGCCCAATTTATCTCTTACTCTTATTAGGTGTTGCCACCAGTACTTATGGGTTTACTTATCTCATGAGCCAATCTAAAAATGATGCGCGCAACAGAAGATATATGATTGCGAATATTGTTTTAATCCTCTTACCGTTGTTTTTCTTCAAGTATTTTCAGGTGATGAATAACTATATGTTAAGTTCATTAACCGAAAACGGCTTGTATTGGCCACTTCCCGAATTTAAGTTTCTTTTACCTGTTGGGATTTCTTTCTACACTTTTGTTGCAATAGGTTATACCATCGATGTCTACAATGAAGAGGTTGAGGCAGAAAAAAATTTTGGAATCCTAACGTTATTCATCTCTTTTTTTCCACTAATTCTCTCAGGCCCTATAGAAAGAGCTGCAAACATGCTTCCGCAATTTAGAAATTGGAAACCTAGTGATTTTAAAGGAATTTCAGCGGGCGTGAAGTTAATGCTATGGGGTTACTTCATGAAATTAGTAGTAGCCGATCGCTTAGGAATTTACATAGATTCAGTTTTAAATAATATCGACAACCATAACGGTTCTACTTTATTATTGACTTCGGCCTTATATCCGTTTCAGGTGTATTGTGACTTAGGGGGCTATTCTTTAATAGCTATTGGAACCGCAAAAGTGCTCGGGCTTGAAGTAATGCAGAATTTTAACAGACCTTTTTTTGCAACATCTATGGCTGAGTTTTGGCGCAGATGGCATATATCACTCATTACTTGGTTGACAGATTATTTGTATACACCATTGTCTTTTCATTTTAGAAAATATAAAATGAAAGGCATCATCTTAGCCTTAATGCTCACTTTTTTGATTAGTGGAATATGGCATGGTGCAGCGCTTACTTTTGTATTCTGGGGATTCATGCAAGGTTTTTATCTCTGCATAGAACTTTTAACCCAAAAAAGGAGAACTACTTGGGAACAAAAGCACAACCTAAACAACAATATGTTTTATTTGGTGGCTTGTATGATACTTACCTACATCTTGTTTTCAGCCTCACAAATTTTTGGTCGTGCACCAGATTTAAAAACTGCTTTTTCAGTTTTTAGAAAAATTTTCTCCGAACGTGGTAATCTGTTTCTAGATATTACAACATTATCTTTTGCAATTCTAGGATTAACCTTGGTAATGCTTAAAGATATTAATGACGAATTTTTTAATAATAAGTACAGTTTGTTTTCAAGTAAAATCGGCGCAATCCGATACAGCGCTTATTTAACAGTACTCTTTTTTATTATTTTATTTGGCGTCTTTTCTGGTTCGTCGTTTATTTATTTTCAATTTTAAAAATATGAGCATGTTCATTTGGTTAAAACGATTAATCGTATTCACGGTTTTATTTTTTCTCATAGATTTTGGTATTGCAGCTGGATTGTTGACAGGATTGAATAAGTATTTCGGACTAAACTCTAATGCAAAAATATTGGTCAATGGTTCATCGATGTCATTGGCCGGATTTAATAAAGCTAAAATAGAAACCGCTACCAACAAAAGTGTCGCATTTTATTCAAGAAACGGCGTGTCGCTTGAAGATAGAAAAACGATGCTTGAACATTATTTTAATACGACCACACAAAAAACGGATATTGTTGTACTTGAAGTAAATCCACTTTTGTTTTCAAAACGATTCACCGCAGCCAACGTATACATGCTTTTTTTACCCTTCATGGACGATCCAGCAATCGATCAATTTATTAAGAGCAAAACAACTTTTAAAGACTATTGTGTTCGAAAATTAATCAGAACATCAAGATACAACTTAGATCTATTCTCACTGTCAATCAAAGGTTATCTGGGAATTTACGAAAATAAAAAAACGCAAGTGCTTGACGCTAAGGCTTTAAATGGTTTAAAAAGCAAAGTAAATACAGTTCCTGTAGAATTTAATAACGATAAAGTAGCATTATTTAAAAGAACCATCGCATTGGTCGAAAACCATTCTAAGAAAATAATTCTGGTGAATATGCCCATTTTTGACAGTAAAATGAAAACCTTCAAAAATGATGAGTATCAAGTTTTTCTTTCATTTATAAAAGAATTTACTACTAGCCATCCAAATATTTTATTTTTAGATTTAAATCAGCCCGAAATAACGGCCAATCCCAACCTTTTTTCAGATCCATTGCACGTCAATGTTGAAGGACAAGTAAAAGCCTCTGAAGCCTTAGTACAGTTTGTCAACGCTAATGGATTAAACAAATAAAACATTATTAAAAAATGATAAAAATAGGATTTACCGGAGATTTTTGCCCATGGCTTCGTGTTGAAAAAGCATTCCAAAAAGGCAATTGGCAGCCGTTGTTAGATTCGGTACGACCATTTTTCCTGCAAAATGATTTGAATGTTTTAGATCTCGAATGTCCACTAACCACCGCCAGTACAAAAATTAGCAAAACGGGTCCACACATCAAAGCGCATCCTGAAACCGCAGCCATGCTTAATTATTTGAATTGCGAATTGGTAGCCACCGCCAACAACCACTTCAAAGATTATGATTGGGAAGGCATGAAAGAAACCTACGAAACATTGCAAAACCACCAAATAAAATGGTTCGGAAGCGGTGCCAATCTCGCAGAAGCCTCACAAACTTTCTATTGGAAAAAAGACGATACCACAATCGCGTTCATCAATGTAGCCGAAAACGAATGGACCACTACTTTCGGTAGCGAACCAGGTTGTCATCCTATAGATACCGTGAGCGTGTTCAATCAGATTCAAGAAGCCAAATCCAAAGCCGATTTTATAGTGGTTGTCGCACATGGCGGTCACGAACATTACAATTTACCGAGTCCAAGAATGAAAAAATGGTATCGTTTTTTTGTAGATGCCGGAGCCAGCGCAGTAGTCACGCACCATACGCATATTATTTCTGGTTATGAAGTCTACAAAGACGCACCGATTTTTTACAGCTTGGGTAATTTCCTTTTCGATTGGGAAGGCGAAAGAAACAAACCGTGGAATAAAGGCATGATCGTGCGATTGCATTTCGAAAAAACAAAACCAGTCACTTTCGACATGGAATTTGTTTCACACAACAACGAAGAAGCGGGTACATATTTACTGCCAGAAACTGAAAAAACGGCAATCCAAAATCAGCTATTGCTTTTGAATGCAATTATTGCCGACGATGAAAAGTTGGCATCAGCATTCCAAAAATACATCGAAACTTGGAAGCCCGTTATGAACACGTGGATCCAACCCTATAAAGGAAAATATTTACCAAGTTTATACAAAAAAGGACTTTTGCCATCCATAATCAGTCAAAATAAAAAGCGACTGTTTACCAATTTAATCCGATGTGAAGCGCATCGCGATATATTAATCAATTCGATAAACCCCAACTTATAAATGTGCGGATTTACAGGATACCACTATTTAGATTCCAGAAGGGAAACTAACAACCAAGCGATTCGTCAAATGCTTGCGATTCAAAAACACCGCGGTCCAGATGATTCCGGAATCGTTGCTATCAACACCCAAAATAAAGCTTTTGAAACAGTTGCCATCGATACCGATGCTTCTTTTCAAACAGAAAATGATGTGGTTTTGGGTTTCAACCGTTTGAGTATTTTAGATTTATCGCCAATGGGCCACCAACCGATGATTAGTCCAGACCAGAAAGTCATACTGATTATGAATGGTGAAATCTATAATGCCTTCGATTTCAAAGCCGAATTAGAACAAAAAGGGCATACGTTCAAAAGCACTTCCGATACCGAAATTGTCTTGCATCTGTATCTCGAATATGGTATAAAAAAAATGATTCGATTGCTAAATGGTATGTTTGCTATGGCGATTTACGATTTGAATTTAGATACTTTATTTCTGGCGCGCGATCGATTCGGAATTAAACCTTTGTACATTTTAAAAGAGGAAGGAAGAATCGCATTTGCTTCGGAAATGAAAAGTTTCAAAGCCTTGCCTGATTTTAAATTTGAAGCTGATTTTACCAACCTCGACGAATTTTTATTATTCAGAAACGTCATCAACAACACGCTTTTTAAAAACATCAGCAACTGTATTCCGGGAACGTATCTGACTATAAAAAAAGGAGCGATTGCAACGCATACTTACTACGATATCAATCAAGAAGGCAACCAAACCATTACAAAAAAAGAGGCAAAAAATGTATTGGAAAATGCGTTGAAAAAAAGTGTCGCTTCTCAAATGATTAGTGATGTGAAATTGGGAAGTCAACTTTCAGGCGGCGTAGATTCGTCACTCGTGAGTTATTATGCTGCCAAAGCTTTAGCAAACGGAAATTTAGAAACCATTTCGATTGTGTTTAAAGATCCACGCTTTTCAGAAGAAAAATACATCGATATTGTGGCGAAACAACTTTCCCTGCAATCGCACAAATACGAAATGGAAGCCGATTACTATTTCGATGTTTTAGAAAAAGCCATCTGGCATTTCGAACAACCACTAAACCACCCAAATACGATTGGGATTTACTTGCTGAGTCAAGAAGCCAAAAAACATGTGACGGTTTTACTCAGCGGAGAAGGTGCCGACGAATCTTTAGCAGGTTACAGTCGATTTATTCGAGCGAAGCAATTCCCGTATTTCAGAAAAATGTTTTGGAGCGCTTTGAAGAAAAACCTGAATAATGTGGGTGAATTTTTGAGCTATTATTTTAATGCCAACCAGCGCATGATTATGGAAACTGCCTTCGGAAGTATTGCCACCGCTAAAGCTTTGAAGCCCAATTTTAAATTGAATCAAGCTTTGAAAGACCGCATAAAAACCTTTGAAAGCATGAAAGGCGATACCAATCTTAAGCAGAGAAAATACGAATTACTGACGTATTTACCCGATTTGTTAATGCGTCAAGACAAAATGTCGATGGCACATTCAATAGAAAATCGCGTACCTTTTCTAGACAATGACATGGTTACCACTTCGCTCAATATTTCCGATGATTTATTAATTACCAAACATAAAAATACAGACGAAGCCAAAGTGCTTTTGAAAGATATTTGCGCCGAAAAATTCGGTGAATCTTTCGCTTATCGTGAAAAAATGGGCTTCGGAATTCCATTACGCGCTTTTATGTCATCCCAAGTTTTTCAAGACAAATGGAAAAACCAAGTGCAACCCGGAATTCAAAAAAGAGCTGTTTTCAATATTGATGCTCTTTCCAATTGGGTAAAAAATATTGCCACCGCAACACCCGACCAACTCGATGCCATTTGGTTGATGGTTGGTTTCGAATTGTGGGCACAACAATACTTAGACTAAATGATAGCGATTCACAACAACCCAAGCAAAGTCGTTTTTCATTACCGATGGATTGACTATTGCCAAAAAAATAACATTCCATACAAATTGGTCAATTGTTATGATGACAATATTATCGAGCAATTGCAAGATTGTTCAGGTTTGATGTGGCATTACCATCAAGCCGAACCTTCCGATATAGTGATGGCGAAATCCTTACTTTTTTCTGTTGAACAAAGTGGCAAGAAAGTATTTCCAGATTTTAATACGGCTTGGCATTTTGATGATAAAGTCGGACAAAAATATTTGCTAGAAGCTTTAGGAATTGATTTGGTGAAAACCTATGTTTTTTATGATGAGAAAACGGTGCTCGATTGGATTCAAAAGACCACTTTTCCAAAAGTATTTAAGCTTAGAGGCGGTGCGGGTTCTCAAAACGTGCAGCTCGTTCATAATGCTTCTCAAGCCGAGAAATTAACCCGAAAAGCATTCGGAAAAGGTTTTCCAGCTTATGATCCTTGGGAAAGTATTCAAGAACGCTATCGCAAATGGCGCTTGGGTAAAACCAACTTTTTTGATGTCTTGAAGGGTTTCGTTCGATTGGTAAAACCGCCAAGATATGCTAGTGTCATTGGCAATGAAATGAACTACTTGTATTTTCAAGAATTTTTAGCCAACAATGATTCTGATATTCGAATTGTGGTTGTAAACGGAAAAGCTTTCGCCATCAAAAGAATGAATCGGGAAAACGACTTCCGAGCTTCTGGTAGCGGATTCATCATCTACGACAAAGCAGCGATTGACGAACGTTTTGTAAAAGTTTCTTTCGAATATCAAAGAAAATTAAAAGCCCAATGTCTGGCGTACGATTATGTTTTGGACGCGAACAACCAACCGCTTTTGATTGAAATTAGTTACGGATTCGCCAACGCAGGCTACGATGATTGTCCGGGATATTGGGATGAACAATTGCATTGGCACGAAGGCACATTCAATCCGTATGGTTGGATGGTCGATTTGATGCTTAATAAAGAATAAACATGAAA
>ERZ724517.2048-NODE-2048-length-10791-cov-3.345007_pt1 | contig 10791 bp, 6 predicted proteins | sample MGYA00376050_ERZ724517 | MGnify/ENA primary metagenome ERZ724517 (study PRJEB28724, sample SAMN07190886) | activated sludge metagenome | isolation source: activated sludge of sewage treatment plant in Hong Hong | place: USA: Christiansburg, Virginia | collected... | reverse complement strand
AAGAGCTTAATGCCAAAAATCAAACCTAATTTATAACAATTTCATTATCAAATGTTTATATTAAAAATTTATCACAAATAATTCCATAATTTGGAATTATTTGTTTGAATTTGGAAGTTTTGGGTTTATTTATGTTAATATTTCAAAATAAATATAAGGCTTATCTATATGCTTTTAACTCTTTAATCACCTTAATCAATGTATTTTCAATAATATCGATCAATGATGCGATTTTATTCTTGTCAATAACTTCCATTTTTGCATTAGATTCAAGTTCGCGAATAGGATTTTTTAAAGAAAATATGCCCATATTGTCTATGCTTGGTTTCATCCTATGTGCTATTTTACTGATGGTAGTAAAGTCGTCTTGTTTATAAGCTACTTTGATTTCCTGAATAGATGTAGGTGTATGTTCTATAAAAATCTCAATCATTTTTTTGACAAATGACTGATCTCCGCGACTTAGGTTTTTTATATTGGTCAGATCAAATAAGTAACTATTATCGTCGTTCATGTCTTCATCAAGCACACTCAAAATCGGAAGTTTGGTTTTAATGTTCAAGGTATTTGCTATAGAATTAAATAAAACTCCTTCTTCAAAAGGCTTGGTCACATAATCGTTCATGCCGATGGACAGATACAGATCTATGTCCCGTTTGAACGCATTGGCCGTCAAGGCTACTATCGGGATCGTGATGCCCATTTTGTTCCTGATGTATTTGGTCGCTTCGATTCCATCCATTTCGGGCATTTGGATATCCATTAGAATTAAATCAGGCTTTTGTGTTTTTAATTTTTCAATGGCAATTTTACCGTTGCTCGCTGTATCTACTTTACATCCGAAATACTGCAAACTCTGACGAGCAATAAAACTGTTCATCTCGTTATCTTCTACCAAGAGAATTTTCAGATTTTGTAAGCTATTGTCCAAAAGATAACTGTCTTTGTCTACCAACTTACTTTCATCACCGATTGGTAAGGTAAGTGTAAAAATAATATTAGTTCCTTTCCCTTTTTCTGTCTGTATATCACAACTTCCTCCCATAAGATGGATCATTTCCCGAGTGATCGTCATGCCCAGCCCAGTGCCTTCGAATCTACGTGCAGCTGAACCTTCTTCCTGTGAAAATTTGTTGAAAATCTTGTGAAGGAATTCTTGGCTCATTCCGATACCAGTATCTTTGACTTCAAAAGTAATCTGCTGAAAGTACTGATTGGTTTGATTTACATGGACCAAAAGTTCGATTTTGCCTGCATCAGTAAATTTTATAGCATTGCCTACAAGATTTATTAGAATCTGTCTCATCCTACCACTATCGCCTATTAATGCTGGCTTTATGTCACTGCTAATATTATATTTAAGCTCTAGATTCTTTTCATGAGCCCTATTGTGCAAAATACTGATCACGTTACCTATGACAGATACCAGACTAAACTCCTTGGTATCTATGACCAATTCGCCAGCCTCGATCTTAGACATATCGAGGATATTATTTACAATGGTAAGCAGATGTCGTGCAGCTGTCTCACTATGGCTTACGTACGAATTTTGTTTTGGCGTCAAATCTTCTCTTCCGAGCTCCCTGATCATACCTATGATGGCATTGAGTGGCGTACGGATCTCATGACTCATATTAGCCAAAAACGTTTCTTTGGCCCTTGAAGCTTCTTCGGCTTGCAATTTCGCTTTCCCTAGTTCGTTTTCGAGTTTCTTTTGATTAGTAATATCAAGATGGATGCCTATTGAACCGATTAATTCATTTCTGTCGTTGTAATTGGGTGCGCCACTTACAAACCACCAACGAACTTCGCCTTGTTTGTTTTTTACAGCCAATTCATAATTGTCTGAACGACCTTCTTCTCGCATTTTCAATTTATCTTTCAACATTTGTTGATCGTGATCAAACAACAAAAATTGAGAAGTTTTATGCCCTTTCAAGTCTTCCAAAGTGTATCCAGACATATCACAAAAACTTTGATTTGCAAAAATGATTGTTTCGTCAGGCATCACTTCCAAAAGGCCGAGGTTCATATTTGCTATGATATTCCGATATTTTTCTTCTTGTTTTGTCAGTAGGTTTTCCTTTCTTCTCCTTTCGAAAATATTGATCAGCATCTGTGCAAAAATGGAAAGCAATTTCATTTCCTTTTCGGAATATTCATGCTTTTTCAGAACTGAGTCAAATCCAACAAATCCAATCAACTTAGACTTGCTGATCATTGGTATCGTGATAAGACTTTTGATGCCTTGTGGTTCTAAGACACCACGAAGACTTTCTGGTCCTTCATCAGGTAATAATTCTATATCAGGGATATAAAAAGGTTGACCTTGCTGGTGCTTTTCCACCCATTGCGGCATAAAGTCAAGCGGTATATTTTGCAAATTGTCAATCTCAGGTGAAATGCCAATTTCGCACCATTCATAGGTATTGGAAGTAGTATTGGCATCAAAGTCGTAATCAAAAATGTAGGCTCTATCTGACCCAACAAATTTTCCTAATTCCTGCAATGATTTATTGATGGTGTGTTCTACTTTATCTAAATCAATATTGATATAAGTCGAAGAAATATCGATAAGTAAATCCTGCAATTGCAATTGTTGATCGATCACCTTTTGGGCTTCAACTCTGCCTGTGATATCCTTTATAAATGCACAAAATAGTTTTTCGTTTTGTTGTTCAAATCCAATAATATACATTTCTATAGGAAACTCATGCCCATCCGAATGCAAGGCTGGTAACTCGAGCCGAATGTTCAATAGCTTGCTTGAACCAGTCGCATTAAATCGCGACATTCCTGAATCATGGGCATCTCGGAGTCTCAATGGTATGATCGTCTCTGAGATTTTACTTCCTACAGCATCCTTACTACTCATACCAAAAAGTTTGGCAGCGGCAGGATTCCAATATCGGATGATGCCATTCGTGTCTGCTAAAGTAATGGCATCCATGGCATTATCCATTATCAGTCGATTCAGCTCCTCATTTTCACTAAGCAGCTTTTCATATCTGACCCTTTCTGTTATATCCTTGTATTGCCAAAGATGTCCTTTATATTGATCATCTATAAAAATGGGAACATAATCTCTTTCATAAAAATGGCCTGACCGAGTTTCGATTAGTTCATTATAAACTGGTTTTTTGTATTTCAATATCTTATCGATGGATGAGACAAATCCTACTTCATCAGAAAATAAATGCTTGCTTTGTTCTGCGGATTGTGAGCAATCAAAACCAACCAATGCATCAGGAGGCGCAGGTATTTCAAACATATTGCAAAACAACTGATTGGTAAATAAAATTTCTCTATTCTCATTTTCTACCAATACGCCCGACTGAAGGTTTGCCAATAGAGTTTTAAAAAGATTTACTGTTCTTTTAAGTGAGTCTTCAGTTCCTTTATTTTTTAATATTTGCTGATTTATAAATTCTGAAATTTTGTACAAATCGTCTTTATCTGATTTGCCAAAAAGCGTATCATCATCTCCAAGTTGTAAAACGACTTCTTTAAGTTTTTCTATTGTAATTTGACGAACTTTGGATTCATTTTTAAGATTGTCATTTACCTCATGAAATTCTTTTTCGCTTATTTGGAATGCATGATTCATCAGTTCCTTATCTCGTTCGAAGGACTGATATGACTGATCTATATGTTTTAAAAATCCAAGTATATCGCCATCTTGACGTAGATGCTCTGGAAGGTATTTTTGGATCTGCTTTTGCAGCAATTTATGAAACATCTAATTATTTTTAAATAGTGGATATTATTCTTCAGACAAACAAGTAATCGTCATCGTCTGATTGTGCAATTCGCAAGATGTCCCTTTGACCAAGGGAGAAATTTCACCGTAGGAATAAAACCCGGTGATGACTGTGTCGCTACCTAGTGCATCTTTTATGACCTCTACTTCTTCATCTATTCTAGAGGCCAAAATGATTTTGCGTCCTACACAGCTGACGAGAATCGCCAGTTCAGGCTTTATACTACTAAAATCCGATAATGAGAGATGCGCTGCATGGCTTGCTGCATCAATCAACCTATCAAAATTGGCTTTCATAAACCGCACTTTACTTCCTTCTGGTATATCTCCAGCAAAAAGCATGCTTTGATTTTGAGTATTGATAGACAAAATGGTTCTAACTAATGAATTTTCATCATCATTAATATTGACAGAAAGTGGAAACAAGAGTGCTGAGCCTGGTAATTCTTCACTATACTTACCTAAATATTCTTTATAAAGCGCCAAGGCATTCTTTCCATCGATTTCGAAAAGTTCATTTGCCTTCGACTTGGTGACCAATCGCTGTAGGCCGAATGGCTCCCATCCACCCATAGAGCTATGTGAAATTTTAATCCTATAGCCATAAAATGCGATAGCCAAAATATTGCCCGATGCAGGTATTTCATTCAATCCAACAAGTGTGCTTTGAAAATTAGAGCCATCACCGGCTAAACCACCTGTAATGGGAATATGTTCTGGAACAACATTATTCATACCTTTGACCAACTCACTTCCATTGACTTTGCTACCATCTGACAAGACAAAAATGTATTTCAATCCTTCAAAATTAAAATCAGCAACTAACTGCTTACCAGCATCATAACTATCCTTAAAATGATCTATAGATATGCTATTGGTTTTAATTATTGTTTGATCAAAATGAATAGCCACTACAGAAATACTATTATCATGCACCTGATTGCCATAAATCTCACCAGCGGTCGAGCAATACGCTATTTTGGCTGTAGGAAAGGCAGCTGAAATGGATGAAATATTTTGTACATCACTCAACATTTGCTTGCTTCCAAAACACAAAACCAAATCTACCGATGCGTCTCTGTTGTTGAAAGTTGGTTGGTTTTCTAGAATCTGAAACTGCTGAATCCTCATTTTACTACTTTTTTAATGTGATCTCGCCACTTTTTATCATATTGTAAATCGTGGATTTGCCAATGTCCAGTTTTTCTGCGGTTAAAACTACATTATTGTCATATTTCTTCAAAAAAAACGCGATGATATCTGCAGTGTATTCCTTCATCGTTTTTTCGTAATTCATAAAATGATTGTCGTCCTTGAAATTTTGAAAATTAATATCGTCTTCCATTATTTCTTTTCCATCGCACATGACACACGCCAGATCCATCATAGCTTTGAGTTCTCTTACATTACCAGGAAACTGGTATTTCAGTAGCTTATCTTTGGCAGCCGTACTTAGTATTGGTGCTTTTACTTTATTGTCTTTAGCGTACTCTTCGATAAAGTGTTTGGCCAAAATTAGTGGATCTTGACCACGTTCTCTCAAAGGTGGCAATTCTATCGGAAGCCCCAAAATCCTGAAATATAAGTCCTCTCTGAAATTCCCTTTTTTAACTTCATCGGACAAGTTTTTGTGTGTGGCTGTGATGAGCCTTACATCAAATTTTACATTTGTATTGCCTCCAACTCTAGTCAATTCACGTTCCTGAATAGCACGAAGAATCTTACTTTGCAAATTCAATTCCAGTTCTCCGATTTCATCCAAAAAAAGTGTGCCGCCATCAGCCTCTTCAAACTTTCCTTTTTTCTGATTGATTGCACCAGTAAAAGCACCTTTTTCGTGGCCAAAAAGTTCACTTTCTATTAGTTCCTTTGGAATAGCAGCCATATTGACAGCAACGAATGATTTTTTACGTCTTTCGCTGTTATAATGTATAGCTTTGGCTACTACCTCCTTACCTGTACCAGTCTCACCCGTGATAGATACATTGATATTGGAATGAATGGCCTTTTCTATAAGTCGAAATGCTTTCTTGAGCGCTTCACTCTGTCCTATTATGGTCTTTTCGAAGTTATACTTGGTCTCTAGTTGCACTTTTAATGCCTCGACCTCTTGTTTCAAATGGACATTTTCCCGTATATTTATTATGGATCGCCATATCAAATCTTTTGCATGATCGTCCTTGATGATATAGTCTCTAGCTCCAGCTTTTAACAAATCTACCGCTACTGCAATTTCCTCTTGTCCACTAATGATTACTACTGGTATTTGATTATTTATTTCTTTTATTTTTGCCAAGAGCTTATCACCAGTCATATCTGGAAGGCCGAAATCCATACAAATTACGTCTGGTAATAGATGTAATGATGAAAGGCAATCTTTGGCCGTTGTAAAAAGTTTTATGTCATAATCGGGATTTAATGAAAGATGGTGTCTTAGTAATTGACCATACCAAGGATCATCTTCAACTATGAATATACTGAAAAGATGTTGTTTTGCCACATTACATTAGTTTATTAATCCGACAAAGATATAGATTTAATGCATGAATCTAAAAATTTTTATCAAGCATGTTGATGAATGTAAAAATGTTGACATTGAATTCTTTGATGAATGTGTTTTCGAGATCAATCAAGATCTACAAACATTATTACTGTACCAAAGACTCTAAGTTGTTAAAATATGTATATTTGACCCAATAAATATGGGATTCGATTGTTTCTCCAATGATGACACAATGTATCTTCATATATCATATTAATTCAATATTTAAAATTTTGTGATGCTGTATTTTAATTCGAAAGTGGTTAGGATTTTTTTAATCGTGCTGTACCTATATATTAATACTAGACTAGATGCACAAAAGACGATATACATTCCTAGCTTCATTACAAATTCGGGTATGGATCTCAATGACAATAATAGCCAATGGAGTTATAAAAGGAGTTTAGAAACAGATGATTTTGTATTTTTTTGGGAACCCGGTTTTGGTGATGATCCATCGTTTGCTCCAGCACCATACAATATCGATATGCAAACATTGATTACCGTGTCCAATAAAACCTTTAACTTTTATGTCGATTCTTTACAATTTGCTGTCAAAGATTCTTCTGTGACAGACAAATATAAACAAATGATATTTTTACTATACACCACCGATTGGGCAGCCTATGGATCTGGTCAAGATGATTTGGTTGGTTCACTTTTTGTCAGTCCTGCTGCAGCCAATATAAAACATGTAGTAGCTCACGAAATCGGTCATTGTTTCCAATACATCACTGGTTGTGATTCTGAAGGTGGTTTCAGATATGGATTCGGAGAAAATGGTGCAGGTGGCAATGGATTTTGGGAACAGTGTGCCCAATGGCAAGCATACAAAGTATATCCTGAACTGCAATTTACCGAAGGCGATTTTACTGAGTACATCAAAAATAACCATCTGCACATCTTGCATGAAAATCCTCGATATGCCAATTATTTCCTACCTGATTTCTGGACTTACAAGCATGGTGCAAACTTTATGGGACGACTTTGGCGTGAAGCAAGATATCCAGAAGATCCCGTAGAAGCCTATAAACGACTGAATGGTATAAAACAAGAAAAATTTAATGATGAGATGTATGAACATGCTGCCCGATTGACAACCTGGGATATGCCTTCTTTAAAAGATCTAGGCACAGATTATATTGTGAAACGACCTCAAATCAAAATGACTAAAATGGCCGATGATTATTGGCAGATTGTACCTGACCAATGTATAGAAAACTATGGATATAATGCAATAAAGCTGAATGTTCCTGAACGAGAAACAGCTATAAAAGTTGACTTCAAAGGCCTTGCAGGTGCACCAGGGTTTAGAAGCATACATATAGATCAGGCTGGTTGGAAATTGGGATTTGTGGCTTTATTAAAAGATGGAAGTCGCGTCTATAGCGATGTAGGTACAGCAAAATATAATAATGGAACTAATCCAGACACATCACTACAATTTATTTGTCCAAATGATTGCGAAAAATTATGGCTTGTAGTTTCAGGTGCACCGCAAATCCATTGGAGACATGCTTGGGATGATGATAATAGCAATGATGAACAATGGCCTTATCAGGTGAAATTTGAAAATACAAATTTACTAGGAAAGTCAACTGGTCCACTTTCGGATGTTGATTTGACTTATGATGTAATCATGGAACCAAGGTCTAATTACAATCCCAATATTGTTGAATTAAATATACCATCCATCATTAAGGGATTTGCCCTTCCACAAGAGGAAATTGCACAATATTTGGGCACCGATATCAAATATTTTGCTATAAATCCAGATAACAGTTTGGATCCAAATTCGACCGCTTTTTATCCTGGACATTGGTTTGACAATACAGGTAAAGTCACCAATTGGGGCAATAATTCCTATATTTACTCCGAACTTGACATTAATAATTTTACAGTCAAAATAGGCCAATATCCTGATGTTTGCAAAATTGGAGATAAATACACTATAAAACAAGCACTTGAATATATCAGAAATGAAACAGATACAGCAAGGCTTACATTAGTTTTCAATATTTCTATAATGGAAATGACATCAGCCAATAGTGAAGTCAAATCTACAAGTGATCTGATACTTTTCCCAAATCCTACTTCATCAAAGGTAGATTGGGCAATCAAAGCACTATACACCTTGTTTGACATAAACGGTATAAAACTGAAAGGCGGATTTGGATCTGAGTTGGATTTATCTACTTTTATAAACGGCCTTTACTTCTTGAAAATAGGAGAAAAAACCTATAAAATTGTGAAGCAGTAAATTCTTAAAGAACATTAAATCCATATGTTTACATTCCCTGCGATTCCATTTTTTTGATTCTTTCTTGCCATTCATTTACTTGTTTATTGATATTGAGGATGTAATACATGATACTCAATACTACAACTATACCTAAGATGATGCTGTCAATTGAAAATATAAAATGGAGCAAAAATGTCAAGATTACAATACACAAACTCAGCATTGTTATGATAAAGGTTACCTTTCTCTGTCTGAATCCCATTTCCAAAAATAAATGATGTATATGACTTCTGTCTGCCTTAAATGGTGAATTTCCTTTTTTAATTCTTACAAAATATACCCGCAACGAATCTACTACTGGAATGACAAAAATCGCCATTATCAAAGGTAACAACCATATAATTTCAGAACCAATCAAGTGCGTAGCTGAGATATTGATAAGATCAATCGCAATACCGATCATCAAAAAACTTAAAAACAACGATCCTGCATCTCCCATGAAAATCTTTCGTTCGCCACCAAATAAATTGTATCTGAGAAAACCAAAAAGACTGCCTACAATTATCAAGCTCACCATAGTGTAAAACTCGTGGCCTATGTAGTAACTAATTGCTGCAAGAATCAAAAATCCGATCAGCATCAAGCCGCCTGCCAGGCCATCGATACCATCCATAAGATTAAAAGCATTGATGACTCCTGTAACCAATAATATAGAAAACAGATACTGCATAGATACCGGAAGTTCATAAAATCCCAAAATTCCATACATAGATGTAAGTTTATAACCTGCCATCGCAATGATGGTGGCACAAATCAATTGTATGATGAGCTTGGTCAATGCCTTGACGTCGTATTTGTCATCAATGGCTCCGATTACCAATAAAACATAACTTCCACCCATTAACTTTAAAGCAGAACCTGAAATATGCTCCATTCCTATCAAAAGAAAAATCAACAATAACAATGTAAATCCAATAGCCAATCCTCCGACCAAAGGAATGTGATTCTGATGTTTTTTGCGGTGATCGGGTTTGTCCACCAGTCCGATTTTGATAGCTGTCATACTGAAGACTGGCATAAAAATCAGAGATAAAATAAATGACAATATTGTGCCCAGTAAATAGAATATAAAGGTGTGAGGCATGATGGTTTAATTTTATTTTTCGAAAAACAATTTTTGAAAATGTAGGTGATTAATGTGATGTTTTAGTAATGTCTCTGTTGGTAGCAACGTGACAGAAGGCACAATTGCCGGTTTGGTTTTGCTGACTAAGACTTCTGATACTAGTGCTTTGTATTTGTCAGATATTACTTCCCATGTGTATCGGCGATTTGCTATCTCTTTCATCTTTCTACCCACGTTATTGACCTCAGATATTTCAGTCTCATTTATAAGTTGAATGAGTTGTGCTTCGTTATTGAAATATTTCGCCTTATTTTCAGTAGTAGTTCTATTGTAAGATACGCCAAAAGAAAAAACAGGCAATCCCAAGTACATCGCTTCTACCAATGATGGATTTGTACCTCCAGCAGCATGACCATGAATATACAAGAATGCATTGCCTCTTATCATATCCAGTGTAGCCTGATTATATATTGGATCCAAGAGATATATGTGATCATACACACTATATTTTTCCTTGAGGTTTCTTCCATATAGGCTATTATTCCAGTTGCCAACGATTACAAGCCGATGTTTAGGCAATTTTTCAAAGGCACGTAGTATCATGTCCACATTGTTTTCTGGTTCTATTCTACAGACTTTAAATGCATAAGGTAAGCCAATGAAAGGATATTTGGATTTCAAACTGGTATTGATACGGACGGACATTGTGTGATCAGCCCCATATTCTATTATCCTGCTGAGTGTACCATACCGAATCGCTGTATAATCCTGTATAGATTCATTATCAGAAATATCGATATGCGAATATTTTACTGCCATTTTTTCTGCCCACCAAAGATACCATTTCGCTGGTCTACTCCATTTGTCTCGTTTCCATTCGATGCCATCGATAGATATGATGATTTTTTTATTGGTAAATAATCTGACGAAAGGTAGGATCCAAGCTCCAGCCACACCCAAAATAAGGAGCACATCAGCATAAAATAAGGCGTGAATAATCGACCAAGAATCATATGGAATGCTCTGTATCCCATTAGCTTCCAAAGGAATATACACCAATCTCGCATTTTTATACTTTGCTTGTCGCTCTGATTTATAATATTTTTTTGATGAACAATAGA
>ERZ724517.2047-NODE-2047-length-10791-cov-3.542381_pt1 | contig 10791 bp, 6 predicted proteins | sample MGYA00376050_ERZ724517 | MGnify/ENA primary metagenome ERZ724517 (study PRJEB28724, sample SAMN07190886) | activated sludge metagenome | isolation source: activated sludge of sewage treatment plant in Hong Hong | place: USA: Christiansburg, Virginia | collected... | reverse complement strand
CGGTGATCCTCGGCCCGGACGGCCCCAGCCTGGGCGGCTTCGTGTCCCCGGCGGCGGTCATCCAGGCCGACCTGTGGAAGCTCGGCCAGCTCCGCCCGGGCGACACCCTGCGCTTCGTGCCGGTGAGCGCTGCCACCGCCGCCCGACGCCTGGCCGAGACCGACTCCGCCCTGGGCCACGCCGATACCCCCCTGGCCACGCCGGTCGTCGCCGAACCCGAGACGGTCACCACCCCGGTACTGGCCGAACTGCCCGCCGCCGGCGAGCGCCCCCGGGTGGTCTATCGCCAGGCGGGCGACGCCTACCTGCTGGTGGAATACGGCCCGCTGGTGCTAGACCTGGAGCTGCGCTTCCGCGTGCACGCCCTGATGGACTGGCTCAAGGCCCATCCCCAGCCCGGCATCATCGACCTGACCCCGGGCATCCGCTCCCTGCAGCTGCACTTCGATGCCCGCCGTACCGAGCGCAGCGCCCTGCTCGCCGCGCTGATCGCCGCCGAGGACGCCCTGCCCGCCATCGACGACATGGCGGTGCCCAGCCGCACGGTGTACCTGCCCCTGTCCTGGGATGACCCGGCGACCAAGCTCGCCATCGAGAAGTACATGCAGTCGGTGCGCAAGGACGCCCCCTGGTGCCCGTCCAACATCGAGTTCATCCGCCGTATCAACGGCCTGGACAGCATCGACGAGGTGTACCGCACTGTCTTCGAGGCCAGCTATCTGGTGCTGGGCCTGGGCGACGTCTACCTGGGCGCCCCGGTGGCCACCCCCATGGACCCGCGCCACCGCCTCGTCACCACCAAGTACAACCCGGCCCGCACCTGGACCCCCGAGAACGCCGTGGGCATTGGCGGCGCTTACATGTGCGTGTATGGCATGGAAGGCCCCGGCGGCTACCAGTTCGTCGGCCGCACGGTACAGATGTGGAACCGCTGGAACCACGGCGCCCGGGGCACCGAGCAGTTCGACACGCCCTGGCTGCTGCGCTTTTTCGACCAGGTGCGCTTCGTGCCGGTGAGCGAGGCGGAGCTGCTGCAGCTACGCAAGGACTTCGCCGCCGGGCGCGCCCGGGTGCGGATCGAGGAAGGCGTCTTCCGCCTGGCCGACTACCGCCGCTTCCTGGCCGACGAGGCCGCCCCCATCGCCGCTTTCAAGGCCCGCCAGCAGGCCGCGTTCGAAGCCGAGCGGGAACGCTGGAAGGCCGCCGGCCAGGCCGAGTACATCAGCGAGGCCGACATCGCCGCCGCCGCGGCCGACTCCGAGCTGGACCTGCCCGAAGGCGCCCGCCTGGTCGCCAGCTACGTACCCGGCAACATCTGGAAGGTGCTGGTCGAGGCCGGCCAGCAGGTGAAGGCCGGTGACCCGCTGGTGATCGTCGAGTCCATGAAGATGGAGTTCACCGTCACCGCCCCCGAAGACGGCGAGGTGCTGAAGCTCCTCTGCCGCGAAGCCACCCCCGTCGGCGCCGGCCAGGATCTGCTGATCCTGCACACCACGCACTGAGATGAGAGACACCGCCATGCTCCCCACCCGCCTCGACCTCGCCACCCTGGCCGCCGCCTACCGCAACGGCCTCAAGCCCTCCGAGCTGTTCGCCCACCTGCACGCCCTGGCCGCCGCCGACACGCACCACGCCTGGATCAGCCTGCTGCCCGAGGCCGAGCTGCTGGCCCGCGCCCGCGCCCTCGACAACCAGGACCCGGCCAGCCTGCCCCTTTATGGCGTGCCCTTCGCGGTGAAGGACAACATCGACCTGGCCGGCCTGCCCACCACCGCCGGCTGCCCCGATTACGCCTACGCCCCCGCCGACAGCGCCCCCGTGGTGGCGCGCCTCCTTGCCGCCGGCGCCATTCCCCTCGGCAAGGCCAACCTGGACCAGTTCGCCACCGGCCTCAACGGCACCCGCTCGCCCTATGGCGCCTGCCGCAACGCACTGCAGCCCGACTACATCTCCGGCGGCTCCAGCTCCGGTTCGGCGGTGGCCGTGGCGGCGGGGCAGGTCAGCTTCTCCCTCGGCACCGACACCGCCGGCTCCGGCCGGGTGCCGGCAGCCTTCAACAACCTGGTCGGCCTCAAACCCACCTGCGGCCTGCTGTCCACCCGTGGCGTGGTGCCGGCCTGCCGCTCCCTGGACGCGGTCTCCATCTTTGCCCTGACCGCTGCCGACGCCGCCGCAGTGTTCGGCGTAGCCCGCGGCTTCGACCCGGACGACGCCTACAGCCGCGAAGCCCAGCCCTACGGCCGGCGCTTCAACGCGGGTCAGCCCTTCCGCTTCGGCGTCCCCCGCGACACCCAGCGTGCCTTCTTCGGCGACACCCACAACTCCGCCCTCTTCGAGGCCGCCATCGCCCGCCTGGAAAGCCTGGGCGGCACCCGCGTCGAGCTCGACTTCGGCCCCTTCCTGGAAACCGCCAGCCTGCTCTACGGCGGCCCCTGGGTGGCCGAGCGCTACCACGCCATCCGCGACTTCATCGAACAGAAGCCCGGCTCGGTCTTCCCCGTCACCCGGGACATCACCCTGGGCGGCGGCAAGGCCAGCGCCGTGGAAGCCTTCGACGCCTTCTACAAGCTCAAGGCCTACAAGCGCCGCTGCGACGCCGCCTGGAACGAGGTGGACCTGATCCTCACCCCCACCGCCGGCCGCCACCCCACCATTGCCGCCATGCAGGCCGACCCGATCCGCCTCAACACCGAGCTGGGCTATTACACCAACTTCATGAACCTGCTGGACTACGCCGCCGTGGCCGTACCGGCCGCATTCCGTCCCGACGGCCTGCCCTTCGGCGTCACCCTGCTCGCCCCCGCCCACCAGGACAGCCCCCTGCTGGAGCTGGCCGCCCGCTGGCAGCACAGCACCGCCCTGCCCCTGGGCGCCACCGGCCAGCGCCTGCCGGAGGCCGCCGCGCCCGCCAGCGGCGTGCCCGACGGCATGCTGCGTGTCGCCGTGTGTGGTGCTCACCTGTCGGGCCTGCCCCTCAACGGGCAGCTCACCCAGCGCAAGGCCCGCCTGATCGGCGCCGTACGCTCGGCGCCGGAGTACCGCTTCTATGCCCTGGCCGGCGGCCCGCCCCTGCGCCCCGGCATGGTGCGGGTGGCAGAGGGCGGCGCCAGCATCGAGATGGAAGTGTGGGAACTGCCCGCCAGCGAGTTCGGTAGCTTCGTCGGCGGCATCCCGGCCCCCCTGGGCATCGGCAAAGTGCGCCTCGAGGACGGCAGCCTGGTAAGCGGCTTCATATGCGAAGGCGCCGGCCTGACCGGCGCCGAAGACATCACCCACCTGGGTAGCTGGCGCAGGTGGCTGGCGAGCCGGGGCGGGAACTGACATGAAAAAAAACGGCCATCACTTGACAGTGACGGCCGTTGAAAACCAGGGAGCCCGCCGGGAGAGGGAGGTGAAGAAGACGGGCAGTGATCCTGGTTGAAGGAACGGGTTAAGGCGCCACGGTGGGCGCCGGTGATCAGCCTGATTTGCCGCTTGCGGCAGTTTCTGCGCCAGCAACCGCCTGGCCCGGACCGAGGGCTTTGCACATCTTGCCGACCACGGTCACCGACATTTCGCCGCGGGGGTAGACACGGCAGGCCAGCACCACGCCGCCGGCCTCTTCTTCTTCGCTGATGCAGGCGCGGCTCATCTTGCGGGCCTCGTAGCTGCCGGTATCAACGTGCACCTTGCACACGCCACAGCCACCGCCCCGGCAACCCACGGGAATGCCTCGCCGGCCCAGCACTTCCATGCCGCGCAGCAGGCTCAGGTCGGACGCACAGGCGAAATCCTCCCCGCTGTTTTCAATATGAATACTGTACTTCTCGGCCATCGTCTCCTCCTGGTGGGCGGACCGGGCACGATCACGCTGCGGTGATCTTGGTTTAAACGCCCGGCTCGCCATTTTCTCGAGATTTTGTATTATTATCGCTAATCAGCCGATAACGCAAGTTGATAAGTGCGTGACAGCCGATGTGAAGGCATGCCACGAATACACTCTCCCTGCGTGGTATAAGGCGATGCCTTCCGCTGCCGCGGCCTCCGGGCCGGACACCACAATTCCTATCGAGCAGCGAAGGACTTCCGGAGGAGAAGAAGTGAGTGACATCCGCTACCCACAGAACAACGACCTGCGCTGTCTTGTGCACTTCTGTGCGGAAAAGGGCCTGATCTGGCTCGACGAGAGCCGCATGATCCTGATGCACGCGGCCGCCCTCGCCGAGTTGCGCAAGGAACTCATCAACTCGGTGGGCATCGACCAGGCCCGCCGCATCCTCACCCGCATGGGCTACGCCTCGGGGGTGCGGGATGCCGAGCTGGCCAAGAAGATCCGCGTCGGCCAGAGCCTGCAGGACGCCTTCGTGGTCGGCCCCCAATTGCACATGCTCGAAGGCATGGTGCATGTCTCCCCGGTGAAGCTGGATTTCGACCTGGAGGGCGGGCACTTCTTCGGTGAATTCATCTGGGAGAACTCCTGCGAAGCCGAGGTGCATGTACGTGAGTTCGGCCACGCCGAGCATCCGGTGTGCTGGATGGAGATCGGCTACGCCTCGGGCTATACCTCGGCCTTCATGGGGCGCTTCATCCTGTTCAAGGAACTCGAGTGTTCCGCCACCGGCAAGAACCACTGCCGCATCGTCGGCAAGCCGGTGGAAGAATGGCCCGACGCCGCCGAACACACCCCCTTCTACGAGGCCGACTCCATTGTCGGGCGCATGCTTGAGCTGCGCAGCCAGGTGGACGCCCTGCGCGCCTCCCTCGAACGCAGTCTGCCGCGCCAGAACCTGATCGGCAGCTCCTCCGGCTTCCGCCATGCCTACACCCTGATCGAGAAGGCCGCCGCCACCCAGGTGACGGTATTGCTGCTGGGCGAGACCGGCGTCGGCAAGGAACGCTTCGCCCGCGCCCTGCACGAGATGAGCAGCCGGGCCAGCAGCCCCTTCGTGGCCATCAACTGTGCCGCCCTGCCCCACGACCTGATCGAGTCCGAGCTCTTCGGCGTGGAGAAAGGCGCCTTCACCGGCGCCCAGGTGTCACGCATGGGCAAGTTCGAGCGCGCCGACGGCGGCACCCTGTTCCTCGACGAGATCGGCGAACTGCCCCTGGCCGCCCAGGCCAAGCTCCTGCGGGTGCTGCAGGAGGGCGAGATCGAACGCCTCGGCGACGACCGCACCCGCAAGATCAACGTGCGCCTGGTGGCCGCCACCAACGTGGACCTGCAGGCCGCCGTGAAGGCCGGGCGCTTCCGCAGCGACCTGTACTACCGCCTCAACGTTTACCCGGTGGTCATCCCGCCCCTGCGCGAACGCCTGTCCGACATCCCCCTGCTGGTGGAATCCATGCTGCAGCGCTTTGGTGCCCTGCATGGCAAGCGCGTACCCGGCCTCACCGACAAGGCCCTCCGCGCCCTCAAGGGCCACACCTGGCCCGGCAACATCCGCGAGCTGGAAAACCTCATCGAGCGGGGCATGATCCTCGCCCCCCAGAACGAACCCATCGAGGTCGAGCATCTGTTCGCCGAGCCCCAGGAATTCGAAGCGGTCAGCCACGGCATCGACGCCACCGGCAACCTGGCGGCCGCCCCGGACACCAGCGACATGGACGTACTGTGCCGCCAGGTGATGCACACCGGCGTCAGCCTCGACGAGCTGGAACAGGCCCTCATCCAGCACGCCGTCAAGGAAGCCAACGGCAACCTCTCCGGCGCCGCCCGCCGCCTCGGCATCACCCGCCCGCAGCTGAATTACCGGTTGAAGAAGAAGGAGTGAGGCAGGCCGGGCGATGGCACTCGCAGGAGAACTCAACAACAGCCCGGCATGATCCCCGGCCTGTGTTGGGTCAAATTCATTGCCTATGTTCGCGTTAAGTGTGGAAAGCGCTTTCGCTTCGACAGGGAAGTCTTGAGCCCTTGCTTATGGGCTTTCCGGTGTTTGGCGTTACATCGGCCAGGATTTTTCCACGGCCGGGTTTGCACACCCGGCCGGCTACGGCGGCGCGGAACGGGCTTTTCCGATGCACCGAGCCTCTCCGCACGGAACTGTTGGCACTGACCGTTGGTAACCTGCATTTCCTTTCCCCTCTGGCGCGCCGACTGGAGGGTTCGGCAGGCGGAAAAAGGGCTGCGCATGTTTGAGCCCGCAGGGCGAGTTTGCGCAGACCCCGCCTGACGGACCCGGAAGGAGGGCACCCCCGAAGGGGGCGCGACAGCGGGGTACGCTTTCTTGCCGACTTCTTTGTCGTACAACAAAGAAGTCGGTCGGCCGCCGGGCCGAGACCCGGCCAACGATACGCAAATCACCGGAAAGCCGACCAGTAACGGCACATCGCACCCAGGTCGAACGAACTCGACCCCCACCCCACGGTCCATCCTCATCTTCACGGCATCCACGGCTTCCCCAGCGAAGCCGGCAGGTTCAGCTGCAGCAGCCGCTTGTCCCGCGAAATCAGCACCAGCACCACCACCGTGGCCAGGTAGGGCAGGGCGGCGAGGAACTGGACCGGCAGGGCGATGCCCAGGCCCTGGGCGTGGAACTGCAGGATGGTGACGCCGCCGAAGAGCCAGGCGCCCAGCAGCAGGCGGGTGGGGTTCCAGGCGGCGAAGACCACCAGGGCGATGGCGATCCAGCCGCGGCCGGCGACCATGTTCTGCACCCACAGGGGGGTGTACACCGTGGACAGGTAGGCCCCGGCGATGCCCGCCATGGCGCCGCCAAAGAGCGTGGCCCCGTAGCGGATGGCGATGACCGGATAGCCGATGGCATGGGCGGCGTCAGGGGCTTCGCCGACGGCCTTCAGCACCAGACCCAGGCGGGTCTTCTTGAGCACCCACCACACACAGGCAAAGGTGACGAGGCCCAGGTAGGTGACGGCGTCCTGGTGGAAGAGGATGCGGCCGATCACCGGGATCTCCGACAGGCCGGGGATGTCCAGGGGCGGCAGACCGGGCAGGCTGTAGCTGACGTAGTGCTGGCCGATGAAGGCCGACAGGCCGATGCCGAAGATGGTCAGGGCCAGGCCGCAGGCCGCTTGATTGGCGGCCATGGACAGGGACAGGATGGCGAAGATCAGCGCCGCCAGCATGCCGGCCACGGCGCCGGCGGGCAGCCCGGCGAGGGCGCCACCATCGGAGTGGGCGGCCGCGGCAAAGCCGGCGACGGCGCCGATCAGCATCATGCCCTCGACGCCCAGGTTGATGACGCCGGTGCGCTCGGCCACCAGCTCGCCGAGCCCGGCAAAGATCAGCGGCGTGGCGGCGGCCAGGGTGCCGGCGAGGACGGGAATCAGGTGTTCGATCATGAAGCCTCCTGGGGATACGGGTGTCGGGCTCTGCGGGGGGCGCCGTGCCGGCCCCTCATGCGTAGGCCGGCCGGGGCCGGGGCTTGAGGCGGTAATCGACGAACACATCGGCCCCCAGCAGGAAGAACAGCAGCATCCCCTGGAACAGCCCGGTGATGGCGGCGGGCAGCTGCAGCGCCACCTGCGCGGCCTCTCCGCCCAGATAGAGCAGGGCCATCAGCAGGCCGGCCAGCACGATGCCGATGGCGTTGAGACGCCCCAGGTAGGCCACGATGATGGCGGCGAAGCCGTAGCCCGGCGAGATGTTGAGGTTGAGCTGGCCCACCGGGCCGGCCACTTCGCCCACGCCGGCGAGGCCGGCGGTGAGGCCGGACAGCACCAGGCTCACCCACACCGTGCGATTGGCCGAGAAGCCGGCGTAGCGGGCGGCTGCCGGCGCCAGGCCACCAACGGTGAGCTGGTAGGCCAGGAAGCTGCGCGAGGTGAAGATCCAGAAGGCCAGGGAGGCGACGGCGGCGATCAGGATGGCGGCGTTGACCCGCATGCCCTCGAACCAGGGGGCGAACAGGGCCGGGTCGCCGAACATGATGGACTGGGGAAAGTTCATCCCCTCCGGGTCGCGCCAGGGGCCATTCACCATGTAGGACAGGGCAAAGGTGGCCACGTAGGCGAGCATCAGGGTGGTGAGGGTCTCCTGGGCATTGAAGCGGGTGCGCAGCAGGGCCGGGATGGCGCCCCACAGGGCGCCGCCGATGGCTCCGGCGATGACCATCAGGGGCAGCACCCACCAGGCGTCCACCCCGTCGAAGGCGATGGCCACGCCGCCGCCGGCCAGGGCGCCCATGATGAGCTGGCCCTCGGCGCCGATGTTGTAGATGCGCGCCCGGAAGCCGATGGCCAGGCCCTGGGCGATGAGAATCAGCGGCCCGGCCTTGACCATCAGCTCGCTCCAGCCATTGCCCGACGAGAGGGGCTGGATGAAGAAAACGCCAAAGGCCTCGATCGGGTTCTTGCCCAGGGACAGGAAGAGGAGCGAGCCGACGGCCAGGGTCAGGCCAATGGCGATGAGGGGCGCCAGCAGGCGCATGCGGGCCGACGGTGTCGGGCGGGCTTCAAGCAGCGGCATGGGCGGGCTCCCGGGTATCGGCGGCGGAGAACAGACCCGACATCTGCATGCCGATCTTCTCGGCGTTGGTCTGCTGTTTGGGTACGGCCTCGGACAATCGGCCTTCGGCCAGCACGGCGATGCGGTCGCAGATCTCGAACAGCTCTTCCAGTTCTTCGGAGATCACCAGGATGGCCACGCCGCTGCGTGACAGGTCGATCAGGGTCTGGCGCAGGAAGGCGGCGGCCCCCACGTCCACCCCCCAGGTGGGCTGGGCGACCACCATGGCGATGGGCTGCTGCATGATCTCCCGGCCGACGATGAACTTCTGCAGGTTGCCGCCGGACAGGCTGCGCGCCGCCGCGCCGGGCCCGCCGCAGCGCACGTCGAAGCGTTCGATGCAGGCCTTGGCGAATTCCCACGCCGCCTTCGGGCGCAGGAAGCCCTTCTTCACCAGCCCGTGGCCGTGGGCCGACAGGGTGGCGTTGTCGGCCAGGCTCATGGGCGGCACGGCACCGCGGCCAAGGCGCTCTTCGGGCACGAAGCTCAGGCCGCGCTTGCGCCGGCGGCCGGCGTCCAGGTGGCCCACCGGCGTGCCCGCCAGGACCACCGTGTCGGCGGGGCCGGTGGTTTCGCCGGAGAGGGCGGCCAGCAGCTCGGCCTGGCCGTTGCCGGAGATGCCGGCGATGCCGAGGATCTCGCCGCGGCGCACCTCCAGGGCGATGTCCTTGAGGGCGGTGCCGAAGGGGTCGTCAGGGGTATGGGACAGGCCGCGGACGCTGAGGACCGGCGTCGCTTCGCCGGTGAAGGCGGGCACCTCGCACACCGGCAGCTCACGGCCGATCATCATGCGCGCCAGGCTGGCCGGCGTCTCCCGGGACGGGGTGGCGGTGCCGGTGACCTTGCCGCCGCGCATCACGGTGGCGCTGTGGCACAGGCTCTGGATCTCGTGCAGCTTGTGGCTGATGTAGAGGATGCTGACCCCCTCCGAGGCCAGGCGGCGCAGGGTCTCGAAGAGCTTCTGCACGGCCTGGGGCGTGAGCACCGAGGTGGGCTCGTCGAGGATCAGTAGCTGGGGCTCCTGCAGCAGGCAGCGCACGATCTCGACCCGCTGGCGCTCACCCACCGACAGGCTGTACACCAGCCGATCCGGGTCCAGGGGCAGGCCGTAGCGGGTGGAGACTTCCTTCACCCGGGCGGCCAGGCCCTTCAGGTCGAAGGGTTCGTCCAGGGCCAGGGCGATGTTCTCGACCACGGTCAGGGTCTCGAACAGGGAGAAGTGCTGGAAGACCATGCCGATGCCGAGCCGGCGGGCTTCCGAGGGGTTGGCGATGACCACCTCGCGCCCGTTCCACTGGATCTGCCCGGCGTCGGCCTGCACCGCCCCGTAGATGATCTTCATCAGGGTGCTTTTGCCGGCGCCGTTCTCGCCGAGCACGGCGTGGATCTCGCCGGGGCCGACCTTGAGATGCACGCCGTCGTTGGCCACCACGCTGGGGTAGCGCTTGGTGATGCCTGCGAGTTCCAGGCGCGGCGTTCCCTCGGGAGGACCACTGAAAGGGGGCGGAGGTGTGCTCACGGGCGGGCTCCCGAAAGGAGAAAGGGGGTGATCGCCACGGGCCGCACGGCCCGGGCCACGGCCTGGCGGGCTTCGCGCACCTGTAGCAGTTGGGCCGTGACCGAGGCGGCGATGACTGCCGGCTGCTTGCTGTCGATGCCCGGGATGCCGATGGGGCAGGTCATGTCGAGGAGGCGCGGGGGTTCAAGACCACGGGCGATGAGGCGGTGCTCGAAGCTGGCCCGCTTGGTGGCGGAGCCGATGAGGCCGAAGAAGGCGAAATCGCGACGGGTGAGGATGGCCTCGCACAGGCTGAAGTCCAGGCTGTGGTCGTGGGTCAGGACCAGGAAATAGCAGCCCGGGGGCGCGTCGTAGACCTCGGTGGCAGGGATGTCGGTCGCGACAGTGAACACCCCTTCGGGGATCGTCTCCGGGAAGATGTCATCCCGGGTATCCACCCAGGTGATCTGGGCGCCCAGGGGGGCCAGACTGCGGACGATGGCTTCACCCACGTGCCCGGCACCGAACAGCACCACGGGGAAGCGGGTGCTGGCCACCTGCTGCTCGAACTGCCAGTGCCCGCCATCGGACCAGAAATGGGCCGGGTCGCCCTTGCCCGGATCCCGGTCGGCCACGGACCACAGGCTGCCTTCGTCCCCCGACACCAGCCGGCGCTGCAGGGTGTCACCGCCGGCCACGGCTTCGGCGCGGGTGCGCCAGATGGCGGCGTCACGCACGTCGATGCGCTCCAGCGCCAGCCACACCACGCCGCCGCAGCATTGCCCCAGGGAGGCACCGAGGGCAAAGCGCATCAGGCGCGGCGGGCCGCCCTCCACCAGCAGCTCCCGGG
>ERZ724517.2044-NODE-2044-length-10795-cov-3.337337_pt1 | contig 10795 bp, 12 predicted proteins | sample MGYA00376050_ERZ724517 | MGnify/ENA primary metagenome ERZ724517 (study PRJEB28724, sample SAMN07190886) | activated sludge metagenome | isolation source: activated sludge of sewage treatment plant in Hong Hong | place: USA: Christiansburg, Virginia | collected... | reverse complement strand
GAAATCCTCTTTATGTACAGATAGTTAGACTTTAAGAATACGATCGCCACGACCAATGCCACAGACACCGGTACGGACGGTTTCGAGAATAAGGCCGGCATCGAGTGCGGCAATGAACGAGTCCAGCTTGGCGCTTGCTCCGGTCAACTCGATAACGAAGGTCGATTCCGTAACGTCGATGATGCGACCACGGAAAATATCGGCCATGCGCTTCATCTCCTCGCGGTCCTTGCCAGTAGCACGAACCTTGATCAGCATCAGTTCGCGCTCGACATGAGCAGCTTCGGAAAGATCGACCACCTTGACCACGTCTACCAGCTTGTTGAGCTGTTTCGTGATCTGTTCAAGCACCTCGTCGGAGCCAGAGGTCAGGATGGTCATCCGGGACAACGAGGGATCTTCCGTCGGTGCCACGGTCAGCGATTCGATATTGTAGCCACGTGCCGAGAACAGCCCGGCCACGCGGGAAAGTGCACCCGATTCGTTTTCGATCAGGATGGAAATGATGTGACGCTGCATAGTTTTTCCTCGCCCCGCTTACAGATCTTCAGCGAGGATCATTTCAGTCAGACCCTTGCCGGCCGCAACCATCGGGAAGACGTTGGCGACCGGATCAATGATGAAGTCCATGAACACCAGATCATTCTTGTGCTCGGTAAAAGCTTTGCGCAAGGCTGGTTCAACGTCTTCCGGCTTTTCGATTTTCATGCCGACGTGACCATAAGCCTCGGCGAGTTTGACGAAATCGGGCAACGATGTGACGTAGGACTGGGAGTAGCGCTTGGAGTAGAACATCTCCTGCCACTGCCGAACCATGCCCAGCATGCCGTTGTTCAGGTTGATGATCTTGATCGGGAAGCCATACTGCTTACAGGTCGACAGTTCCTGAATACACATCTGGATCGAACCTTCACCCGTCACACAAGCGACCTGTGCATCCGGGTTGGCCATCAAAACGCCCATGCCATACGGCAGGCCGACGCCCATGGTGCCCAGACCGCCGGAATTGATCCAGCGACGCGGCTTGTCGAACTTGTAGTATTGGGCTGCAAACATCTGATGCTGGCCAACGTCTGAAGTCACGAAGGCGTTTCCACCAGTCACTTCATACAGCTTTTCCATGACGTACTGCGGCATGATGTGTTCGGACTGCTTGTAGCGCAACGATTCACGACCACGCCACGCGTCAATCTGCTTCCACCAGTTAGCCACATCCGGATCAGTCTTGAATCCGCCATCCATCAGCTTCATGATTTCTTCGAGCACATCCGGCACATTGCCAACGATGGGCACATCAACCTTGACACGCTTGGAAATCGAAGACGGATCGATATCGATATGGATAACGCGACGCTTCTCTTCACTGAAGTGTTCCGGATTACCGATCACACGATCGTCAAAACGTGCACCAATCGCCAGAATCACGTCGGCGTAGTGCATTGCGTTATTGGCCTCGAAAGTGCCATGCATGCCAAGCATGCCGACGAACTGCTTGTCCGTTGCCGGATAGCCGCCCAATCCCATGAGGGTATTGGTCACCGGGAAATTCAACTTGTGCGCCAGCTTGGTAAGTTGCTCAGCTGCATCGGACAGAATGACACCGCCACCGGTGTAGATTATCGGGCGCTTCGCTTCCTGAAGAATCTGAACAGCCTTTTTGATCTGCCCCAGATGCCCCTTGACCACCGGATTGTAGGAGCGCATCTGGATGGTCTTCGGGTAATCGAATTCACACATCTGGGCCGTAATATCCTTGGGGATATCAACGACCACCGGTCCGGGACGACCGGTCGAGGCGATATGGAACGCCTTCTTGATGGTTATTGCCAGATCCTTGACATCCTTGACCAGGAAGTTGTGTTTGACGCATGGACGGGTAATGCCGACCGTGTCGCACTCCTGGAAAGCATCCTGGCCAATGTAGAACGACGGCACCTGACCGGTCAGCACGACCATCGGAATGGAATCCATGTAGGCCGTGGCAATACCGGTCACCGTATTGGTCACACCGGGACCCGAGGTCACCAGCGCCACACCGACCCGCTGCGATGAGCGCGAATACGCATCCGCCGCATGAACAGCCGCTTGTTCGTGACGAACAAGAATGTGTTTGACCTGATCCTGCTTGAAAAGGGCGTCATAAATGTGCAAAACGGAACCGCCGGGGTATCCGAAAACACAATCGACCTTTTCTTCTTGCAGGCACCTGATTACAATTTCTGCACCGCTGATCATCATTCTTGAGCCCAAAAAAGCCATCGCGTAAAAGGGCGTAACCTTAATCGACCGACCATTTTCGGTCAAGGTTTCCCGGCAAGTCCCTATAATACTCAAGAACTTTCGGAAGAGACGACCCTGTCATCACCCCAACAACTATCCAGCTTTCTTGAATCCGTCGAGCGCCGCGCCTTCAAGCAGGCGATGTTCGCCGTGCATGACGAGGATGCTGCGCTGGACATCGTTCAGGACGCCATGCTCAAACTGGCGGAAAAGTACGGCGACCGACCCGACGAAGAGTATCCAATGCTCTTCCAGCGAATTCTGCAGAACACCATTCGTGATTTTTACCGACGCAGCAAGGTTCGCTCGATGTGGACAACGCTGCTGTCAGCATTTTCCCCGGACGACGACGAAGACTACGATCCGCTAGAAACGCTGGCCGCCGATGAGGATGATGCCGGCCCGAAAACACCGGAAAGCAAACTGCAACAGGCGCAGACGCTCAACCTGATCGATGAGGAAATAAAAAAACTACCTGCACGTCAACGCGAAGCCTTCCTCATGCGTTATTGGGAAGACATGGACGTCGCTGAGACCGCAGCGGCGATGGGCTGCTCAGAAGGCAGCGTCAAAACCCATTGCTCGCGCGCCACTCACGCGTTGGCAGCCGCCCTGTCGGCAAGAGGTATAAAACTATGAACGAAGAACGTTACGCATATCGCGTTCGGCAAACGCTGAACTTCGGATTGAAGGATATTCCGCCGGCAGCATCGCGGAGGCTGGAGGCCGCCCGTCACTTGGCGCTCGCTCGGCAAAAGCAGGCCGAACCGCAGTTGGTGACCGCTGGTACAGGAGTCCTGTCACTGTCCACAAGCGTCTACACACCCTATTTCAAGCAGGCTCTTGCGGTTATTGCCTTGCTCCTCGGCATGTGGATTTCCTTCTATTGGCATAGCGTCCAGTACGTTACCGAACTGGAAGATGTGGACAGCGCCTTGCTCACCGACGACCTACCCCCTGATGCTTTTCTGGATAGCGAGTGCTTCGAATGGTTAAAAGACGACTCCTCGGAGGAGTAATCCTCTGTTTTTGCCTGACTTCCGCCATCGCCATAGAACCACCAACCACGGCGATTATTGGCACGCCGCCGCAACCTGCATGGACTCAGCTTAATACTCAGCAAAAGGACGTTCTCGCCCCGCTTGCCAAGGGCTGGGATGGCTTTGAGAACATCCACAAGAAAAAATGGCTGGGTATCGCTGACCGCTACCCCAGCATGAAGCCTGACGAGCGGCAACGGATGCAGGAACGCATGCGCGAATGGGCCAACCTGACCCCTGATCAACGCGCCAAGGTTCGAAGCTCATACAAGGATTTCAACCAATTGCCACCGGAGCAAAAGCTGGTGGTCAAGCAGAAGTGGGATGCCTATACGAATCTGCCACCGGATCAGCAGCAACGCCTGCGAGAGAGCGGCAAATCTTCCAAACTGCTAGCCCCCGCAACTGACCCAACGAGCACGTCAGCCACCACCTCAATCACCCCATCAACAACAGCCGACGGTTCGCCAAGGCAAGTCCCGGCTACGGCAGAAACAAGCAAGCACTGATGTCCACTTCACTTCCCGGCATCAGGCGCCGCCTGGTCTGCATGTTGTACGAAAGTCTGGTCGTTTTTTCCATCCTGCTGATCGGCTTTTTGTTACCGCAAGTCGTCCTGTCGGGGTTCCATTTCGAGCTATCACCTCGAATGCTCTGGCTTCACGTTTTGCTGCTTCTGCTGGTCTATTTTGCCTGGTGCTGGCTCAACGGCGGACAAACCCTGCCGATGAAAACATGGAAAATGCGCATAACTTCATCTGAGGGCACAGCGTTACGCCCCTTGCAGGCAGTTCTTCGCTATCTGGCTGCATGGCCGAGCATTTTGCTCTTTGGTATCGGAATTTTTTGGGCGCTATTCGACAAGGAGCATCAGTTCCTGCATGACCGAATTGCCGGAACCCGAATCGTTAGCACTACCGACTAACGGCGCTCAACCCACCACAGCAACCCCATGGCAGTCACCAAAAACAGCGCTGCGGGGGCTGTTGCACTGGCGAATGGCGGCCACGAGTTGATGACCCCGAGATTCGAGAATAGGCCATTCAGGGCATAAAAAAGTATGCCCAGCATGACGCCGGAAAATATCTTCAGGCTGACTCCGCCAACACGATCGTGCGAATAGCCAAAGGGAAGGGCCAGCGCGACCATGACCAGCGCAGTGAGCGGGTAGACGAGCTTTTTCCAGAGTGCGATCTGGTAGCGCTCTGCCTTTTGCTTGTTTTCGACCAGATGCCGGGTGTAGTTGAACAGGCCATAGAGTGACATCCGCTCGGGCGCGACGGTCAAAATTGCCAATAAATCGGGGTTGACCGCAGAATGCCACTCCATCGAATCGCTGGATTCGACACGCGAGCTATCCGCATCAAGGATAGTCCTGACAACGCCGTTCAGGATCCATCGATCAGGCACCTGGAAACGCGCCGCACTCGCATCGGTCACCGATTCCAGCGCATTGTCTGGTGTAAATCGATAGATTCGCAGACCTTCCAGCGTGCTATCGGAATTAGCCTTGCGAATATTGATGAAACTACGCCCATCCTTGATCCACAACCCGCTTTCCAAACCACTTCGGGCGATGACCTTACTCAATGCTTTGGCCTTGATTTCCTGGGCAAGCCTTTCGCTAAACGGCACCAGCACCTCACCGAAGACAAAGGTCAGCAGAGCCAGCAGGGCTGCAGCGCGAAACAGGGTCATCAGCAGATCGGATGTCGCCAATCCTGAGGCACGCAGCACCGTGAGTTCCGAATGCCTGGCCAGCGTAGACAAAGCGTACAAAGTACCGATCAGCGTGGCAATCGGAATCAACTCGTAGACCAGCCCTGGCAGACCAAGCGCCACAAACAGGGCTGCCCGCCCTGCGGTGTAGTCAGCCCGCCCGACGTTGCGCAATTCATCGACGAAATTGAAAAAACTGAACAAAGCCAAAAAAGCCAGCAAGACCAGAAGGACTGCGGCAAGGACCTCCCGCATCAGGTAACGTTGATGCGTATTGACCTTAAACACCGGACCTCCTCTGCCATGGCATGCGCACGGCGATGCGGCGGTAGAACAACAAAACCAGCGGCACGAGCATGATGGCGTGGATAACCCAAACGCCGATCCAGAAGGACAGCTTGCCCTGCGCAACCCACGCCTGCGCAACCCACAACAGGTTGCTGTAGATGGCATAGATCAGTACGGCAATCAGCATGTTGGCCGAACGCCCGGCGCGCGGGTTCACGTAGGAGAGCGGAATGGCCAGCAGCGCCAGAATCAGCGCCGAAACAGGAAGCCCGATACGCCACAATAGTTCGCCGCGCGCCTTGTTGCTGTCATCCCTGAGCAACTCCGGCATCGACAATCGATTGGGCAACGGCTCCGTGGGCTTGGCTTCGGCGTCTTCGGTGCGCACTCGATATCGCTCGAATTCCATTACCCGAAACTCTGGGGACCCTGGCTCAACTTCGTAGCGACGCCCTTTTTCCAGAACGACGAAGCGGTCTCCATTCTCGGCAAACTCCTGATAGCCCTGATTGGAAACGACGACACCCAGCTTGCCATCCAGAAAACTCGCCACGAAGATATTGCCGAGCAAGGCCTCACCCTCATCGAGCGCTTCGACAAAAAAAACTCGCTTTCCTGCTCTGGATTCCTGAAAAACCCCCGGTGAAACCTGAGAAACATCACTACGCGCCGACAGAACCTGCCGATACTGCGCCGTATTCAAGTTAGCCCATGGCGAAAGAAATCCAGCCAGTGCCGCAATGACCAGCACGAAAGGCAACGCAAACTTGAGCACGGGCCGCAACCAGGCCGTGAGCGGCAAGCCACAGGTACTCCATACGACCATTTCCGAGTCACGGTAGGCGCGCGTCAAACTCAATAGAATCGATACAAAAAGCATCAAACTCAGCACGAGCGGCATGAAGTTCAACAAGGCGAAACCGAGTAGCGACGCTACCGCCTCGGGCACAATGCGCCCACCGACTGCCTCTTTGAGCAGGCGGATCAACAGTATGGAAGCCAGGATCGCCAGCAGGGCAACACTAATGCCAGCAGCTGCCTGAGCAAATTCGCGCCGGGCGGCACGCTCGAATATCATGCTTTGACGAAACCGAAAAAATGCGAGGATAATCCCTCGGAAACTGATATATCCCTGATCAGGAGCAGCTTGTGGAATTTAGCATAAAAAGTGGCAGCCCGGAGAAGCAGCGCAGCGCCTGCGTCGTTGTCGGCGTCTTCGAATCGCGGAAACTGACCCTTCCGGCAGAACTGCTCGACAAGGCATCCGGTGGCTATATTTCGGATATCGTCCGGCGTGGCGACATGGAAGGGAAATCCGCCAGCACCCTGCTGCTGCATAACGTGCCGGGCACGTTATGCGACCGTATTCTGCTCGTTGGCCTGGGTAAGGAAAAAGAATTTCGCGAGAAGGAGTTCGGCAGCGCCATCAGCACGGCCGTAAAAGTACTCAACGAAACCGGCGCTTTCGATGCCTCGGTATTCCTGACAGAACTTCCCGTCAAGAAACACAGCATTGGCTGGCGAATTCGTCAGGCAACAATGGCTGCGCTGGATGCAACCTACAAGTTCGAGCAATTCAAGAGCAAGAAGGAAGATGTTCGCCGCCCCCTGCGCAAGCTGACTTTCAGCGTCGAAAGGCGCAATGAACTCGCGCCAGCCGAGGAGGCGTTGAGCCAGGGATTGGCTATCGCCGAGGGCGTGGCGATCACCAAGGATCTGGGCAACCTTCCGCCCAATATCTGCCACCCGACCTACCTGGCCGAGCGGGCGCAGGCCATGGCCAAGGAATTCAAGCTGGGCTGCGAAATTCTGGATCGTGCCGACATGGAAAAGCTCGGCATGCACTCCCTGCTGGCCGTTGCCCATGGCTCGCACCAGCCGCCCAAGCTGATTGTTCTGAGCTACAAGGGCGGCAAGGCTGCCGAAAAACCCATCGTGCTGGTTGGCAAGGGGGTCACATTTGACACGGGTGGCATTTCGCTGAAACCCGGAGCCGAAATGGACGAAATGAAATACGACATGTGTGGCGCCGCCAGCGTGCTGGGCACCATGCACTCGGTTGCCAGGATGGCCCTGCCGATTAACCTGACCGTTATCGTTCCAGCCACTGAAAACATGCCGGATGGCAAGGCAACGCGGCCCGGCGACATCGTCACGTCGATGTCCGGTCAGACCATCGAAATTCTCAATACCGACGCCGAAGGGCGCCTGATCCTTTGCGATGCATTGACCTACGCCGAGCGCTTCGATCCGGACACCGTGATCGACGTCGCCACGCTGACTGGCGCCTGCGTCGTCGCCCTGGGGGGCGTTGCCACCGGCCTGTTTGCCAACAAGGATGCACTGGCCCGCGAGCTGCTCGATGCTGGCGACGAAGCCTACGATCGCGCCTGGCACATGCCGCTGTGGGACGACTATCAGGAACTCCTGAAAAGCCCGTTTGCCGACATGGCCAATATTGGCGGTCGCTGGGGTGGCGCCATTTCAGCCGCCTGTTTCCTGTCACGTTTCACCAAGAAATTCGACTGGGCGCACCTCGACATCGCCGGCACAGCCTGGAAATCCGGCGCAAGCAAAGGTGCAACTGGCCGGCCCGTTCCCTTGTTGACGCATTACCTGCTGCAGCGCGCAGGCAAGCTCAATTGACGCAGGTTTTTTTCTATCACGGCGCAGCGGACAAAATCGCTGCGGCCTGCGCCTTGCTGAGCGGCGCCTATGCCAAAAAAAAGCCAGTGCTGGTGTATGCCCTTGAAGACTCGGTCGCCAGTAGCGTCGACCGCATGCTGTGGACGCATTCTGCGCTCAGCTTCGTGCCGCATTGCCGGGCCGATTCGCCACTGGCTGCCGATACACCGATTTTGATCACCGACAAACTGGAAACGATCGCGCAGGACGAACGGCTGATGAACCTGAGCCACGAAGTCCCGCCCGGTTTTTCGCGTTTCGAGAGCCTGATCGAAGTCGTTGGGCAGGATGAGAGTGACCGCACAGCCGCCAGAGATCGCGTCAAGTTCTACAAGGATCGCGGTTACGAAGTCCGCTACTTCGATCTCAGCGACCGCTAAGGAAATCGCGTGCCCAGTCCCATCATTGCCCGAGCCGATGCCCTCATGCATCGTCGACGCCAGACAGACAGCGAGTTTGACGATGTACCGGTTCTCACCGACAGCGTTGATGACTTTGACGACATTCCAGTTCTTACCGAAGTTGAGCCGCTGCCGGAGCCAGAGATCATTTCTGAACCCCTGGAAGAGCTTGCAACGGAGCATGTTACCGAACTAACTTGCCTGGCAGCCCCGGAAACGCCATCGACTCTGGACCCGACTTTACGTGACGAGCTTGTTCGCGAACTGGCCGGCCGCATTGAAGAGAGAATCAAGGCAGCCTTGCCCGAAATCATCAGTTCGACGCTCAGGGATTTTCTGGCCGACCAGGAAATGATCGAAAATAGCTAGTCGGTAGTTGATCGCGGCCTAAAGGCCACCACCCAGATCCCCATGAATCAGCGCAACTCGTTTTCCACCGCCGCATCGGCGGCTCCCCGCTTTCCTTACACGCTGCCCGGCGTCCTAGTCCTTGTCGCCCTTTACGCCTCGGTTCACGCGCTGACCCGTTTGTTCTCGTCAGGCAATCTCGGCGAGGACGATCCGCTCGACAACCTGATCGCCCAGACCCTTGCACCGGGCTACAACGTTCAGCACGGCCCGCTCTACGACTGGGCCATATGGGCGTTGCAGCATGTCTTTGGTACCGGCCTTTCCGGTTTCCTGTTCCTCAAATATGCCCTGCTGGTTGTCATGGCCGGCTGCATTTTCCAGATCACGCAAAGGATTACCCAAAGCGCGCTGTGGGCTTTCATTGCCGTTGAATCGATGGCCACGGTCTACCAGATTTTTTGGCGATTTCATGAAGGCTTTACCCATCGCGTTGGCGCCATGGTGCTGGCTGTCCTTACCGTCTGGGCGATCATCCGGCTGCTTGATCGCCCGAGCCGAGGCAATTACCTGCTGTTCGCCGCACTGATCGGGCTCGGTCTTCTCACGGAGCACATTTACGCCTTTGCCCTGTTCGCCACGCTGCTCGCTGCCTGGCTGCAGCCATCCATGCGAAAAACCGTCTTTTCGCTGCCAATGCTGGCGGCAGTGCCGGTCACGCTGCTGATCTTGAGTCCGTATGCACTCTGGCTTAGCGCCGATCCACTGCGGTTAGCAGCCCTGGCAACAGACCTGTTCCCCCCGCTTCCCGCATACTCGGCGAAAGGCTTCGCTGGCAGCCTGCGCGATGCTTTCACCTTCCCCTTGCTGGTGCTCGCGCCTTATATCGTTGTCCTGCCGATGGTATTTCCCGCCATTTTCCGGCAATCCCGCCTGCGCTCGGACAATCCACTCGTTTTCGACCCGAAGCTGTTCCTGTTCCACATCCTGCTCATCGAACTGATCGGACTCGTCCTTTTCAACGGCCTGCTCTACTCGCGCTCCAACTATGCGGTGCATGTCATCCTGCCGATGATGGTCATCGCCATTCCCTGGCTGACCGAAAAGGCCCGCGAGACCAACCCCACGCCACGCCGCGTTCAGGTTTTCATGGCCGTCCTGCTCGGTTTCACGATCACCGCCTATGGCGTGCGCAGCGGCAACCTGTTCGTCTACGAGCCCTTCTGCTCGCGTTGCCGCTGGGCCGTCCCCTTTCCCGAACTCGCGGACAAACTCCGTGAGCAGGGCTTCGACCGGGGAACGATCATCGTCAATGACCCCCATGTTGGCGGCAACCTCCGCCGCTTCTTCCCCGATTCCCGCATCGTGATGTCCGGCCTGCCGGTTCCGGCCGGCGACGACAGCAAAATCGCCGTCGTCTGGCCCGTGTCAGACAAGAATGCCGATATGCCAGCCGATCTGCGCAATGCCACCGCTGCCGCGCAAGTCGTGACGCCGCCGGGAATCGTCGAGTTGCCCTGGAAGCATCTCTGGAAGCCGCTCGGTTACCGGACCTCAAGCTGGGGCACGGCGATCATGGAGAGACCGAACTAGCAGGCTGGGTGCGCCAACAATCGCGGGTATAATCATGGGTTTTCCCCTTTTCCGACAAGCCCATGGAACTCGCCAAAGCCTTTGAACCAGCCGATATCGAACGCCGCTGGTACCCCGAGTGGGAAGCCCAGAATTACTTCGCTGCCGGCGTTGACCGCAGCAAGGCAGCTGACGAAAACTTCTGCATCCTGCTGCCGCCGCCCAATGTGACGGGCACGCTGCACATGGGCCACGGCTTCAACCAGACGCTGATGGACGCCCTGACCCGCTACTACCGGATGCGCGGCCACAACACGCTGTGGCAGCCGGGCACCGACCACGCCGGCATCGCGACGCAGATCGTTGTTGAACGCCAGCTCGACGCGCAGGGCATTTCGCGCCACGATCTCGGCCGCGAGAAGTTCCTGGAAAAGGTCTGGGAATGGAAGGAATACTCCGGCA
>ERZ724517.2042-NODE-2042-length-10798-cov-8.276087_pt1 | contig 10798 bp, 10 predicted proteins | sample MGYA00376050_ERZ724517 | MGnify/ENA primary metagenome ERZ724517 (study PRJEB28724, sample SAMN07190886) | activated sludge metagenome | isolation source: activated sludge of sewage treatment plant in Hong Hong | place: USA: Christiansburg, Virginia | collected... | reverse complement strand
CTCATGACTCCATCTTCTCAAAGGTTGGAGCCTCCTCAAATCCCGGGGCGATTCACTCAGTGGGATCGTAACGGAGTTCAGCACAGGAAACACGGTGAAATCGTGGCCCCAGAAATATCGTCGCCAGACCAGACGGCAACCTGTGGTTCACCGAAAGGAGCAACAGTTCCTATTTGGGAACTGTGCCGCCATACACCCCAGGTAGTATTCCAAAGCGGAACGCCATTGGGCGCATCACCCAACCGGCGTTGTGACCGAATTTGGCGAGAAAACGTTATACGGCTCTGGTTTGACTGTCATCACCGTCGGCCCGGATGGCAATCTGTGGTTCACGGAAGAAGCGAGAAACCGCGTCGGCAGAATCACCCCAATTGGCGAGATCACCGAATTCAAGTTGACGGTCTTGGCAGACGCCGCCGGGCTGTCTAGCATTACCGCCGGAGCCGACAAAAAACTTTGGTTCACTGAGAAGAACAACAACAAGATTGGCAATTTCGTAGTGCCCTAAGTTCGGTTGGTTAAGAATGAAAGGTTTTAAGCATAGTCCTATATTTTGTTGCCATGTTCGAACTCATTCTTAGCCGTGTCCTAGAAAAGCTTTAGCCATATCAACAGGCTGTTGCGTTCAAGTTACGCGAGGCGAGCAACGAGGATATGACGATGCCTGACGGACCGCAGAGAGGGTTATTGGCTACTACCGACATCGTCGGGTGCATTGTGAGGTGCGAGACTTCATCGGGCCGGAGCGTTAACGGGCTTTGTCGTCCAGTTCGGCGCGGGCGACCGATGGCAGGGCGCCCAGCCGCTGCAGCATGGCGGTGGGCGCCTGGTCTGCGGGCAGTTGCACGCCGTAGACATGGGTGTCAGGCGAGACCGCCGTCAGGTAGTGCACGGGCGCCTGGGCCTGCCCTTGCAGCGTTTTGACCAGCGTATCGTCGTTGGAGGCCATGGCTTGCCTGAACTGCACGATGACGCGCACGGTAACCGGCGCGGTCAAGGCGGCGCCCTGCAACAGGTTGGGCGGAGGCAGGGGGTCAGGGTTCGGATACCCGGGGCTTTGGGCGCAGGCCCACAGGTTCAAAGCCGCTACGCCTGCCAGCAGAAGTTTACGATTGGTCACAATAATGTCCCGTGTTCAGGGCGCGCGGTGCAGGCGTGAGCCCTTCAGCGCCGCAATCTGGTCCTGCGTGGTGCTGTCAATCACGGGATGGCGCTTGAGCAGACCGGCATTTTCCAGCAGGGTGCGCAGCTGTTCTACGTCCTTCACCGAGGGCGCCACCTTGATCTGCGCCAGTGCAGCCTGCGTGTTGCCGCCCTGGATCAGCGCAACAACCTTGGTAGCCCAAATAGCGGGACGGGACATGGTGTAAATCCTTACAGAACAAATGCTTGCAGCGATTGTGGCACATAGCCCTCGTGGAATATGCGTGAGTAGCTATCAAAATGGTAGCAAAAGCTGCGCGGCCGAGGCGCCTGAATTGCCGCGGGACGTGGGTGCAAGCATAGCGCTATGCTTGGACCATGCAAGCTGAGGACTTACAACTGCTGGTGACCCGCGTCATGCCGTTTGGCAAGTATGAAGGGCGCGTTATCGCCGATTTGCCGGGCAACTACCTGACCTGGTTTGCCCGCACCGGCTTTCCCAAGGGCGAAATTGGCCGTCTGCTGGCGCTGATGCACGAGATCGATCACAACGGCCTGGGGGACCTGCTCAAGCCGCTGCGCCGCGCATAGGCGTGGTGCATTCACGCGCGGGCATTCAAGCCTACCCAGGCCTGCTGCTGTTGCCAGGTGGCAAGCCAGGCCGGCAACTGGTCCGCCGCCATCGGCCGGGCAATGCCATAGCCCTGCGCCAGATGGCAGCCCAGGCGCAGCAGGGCCGCGCCATGTTCCAGGGTCTCCACGCCTTCGGCAATGACCTGGCGGTTGAATGCCATGGCCAGGCGGATCACGCCTTCCACGATACCCATGTCTTCGGCGTTCGAGAGCATATTGAGTACGAAGCTTTGGTCGATTTTCAGAAGATCCACCGGTAATTTGCGCAGATAGGTCAGCGACGAATAGCCGGTGCCGAAATCATCCAGGGCAAACTTGACGCCCAGTTCACGACAGCTTTGCAACACCGCCACGGCGAGGTCCATGTCCGACAGGGCCGCCGTTTCAAGCACCTCCAGTTCCAGGTGCGTGGCAGAAGTCGGACCATACTGCTCCAGCAATGACTTCAGGTTGTCGTAAAAGTCAGGCTCCAGCAGGTGGGCTGCGCTGATATTGACGCTGACGCTGAGTGTCTGGCCCTGTAGATCCCATGCGGCTGCCTGTGCCAGCGCGGTTCGGATCACCCATTCACCCAGGGGTTTTTCCAGGTCGCTGCCGTCAATGAAGGGCAAGAAGTCGACCGGTGACAGCAGCCCGCGCTGCGGGTGTTGCCAGCGGATCAGCGCCTCGACGCCGACCAGTTCGCCGGTGATCAAATTGACTTTGGGCTGGTAGTGCAATACGAACTCTTCGTCATCCAGCGCTTTGCCCAATACATCCAGGAATTTGCGATGGACCTGGGCCTTGCGGTCATTTTCCGGATCGAACAAGACGTAGCGGTTCTTGCCGGCTTCCTTGGCCAGGTACATGGCCTGGTCCGCGTGGCGCATCAAGGTGTCCGCGTCCGAGTTGTCGGTGGGGTACAGACTGACACCAATGCTGGCGGAAATGGTGACGGCTTGGCCATTCAGCATCACCGGGCTGTTGGTGGCCTGCAGAACGCGGTCCAGAATCAGCGCGCATTCTTCCGGTGTGGAAATATCGGACAGCAGCAGCACAAACTCGTCACCGCCCAGTCGGGCCAGTGTGTCGTCGACGCGTAAGACGTGGTGGAGGTTGGCCGTGACACCCACCAGCAGTGCATCACCGGCGGCATGCCCCAGGCGATCGTTGACGGACTTGAATCCGTCCAGGTCCAGGAAACACACGGCCAGCGAGTGGCCATTGCGGGCGGCGCGCAGAATGGATTGCTCCAGCCGGTCGGCCAGCAGGCGCCGGTTGGGGGTTCCCGTGAGGGGATCGTAGTGCGCGATGCGGTCCAGCTCCGCCTCATGGGCCTTGAGATGGCTGATATCGGTGAACACGCCAACATAGTGCTGTATCACCCCGCTTGCATCGCGCACCGTGGAGATGGACAACAGCTCCGCAAACACATCGCCGTTCTTGCGGCGGTTCCAGACTTCTCCGCGCCAGAAATCGCGCTGCGCCAGCGAATCCCACATGCTGCGGTAGAAGGCAGCGTCTTGCCGACCCGACGACAACATGCTGGGGGAATGGCCCACAACCTCTTCCGAGCTGTAGCCGCTGATGCGGGTGAAGGCCGGATTGACTTTCGTGATGCGCATCATGGGGTCTACCACCATGATGCCTTCGTAGCTGCTGGCAAAGACCGTGTTGGCCTCGCGCTGGGCACTTTCGAATTGTTTGCGTTCCGTGATGTCGGTGTGGGTGCCCGACATCATCAGTGCCTGGCCGTCCGCCGTGTGTTCGACAATTCGGCCTCGTGTCAGTATCCAGCGCCATTCGCCGGATTTGGTCCGTGCACGGAATTCGGCTTCATGGGTGTGCGTCAAGCCGTCGGTGTGGCGCCGGATGGACTCAAGGGTTGCCGCCAGGTCTTCCGGGTGGACCAGGTTGGCCCAGTTGTCCGTGGACACGTCCATTTCTCCCGGCGTGTACCCCAGCATGGTCTCCCAGCGGGCGCTCACCGTGAAGGCATTGGTCTGCAGATTCCAGTCCCAGTAGCCCTGGTCCGAACCGTCGATCACGCGGGCCAGGCGACGTTCACGCTCTTGCACGTCGGCAGCGGCTTTCGTTTGCGCCGTGATGTCGCGCGAAATTCCGAACAAGCCTATGGCCGCGCCGCTGTCGTCAAGAATCGGCCCCTTGGTTACCCAGAACACCAGGGCTTTGCCGTCCAGCGTTGACAGCCGCTCTTCGAGACTGTCGGTATGGCCGCTGGCGATGATTTGCCGGTCCGTTTCCATGACCTGCCGCGCCGTGTCGGCAGAGAACAGTTGCCTGTCGTCCTGGCCCAGGATTTCGGTGACGGTTTTTCCGGCGATGCGAGCCGTTGCCTGGTTGGCCAGCAGGTACTGGCCCTGCAGATCCTTGGCAAACACGGCGTCATCCGTGCCTGAGACGATGGCATCGAGCAAGCCGTGTTTGGCTTCGACCCGGGCCATGGAAACGCGCAGCATCTCGCTCAGTACGCTGACCGCAATGCCGTTGGCGATCAGAAAACACCACTGCAAGAGGTCCTGGGCGGCGGCCACACGGAAACTGGCAATCGGAGGGATGACAAAGTAGTCAGTGACCAGGGCCACTAGGGCGGTTGATGCCAGGCCTGGCCCCAGGCCGCCCAGCAAGGCGCTCAACACAATGGGCAGCATGAAGAGAATCAGCATCAAACGCCCGCCACTCTGGGGTGTCAGGGACTGGTGCAACACCAGGGCGCTGAACGACACCAGGACGGCAAATACATACATGGGCCAGCGGCTTTTGCGTCCATTCACTCCGCTGGTCAGGGCGTGCATCAGTGTGCTACGGGAATGGGCGCCTGCGTCAGGTACCGAGCGCAGCGCAAAGAAAAACATGGCGGCGCTGACGGCGACAAAAAACACACCCTTGACGGTCGACAACCACTGGATGGATGCGATATCGGTGAACGCCGAGAGCAATTGGTCCGACAGAAAAATCCAGGCCAGCGCAGAGACGGCATACACCGCCGTCACGGCGACTACGAAGCGATGGCGGGCCGACGTATTCATGTTCAGGGGAAGCTGGTCCGCGGCCTGGTGCAGGTTCCTGTGCGACCGGAACGGATCTCTCCGCTGCCAGGACGCGCTTTAGGTTGTCGTTTGGATGGCAAAATTGATCTAGGTCAAGACATTTATGCTTTGACTATTTTGCACTTTTATCGCCAGTTCGTGTTGTCGGGTCCCCCATAGCGGTGTACATCCGGCGCCCAGATAGGTCAGGTACATGCGCAGCTCAAACTCCAACTGGTGGTAGCCGGGATCCATGTAGGCGCAGAGCTGGTAGAAGGCCTTGTCGTGGGCGCGCTCGCGCAGGTGGGCCAGTTCGTGGACCACGATCATGCGCAGGAACTCGGGCGGGCCGTCCTTGAACAGGGATGCGATGCGAATCTCGCGCTTGGACTTCAGCTTGCTGCCTTGCACCCTTGATACCGTGGTGTGCGTGCCCAGCGCGTGCTGCACGATCTGCAGCTTGCTGTCGAAGGCCACCTTGCTGAGCGGCTCGGCACCGCGCAGGTACTCGGTCTTGAGGGCCTGCACGTAGTCGTACAGCGCGCGGTCGGTGCGCACGCCGTGGGCAGTCGGGTACTTCTGCAGCAGCCAGTCGCCAATGCGCCCGCCGTCCAGCATCTGCTGCACCTGCGCCAGCGTTTCCGGTGGGTAGCCCTGCAGAAACTTCAATGCAATAGGTGCTACTGTTTTCATAGCGATATGTGCTGAATCGACGAGGGCTAGAGGCTGATTTGGCGTAGAAGAAATGCGCGCCGGGCCGTCCCAATCGAATTGAGCCCCCGCGGGGGGCAGCGACCCGCGCAGCGGTGGAGCGTGGGGGCGCTCATGCTTCCCGGCGCAGTGCCGGGAACAGGATGATGTCGCGGATGCTCGGGCTGTCGGTCAGCAACATCATCAGGCGGTCGATGCCGATGCCGCAGCCGCCCGTGGGGGGCATGCCGTGTTCCAGCGCGCGCACAAAGTCGTGGTCGTAGTGCATGGCCTCGTCGTCACCGCTGTCCTTGGCGTCCACCTGGGCCTTGAAGCGCGCGGCCTGGTCCTCGGCATCGTTGAGCTCGCTGAAGCCGTTGCCGAACTCGCGGCCGGTGATGTAGAGCTCAAAGCGCTCGGTCACCTGGGGGTTGGTGTCGCTGGCGCGGGCCAATGGCGAAATCTCGACCGGATGCTCGCAGATGAAGGTGGGGTTCCACAGCTTCTCTTCCACGGTTTCTTCAAAGTACAGCACCTGCAGGCTGGCCAGGCTGCGGGTGGACAGGTGGTGCTTGGCCTCGGTCATGCCCAGCTTGCGCAGCGCGTTGGTCAGCCAGGTGGCGTCGTCCACTTTGCGGCCGCTGCCGCCTTCCAGCGCTTCACCGGCTTCGGTGTATTTGCAAATGGCTTCATGGATGGTCAGGCGCTCAAACGGCGCCTCCAGGTCCACAGCCTTGCCGCCGTAGGTCAGGTGCAGGCTGTCGCCGGCCTTGATGGCGGCGTCGCGCACCAGGGCTTCGGTGAAACTCATCAGGTCCTGGTAGTTCCAGTAGGCCGCGTAGAACTCCATCATCGTGAACTCGGGGTTGTGGCGTACCGAGATGCCTTCGTTGCGGAAGTTGCGGTTGATCTCGAACACGCGGTCAAAGCCGCCGACGATCAGGCGCTTGAGGTACAGCTCGGGCGCAATGCGCAGGAACATCTGCTGGTCCAGCGCGTTGTGGTGGGTCACAAACGGCTTGGCGTTGGCGCCCCCGGGGATGGGGTGGAGCATGGGGGTTTCGACTTCCAGAAAGCCGTGTTGCACCATGAAGTCGCGCAGGCCGCTGACCGCCTTGCTGCGGGCCACAAAACGCTTGCGCGCGGTCTCGTCCACCATCAGGTCGATGTAGCGCTGGCGGTATTTCACTTCCTGGTCGTTGATGCCGTGGAACTTGTCCGGCATGGGGCGCAGGCTCTTGGTCAACAGGCGGATGCTGCTGGCGTGCAGCGAGAGTTCACCGGTCTTGGTCTTGAACACCGTGCCCTCGGCGGCCACGATGTCGCCCAGGTCCCAGTGCTTGAACAGGGCATACAGCTCGGCGCCCACGTCCTCGCCCTTGACATAAATCTGGATGCGGCCACCGCTGGGGCCAAAAGAGGCATCCTGCAGCGTGCAGAAACTGGCCTTGCCCATGACGCGCTTGAGCATCATGCGCCCTGCCACCTTGGCGGTAACGGCCATGCCTGCCAGGATTTCGGTGGAATGCGCGTCGTACTCGGCAAACAGCTCCTCGGCCTTGTGCGTGGGCTTGAAGTCATTGGGAAAGGCGACGCCGTGGCCATCAAGCTGGCGCTGGCGGATGGCCTTGAGCTTCTCCCGGCGCTCCAGAATCAGCTGGTTTTCGTCCTGGGTGGCGGGGGCCTGGGCCGATGCGGAAGCGGGTGCAGAAACGGGAGCGAGTGGGTCAGACATGGGGGTGCGCGCAGTAGGTCAATGAAGGCCGCTTTTGCCGGCCAGAACCCTTGATTCTAAGAGGGGCGCTCCGTATATGATGCAAACGCTCTTTTCATTGGACACCATGCTCTACCAAATTACCTCGCTGCTGCTGGAAGTGGCCGCCGGACTGATCGCCGGAACCTGCCTGCTGCGCCTGTACATGCAGTACCAGCGCATACCCATGTCAGTGCGTTCGGGCAATCCGCTGGCCAAGTTCATTTTTGCGCTGACCGACTGGCTGGTGCTGCCGCTGCGGCGTGTCATTCCATCTGTGGGGCGCTGGGACATGGCCAGTCTGGTGGGGGCGTTTCTGGTGCAGTTGGCGCAGTTTGTGATTCTGTGGGCACTCACGGGCATGACGGCCAGCATGCTGTCCGTGGTGGTGCTGGCCGCCTTTGGCCTGGTGCGCATGGCGATTTCCGGCATGACCGGGCTGGTGATCATTTACGCGATCCTGTCCTGGGTGCAAACACAGTCGGTCGGCGCGGATTTCCTGGAGCGGTTGGTCATGCCTGTCTTGATTCCCATTCGGCGTGTGGTGCCGCTGGTGGGGGGGATTGACCTGTCACCGCTGGTGCTGCTGTTGATCCTGCAGGTGGCGGGGATTGTGCTGGGGTCGATTCAGGCGGCGGTGTTGTTTGCCATCTGATACTTTGCGGGACAGACCTTTAGCTCTGTCCTCAGCTGAATAGGGATTGGCCCACGCAAATGTAGAGCGGGGCATTCTCTAGCGCTACGGGGGATTGCGGTATGCCGGTCTCCTCATGGTGCCAAATGCGCACAAATCGGATACCGGCATACCGCAATCCCCCGTGGGTCTTGGGTACGCGGCAGGGCTTAAATCACCGCATCCGCTGGCTGGCGTTGCAGCATGGCCAGTGAATTGGCTACCGTTTTGCGCAGATCGCGGCGGTCGCAGATCAGGTCGATCGCACCCTTGGTTTGCAGGAACTCGGAGCGCTGGAAGCCCTCCGGCAGCGTCACCCGCACCGTGGACTCGATGACGCGCGGGCCGGCAAAGCCGATCAGGGCCTTGGGCTCGGCGATCACCATGTCACCCAGGAACGCAAAGCCCGCACTCACGCCGCCCATGGTCGGGTCGGTCAGTACGCTGATGTAGGGCAGGCCCTTTTTGGCCAGGCGGGTCAGCGCGGCGTTGGTCTTGGCCATTTGCATCAGGCTCAAAAGACCTTCCTGCATGCGCGCGCCGCCGGTGGCGGTAAAGCACAGGAAGGGCACTTTTTGCTCGATGGCGGTCTCGACGCCGCGCACAAAGCGTTCGCCGACGACGGAGCCCATGCTGCCGCCCATGAAGTCAAACTCAAAGCAGGCCGCCACCAGGCTGATGCCCATGACAGCACCGCCCATGACCACCAGCGCATCGGTCTCACCGGTATTTTCCAGGGCTTCCTTCAGGCGTTCGGGGTATTTGCGGCTGTCCTTGAACTTCAGTGGGTCCACGGGCAGGATTTCCTGGCCGATTTCGAACCGGCCTTCGTTGTCCAGAAACACATTGAGCCGTGCGCGGGCACCAATACGGTGGTGGTGGCTGCAGCTGGGGCAGACGTTCTGGTTCTGCTCCAGGTCGGTCTTGTACAGCACGGATTCGCAGCTGGGGCACTTGACCCACAGGCCCTCCGGCACGCTACGGCGGTCCGCAGGGTCGGTTTGTTGAATTTTCGGGGGAAGCAGTTTTTCTAACCAGCTCATGGGTTTTCCTTCATCTCAAGGGGGAACCGAGGGGGCTGCTGCCGGGCAGCGGCGCGCGGTTCCGCAAGGGTGCCATTATGAATCCAAAGCGATCCGGACTTCTTTCAGGAAGTTTTGGGCAGTGGGCGCCACCTGGTCGCGGGGCTGGTTCTCCAGCAACTGGATGATCTTGCTGCCAATGACTACCGCGTCGGCCACCTGGGAGATGGTTTTGGCGGTCGCCGCATCGCGGATGCCAAAACCCACGCCCACCGGTACCTGGATGTGCTGGCGAATGCGCGGCAACATGGCTTCCACGGCGCCGATGTCCAGCGCGCCCGAGCCGGTCACGCCCTTGAGTGACACGTAGTACACATAGCCGCTGGCCACCCGGGCCACCTGCTGCATGCGGGCGTCCGTGCTGGTGGGGGCCAGCAGGAAGATCAGGTCCATGTCGTGGGCGCGCAGATCTGCGGCAAAGGCTTCGCACTCTTCCGGTGGGTAGTCCACGATCAGCACGCCGTCGACACCGGCGGCTGCGGCGTCCTGGACGAAGGCGCTGTCTGACGACGCATCGGTCCCGCTCTTGGCATGCTTCTGGTCGTAGCGTTCCACCGGGTTGGCATAACCCATCAGCACCACCGGCGTGGTGGTGTCGGTCTTGCGGAATTCGCGCACCATGGCCAGCACCTGCACCAGGCCTATGCCAAAGGCCAGGGCCTTGTCGCCGGCTTTCTGGATGACGGGGCCGTCGGCGCTGGGGTCGGAGAAGGGCACGCCCAGCTCGATGACGTCGGCACCACCGGCGACCATGGCGTGCATCAGCTCGGGCGTGACGTCGGCGTAGGGGTAGCCGGCGGTGACGAAGGGAATCAAGGCCTTGCGGCGCTGTGCCTTCAGTTCGGCAAACTTCAGAGCGATGCGGCTCATGCTGCTGCTCCCTGTTTCACGATCTGGATCGGCTGTTCGCCGCCCTTGACCGATTGGCCGGTGCAACTGGGGCGGCAGAAGAATTCGCCATTGCTCAGATCGGCCACGGTGCCAATGTCCTTGTCACCACGTCCCGACAGGTTGACCAGAATGGATTGGTCCGGGCGCATGGTCTTGGCCAGTTTCATGCCATAGGCCACGGCGTGGCTGGATTCCAGCGCGGGGATGATGCCCTCGGTGCGGCACAGGTAGTGGAAGGCTTCCAGCGCTTCCTTGTCGGTGACACCCACGTATTCGGCACGGCCAATGTCAGAGAGGTAGGCATGTTCGGGGCCGACGCCGGGGTAGTCCAAGCCAGCGCTGATGCTGTGTGTCTCGGTGACCTGGCCGTTGTCGTCTTGCAGCACATAGGTGCGGTTGCCATGTAGCACGCCGGGGCTGCCGCGCTGGATGCTGGCTGAGTGCTTCCCGCTGTCCAGGCCTTCGCCAGCCGCTTCCACGCCGATCAGGCGCGTCTTCTCATGCGAGATATAGGGATGGAAAATGCCCATGGCGTTCGATCCGCCGCCCACGCAAGCAATCACGGCGTCGGGCTGGTCACCCTTGCAGCCGGCAGCTTTGAGCATCTCGGGCATCTGCACCAGGCATTCCTCGCCGATGACGCTCTGGAAGTCACGCACCATCATCGGATAGGGGTGCGGGCCGGCCACGGTGCCGATGATGTAGAAGGTGTTGTCCACGTTGGCGACCCAGTCGCGCATGGCCTCGTTCAGCGCGTCCTTCAGGGTCTTGCTTCCCGACTCAACCGGCACGACGGTGGCGCCCAACAGTTTCATCCGGTAGACATTGGGGCTCTGGCGCTTGACGTCCTCGCTGCCCATGTAGACCACGCATTCCAGGCCGTAGCGCGCGCAGATGGTGGCGG
>ERZ724517.2039-NODE-2039-length-10805-cov-3.771163_pt1 | contig 10805 bp, 11 predicted proteins | sample MGYA00376050_ERZ724517 | MGnify/ENA primary metagenome ERZ724517 (study PRJEB28724, sample SAMN07190886) | activated sludge metagenome | isolation source: activated sludge of sewage treatment plant in Hong Hong | place: USA: Christiansburg, Virginia | collected... | reverse complement strand
GGAAAAGTCCTCGCCTGTGGCAATGGCGGCTCGGCCGCCGATGCGCAGCATTTTGCGGCTGAGTTTGTGGGCCGCTTCGAGCGCGAACGCCCGGAACTCGGCGCCATTTCCCTGTGCACCGACAGCTCCATCCTCACAGCCATTGCCAACGACTACGACTTCAATGCCATCTTCTCCAAGCAGGTGCGCGCCTTGGGTCAGCCGGGCGATGTGCTGCTGGCCATTTCCACCAGTGGCAATTCTGGCAATGTGCTGGCCGCAGTCCATGCAGCCCACGAGCGCGACATGACGGTCATCGCCCTCACGGGGCGCGGTGGCGGGAAAATTGGCCAGACACTGCGCGAAACCGATGTGCATATTTGCATTCCCCACGAACGTACCGCCCGCATTCAGGAAGTGCATTTGCTCACCCTGCATTGCCTTTGCGACGGCGTAGACACCCAACTCCTAGGCGAACAGGAATCCCCCCCATGACGCGCAAGCCCCGACTCCTAATGCTTTCCGTGCTTTGCGCAGCCACGCTTGCCGCAGGCCTGAGTGCCTGCGCGCCACTGGTGCTGGGCGGGGCTGCCATGGGCACGCTCGTGGTCATTGACCGTCGCACCTCTGGCGCGCAGCTGGAAGACGAAGGCATTGAGTTTCGTTCCTCCAACCGCCTGCGCGAAGCCCTGGGCGACTCGGCGCATGTCAATATCACCAGCTACAACCGGCAAGTGCTGCTCACAGGTGAAGTGCCCAATGCCCAAAGCCGCCAACTGGCCGAACAAATCACCGGCAAAGTAGAGAACGTGCGCGCCATCGTCAACGAATTGGCGGTGATGGGAAGCGCCTCACTGGTTCAGCGCTCGTCTGACACCTTGACCACAGGCAAGGTCAAGGCCTCGTTGGTGGACGCCAAAGATCTGTACGCCAGCGCCTTCAAGGTGGTCACCGAACGCGGCACGGTCTACCTGATGGGGCGGGTGACCCAGCGCGAAGCCAACCGTGCCACTGAAATCACGCGCACCGTCGGTGGCGTGCAAAAAGTCGTCCGCATTCTGGAGATCATTTCCGAGGACGAACTGCGGCGCTTGTTGCCCTCGCAAGCCCAGCCTGCTAAGCCCGCTGTCCCCGCTACCCAATAGGCCCAAGGGCTGAGGCTCGCTGCGCATCCCCCTGCAGCCTCCCCCTGCAGCCTCACTTGAGGCGTTTGATCAGGCTCGATGTATCCCAGCGACTCCCGCCCTGCGCTTGCACGTCGGCATAAAACTGGTCCACCAGCGCCGTCACCGGCAAGCGGGCGCCATTGCGTTTGGCCTCGTCCAGCACCAGCCCCAAGTCCTTGCGCATCCAGTCCACCGCAAAGCCAAAGTCGAACTTGTCAGCGATCATCGTGCTGCCACGGTTGTCCATCTGCCAGCTCTGGGCGGCGCCCTTGCCAATCACGTCCAGCACCTGGGTCATGTCCAGGCCCGCCTTTTGACCAAAGGCCACGGCCTCTGACAGCCCTTGCACCAAGCCTGCAATCGCGATCTGGTTGACCATCTTGGCCAGCTGCCCTGAACCACTGGCGCCCAGCAAGGTGAAGGCCCTTGCAAACGCCATCGCTACAGGTTTGGCAGCTTCAAAAGCTGCGGCATCACCACCGCACATCACCGTAAGCATGCCGTTTTGCGCACCTGCCTGACCGCCTGAGACCGGCGCATCGACAAACTGCAACCCCAGTACCTTTGCCGCGGCAGCCAGTTCGCGCGCGACATCGGCCGACGCTGTGGTGTGGTCCACAAAAATGGCCCCTTTTTTCATGCCGGCAAAGGCGCCGTCTGGGCCCAGGGTGACGGCACGAAGGTCTGCGTCGTTGCCCACGCAACAGAACACGATGTCGGCACCAGTGGCCGCTTGCGCGGGCGTTGGTGCTGACGTGCCCTTGAATTCAGCCGCCCAAGCTTCTGCCTTGGCCGGGCTGCGGTTGTAGACCGTGACCTGGTGGCCGGCGAGCGCCAGATGGCCCGCCATGGGCAGGCCCATGACGCCCAGGCCAAGAAAGGCGACACGTTGGGAGGAAGTGGGGGAATAGGTCTTGGGCTGGGTAGAGGACATGTGGACTTTCAGTGGCGGCTCAAGGAGGCTGAGCGAAGAGGGCGAACTCAAATTTTAGGGTCAGGCAGTGCATAGTGGGCCAGACCCAGCCCAAATGACCAGTTCTCGCGGTTGGATTCCACCAGATTGATGATCACATCGGCCGCAGCGAAATCGGTCGTGGCGTCGATTCGGCTGGCCACCGCAGCGTACAGCGCGCGCTTTTGCTCGACGCTGCGGCCCGGCGCGCAGCTGATCTGCACAAAGACCACGCGTTCGGTGTGGGTGACGTCCAGGAACGCCGGCGTACAAACCAGCTCTCCCGATTGGCGCGGCGAAAGAACCTGAAACTTGTCAGCAGGCGGCACGCTGAAATGGTCTACCAACGACTGGTGGACCGCCTCAGACAGCGCCTGGCGTTGTACGGTTGGTGTGGTGACAGGAAGATCAATTCGGACAAGAGGCATGGTGTGATTCCTTTCGGTGCAGGTGGGCGGGAGGCGGGGTCAAGGTGAAACTGGCGTGGTTGCCTGGGCCGAGGCCGCAGCGCGCTGTATCAGTTCGATGCGGTAGCCGTCAGGGTCTTCCACAAAGGCGATCCATTCGTCAGGCAAGTCGCGCAGGGGGCCGGGCGGTCGGGTAATGCGCACGCCCACCCGCTGCAACGATTCACAGGCGCGGCGCAGATCGGGCACGGCGATCGCCACGTGGCCGTAGGCTGTGCCAAATTGGTACTCGGTCGGATCCCAGTTGTGGGTCAGCTCCAGTGCTGCGGCTTCTTGCTCTTCGGCGTAGCCCACAAAGGCCAGCGTGAAGCGGCCCTGCGGATGGTCCTGGCGGCGCAGAAGGCGCATGCCCAGTTGGCCCACGTAGAACGCGAGGGCGCGGTCCAGGTCGGCCACCCGCAGCATGGTGTGCAGCAGGCGGCTGTGCGAAAAATGCACAGATGGCAGGGGCATGTTCGACTCAGCCCGCAGCAGACTGGATGGCGGCGCCCAGTGCGTCATTGGTATAGGCCTGACCGCCAATGCCCCATGTGCCATCCACCGTGTAGACCACGTTGACAAAGGTCCGGGCACGCGGGTGCGCCCCCGCTTTGAGCCGGTCAATGATGTCGGTGACGGCGCTCACGAAGGCGCTCTTTACCGCCTGGTCGGGGAAGGTGATGGCCGGGATCTTGACCTCCACCACCGCCAGGGACTGCGCTCTGGCATCGGCAAAACTGGCCCCCTCGGGGTAAATGTCCACATGGCCGATCACCACCGGGGCGATGAAGGCATTGCCGCGCAGGCCGTGTACCTCCAGCAGGGCATCGGCGACCTGGGCGAACACCTGGCGCTCGCCCTCGGGGGTGAGCAGGCCTTGGCTGAGTTGGATAGCGATGGGCATGGTTGAAATCTTTCAAACAGAAAATGGGAAAAGGTGAATGTGTTGCAGGCAACGCACCGGACTGTGCCGGGGCCGGCCCGGCAGCGAAACCGCATCTGTCGCACAATGCTTATGCAGAATCAGCACAAGCATGGACAAACTCAGCCTCGATGACTTTCATTTATTCAGCCGCATCGCAGCCACCCAGTCGCTGTCTGAAGTGGCACGCGAGCGCAACATTGCCGCCAGCCAGGTGTCCCGGGCCCTGCGCAAAATGGAGACCGAATGCGGCCTGCGCCTGGCGCACCGCAGCACCCACGGTTTGTCACTGACCGACGAAGGCGAGGTGCTGCTGGAATACGCGCTGCGCATCCTGGACGAGCAACACCAGTTGCGCGACCACATCGGTCAGCGCAGTGGTTCTGTCAGTGGCGTCGTGCACATTGGCGTTGGCCAGCTGTTGGCCGAGCATGTGCTGATCCCGCAGCTTGCCCGTCTGCGCGCACAACACCCGGCGCTGGCCGTGCGCCTGCAGATTGATGACCGGGTGTCCAGCATGGTCGATGAAGGTCTGGACATTGCGGTGCGGGCTGGTATTCCCCCTACCGGCACGGTGGTGGCACGCCTGCTGGGCACGCATGGGCGGGCCCTGTACGCCGCGCCGGCCTACCTGCGTCAGCACGGCACGCCCCGCACGCCCGACGACCTGGACCGCCACACCCTGATTGCCAACACCGCAGCACAAAGCCACAACCGCTGGGATTTCACGGTTGGTGGCAAGCTTGTGAGCCGCGACACCTCGGGGCACCTGCGCGTCAACAGCAGCAGCGCCGTGGTGTCCCTTGCGCTGGCCGGTGCCGGCATTGCACGCATTAACGATGTGCTGGGGGGTGCCCTGGTGGAGGCGGGCCGTTTGAAGCCGGTGCTGGCGACGCAAGCGGTGGCAGGCCAACACCACATTCATGCCGTGGTTCTGGCTACGCGCGACCGTGCGCCGAAAATCCGCGCCACCATGGATTTTCTGCAAACCTGCTTTGCAGCTTTCAGGCCACTGCCAGCGGCCTAGCCAGCGCCATCAAGCCCCACTACACAATCGCCAGCGCCTCAGTGCCCGACGACAGGTCCTGGTTTTTGGCCCGTTGGCTGTTGAGCTTGATCTGCAAGCGCAGGTCGTTCACCGAATCGGCGTTGCGCAGGGCGTCTTCATAGGTCACGACATTGTTCTCGTACATGTCAAACAGTGCTTGGTCGAAAGTCTGCATGCCCAAGTTGCGGCTTTTCTTCATGATCTCCTTGATTTCGGAGACCTCCCCCTTGAAGATCATGTCAGAAATGAGCGGCGTGTTGAGCATGATTTCTACCGCCGGCGAACGACCCTTGCCGTCCTGCTTGGGCACCAGCCGCTGCGAGATGAAGGCCTTGAGGTTGAGCGAGAGGTCCATCAGCAACTGCCCGCGACGATCTTCGGGGAAGAAGTTGATCACCCGGTCCAGCGCCTGGTTGGCGCTGTTGGCGTGCAGCGTGGCAAGACACAAGTGACCGGTCTCAGCAAACGACACCGCGTGCTCCATGGTTTCGCGGTCACGGATTTCGCCCATCAAGATCACATCGGGCGCCTGACGCAGGGTGTTCTTGAGCGCGGCTTCCCAACTGTCGGTGTCCAGGCCCACTTCACGTTGGGTCACCACGCAGTTTTTGTGGGGGTGCACAAACTCCACCGGATCTTCGATGGTGATGATGTGGCCATAAGATTGCTCATTGCGCCAGTCCACCATGGCCGCCAGCGTGGTGGACTTGCCCGAACCGGTGGCGCCGACCAGAATGGTCAGGCCCCGCTTGGCCATCACGACTTCCTTGAGCACCTGGGGCACACCCAGACCGTCGATGGTGGGCAGTATTTGCGGAATCACCCGCAGCACCATGCCCACCTTGCCCTGCTGCACAAAAGCGTTGACGCGAAAGCGCCCGACACCCGGCGGCGAAATCGCGAAGTTGCACTCCTTGGTGCGCTCAAACTCCGACGCCTGCTTGTCGTTCATGATGGAACGCGCCAGCGTGAGTGTGTGCGCCCCGGTGAGTGGCTGCGGCGACACTTTGGTGACCTTGCCATCCACTTTCATGGCGGGGGGGAAGTCGCCGGTGATGAACAAATCACTGCCATTGCGACTGACCATCAGCCTCAGCAGGTCGTTGATAAATTTCGTGGCTTGATCGCGCTCCATGAGAAGCTTCCTTTCTGGAAAACGTCGTGATGTCTAGCCGAGCCCATTCGGGGGCTACCGCGGAACCGGCTTTTCCGGTCCGCTGGTAGCGCCCCCTGAGTGGGGAGCCGAAGGCGCTTCGGGGGGAAGTCATGTTATCCCGGGAAGTTGTCCGGAATCTTGGCTTTGCTGCGGGCTTCAGCCGGCGTGATGATGTTGCGCCGCACCAAGTCGGTCAGGTTTTGATCCAGTGTCTGCATGCCCACGCTGTTGCCCGTCTGAATGGCAGAGTACATCTGCGCCACCTTGGCTTCGCGGATCAGGTTGCGGATAGCACTGGTGCCCAGCATGATTTCGTGGGCCGCCACGCGACCTTGCCCGTCTTTCGTCTTGCACAGCGTCTGCGAAATAACTGCCTGCAACGACTCTGAGAGCATGGCGCGGATCATTTCCTTCTCTTCTGAGGGGAACACGTCAATGATGCGGTCGATGGTCTTGGCCGCACTGGAGGTGTGCAAGGTACCGAACACCAGGTGACCCGTCTCTGCGGCCGTCATGGCCAAGCGAATGGTTTCGAGGTCACGCATCTCACCCACCAAAATGGCGTCAGGATCTTCGCGCAGCGCCGACTTGAGGGCCGCTGCGAAAGACAGCGTCATGGGGCCGACCTCACGCTGGTTGATCAGGCACTTTTTGGATTCGTGCACGAATTCGATGGGGTCTTCGACGGTAAGAATGTGACCGTATTCGGTTTCGTTGAGGTAGTTCACCATGGCGGCCAACGTGGTGGACTTGCCTGAACCTGTGGGCCCAGTCACCAGCACCATGCCACGCGGCTTCATGGCCAAATCTCCAAAAATCTTGGGGGCGTTGAGCTGCTCCAGCGTCAGGATCTTGGATGGAATGGTCCGGAACACCGCCGCCGCACCGCGGTTCTGGTTGAAGGCGTTGACACGAAAACGGGCCAGTCCCTCAATCTCGAACGAAAAGTCGACCTCCAGAAATTCTTCGTAGAGTTTTCGCTGGGTGTCGTTCATGATGTCGTACACCATGGCATGGACTTGTTTGTGGTCCAGCGAATCGACGTTGATGCGCCGCACGTCCCCATGCACCCGGATCATGGGTGGCAAACCCGCAGAAAGGTGAAGGTCGGATGCTTTGTTTTTGACGCTGAAGGCCAGCAGCTGGGTAATGTCCACGGGTTCCTCGGTTCAGAGTTTTGGTATGTTCGGACAATTATGACCACGATTGCTGTCAAGCTCCAACAAGTACACCTCCGAATTGATGCAGCCTGCGCTGCGGCGGGGCGCTCAACGGAAACAGTGAGGCTGTTGGCGGTGTCCAAAACCTTCCCCCCCGAAGCGGTTCGGGAGGCCTACGCGGCGGGGCAAATTGCCTTTGGTGAAAATTACATCCAAGAGGCGGTTGAAAAAATCGCGCTTTTGCAAGACCTGCCCCTGGAGTGGCACTGCATCGGGCCCATCCAAAGCAACAAGACCCGGTTGGTGGCTGCGCATTTTCATTGGGCGCACACGGTCGATCGGCTCAAGACCGCGCAGCGTCTGAATGATCAGCGCCCCGACGGCATGCCCCCTCTGCAGATATGCCTGCAGGTCAACGCGGATGGTGGGCGCACCAAATCAGGGATTCCACCCGAAGAGGTGCTGGTGCTGGCCCAGGCTGTCTCTGCCCTGCCGCGCCTGCAATTGCGTGGCCTGATGAGCATCCCCGAACCCGCAGAGGGCTTTGAAGCACAGGTGGCCTCGCACTTTCGGGTGCGCGAGTTGTTCGACCAACTGCGTGCACAAGGTTCGCCATTGGACACCCTGTCGTTGGGCATGTCGGCAGACATGGAGGCTGCCATCCATGCCGGAAGTACCATGATCCGGGTCGGGAGCGCGATCTTCGGCGGTCGGCTTACTTCTTTGGCACACCCAATGGTTTAACCGCGCCGCAATCCGCGCTCAGCCATTTGGCGCTGGCGCTCAGATCCATTTTTTCGGTTTTGCCCTTCTGGGTGGTCTGCGCGGTCATGGTCATGGTGTAGGCCTTGTCGCTGACAAAGGTCACCTGCCCTTGACCGGTTGAGGGCGGCTCGGCGCAGAGGTAGCTGAACTTCATGGTGTTGCCGCTGCGTGGCGAAAACCCTGTGGTGCAGCCCGGCTGGGCAGTCGAGGCAACTTCGTTGCGCTCAACCATCTCTTTGGTCAGGCAAACCTTGACCGTAGCGCCATTGGCCCCCATGCCCACGCCCTGCTTGGCCATCATTTCTTCCATCATCTTGCGCTGCTCGGGCGGCATGGTGGCCATTTGCCTCTTCATTTGCGCCATGGCCTCGGCCATCTGGCTGCCAGCCGCGCCCGTCATTTGGGGGCTGATTTCCCACAGCCCTGGCTTCTGGGTCTGGGCACTGGCCACAGACACTGCACCACACAAGGCCACTGCGCCACAAACTGCAAACAAGTATCTGATTTTCATTCTGAGTCCCTGGTGAAATAACGTCTATTGTGCGACGGCGCACAAGCGTTTTAGCAGTTCAAAGCAGTTTCAATTGTGTCGAATTCTTCACTTCTTCCATCACAGCATAGGTGCGCGTTTCGCGCACACCGGGCAGTTGCCACAGCACGGAGCCTGCAAACTCGCGGTAGGCCAGCATGTCGGCCATGCGGGTCTTGAGCAGGTAATCAAACCCACCCGCCACCATGTGGCACTCCATGATTTGGGGGTAGACCTGCACGGCAGCCTTGAAAGCGTCGAACACATTGGGCGTGGTGCGGTCCAGCAGCACCTCGACAAACACCATCATTCCGGCCCCCAGCAACAGGGGGTTGAGCCGCGCTTCGTAGCCCAGGATGTAGCCATCACGCGTCAACCTCTGCACACGGGCCAGTACGGCGGTGGGCGATAAGGCCACGGCCTCTGCCAGCTTGAGGTTGGACAAACGGCCATCGGCCTGCAAAACGCTCAGGATTTTCAGATCAATTCGGTCAATGCTTTCAGTGTTTTCAGCCATCAATAGTTTTTTATTCGGTTAATTGATGAAATTTAGCGTGAAATTCACCTTCACTCCAGACAACATAGCGCAATTCCCTTCCTTTGTCTTGAGACCGTCATGACCGACACCGCCCGCCTGCCCTTCCCCTATCGCCCCGAAGCCGACATCGTGGCGCACCGCCTGGAGGCACTGAACGACCACTTGAACTGGCCCGCTGCCGCGCGCGCGGCCGCCCCGTGGGTGCATGCCGTGCGCAAGAACCCTCCGCCCTTCTGGGCCATGGAAAGCCTGCTCAAGGAATACCCCATCTCCAGTGCCGAAGGCCTGGCTTTGATGCGCCTGGCCGAGGCCCTGCTGCGCGTGCCCGATGCCGAAACCGCCATCGCCCTGACAGCGGATCAATTGAGCCGCGCAGACTTTGACGGCGACACCGACTCCACCCTGTCGCGTCTGTCGTCATCGGCCATCGCCTTGTCCAAAAAATTCTTGCCCGGCGCAGGGCAGGATGCCAGCCTGATGACCAAGCTGGGCTCGCGCTCTGTGGTGGCCGCCACTCTGCGCGCCGTGCAATTGCTGGGCCGCCAGTTTGTGCTGGGCCAGACCATTGGCGAGGCCATGGATGAGGCCAATGCCGCACGCAAGGCACGGCGCCTGAGGTTCTCGTATGACATGCTGGGAGAAGGCGCACGCACCGATGCCGACGCCCAACGCTACCTCGCCAGCTACCAAAACGCCATCCAGGCTATTGCCATGCAGGCCAATGCCGTAGGTGATGTGGCGCAGAACGACGGCATCTCTATCAAGCTCAGCGCCCTGCACCCGCGCTACGAAGATGCGCAACATGCGCGCGTCATGGCCGAGTTGGTGCCCCGTGTCTGGGCTTTGTGCGAACAAGCGGCACGCGCCAACATCAACCTCACAATTGACGCGGAAGAAGTGGACCGGCTGGAACTGTCGCTGGACGTATTCGAAGCCCTGGCCGTCAAAGTGGCGCAGCAGCACCCCTCATGGGCGGGCTTTGGGCTGGCCCTGCAGGCCTACCAAACGCGCGCACTGGAGTTGATCCACCACATTGCCATGCTGGCTCGCAAATACGGCGTGCGCTTCATGTGCCGACTGGTCAAGGGCGCGTACTGGGACGCCGAGATCAAACGCACCCAAGAGTTGGGCTTGCCCGCCTACCCCGTATTCACCCACAAACACCACACCGATGTGAGCTACCTCGCCTGCGCCGCCGCGCTGCTGGAAGCCAACGACGTGATCTACCCCCAGTTCGCCACGCACAACGCGGCCACCATTGCCGCGATTTTGCAGATGGCGTCCAAGCCCACATTGGCGATAAGCGGTGCGCATGGGCCACGGTTTGAGTTGCAGCGCTTGCACGGCATGGGCGAGGGCATTTACCGTGAAGTGCTGCGAAACCCTCAAATCAGCTGCCGTGTGTACGCGCCTGTGGGACAGCACCGCGACCTGCTGGCCTACCTGGTGCGTCGCTTGCTAGAGAACGGTGCCAACTCGTCCTTTGTAAACCAACTGGCAGACGAGTCCGTGGGCATGGATGAACTGCTGGTCTCGCCCATGCGGCTGGACGCCGTGCCTTCGCAGCCCCTGCCAGTAGACATGTTCGCCACGGCACCCCACAGCACGGTGGCGGCCCGCCAGAACAGCACGGGGGTGGACCTGACCGTGCACGCCATGCGCGCACCGCTATTGGCGGCCTACCATGCCACCAAAGTGCCCGCCGTGCCTGAAGCCACTGCTGCGCAAGCCGAAACTGCCATGGCACGCAGCCTCGCCGCCTTCCCTGCCTGGCATGCCGTGCCCGTGGCACAACGCGCCACCGTGCTGCGCCGAGCGGCTGACGCGCTGGAACACGCGTTACCGCGCTTTTGCGCCCTGATGGTCAAAGAGGCTTTCAAGACATGGGGTGACACGGTGGCCGAAGTGCGCGAGGCGGTGGACTTTTTGCGTTATTACGCCGACGAGGCCGAACGCATCATGCAGCCCATCGACCTGCCGGGCCCCACGGGTGAGACCAACACGCTGCAGTTGGTTGCCCGCGGCCCCTGGGTCTGCATCAGCCCCTGGAACTTCCCTTTGGCCATCTTCATGGGCCAGGTGGCTGCAGCCCTGTCCACCGGCAATACCGTGCTGGCCAAACCGGCCGAACAAACGCCCGGTGT